>Ga0134126_10009009_pt1 | contig 12568 bp, 12 predicted proteins | sample KB31752_FD_96881 | JGI IMG/M metagenome (GOLD analysis project Ga0134126, IMG submission 96881) | Terrestrial soil microbial communities with excess Nitrogen fertilizer from Kellogg Biological Station, Michigan, USA - KB3-175-2 | ecosystem: Environmental > Terrestrial > Soil > Unclassified ...
AGCATTGGACCTTGGCTCGTCACCGCCGATGAAATCGACCTGACCAAGCCGCTGCACATCACGGTGAAGCTCAATGGCGAGACAACCCAGGACGACACGACCGCGAACCTGATCAAGACCTTCGCCGAACTGATCGCCTATGTCAGTACCTTCATGACGCTCAAGCCGGGCGACATCATTGTCACCGGCACGCCGGTCAAGAAGGGCCCGCGCACCGATCCGCCCACCTGGCTCAAGCCCGGTGACACAATTGAGATCGAGGTTCCAGGCATCGGCGCCCTGCGCAACACCGTCGTGCAAGAGCAATAACAATGAGTGACGGACACAAAGCGGCTTGCGTCGTTGGGTGGCCCGTCAGCCATTCGCGCTCGCCGCTGATCCACAATTATTGGATCCAGCAGCACAACCTCAACGCCGACTACCGGCGCGAGGCGGTGCCGCCGGCCGAGTTTGCCGAATTCATCCGGACGCTGCGCGAGCGCTCTTATGTGGGAGCTAATATCACCGTACCGCACAAGGAGGCGGCGCTCGCCATTGCCGTGCCGGATGATCGCGCGCGGGCTGTCGGAGCGGCCAATACGCTCTGGTTCGAGGATGGGACGCTGCGCGCGACCAATACCGACGTTGAGGGTTTTCTCGCCAATCTCGATGACGCCACGCCGGGCTGGGACCGCGGCCTGGAGAGCGCCATTGTCCTCGGCGCTGGTGGCGCGGCGCGCGCCGTGGTCTATGCGCTGGTGACGCGCGAGGTGCGGCGCATCTATGTGGTCAATCGGACGCCGGAGCGGGCCGAAGGTCTCAAGAGACAGTTCGGGGGTATCATCATCCCCACCGGCTGGGTTGAAACCACCGGCTTGATGGGGGGCGCTGGGCTCCTGGTCAATACCACCCCGCTCGGCATGACCGGCCAGCCACCGCTTGAGATCAATTTGCGCTGCCCGGCGTCGCTCGTCGTGGCGGATTTGGTTTACGATCCGCTGGTCACAGGCCTTTTGGCCACGGCGCGCGAGCGCGGCCTGCGCACCGCCGACGGGCTCGGCATGTTGCTGCATCAGGCCGTGCGCGGCGTTGAATTGTGGTTCGGCATTCGCCCCGAGGTCACGCCCGAATTACGTGCTCTTCTCGAAGCTGATTTGATCAAGCACGAGGAGCGGGCCGATGAGCCAGGAGCTAAAACAAAAGTGAAGCCGGCGAAAAAGCCGAAGCCGCCGCGCGGGAATAAGAAGCGCGGCGAGGGGTTTTCCGACTGAACGGCCGCTCCCGGGGTGAGGCACAGCTCGGAGACTTATCCATGCATTTTGCGATGACGCGCCGCAGCCTGGGCGCAGTAGCGATCGGGCTCGTCTCGATGGTGACATTGGGTTCGGCGAGCGCTTTCGCTCAGCAGCCAGGTCGCATTCGCGGCGAGATCGTGCAAGCCGACGGTCCCTTGCTCTCGGTGAAGACACGTGAGGGCGCCATGCTGAAGGTGAAGGTCGCCGAAGATGCGCGCGTATCGGCGCTGGTAAAGGCCTCGCTCGCCGACATCAAGCCGGACACCTTCATCGGCATCGCCGGCATGCCGCAAGCTGACGGCAGCATCGCGGCTTTTTCAATCCACATTTTCTTGCCGGCGCAGCGCGGCAAGGTGCCAGCCCGCTTCGGGCCGTGGGATGCGAAGCCCGGCAGCACGATGACGAATGCCTATGTCGAAAGCAAAGTAGACGCCAAGAACGGCAAAGTGCTGATGGTGAAATTCAATGGCGGTGAGCAGAAAATCGTCGTCACGCCGCAAACCGTGATTGCAGCGGTCGCCAAAGGCGATAAGAAAGAGCTGAAAAAGGGCGCCCACATCCTCATCTTCCAGTCCGAAAAGCAGGCGGGCGGTTCATTGCTCGCCAAGGTGCTGTATGTTGGGCGGGATGTTGTGCCCGCTATGTAATCAGGCTCTGTAATCGGGTGTTGAGATCGGGGGTTTTATGATCGGACGGACGGTTGCCGCTTCTCTTGTCTTGTTGCTTGCCACCGGTAGCGCATGGGCCCAGCAGAAATCGGTACGCATCTCGGGAACGGTCGAAAGCTTCGACGGTCATGTGCTGGCAATCAAATCGCCGGCACTCGGCGAGGTGAAGGTGAATCTCACCGATAATGTGCAGGTATTCGAGGTAAGCAAGGCAACGCTGGCTGACGTGAAGCCGGGCGCCTTCGTCGGTGTCGGCGCCATGCCGCAGGCCGATGGCTCTCAGCGCGCGGTACAGGTCACTGTCTTTGCCGAGATACAGCGTGGACGTGGCGAAGGCTTCCGGCCCTGGTCGCGCCAGCCGCATGGCACGATGACCAATGCGACGGTGGCGGAAACCGTCAAGAGCGTCGACGGCGAGCGGCTGACGGTGAAATACCGAGGCGGCGAGAAAACGATCGTGGTGCCGCCGGAAGCCGTGATCCTCGCCTACAGTGTGGGCGAGAAAAGCGAGTTGAAGCCCGGCGCGCATGTCGCCATCACGCGAGCGCAAAAGCAACCGGACGGCTCGCTGCAAGCAAGCCGGGTCAATGTCGGCCGCGGCGGGGTGTCGCCGAAATAAAATTCAACGGGTCCGCGTCCGCGGAAAAGACCGTGCTAGCGGACGGCGGCGTAAAGGCTCAACCGCCGTTCAGGCGCTCTCGTCCTTGCGCAGTCAACACCAGCCGCGATTGTTGCATGCCGCCGTTTTTCTCGAAGCGGATGAGGCCGTCGGCGATAGCGTCTTCCCAGATTGACAGGTGCGGGCAGCTTCGCCGCCAAGCTTCGGCATCCGCATAGCTGCGCGGTGCCTCATCGATCCAGGCGAGGAACTGCTGCGTCAATGCATGCGCGGCGCCTTCCATGGCAGCGCTATTCTATCCCGCTTCCGGCGTCGCTGGAACGCTGTTCGCCGCGCGCTCCACCGTCCTGATATCGATCTCCGCGGTCAGCGTCCGGTGCACCGGACATTTGTCGGCGATCTCCAGAAGCCGCTTGCGCTGCTCGGCGTCGAGCGCACCTTCAAAGGTGATGGCGCGGTCGATGCGGTCGAGCATACCTTCCTTGGTCTCGCAGGTTTCGCAATCGGCGGCGTGGATCTTTTTGTGGGAAAGCCGGACGCTCACGCGTTCTAGCGGCAGCTTCTTATGCTCGGCATAAAGTCGCAGCGTCATCGACGTGCAGGCGCCGAGCGCCGCCAGTAGCAGATCGTAAGGCCCGGGACCGGAGCCAAGGCCGCCAAACGATGCCGGCTCGTCGGCGACGAGGCGGTGGGGGCCGCTCACAATTTCCTGCTGGAATTTGCCTTGCCCGGTTTCACGCACCAATACGACGCCCTTTTCCCCTTCAGAGGGCGCCACTTCCTTGGGCCGGTCGAGGAACCGCTCGGCCCAGGCAGCGATCACGTCTGCGAGATAATTGGCATCACTCTCTCGGCTGATGAAATGATCGGCGCCGGCCAGTGAGACGAAGCTCTTCGGATGCTTGGCGTTGACGAAAATGCGAGTGGCGTTGTCGATCCCGACAACATCGTCGGTCGGCGAATGGAAAATCAGCAATGCCCTTTTCAAACTTGCGAGGCGGTCCTTCAGCTTCTGCTCATCCACCTCGTCGAGAAATGCGCGGTTAATGCGGAACGGTTGGCCGGCCAGCGTCACTTCCGCTTCACCGTCGCGACGAATGGCTTCGAGCCGGGTCTTGAACAGTCCGACGACGTGGCTGGGATCGAACGGCGCGGCGATGGTCACCACCGCGCGTGCCTCCGGGATGCGATGCGCTGCCGCCAGCGCCGCGGCGCCGCCCAAGCTGTGACCGACCAGGAGCGCCGGGGCGATTTTGGTCTGGCGCAGATGGTCGGCTGCCGCCACCAGATCGTCCACGTTCGATGCGAAATTCGTGTTGGCGAATTCGCCCTCGCTGCCGCCGCGGCCGGTGAAATCGAACCGCAATACGGCAAGGCCTTGCTCCGAGAGCCGTTCGGCGATGCGTTTGGCCGCGAGATTGTTCCTGCCGCAGGTGAAGCAATGTGCGAATAGGGCGTAGGCGGTTGGGATGCCGAGCGGCAGGTCGAGAGCGGCAGCGAGCTTTTGCCCTTGGGCATTGGAAAATTCGAGCCGCTCGGTGCGCATGGGTGCCTCCCTGTCAAGGTCATTTCCGGACGCTAACCATAAGCGCGTCTCGGACTCGCTTATGCGAGCAGGCCTGGAATCCCAAATTATTCAGATCGCGCAATATGTTTGCGCCGGATGCGGCGGACCGTCCACCAGATCGCAAGCACCGCGACAGGCACGAACAAAGCGGTGGCGAGCGTCGTGTTGATCGGTACGCCCTCGTCGTGCAGGCCCTTCATCAGGTAGCCGAACAAGTTGACGACGTAGTAGCTGATGGCGGCGACCGACAGGCCTTCCACCGTGGTTTGCAGCCGCAGTTGCAGTCGCGTGCGCTCGTTCATCGACTTGAGCAGATCGCGGTTCTGCCGCTCCATCTCCACGTCGACGCGGGTGCGCAGCAGATTGGCAGCGCGTGCGAGCTTGCGCGACAATGTCGCCTGCCGCTCCTCGGTGGTGATGCAGGTACGCATCGCGGGGGCCATGCGGCGGGCCAAAAATGAGGTCCAGGTCGGCAGGCCATCGACCTTGCGTTCGCCGATGGTCTGCAAACGCAGATGCACGATCTCGTTATAGGCGCGGCTCGCCCCAAAGCGGAAAAGGCTGGCGGCTGCGCCCGCTTCCAACTCGGCGGCGAGCGCGGTCAATTCGTCGAGCAGGCGGTGATTGTCAATGAGCTGGTCGGCGCGACGCATTTCCTCCGTCACTTCGGCAAGTCGCCTCTCGATGCGGCCGATCGAGGGCGCAAGCTTTTGCGCTTCCGGCAAGCCGAGCAGCGCCAATGTGCGATAGGTTTCGAGCTCGACGACCCGCTGCACCAGCGCGCCGGCACGCTCGGCACCGAGGCCGCGGTCGAGTACAAGTATGCGGACGAAGCCTGCCGGGTCGGGCTGGAAATCGGTTGCGAACAGCGCGGCGCTGTCGGAATTTTCCGCCACCGCCAAGCTCGCGCGATCGAACCGGCGCTCGAACGCGAACTTCCTGTCTTTGTCCCCTAACAGATGCAGGTCGAGCGCCACCAATAACGGTCCCGGCTGTGGGATTGCGGCCATCGGCGAGGCAAGCGAACCGGCCGGCGGATAAAACGGCGTGTCGGCTTCGGCGGGCAACTCCCAGGTATAGGTGGTGAATTCAGAATGCTGCTCCCAGCGCAGGATGGCGGCGCCGAGCGAGAGCCGGTGATGCTTGGCCTCGGCCTTGACCGGCTCGTGTCCGCGGCGCACGCAGAAGTCGGAGAGCGCCGCGCGGTCGGACTGAGCGGCCTCGCCGTTCGTTTCAAATGCAAAATGCAGAACGCGTCGGGGCGTCTCAATCGGCGTGAACGGCCGCGCATGCATTTCGCTCAACACCGCGGCGCGCAACCGATGCGGCGCAAGATGCTTGCCGTTCTCGATGGTAACCTCGGCGGTCATAGGGAAGCCGTCATGTGTCAGGGCGATGCGGCCGCCGGCGGCTTGCTCTTGCGGGCGCGTGGCGCAGTCTTTTTCGCCGGCTGCGCGCCGGCGATGACCTCGCGGCCGATGTCCGAGATGCGATTGGTGCCGGTCAGCGCCATGGCGACGTCGAGTTCCTTCTTGAGAATATCGATCGCCTTGGCAACGCCAGGCTTACCGCCCGCCCCGAGGCCATAGATGTAGGCGCGGCCGATCAGGCAGGCACGCGCTCCGAGCGCCAGCGCCCGCATAATGTCGGCGCCCGTGCGGATGCCGCCGTCGAAGAGTACTTCGACGTCGCTGCCGACCGCATCGGCAATTGCCGGCAGCGACGAGATCGAGGACGGCGCGCCGTCGAGCTGACGGCCGCCATGGTTCGACACCACGATGGCGTCGGCGCCGAGCTTGACCGCGGTCCTGGCGTCCTCGGCGTCGAGGATGCCCTTGAGGATCAACTTGCCGGGCCAGACTTTCTTGATCCACTCGACATCCTTCCAGGACAGTGCCGGGTCGAACTGCTGCGCGATCCACTGGGCGAGCGACGTGACGTCATCCATGCCCTTCACGTGGCCGGCGAGATTGCCGAATGTCTTGCGCTTACCCCTTAAAATGCTGATTGCCCAAGCGGGCTTGGTCGCAATGTCGAGGATGTTGCCGAGCCGGATCTCCGGCGGCACTGTCATGCCGTTCTTGATGTCGCGATGGCGCTGGCCGAGCACCTGCAAGTCCACGGTGAGCACCAAGGCGCTGCACTTGGCGCTGGCCGCGCGATTCAGGATGTCCTTGGAGAAGCCACGATCCTTGATGACGTAGAGTTGAAACCAGAATGGCCTACCGGTGGCTTGGGCGACGTCTTCGATCGAGCAGATCGACATGGTCGAGAGCGTGAACGGGATACCAGCCTCATTCGCGGCTTCCGCAGCGAGAATCTCGCCGTTGCCATACTGCATGCCGCAAAGCCCGATCGGTGCGAGCACCAGCGGCGCTGAGACCTTCTGCCCCAGGATGGTGGAAGCGGTAGAGCGCCCGGATACGTCCACCAGTACCCGCTGGCGCAGCTTGAACGCTTCGAGGTCGGATCGGTTGGCGCGCAGCGTCTCCTCGTTATAGGAGCCGCTGTCGACGTAATCGAAAAAGGCGCGCGGAACCCGGCGGCGAGCTAGTTGCCGCAGGTCCTCGATGCAGGTGGCTGTCTTCATTGTGGCAATCCGGTATCCCTGTTCGCTTTTCCGGTAGCACAGCGCTCAATGCCGCGAAACCGGCGGTTCCGGGCGAATTTGGCTGTGATGATGCCGGTGATGGCCCGTTAACGGGCGGCTGGTAATGATTACTCACAATTTTTGAAGCAAGTACATCATATTGGTCGTATTATACGTGTACCTTGACGGTTGGGCATTACCGGCCATTTACGCCGTCAAAGCCGGTTTTGGGGTAAGGACAGTTCATGGTGCGTCGTTATTTCGGTACGGATGGCATTCGCGGCCGTGCCAACAGCGTGATTACTCCAGAACTGGCGCTCAAGGTTGGGCAAGCGGCCGGCCTCGTCTTCCGCAACGGAGACCACCGCCATCGCGTGCTGATCGGCAAGGATACCCGCTTATCGGGCTACATGATCGAGAACGCCCTGGTGGCGGGTTTCACATCCGTGGGGATGGATGTGCTGCTCACCGGCCCCATCCCGACGCCGGCGGTGGGAATGCTGGTGCGTTCGATGCGCGCCGACCTCGGCGTCATGATCTCGGCTTCGCACAACCCGTTCGACGACAATGGGATCAAGCTGTTCGGTCCCGATGGCTACAAGCTCAGCGACGAGGTCGAGCATAAGATCGAGACGCTGCTCGATGGCGATCTGACCAAGCAACTGGCCCAGAGCCGCGACCTCGGCCGTGCCCGCCGGATCGACGGCGTGCAGGACCGCTATATCGAATTCGCCAAGCGCACGTTGCCGCGCAGCATCAACCTGGAAGGCCTGCGCGTGGTGATCGACTGCGCCAACGGCGCGGCGTACAGGGTCGCGCCCGGCGCGCTGTGGGAATTGGGCGCCGACGTCGTCTCCATCGGCGTCGATCCCGACGGCTCCAACATCAACAAAGATTGCGGTTCGACCGATCTCGGGGCGGTCTGCGCCAAAGTGCGCGAGATGCGCGCGGACATCGGCATTGCGCTCGACGGCGATGCCGATCGAGTCATGATCGTGGACGAGCGCGGCCATATCGTGGACGGCGACCAGGTGCTCGCGGTGATTGCCGAAAGCTTCAGGGAAGGCGGGCTCCTGTCGCGCCCCGGCGTGGTCGGCACCGTCATGTCCAATCTCGGGTTGGAACGGTATCTCGCCAGCCTCGGCCTCGACCTCATCCGCACGCCCGTCGGCGACCGCTATGTGCTCGAACAGATGCGCGCGCTCGGCTACAACGTCGGCGGGGAGCCGTCGGGTCACATCATCCTCTCGGACTTCACCACCACCGGCGACGGCTTCCTGTCCGCCTTGCAGGTGCTGGCCGTGGTCAAGCGCATCGGCAAACAGGTTTCGGAAGTATGTCATCGCTTTGAGCCGTTGCCGCAGGTGCTCAAGAACGTCCGCTATCGCGACGGCAAGCCGCTGGAAAATGCCGGCGTGCGCTCGGCCATTGCCAGCGCGGAAAAGAAACTGGGCAGCGGGGGGCGACTGATCGTGCGCCCGTCCGGCACCGAGCCGGTGATCCGCGTGATGGGCGAGGGGGACGACAAGCTTCTGGTCGAAGCAGCCGTCGACGACATCATCGAGGCACTGACCGAAGTTGCTGCCTGAGCAGGGCAACCCCTTCAAACGCTGAGCGAATATTGGCCGCGCTCCATAGTCTGCGTCTATAAGCGCAAATAAGCATTACTTATCAATAGTTTAGAACGTTTATAAAGAGCGTTTTTCTTTGACTTCGCGCGGGGGAGCCGGTAGCTCAATGGCACCCCGACGCCGCTTTTGGCGCACGCACGTGAGCTCGCGATGATCGTCTGTTCCTGCAATGTGTTGAGCGACAGCCAAGTGCGCCGCGCCGTAAGCGCGGCTGAGCCACGCTCCGCAGGGCAAGTTTATGGATGCCTGGGCTGTAGTCCTCAATGCGGCCGGTGCGTCCGCACCATCCGTAAGATCATGGACGAAGCGTTGACCACGGCGAAATGCCCGGCGGGATGCGCGTGCGCCCTGCACGCCAATTCCTGATCGACAAAGTCCGCGGCCATACGCGGATGCGTGCACACTTGCCGAAGAAGCGCAACGTTGGTTGTTTCACGGACTGACCCTTTTCTTTTGCCGTCTCACAACTTGCGGACTCATATGGCTTAGGCAACAGTGCGGCCCGCGCGCTTCGCGCGGCTACCCAAGCTTCGGGATTGATTGGCACCATGACACCGGACGGCATCGGATCTTCTCAGGACTTGCCTACGCAATCCGCGACTGCGGGGCTGGCTCTATCGTCGGCGGGCACGCCGGAAGATCCGATCATGCGAGAGGCGCTTCGGCTGATCGAGGCGTTTCTCGCCATCGAAGACGCCGCCGCGCGGGTGTCGTTGATTACGCTGGCCGAAAGTCTCGTGAGCTACGATTGGGTGCGCAAGGTACAGAAGCGCCCGCGCTGACGCTCTACTCCGATTGCCATGATTTGACGATAATTACGGAACCGGCTTAGCTGCCGGGCATTACGAAGCATTACAGGCGGGATCGCCGCCGAACACCGGGAGCATGCCATGCAAGGTGAGCCAAGGGTCATCGAATTTCTCAACAAGGCCCTGCGTCACGAGCTCACTGCGGTCAATCAATATTGGTTGCATTACAGGCTGCTCGAAAATTGGGGTTATAAGGATCTCGCCCGGCAGTGGCGCAAGGAATCGATCGAAGAGATGGAGCATGCGGACAAGCTCGTCGAACGAATTATTTTCCTCGATGGTTTTCCGAATATGCAAGTGCTTGATCCGCTGCACATCGGGCAGAACGTGAAAGAGGTGCTCGACTGCGATCTGGCGGCAGAACTTTCGGCGCGGGCGCTCTATCAGGAGGCTGCCACGCACTGTCACTCGGTCAGGGATTACGTCACGCGCGACTTGTTCGAGAAATTGATGTCGGACGAGGAGCACCATATCGATTTCCTCGAAACTCAGCTGGATCTGGTTGCCAAGCTTGGTGTCGAGCTTTACGCGCAGCATCACATCGGTGAGATGGGTGAGGGCGACGAAGACTAGCGGGCTCTGACTGAAGCAGTCCTGATTTGCTCATTCCGGCATAGGCGGCAGAGCCTTGGGTCCCCCGCTTCGCGGGGGCGAACGGCCAAACGCGGCTCAACCTTTCATTAACGCTTCGGAATCCCGAAGGCGCTTGCCGGCGCGCGCGCTGTTCCGCCAAACATTAAAAATCGTCGTTAAAAAATACGGTTAAGAGCCACTTAACAATTTGCTGCCATCGTCCGGCTTGTTCGGCTCAGGGGGAAACGCGAACACAGCAAGGGACGGTACAATGGTTGGTTTGCGTCTTGGCATTTCGCCACTGGCAGCGCTTGCTACCCTCACCGCGGTGACCGCGGCGCATGCCGCAGACTATCCGCAGCCTACGCCCCAGCCGGTGATCATCCAGCAGCCGGTGGTCGAGCAGTTTTCCGGCTGGTATCTGCGCGGCGACATTGGGTTCAGCAATCAGCACGTCGATCGTCTGTTCAACGTGAATTACGACGACTTCGACAGCGTGCAAAATATCAACAAGGATTTCGACTCGGCGCCCTTCTTCGGCCTTGGCATCGGCTATTACGTCAATGACTGGCTGCGTTTCGACGTGACGGGTGAATACCGAGGCAAGGCGAATTTCCACGGCTTCGACGTCGGCGCCATTCCCGGCGGCGGCTCCGCAGACGATCGCTATACCGCCAGCAAGTCGGAATGGACTTTCCTGCTCAACGGATACATAGATCTCGGCACCTGGAACAAGATCACGCCGTTCGTCGGCGGCGGCGTCGGATTCAGCCGCAACACGATCAGCAATTTCGGCGACTTTTCCACCTGCACAAACAGCCTCTCGTGCGCCGGCAGCGGCGGCAGTGACGCCTATGCCGACAGCGCGAGCAAATGGAGCTTCGCCTGGGCACTCTATGCCGGTCTCGCCTATCGACTCACGCGCAATGTCGCGATTGAATTTGCCTACCGCTACATCGATCTCGGCGATGCCCAGTCAGGCGATCTTATTGCGTTCGACGGCACGAATAATTTCAATAATCCAATGGAATTCCACCACCTCACGTCGCACGATTTCAAGCTCGGCTTGCGCGTGAATCTCGATGGCTTCAACGAGTTCCGGCCGGTGAAGTACTACGCGCCACCCCCGGTCTATGCCCCGCCGCCGGTCTACGAGCCGCCGCCGCCCCCACCACCGCCGCCGCTGCTGCGCAGCCGGGGTTAGCCGGCTGCACATCGCCTTCGGCCTGCCGGCATTTTGCTGAGCCCCATCCGGTGGCGTGAGCCAACCGGCTCCGGCGGCTCAATCCGCAAATTGCATGACGCTAAATCGGCCGCGGCGTGCCGAGGATGCGCGCGCCAACGAGGGAAGGAGAATTAACGAGCCGCGCATCATGGTGAAAATTCATGGTTAAGCCGCGTTTAACCATCCTGCGCCATGATCGGCACCAGCGTATCGGTAAGGGACTGAGTATCATGAGTTGGTTGAGGATGGTTGCGGGCATTGGCGTGCTGCTGGCCCAGGTCGGGATCGCCGTTGCCGCCGACATGCCCGGTACGTTGCCGCCGCCGCCCGAGGATTATCCGGTCCCGGTTTTGCATCTTCCCCAATTCTTCTTCCCGAACACCGGTTGGTACCTGCGCGCGGACCTCGGCTCCAACGCCGGCAGGGTCGATGGCGCGGAGGTAGGCCCTGGCGCGGTTTCGACGACGGATAGCCATCTCGGTAACAACTACATGGCCGGCATCGGCGCCGGCGTGAAATCTCATTGGCTGCGCACCGACGTGACGCTCGATTATTCGTGGCCGATGGATTTTCAGGGCACCACTTTCACGACCGACGACGTCTCCGCCAAGGTCTCTGCCTTCAGTGCGCTGTTCAACGGCTATCTCGATCTCGGTACTTGGTATGGGGTCACGCCCTATGTCGGCGCCGGCGCCGGCACCGCTTATCTCCGCGCCTCCGATTATCGCAGCACGGTGGCCCCGACGGTGACGGGAGGCGAACACACACAGTGGAATCTCGCCTGGGCGGTCATGGGCGGGGTCGGAGTCAATCTCGCGTCCAACCTCATGATGGACGTCGGCTACCGCTACATCGATTTCGGCGATCTCCTCACCGCCGACGATACCGCGGCCGGCGCCACCTTGATCAAGAATATCGCAGCCCACGAAGTCCGCATCGGCGTGCGCTGGAGCTTCGATGATCTGCGGGAGGACCCATAACATGGCTTCGCACCGAGGCATCGGAACGTTGTGGCATTGGACAGCAGGCGTGGTGATGTGCGGACTTGTTGTCTGCGCATCGGGTCGCCGGGCGGCGGCCGCGGATATGCCCGACCAGCCGTTTCTGCGCGGCTCGTACTTGACGGATAATGCTCCGCGCCACGTGCACTGGGATGGACTCGTTTTCGGCGCCCAATACGGCTGGTCGAATCTGGTAACCGCCTTTGACGATCTCAATACGCAGACAACAACAAACGGTTCATCGTTCGGCGGCTTCGTCGGCTACAATACCCAATGGGACGAACTCGTCCTCGGAATCGATGGCGGATACAGCCGTCTGGATTTGGCTGAAACGTCTTCGGTTGTCGTCAGTGGAAGCGACGTCAATAAAGCCTCATACAAGCTAACCGATTACGCGACCTTCCGAGCGCGGGCCGGCTACGCGTTCGGACAGTTTCTGCCTTACGCCTTCGTCGGCGGAGCCGTCGGGCGAATAAACTACAGTGTCACCGATAACGGTACCGTGGTTGACGCCAAGGACAATGCCTACACCGCCGGTTTCGTCGCAGGCCTCGGGATCGATGTGAAGCTCTTGCCGAACGTGTTCTTGCGCGGCGAATGGGAATACGTCG
>Ga0134126_10009010_pt1 | contig 12568 bp, 15 predicted proteins | sample KB31752_FD_96881 | JGI IMG/M metagenome (GOLD analysis project Ga0134126, IMG submission 96881) | Terrestrial soil microbial communities with excess Nitrogen fertilizer from Kellogg Biological Station, Michigan, USA - KB3-175-2 | ecosystem: Environmental > Terrestrial > Soil > Unclassified ...
AGGTTGGATTATCATTCGGTCATTGAAAACGTTTACCAATTGCTGACACTCATAGCTATTACCCCGGCGACCACCACTTTCCTGGTTTTTGTTCTCCTGGTACTTTTTGTATTATCTTTTCTTTTCTCCGGATCAGAAATGGCGTTTTTTTCGTTAACGCTGAAAGATATTAATATGCTCAAGACCAGGCAACAACTTTCCTATAAGAGAATTGTTTCACTGCTCGAACATCCGAAAATCCTTCTTTTTTCTCTTCTTATTTCTAATTGCCTTGTAAACATTGGAATAATACTTATTTCCAATGCATTAATGAATGCCTGGATTAATTCTATGGGATTTCATTTTCTTTTGAATTTTTTAATCAAAGTAATTTTAATCACAGGTGTTTTGTTTTTGTTTGGAGAAATCCTGCCTAAAGTTTGGGCGATACATCACAAAATCTGGTTTGCATCAACAGCATCTATGACTGTTGATATTTTCAATAGCATCTTTTCCAGAATGAGTAAAAGACTAGCTGGCATTGATACGTTGATAGGAAATAGTTTAGGCGGAGACATCAATGACCCTGATAACAGCCAAATAGATTATGCAATAGATTCATTGCCCGACAATGAAACTTCTAACGAAGAAAAGCAAATTTTAAAAGGAATCAGGAAGTTCAGCAATACAACTGTTAGGCAAACCATGCGTACACGACTTGACGTGAGTGGGGTTGAGTTCAACACTTCGTTTGTTAATGTAATAAAAAAAATTAAGGAAATATCTTATTCACGATTGCCTGTTTATAAAAATGATCTGGATGAAATTTTAGGAATACTACATACAAAAGATTTATTATCCCACTTGCAGGATGTGGAATTTGATTGGCACCCTTTGATGCGCCCTGTATTTTATGTACACGAGCAAAAACTGATAGAGGATCTTCTCCAGGATTTTCGAAACAAGCGTATTCATATTGCTGTTGTTGTCGATGAATTTGGTGGGACTTCAGGCATTATAACACTTGAAGATATTATGGAAGAAATAATAGGCGATATTAATGATGAGTTTGACGAAGAGCAGAGCAACAACAAGAAAATAGATGAACATAATTATATTTTTGAAGGAAGAACTATGATTAATGATGTTTGCAAAATCTTAAATATACCCTCACATTCATTTGATTTGCTTCGGGGAGAAAGTGATTCCCTCGCAGGCCTTATATTGGAAATTGCCGGGGAATTTCCTAAAATAAATGAGGAATTTGAGACGAGTAATTACATCTTTACACCATTGGAAATAAATAAAAACCGTATTGAAAAAGTGAAACTTACTTTAAAATCGAAGTAAAGAAAATAAATCACCTTATATTGAAAAAAAATTGGTTAATGCGCCGTATCATTTATTTGGTTTTTGTTTTTTTGTCTATCAGTTGCAATTCTACATATACCTCCAAAAGGGAAGGATATTATAAAATTAACTTCCCGCCTAAAGCATATACTACTTTCAACGATCCTGCCTATCCTTATACTTTTGAATATCCTGTTTATGCCAAAATTGCAAAGGACTCTTCTTATTTCAATGATGGAGCAAAAAATCCCTATTGGATAAACATTAATTTCCCCTCTTTCAACGGTACTATATTTATTAGCTATAAAAATATCGGGGGAACTTCAACTTACAAAATAAAGAATTCAGACGGAACCTATCGCGATTCTATTGGGAAAAACAGCTTCGAAAAAATGGTCAATGATTCTTACAATCTAACCTATAAAAATGATATCAAAGCCTACTCAATTCAAGACAGTGTTATGCATACTCCCGATAATGTTTCAGGTGTGTTTTTTACTTTGTCAGGAAATGTGGCTACTGCAAAACAGTTTTTTTTATCAGACACACTCCATCATTTTTTAAGAGGCGCTTTGTATTTTGATGCAACGCCCAACGAAGATTCACTGCGGCCTGTGAATAATTTCTTACAGGAGGATATGAAACATCTTATTAATACGCTAAAATGGAAGTGATTTTATTCTCAAAAATTTGCGTTAGGTTACAGTAAACAAACATTTATCAAGAAATCTTTTTTCTAATTCATTTGAAAATTTGAATTACTATGCAACGTCGCGTCTTTATGTAATTTTAATTCCCAGTTCCAGGCAGTTGCCATCATTTCATTTAAAGAATATTGAGGAATCCAATTTAATTTTTCTTTTGCCAGGAGATTATCCGCATAAATTGCCATCACGTCCCCCTGCCTGCGCGGACCTATTTTGTAATTAAGTTTCTTGCCCGTTGTTTTTTCAAATGCTTCAATAGCTTCCAGCGTAGACACGCCGTCGCCCGTTCCAAGATTAAACACTTCGCATTTGTGCTTATTTTTATGATCAATTAAATATTGTAAAGCCAGTGTATGAGCGTGTGCAATATCGCAAACATGGACGTAATCACGGATACATGAACCATCTCTTGTGGGATAATCATCTCCGTAAACAGTTAACTCTTTGATTTTTCCTATGGCTGTTTGTGTAATAGCAGGTACCAGGTTTTGAGGTCTTCCTAAAGGTAATTCTCCGATTAGTGCCGTCGTGTGAGCGCCAACAGGGTTAAAATATCTCAGCAAAATACTTTGCATTTCCCCTGATTTAGTTATTTCTTTTACAATATCCTCACCCATTTGCTTGGTAGCTCCATAAGGTGATTCGGCAGGTTTGGTAGCTGATGCTTCCGTTACCGGAATCTTATCCGGATTGCCATAAACAGTGCATGAGGATGAAAAAATAAAATTCGGCACATTAAATTCTACCGCACATTTTAGAATATTGATGAGAGAAAACAAATTGTTTTCAAAATATATTAATGGCTGTTCTACAGATTCCCCTACCGCTTTGTACGCAGCAAAATGAATAATACCCTTGATATCTGTATTTTCCTGGAAAACCGCAAACGTTTCATCAAAATTTGTAAGGTCAACTTTATAATTTTTAACTTTCACACCGGTAATTTCCTTTATGCCTGAAAGCAATGCGTCGGTGGATCTTGAATTGTTATCAACACATATTGGATGAAAGCCATTTTCAATAAGGTCTACGATAGTATGCGAACCAATGTATCCGCAGCCACCTGTTACTAATATTTTGTTCATATTACAATGTAAGAAAATTTGATGATAAAAAATGTCTTAAAAGATAGTTCAGCTAAATAAGTGGATGATGTAATACACTAATGCGGCTACAACAGCACTTACTGGAATAGTAAGTATCCACGCCCAAAGTAAATTAATGGTAACACCCCAGCGTACTGCAGATAACCGTTTGGTAGCGCCTACGCCAACAATTGCACCTGTAAGGGTATGGGTAGTGCTTACCGGAATTCCAAAAAAGATGGTAAGAAAAATGGTAAAAGCTCCCGATGTTTCTGCGCAAAAGCCTTCCAGCGAAGTTACTTTAGTAATACGTGTGCCCATTGTTTTAACAATCCTCCATCCGCCAGACATTGTACCCAACGCAATAGCTGTATAACAAGCCAATGGCAACCATTCGGGCATTGACATTTCGTGGATGGAACTGGTTAATCCATGTACTTTTTTTTCATAAAACCATAACGCCGTTAAAATCAAACCCATTGTCTTTTGGGAATCACCGCCGCCATGTGCAAGGCTTAATGAAGCTGACGAGAGCAGCTGGAGCCGACGAAACCATTTCTCTGCTTTGGCAGGGCGCGATTTCTTTGCCACGTTTACGGTTATTACTGTAGTAATGAAACCAAATAATAAGCCTATGATAGGTGCCAATACCATGAATAATAATGCAATTAATACAGGATACGTGTTTATCCCTGCTAATCCGCCCGCGGCTATACCAGCCCCTGCAAGCCCACCAATAAGCGTATGGGAAGAACTGGAAGGAATACCATAATACCAGGTTAATAAATTCCAGCAGATGGCTGCGATGGTAGCAGAAATAATAACTTTGAAATTGATGATATCTTCAGACATGATATTGGCAATAGTACCCGCCACCTTATGTTCCCTGAAAATAAAAAATGCGATGAAATTAAATGAAGCCGCCCACAGCACAGCCTGGAATGGAGTAAGCACTTTTGTGGAAACGATTGTTGCTATTGAATTTGCTGCATCGTGAAAACCATTAATATAATCAAAGATAAGAGCCAGTGCAATAATGGTAATCAGAAAAACAAACATACTTTACTTTTAATAATAAGCTGAAAGCTAAAAGCAAAAGGCGAAATCCGGATTAAGTTTTTAGCCTCCAGCCTTATACGTTCAGCATCAAGCGTATTTAATAATAATGGATTCAATTACGTTGGCTGCATCCTCACATTTATCGGTTACTATTTCCATCACCTGGTAAATTTCTCTTTTTTTAATTACTTCTTTGGCATCCGGTTCGGTTTCAAAAAGCTTTTCAATACTCATGTCGAATACATCATCTGCCTGGTTTTCTATACTGTTGATAGCAATCATTGCATCAGTAATTTTTCTGATGTTTTTCATATCCCTTAATTCAAGAACCGCTTTTCTAACTTCTGTGCAGCTACTTAAAATTAAATCAGCCATTTTTTGAAATGTAGCATCATCCGGATTTACCTTATAGAAATTAATTTTTTTTGCAGCGGAATATATATAATCGCAAATATCATCGAGAGAAGTTGCTAAATAATGAATGTCTTCACGATCGAAGGGAGTTATGAAATTTCTTCCTAATTCAGTAAAAATGCGATGGGTATATTCGTCGTTGATATGTTCAAGGTCTTCTATTTCCTTTATTAATATTTCTCTTTTTGAAAATTCTTTTTCCTGAACTACCTCTTTAAGTTTTTCAGCCATCTGCGTTACCGATTCAGCCACGCTTTCAAATAACTGAAAAAATACTTTGTCTTTAGGAATGAAAAACTTTAAAATGGAATTGACGGCCATCATTTATGATTTGCGCAAAAATAGTACTCTCAGATTGCATAGCCTTATTTTTTGTTTTATTTGTTGCGATTTCAGCATAATCATCAGGATTATAAGTTTTTCGATTGCTTGCGATCGTTTCCATTGTTAATTTCATTAAATCTATATAAACTTTATGTAAACTGTGTTTTTAACTCCTTTTCAGATTTGAAATGTTTTCCGCATGAGTCTGGAATTCTTTTTACGGTTCTAATCGATAAATTGATTATGGATCAACGGATTTTCAAGACAATTGATTTTACATTGATTATTTTTGACGCTCCTCAAGCAAACTTAGATGACGTTACGATCGCTTTATAAACAAAACCGCTATTTTTTTATCGGATATTTTATACTCCTTGCTATAGCTATTTATATTTTATTTTTTTATTCAAAAGCAGATGGATTTATATTAATGAATCCTTACCATTCCAGTTTGCTGAATTACTTTTTTATTCCCTATACTTATGTTGGCGATGGATTTTTTATTATTGCATTAGCACTTTTTTTGTTTTTTCTTAGAAAAAAATATTTGAGCCTGATGATTATAAGCAGCTATTTAATATCGGGGATTTTTGTGCAAATTTTAAAATCTTTTATTTCAGAGGCCCGTCCTGCATACTTTCTGGCTAATACCAATTATCCTTATTTTATAAAAAACGTTACGCTTCACAATTATCATTCATTTCCTTCCGGCCACGCGGCGTCTGCATTTGCGCTAGCTGCTGTATTAAGTTTTTCGGTAAAAAATAAAAGTTATTCAATTCTTTTTTTGCTGCTCGCGGCTTTGGTTGGTTATAGCCGCATTTATCTTGGACAACATTTTATGGACGATGTTTTGCCAGGTTCATTCCTTGGTATAATTTCCGCGATTATTTGCTGGATATATTTTGAAAAGATTTTTAAGAAGATTTTGAAAATGAATCAGGCATAAAGAAACTTAGAAAGAATAAAATAAAAATCCTTTTAATTTCCCTGTCTGCCGACAAGGCAGGTTTGTTTACTGGACCCATTATATTTTAGAACTTCCAAAAAATATTTATTTTAGTTATTAAAAAAAATCAGAAAAAAGTTTATAAAGAAAAAAATATGTCGCGCAATATAGAAGAATGGATCGAAGCAAAAAAGAAATTTAAGCTCTCAGACAAGCATATACAAATGGCGAGAGAACTCGGATTGAATCCGCGCAAATTTGGTAGTCTGAATAATACTAAACAAGAACCCTGGAAAGCGCCGTTACCGGATTTTATTGAAAGGATATATTATAAGCACTTCAAAAAAGCGGAACCGGATGTGATAAAGCCTGTTGAGCAAATTATACGAGAAAGAAAGATCAAAAAAGAAGAACAAAAATTAAAGAAGCGAATTGAAAAAGAAAACAAGGAATCTGATAATCCTATGTGATGCAATTGCATATCAATAGAAAAAGGAATCCCATTTATTTCTTTATTTGCTGTGTTATCTTTTTTGGACTTCTAATAAAATAGCTATCAAATTTCTGAATTGAGAAATTACCATCCTAATACCCATGCGAAGATTAATGGAGCCACTATCGTAGCATCACTTTCAACAATAAATTTTGGAGTATGAATATCTAATTTCCCCCAGGTTATTTTTTCGTTAGGAACCGCGCCGGAATAAGAACCATAAGATGTCGTGGAATCAGATATCTGGCAGAAATAGCTCCAGAACGGAACATCGTGCCATTCCAAATCCTGGTACATCATAGGCACCACGCAAATAGGAAAGTCGCCGGCAATGCCGCCACCAATCTGAAAAAACCCAAGCCCTTTTCCGGTGGATAATCCACGATACCATTCTGTAAGTTGAGCCATATATTCTATTCCGCTTTTCATGGTGCTTGCTTTCAGCTCTCCTTTAATAACGTAAGACGCAAAAATATTCCCCATGGTGCTGTCTTCCCATCCCGGTACCACTATTGGAATATTTTTTTCTGCTGCTGCCAGCATCCAGCTATTTTTTGAATCTATTTCATAATACTGTTCCAGTACGCCGCTCAATAGCATTTTATACATGTATTCATGAGGGAAATATCTTTCGCCTTTATCATCTGCATCTTTCCAGATTTTATGTATATGCTGTTGCAATCTTCTAAACGCTTCTTCTTCGGGGATACAAGTATCCGTCACCCGGTTATAGTGGTTTTCTAAAAGTTCCCATTCTTCCTGCGGGCTCAGGTCGCGATAGTTAGGAACTCTTTTATAATGACTATGCGCAACAAGGTTCATAATATCTTCTTCAAGATTAGCACCGGTACAACTGATGATGGCCACTTTATCCTTCCGTATCATTTCAGCAAATGAGATTCCAAGCTCTGCGGTACTCATTGCGCCTGCAAGGGAAACCAACATTTTTCCTCCTTCAGTTAAATGGGCTTCGTAGCCTTTGGCTGCATCCATCAAGGCGGCTGCGTTAAAATGACGATAATGATGCTCAATAAATTGTGAAACCGGACCTTTATTCATCTTTAAAAATCCTGGCAGAAATAACATTTTTAGATGAGATAATTTTTCTGAACACTTTTTAAAAAAATCCACGCAATACCTGGTTTATAAAAGAGAAATTCAAATCTCATCCTACCGGTTTTATTAAATTCTCTTTGTTAAGATTTGGTTATAGCGATGTTGATCCTTAAACGCCGGAATAAGCGGAAAGTCTTAAAAGCATAAAGCATCTTACTTGAAAAACTCTAAAATTAATAACGATGAAAAAAATTCTCCTTATTCCCGTATTTCTCCTTACCGCTTTTTGTTATAAAACACAGGCGCAAATCGGCGTAAACATTAATATCGGGCGACAACCGGTGTGGGGCCCGGTTGGATACGATTATGTAAATTATTATTATCTGCCCGATCTTGGCGTGTATTACGACGTACCAAGACGCTTGTTTGTGTATTTTGAGTATGGACGTTGGAATTTTGCTCCGTCATTACCTCCAGGGTTTGGGCAGTATGATCTGTATCGTTCTTACAAAGTGGTAATTAATGATCGCGATCCCTGGTTGCGTAATAATTATTATTTTTCTCATTATGCACCTTACAGAGGCCACTATCAACCTTTAATAAGAGACAGCCATGATGATAGATATTTTGTTGGCAGGGAAGGCTATTATACTCGACGGTCAGACATGCATGAACAGAGACAGGACGATAATTATTATGGGCATGATAATTACAAGAAAGATAACGGAGTGAGAGATCATGGTCGCGGCCAGGGAAGAAATGGTCACGATCACGGAAGAGATCATGACCATTGATTAATGAAATGAATCTCAAATAATCTAAAGCTGTTCGATGAAAATCGTAATAGCTTTTTTATTGTCTTAAAATATTTAGCGCATATTTTAAGTACATTTAGGTAATGAAAAAAGTTTACTTAATTATCGTCTTGTTTTATGCAAATAGAATTCTTGCACAAACTATCATCAACCGAGATCCTGAAATTGCGCAAATGGTTTCGGAAGTTTCCGCAGATTCCCTTAAATCTTATATCAATACATTAGTCGCGTTTGGTACCCGAAGTACATTAAGCACGCAATCGGATAAAACAAAAGGAATCGGCGCCGCAAGAAATTGGGTGCTGAAAAAATTTAACGAATTTGCAAAAAATACGGATGGAAGATTAACAGCAATTATTGATACTATTACACTTCCTGCTGACAGTAAACGAATAGATAAGCCGGTGCTTTTAGGAAATGTAGTGGCCACTTTAAAAGGTACTGATCCAAACGACAAAAGAATTTTTATTATCAGCGGCCATCTCGATTCAAGACGCACTAATGTGATGGATAGGACTGGTGACGCACCTGGCGCAAATGATGATGGAAGTGGCACATCTGCCGTAATAGAATGTGCGAGAATCATGAGTCAGCATTCATTTCCGGCAACGGTGATTTTTGTTGCTGTTAGTGGTGAAGAACAGGGATTATTTGGTTCCACCTTTATGGCCGATAAGGCAAAAAAAGAAAACTGGAATATCGAAGGCGTGTTTAATAATGATATCATCGGAAGCAATAACAGTAATGAAACGAATATTATCAATAACACAAAGGTGCGTGTTTTCAGCGAAGGAATTCCTGCAACAGCCACCGAAAAAGATATAGAAAGAATAAGAGCGCTTGGTTTGGAAAACGATAGTAAATCGCGTGAGCTTGCCCGTTATATAAAAGAAATTGGCGAACGATATATTGACAATCTTGATGTGGTCATGGTTTACAGAACCGATCGTTTTCTAAGGGGTGGCGACCATTTGCCTTATTTAAAAAATGGGTTTACTGCAGTGAGAATTACAGAGATGAATGAAAATTTTAATCATCAGCATCAGGATGTGCGGATAGAAAATGGAATTCAATATGGCGACCTTCCGCAATTCGTGGATTACGAGTATCTCCGAAAAAATACAGCTCTCAACCTGGCTAATCTGGCCAATCTCGCCAAAGCACCATCCGTTCCGGAAGAAGTAAAAATTGAAGTGAAAAATTTATCCAACAGTACTTCTCTTTCGTGGCAGGCACCAAAAACAGGAAAGATAAAAGGCTATTATATTTTAATGCGGGAAACGACGAGCCCGGTTTGGCAAAAGAAAATATTTACTACTGAAAACAAAATGACACTTCCTTATTCAAAAGACAATTATTTCTTCGCAGTACAATCAGTGAATGAAAGCGGCAATGAAAGTTTACCGGTAATTCCGGAACTATAATTCCTATAGCAACTACAAGGCGCCAATCAAATCGCCTTGGTGAATCCATATTTATTTCTTTACCAATCCCAATGGGAAAACCGTTTTTCCATAAACCTCATTCAGCAATGCGCCTGCGCCGGTATAGATAGCGGATGCTCCGCAAATAATTCCTTCATATCCTGTAAATGTTTTTAAAAAAGTATTGCCGGAATAGTCTCCAAGAGCTAGTAAGAAAAACAAGATAGTTAATGTGGCAAATACAAATTGCAATGATTTGCTGATGCGAAGCGTGCCCAGATATAATAGCCCGGTAAATATGCCCCACATAATAAGATAAGCCACCATCGCGGATTCCGATGCGGCGCCTATCCATCCTAATTTAGGCATTACAATCAGTGCTACCAGCGTGAGCCAAAACGAACCGTAAGAAATAAAAGCAACAAACCCGAAAGTGTTGTTCTTTTTAGATTCCATTATTCCGGCTATTATCTGCGCAATCCCGCCATAAAAAATACCCATGGCAAGAATCATCGAATTCATTTCAAAAATGCCGGCATTATGCAGGTTCAGTAAAACTGTAGTCATTCCGAACGCGAGAAGCCCCAACGGCGCAGGATTTGCAGAAGTATCTTTAATGATGATAGTTGATTGGTCCATAAGAATTAGTTTATGATTTTAAAATAGAAATAAAAATATTACTTATAATTTAAAATTCTTCAAAATTGATTAAGATTTTTAGTTTTATGTTTGTTTACTGCTTTTTTTTGGTAAAGAATTTGTTGCCTTATTTTAAAACAAAAAACTATGACAGTAACTCAAATAGCCAATCGCCTCGCAGAACTTTGTAACCAGGGCGATTTTGAAAAGGCTCAACGGGAATTATTCTCGGAAGACGCCGTTAGTATTGAGCCCTATGCAACTCCAGCCTTTGAAAAGGAAACAAAAGGATTACCTGCTATTTTGGAAAAGGGTAAAAAATTTAATTCGATGGTTGAAGAAACCCATAGTTGCAGTGTTTCAAATCATATAGTAGCTGGAAATGCGATTGCGCTGGCACTAACCATGGATGTTACCATGAAAGGACAGGACCGGTCAAAAATTTCTGAAATTTGTGTTTATGAAGTAAAGGACGATAAAATCATATCAGAACAGTTTTTTATGTAAAAGAGGTATCGATAAATTTTATTGCCTTATCTAATCTTTCTTCATAATTCCCTGAGATAACATGCCAGGGTGTGGATTGATTTACCATCAGTTCTTTATAAAAAAGAAATAATTTTCTCCTAATCTTATCATCAGGATATTCTCGTAGCGCGTCTTCCACCCAAGGCAGGTCCACATCACAGAGCAAATACAAATCATATTTTCTCAAAGCAATTTGATTTAATATCCAGTTATGACATATATTAAAAACATATTCTGCCCAAACTTTCATAACGTACATATCGGTATCGATAAACAAGTGATGAGGTATGAGTGGTAAGGTATCATTTACCCGTTTTGGAGATTTTTGCCCGCTGCTAACTGATAGCTGATCACTAATATCTTCTTCCAACGCTATCTGCCCTTTTGCTATGGTAAGTAAATCATCATAGGCATATTCCGGACCATTTTTTTCTAAATATTCTCTGGCGTATTCCGGAACCCATAACGTATTGTAATGTTCAGCAAGCTTTTCACAAAGCGTACTTTTCCCTGTGGATTCAGGACCGATAACTACGATTTTTTTAATCATCTAAAAGGGATATTTGGTGTTGATAATTTCCGTGGCTTTAGGCTATGCAGTTTTCATTTTCTTACCAGGGTTTTATAATTAGCTCTCTTTCTCCATTCCGATAATCCCCAAAAAGCAAAGATCAAAAGAATGATATAATACACACTGGTGAAAACATAGTGTTTTACAAAGTACAACGGGATAGAAGCCGTATTAGTAGCTATCCACCAATACCAGCTTTCCACTTTTTTGCGCGCCATTAGCCACATTCCGGTAAAAGCAGTCGAGCTTGCAAAGGCATCGGCCCAGGGAATAGCTCCCGGTGCGAAATCTTTTTTTAGATAGGAAAGCGCAAAAAATATAGCTACATAAAACACTGCGAAAAAAGAGAGTTCCTGCGTCCATTCTTTTTTATTACTCCAGGTTATATTTACGACATGCTCCTTCTGTTGATTTTTTTTTGCCCATAATATCCATCCATAAATGCTCATGACAGTATAGTAAAAATTAACACTAGCTTCACCCAGCAGACTTCCTTTAAAACTCAGGTAAACGTAAAATATAGTATTGATAAGACCTGTAGGATAGACCCATATATTTTCTTTTCGGGAAAACCATACGCTTACAATCCCTGACACCACTGCCACATATTCCAGCCAGGTGGTTCCTTTCATCCCTTCGATAAATTGGCTGTAGATTTCCGGTAAGCTCAAATTAAAAATTTAGCGCCAAAAGTAAGTGTTTTCAAAATCTAATATGATGCAATTCTTTCCGTTAAGCAACCTAACAAATACACGGGTTGTGCAATCAATTTTTTAACGCATGGGGTTTTTCGTTTGGTATCATGCTGAATCAAAATTGTTAATAAATGTTGCTTTACTATCTCTCTTTGTAATTAAATACAAAATGTTTGATGGTTTTTTAGGAAATTTGCGTTTCTAATCAAAAAAACAAAAATGAGCAATACTTCAAATACCCTGTTTGATAAAGTTTGGGATTCTCATGTAGTAAGAAAAATTGAGGATGGCCCCGATGTTTTTTTTATTGACCGCCATTTTATTCATGAAGTTACCAGCCCGGTGGCTTTTGGTGGTCTGCAAAGCAGGGGATTAAAGGTGATGTTTGCCGACAAAACATTTGCCACAGCGGATCATAATACACCGACAATCAACCAGCATTTGCCGGTAAAGGATCCTCTCTCTGCCAATCAATTGAAA
>Ga0134126_10009011_pt1 | contig 12568 bp, 13 predicted proteins | sample KB31752_FD_96881 | JGI IMG/M metagenome (GOLD analysis project Ga0134126, IMG submission 96881) | Terrestrial soil microbial communities with excess Nitrogen fertilizer from Kellogg Biological Station, Michigan, USA - KB3-175-2 | ecosystem: Environmental > Terrestrial > Soil > Unclassified ...
TATACCCGTCCGTCATCGCACTATTCTCAGCCAAGGTGTATAAATGACAGTGATCGGGAGCCCGCCGCTTTGGAACAGGCTTCGAGCAAAATCTGCTGTGGCACGCTCCGCAAAGTGCCATTCGACCTCGCGTGACCCAGCTGCTTCCAGTTGCCGCATCGCCTGGCCGACGAAATCACGTTCTATGTTTTCCCGAATTGGCTCGTAATGTAGCAAGTAGGCGAAACGTGTCCCCTTCGCTTCGATCATCGTCCCGTCTGACAACCGACAGTCATCGAAGGCCACAAATTCTCTGGAGGACGGATTGAACAGGTTGACCGCCAAGCCAGGCCCGAGAATACGTCCGTTCACCAGCCAGCTAACGTATTGTTGGTAAGGGTTGTTTCGTGGCGCGCCGGGCTGGTCGGCGCTTGGATCCGGGCAAAGCTTGGGTTCGTTGTCGTTCGCGCGCCTGCGCGCCCGTCTGGGCAGCGGGGCGCACGGCGAGCATATTCCGGGCTTGATAACCTGGCAGCAGGTCGGGATCGACGATGACCGCCCCACCCGGCAGCAGGCGGCCGATTGCGCGGCCGCTCGTGTCGTGCAGGAAGTCGTCCGGGCCAATCTGACTGTTGTAGAGAAGCGCGTGGTCCCCGGACGCGTCAGCCTGCCAGATTTGAAGGAAACCGGTGTCGCGGTCGTAACGATAGGCGAGGTCGGGACTGTTCTCGATCCTACCGTCGATGATCGGACTGCCGCCGGCGGGGAAGAAGAGGGTGCCGAGGAAGAATGTCGGCCCCACCATTCCGGCCGCAAGCTCGGTCAGAGACAGCACCGCCTCACGCGTCAACTGACCCAGCAGCGATTCGGCCGCTGCCGCCTCAACCGCGGCGACGGTCGCGGCCGGAGCTATCTGGTACGAGATCGCGGAATCGTTCGATGCGTCGCCGCCGGCCCCCGAGCCGCCGTCCGACGGAGCATCGCTTCCGCCGTAGCCAGGGTCGGCGGTTGCCGGTGCGTCGCTTCCGTCCCCTTCCCCGCCATCGCCGGAATCCCCGCCGTCGCCGCCGCCCGGCGGCTCGGATGCCTCAGAAGCACCGCCTGCATCCTCGCCACCTCCCGTCGTCCATTCGCCGCCATGCGGATTTCCTGCGGGAACACGCGGCTCGTCGGGGTTGTAGCCGACCTTACTGACTCGCGCGAACTTGCTGAGGCCTCGGAGCTGGCCAGGACCGAGTTCATCGATGGGGAGATGGAGCCCATATATCTGCGCCAGGGCGAGCTGGTCGTTCTCGAGTGCCTCGGCGATCCGCCCGCACGTTCGATAGAGCCGGTCAGAGTCTTGGGGTCCACGGCAGACGAAAGCTTGCAGGACGCTCGCTTCGTTCCGGGAGATGGGGCGGTAGCCCTGCACCGTTCGCCTTACCAAGGCGCAATCGGGGCCAAGCATCGCACTGTCGACGTCGACCGATACTCCTCGGCTGAGCGGCCCGCGAGGGTGCAGCCGTCGCACGCTGTCGAACAATCGGGAGCGTCCTCCTGAAGAGAAATTTTGGATAGAACAAAACAGCAACTTTGTCAAGCGAAAGCGATGGCGCGCGTCCTTGACTTCTTTCTATCTCTTTGAATTCGCGTGAGATACCACTCACGTCTGGACTTACCCGTCCCACCCCAGCCAGTCGCACAGCGCCTTGCCCATCACCAACTCCAGCTCCTCGCCCGTGAGCCACGGCAGTTCCTCGGTGAACAGCGCGATCGCCTGTCGATAGGTGCAGGGGATGCCGGTCAGATCTGTGCCCCAGAAGAAGCGACGGGGGCTGAAGGCGTCGTGGACGCGGTGCAGGAACGAGTGGAGGCGGCGATAGGGGTAGGGCTCGGTCGAGTAGCGCGGCAGGGCCGAGGCTTTGGCGGCGACGTTGGGGAGTTTGGCGAGGGCGAGGAGGTTGTCGAGGTCGGCGAAGGCCGCCTCGTCCTTGCCGTCGCGCGAGAGGGCCAAGTGGTCGATCACAAAGCGCATGCCGGGGTGGCGCTCGGCGATGCGGTACACCTCGGGCAAGACGCCGGGCGGCGACAGCATGGCCGGGATGCCGCGGCGTTCGGCCGCCGCCCACAGCCAATCCCCTTCGGGGTCGGTGAAGAGCGCGCGGGCGCCGGCGCCGGCCGTCGTTACGCGGATGCCGAGCATACCGGGCTGGTCGCGCCAGTGGTCGAGCGCGTGCGGGTCGGGCGCACCGAGCGGTGGACGGCCCATGACCCGGAGGCGGTCGGGGTGATGCGCGGTGGCGGCGAGCGCGAGGTCGTTGCGGTCGCCCTCCCATGATGGCGGCACGATGATCGCGCGCGCGACGCCGGCCCCATCCATCTCGCGGATCAAATCGGCCTCGCCGAACGGCACCGGCCGGTGCGCCCGATGCGCGTTCCCCGGCGGCCACGGCCGCGCTGGCGTATCGGCGGCCCAGATATGCGCCTGTGCGTCGGCGATCATCATCGCAGTCTCTCCTTCATCCCCTCTCCCCCAATGGGCGGAGAGGGTAGCTTTATGCGCCGCCCGCGCTTGTCAAGCCGGTGGGGGCGTGCTTCGATCCGGCGGAGGGAGGAGCCATGCCGGACAGCATCATCACCGACACAGCGACAAAGATCTTCGCCGATCTGTGCGAGGCGAAGACGATCAACGCGGCCGAAAAGGGCGAGTGGCCCGCCGAATTGTGGGACGCGCTCGAGGAATCCGGCCTGCCGCTGACGTGGGTCTCCGACGAATTCGGCGGCGCCGGGGCGGAGCTGCTTGACGGGTTCGCCGTGCTGCGCGTCGCCGGCCAGGCCGCGGCGCCGGTGCCGCTCGCCGAGACGCTGCTCGCCGGGTGGCTCCTCGGTGAGGGCGGGATCGCCGCGCCCGCCGGTCCGATGACGCTGGCGCCGGTGCATGAGGACGGCACGCTCGCCCTCTCCGGCGGCAAGCTCACCGGTCGCGCGCGAAAAGTGCCGTTTGCCTCCGCCGCCAAGCACATCGCGGTCCTGGCCAAGGACGGAGGCGGGATGTCCGTCGCGCTCGTCGCCGCCGACGCCGCGACGATCAACGCCGGCAAGAACATCGCCGGCGAGCCGAGCGACGAGGTCTCGTTCCACGGCGTCGCGCCTCTCGAGGTCAAGCCGGCGAACGGGATCGACCTCCCTGCCCTCGTCCGCCTCGGCGCGGCGGCGCGCGCGCAGCAGATGGCCGGGGCGCTCGCCCATATCCTCGACGCTTCGGTGCAGTTCTCGCTCGACCGCGTCCAGTTCGGCCGGCCGATCGCCAAGTTCCAGGCCGTGCAGCACAACCTTGCCCAGCTTGCGGGCGAGGCCGCCGCCGCGGGCGCGGCCGCCGACGCCGCCGCCGAGGCCATCGCGACGCACGGCATCGGCGCCGAGCGCGCGGTCGCCGGATGCGCGATCGCCAAGCTGCGCGTCGGCGAGGCGGCCAGCACCGGCGCCGCGATCGCGCACCAGGTGCACGGCGCGATGGGCTTTACCTACGAGCACACGCTGCACCACTCGACGCGGCGGCTGTGGTCGTGGCGCGAGGAGTTCGGCAACGAAACCTATTGGGCCATCCGCATCGGACGCATGGTGGCCGACCGCGGCGCCGACGCGCTGTGGCCCTTCCTGACCGCGGGATCGTGAGGCGATCATGAGCACCAGCTTTCAATTCGACCCGGTCGACCTGCCGCCGGAATGCGTCGAGCTGCGCAAGGAAGTGCGCGCGTTCCTGAAGCAGGAAATCGATGCCGGCACGTTCAGCCCGCAAGGCAGCCGCAACGACAACGCCGCCGCCTTTGCCAGGAAGGTCGGCGCCAAGGGCTGGATCGGCATGACTTGGCCCAAGAAATACGGCGGCCACGAGCGCAGCCATCTCGAACGCTATGTCGTGATCGAGGAAATGCTGGCACACCGCGCGCCGACCCGGCACTACTCAACCGCCGACCGCCAATCCGGCCCGATGATCCTGCGCTACGGCCAGGAGGCCGTACGCCAGGAATATCTGCCGCGCATCGCCTCGGGCGAATTGTGCTTTTGCATCGGCCTGTCGGAGCCCAATTCCGGCTCCGACGTCTTTGCCGCCTCGACACGCGCGACCAAGACCGATGGGGGCTGGCTCGTCAACGGGCGCAAGATCTGGACGTCGAACGCGCACAACTCCGATTACATGATCGCCCTCCTGCGCACCTCGCCGCCGACCAAGGAAAACCGGCGACATGGCCTCACCCAGTTCCTGATCGCGACCAAGACCAAAGGTATCGAGATCAACCCGATCGTCAATTTGACCGGGCAGCACGAGTTCAATGAGGTCGTGTTCGACGACGCCTTTGTCCCCGATCTCCATATGATCGGCGAAGTCGACATGGCGTGGAAGCAGGCGTCGGATGAGCTCGCCTATGAGCGCAGCGGCCCCGACCGCTGGCTTGAAACCTTCCAAAGCCTCGTCGAGCTGGTCCGGGTCAGCGGCACCGAGCCCGATGACCGCGTCGCCGTCGGCCTCGGCCGCGAGGTCGCGCACCTCGCGACGCTCAGGCGCATGTCGCTGTCGGTCGCCGGGATGCTGCAGGCCGGCAAGACCCCGGCCGCCGAGGCCGCCGTCGTCAAGGACCTCGGCACCAACTGGGAGCAGGCGCTGCCCAACCAGGTGCGCCACCTTGCCCCGGTCGTCGGCGATTCTTCGCCCGACAGCAACGACGACCGCTTCGAGCAGGCCCAGCGCTACAACACGATGATCGCCCCCAAGCTGACGATCCAGGGCGGCACCCGCGAGGTGCTGCGGGGCATCATCGCAAGAGGGTTGGGGCTCCGGTGAGGGTCGGATCGGCGCCGTGCGTCCTTCGAGACGCGGGCTCCGCCCGCTCCTCAGGATGAGGAATGCTTGTTATGCCATTTGCCGTTCTCCCTCATCCTGAGGAGGCGCGCAGCGCCGTCTCGAAGGACGCACAACGCACATGCAGCGAGTAAGCCATGCCTGACCTCCGCCCTCTCTTCTCCCCCAAAAGCGTCGCCATCGTCGGCGCGGCGGGGGACGAGCACTCCCTGCGCGGACGGCTGACGCGGCAGCTTCTCGGCCACGGCTATGCCGGGAAGATCTACCCGATCACCCGGAGCGCGAGCGAGGTGATGGGCATCAAGACCTTCGCCTCGGTCACCGACCTGCCCGAGACGCCGGAGCTGGCGATCATTCTGGTGCCGGCCGCGCACGTCGTCTCGACCCTCGACCAATGCGGCCAGCGCGGCATCCGCGCCGCGATTGTCATCAGTTCTGGGTTTGGCGAAGAGAAGACCGAGGAGGCGGCCGGCCGCGACGCCGAATTGCGCGCGGTCTGCGAGCGTTGGGACATGGTTGTTTCCGGCCCGAATTCGGAAGGCCTGGTCAACCCATTGAATAACTTCGTCGCGACATTCAGCCCGGTCTTCCACGATTTCGATCAGGCGATACTGCCTAAGGATGCGACGGCCAAGCCGATCGCGGTGAGCTGTCAGAGCGGGGCGCTGACGTTTTCGTTCCTCAGCCGCGGCCGAGATCGTGGGCTACAGTTCACGTACCAGGTGAGTTCTGGAAACCAAACCGTTCTAGAAGCTCACGATTATATGGATTGGATCATCGATGCCGGCGGCGCCGACATCTTTATGGCCTATCTCGAAGGCATCCGCCGTCCCGACCGCTTTCGCGAGGTCGCGGACAAGGCGGCGCGGGCCGGGAAGCCGCTGATCCTCGCCAAGGTCGGGCGGTCCGACGCCGGGGTGCGCGCGGCGTCGTCGCATACCGGGTCGCTCGCCCGGTCGGGCGCGGTCGACGACGCGATCTTCCGCCATCACGGCATCGTCCGCGGCGAGGACCTCGACCACATGGTCGATGTCGCCGCGGCCTTCGCGTTTTGCAAATTGCCCAAGGGCAACCGCGTCGCGATCATCACCGGGTCGGGCGGCAGCGCCGTGTGGATGGCCGACATCCTCTCCGAGCACGGGCTCGAATTGCCGGTGCTGGAGGACGGCATCCGCGCCAAGATCATGGCAATGCTGCCGCCCTATGCCTCGGCGCTGAACCCGATCGACGCGACCGCGCAGGCGATCGGCGAGGTCGGCTATGCCCCGATCGTCGAGCTGGTGCGCCAGTCCAAGCGGATCGACACGATCATCCTGATCGCCTCGCTCGCCAACGAAGCGACCGCGAAAAAGCGCGCCGAGGAACTGGGCAGCATCGTCGCCGATACCGAGCAGCCGATCCTCCTATCGACCTACACGACCGCGAGTGCGGGCGCGATGGCGGCTTTCGCCAAGGTCGGGGTGCCCTGCTACACGGCGATGCCGAGCTGCGCCCGGGCGATCCGCGCCCTCGTGGACTACGGCAAGTTTCAGGAGCGGATGAAACGCCGCGCCGCCGCGCCGGAAACCCCAGCTGCCGCCAGGCAGGCGGTCGCCGTCGGGCTTGCCGCCGCGGGCGCGTCGCTGACCGAGCACGCGGCCAAGGCGCTGCTCGCGCATTACGGCGTCAAGCGCCCGCCCGAGGAGCTGGCGGCGAGCGAAGACGATGCGGTCGCCGCCGCGAAGCGGATCAGCGGGCCGGTGGCGCTCAAGGTCCAGTCGCCCGACATCCTGCACAAGACCGAGGCCGGCGCCGTCCTCCTCAACCTCGCCGACGAGGCGGCGCTGCGCGACGGCTACCGCACGGTCCTCGCCCGCGCCAAGGCCGCACACCCGGACGCCGGGGTCGAGGGCGTGCTGGTGCAGGCGATGGCGCGGCGCGGGCAGGAGATGATCCTCGGCGTCACCCGCGACCCCGATTTCGGCCCGATGCTGATGGTCGGGCTCGGCGGAATCCATGTCGAGGTGCTGAAGGATGTAGCGTTCGCCCCGGTGCCGCTCTCGACCGAAGACGCGCTCGACCTCGTCGCCGGGCTGCGGGGCGCGGCCCTCCTCGACGGCGTCCGCGGCGCCCCGCCCTCAGACCGCGCCGCCCTCGTCGAGCTGATGGTCGCCCTGTCGCGCTTCGCCCACGACCACCGCGAGACGGTCGCCGAGATCGACCTCAACCCGGTCATCGTCCACGAACAAGGCGCCGGCCTCACCGTGGTCGATGCGCTGATCGTCAAGAATTAGGTTTCACCACGAAGGCACGAATGACCTGCGCTCCGCGCGCCTTCGCGTCTTCGTGGTTAACCCCAAAAAGGAGGATCGCCATGACCGATTATTCGAGCTTCAAGGAAATCGCCGTTACCTTCGATGGACCGGTCGCGACGGTCGAGATTCGCCGGCCGCCGAACAATTTTTTCGACGCGGTGCTGATCGGCGAATTGGGCGAGGCGTATGAGAAGCTCGACGCCGATCCGGCCTGCCGCGCGTCGGTGCTGTGCTCGGAGGGGCGGCATTTCTGTGCCGGGGCGGATTTCTCGAAGCGCATGGACACCGGCACCGTCCAGGAATCCGGGCGCAGTGGCGCCGGCAAGCATCTCTATAAGGAGGCGAGCCGTCTGTTCCGCGCGAAAAAGCCGATAATCGGCGCAATCCACGGCGCGGCGGTCGGCGGCGGGCTTGGCCTCGCGCTGGTGCCCGATTTCCGCGTCACCTGCAACGAGGCGCGGTTCAGCGCCAATTTCAACCGGCTGGGCTTCCACCCTGGTTTCGGCCTTACCGTGACCCTGCCGCGGCTCGTCGGGGCGCAGCAGGCGGCGCTGCTCTTTTACACGGGCCGACGCATCCCCGGCGACGAGGCGGTGCGAATCGGACTCGCGGACGTGCTGGTGCCCCTCGCCGAGGTGCGCTCGGCATCGCAGGCGCTGGCGCTGGAGATCGCGCAATCGTCGCCGCTCGCGGTGCTGTCGACGCGCGAGACGATGCGGCGCGGCCTCGCCGATGCGATTGACGCGGCGACCGAGCGCGAGCTCGTCGAGCAAGACTGGCTGCGCCGGACCGAAGATTTCCAGGAAGGCATCAAGGCGATGGCCGAGCGGCGTCTGCCCAATTTCCAGGGCCGCTGACCCCGCTCCTAGAACCTCCCGCGGAGGCTGGCGGCGAGCAGCCGCCAGCTTTGCAGCGGGTCGGGCGCCGCCAGCGCCGGATCAAACGGGTCGAAGCCGGCTCGTGTCAGCCTGACCAGATAGTGGCTCGCGATGATCGCGGGCAGGAACGCGGCGAGTGCCCCGCGCGGCACGCTGTCGCGCCCCGCGCGGGCGGCGTGGAGATGCCGACCCGCCGCGTCCGCGATAGCGGCGGTTGCGGCCCGCAACTCCGAGGATGCGCGATGGTTGCGATAGTCGGCCGGAGAGACCGCGAACTCGTCGGGAATATAAGACCGCCCCATCGCCGCGTGGAGCGGCATCGCCCGCAGCAGGCCGGTGAGCCCATAAGCGATCCCGACGCCGCGCACCGCCTCCGCCGCCTCCCTCGCCCCGAGAATCTGCGCCGCCAGGTCGACGAGCCGCGCCGAGCTGCCATCGCAATAATCCTCGAGCGCGGCGAGGGTGGGCGGCGGGCTGGCGGCAAGATCGTTCTCGCGCGATTCGAGCAGTTGCTCAAAGTCTCCATGCGACAAATTGTAGCAGGCGATCGCCTTGGTCAGCGCCTCGACCGTTTCGTGACGGCGCGGCTTCTGGCCCGAATAAGCCGCCTCGATCGCCTCGCGCCACCATTGCAACCGGATGCGGCCGAGCATTTCCTCGCGCACAGCCTCACGGATTCGCGCGATTTCGTAATTGAACGCATAAAGCGCGAAGAGTGCCTCGCGTTGCGCTACCGGTGCAAAGAGCGCAGTCTGGAACCGGTCGTGGTCGTGTTCCCGCACCAGCGCGGGGACCGGCGACAAACCGCCGCGCCGCCTGGATCGCACCCCCGTCTCGGGTGTTGTCTCAGGCATGAGAGCCCGCATTGCGGTCTGCTCCAACTGTCTCACACCTGGAATAGGGGCCCATAATCATGGCGTTCGAACTGCCGTCGCTGCCGTATCCCAAGAACGCGCTCGAACCGCACACCTCGGCGCATACGCTCGACGTCCATCACGGCAGGCACCATAAGGCCTATGTCGACAACCTAAACAGGCTTGTCGGGGGATCGCCGCTCGAAAACAAGTCGCTGGAGGAGATCGTCAAGGAGACTCACGGCGACACGTCGAAGACCGGGATTTTCAACAACGCCGCGCAAGTGTGGAATCACACCTTCTTCTGGAACAGCATGAAGCCGCATGGCGGCGGCCAGCCGAGCGGCGATGTCGCCGCGGCGATCGACCGCGACCTCGGCGGGGTCGCCAAGTTCAAGGAAGACTTCGCGGCAGCCGCGGTCGGCCAGTTCGGCAGCGGCTGGGCCTGGCTCGTGGCCGAGAAGGGTAAGGTCAAGATCACGACCACTTCGAACGCCGGCACCCCGATGACCGCCGGCCAGACCGCCCTTCTCGCCTGCGACGTCTGGGAGCATGCCTACTATCTCGATTTCGAGAACCGTCGGCCTGATTTCGTCAAAGCCTATCTCGAACACCTGATGAACTGGGACTTCGCAGCCCAGAATCTCGCGAAGGCGAAATAGCCAGAATCTCGCGAAGGCGAAATAGAACCAGGTCAGGGCGAAGGACGCGAAAGATGCATCCTTCGCGCTGATTGCTCCCTACCCCCGCTTGCCTGTGTCGAGCAGCACGGCGGTGTATTCACGGTAGGTCATGCCGAGTTCCTCGGCGCGAGCGAGGCGGGCGAGCGCGATCTCGCGCGGAGGGGTCTTCCACGCCTTGGCGTGGGCTTTTTTCCAGCAATGGCGGCGCCAGCTCGCGCCGGGGTCGAGCGGCGGGCCGCCGTTGTGGCCGATGCCGACATCGATCAGGTTCGCTCCGCCGTCATCGGGCGCCATCGCCGCGGCCCGCCTATCTCATGACTCCTGCCCAACCCGAACGCAAGAAACGTGCCTTGGCAACGCGCGCATGCACAAAGCCCCGCCACCCAGGCGGGGCTTTGGCCGCGGAACGAGCGCAGCGGCTATTCGGGGCGGGTGCGCGAGCCCGCCGAGGCATGCTGCGGCTGGGCGCTTATCCGGGCCTTGAAGACCTGGTCGGCGACCTGCTTCTGCTGCTGCGGCAGCGCGTTGTAGAGCGTCTCGAATGCGCTGGCCAATTTGTCCAGATGCTCGGCATGGGTCTGCGCAATCTTTTGGTACGACTGCATGTTTTGCAACGCGTTCATCGACGGGTATTGCTGCTCCCGCTCCTGCATCGCCGTCTGCATGTCGGCGGCGTTGGTGCGCATGACGTCGGCGAATTTCTTCCACTCGTCTTCCTGCGCCGGGGTGATCTTGAGCTGAGCGTGGAGCTGCTTGATATGGGCTTCGACCTTGGCCTGGATATCCTTGGTCATCGCCGGCGCGCTGGTGGACGCCGGGGCCGAGGCGGCAGGCGGGGTGGAGGGCGCCGACATGCTTGAAGAGCCGGAGGTCTGGGCATAGGCGAAAGCGGGGAGGCACAGCATCGCTGCAAAGGCTACGGGGCGGAGGGTCATCATCGGTCGATCCTGACTGAAGGAGTTGGGCAAAGGGGCCTGACGGGGCTCAGTAGCCGTAATAGACGGCCGGTGGCGGCGCGTAATAGGCCGGCGGGCCGTAATAGGGCCTGCTGCCCGACGCTATTGCGGCGCCGATGCCCAGGCCGATGATCCCGGCCGCAACCGCTGCGCCGGCGTTGTTACCGCCGTGGTGGTAATCGCCGCGGCGGTGCCAATCACCGTCGTGGTGCCAGTCGCGGGCCTGCGCCATCGGCGCGAGGGCGAGCCCGGCGACGATGGCAGCCGCGGTAATCGCGCGCAGATTGATAACCATGTGAGGAGGCTCCTCTTGAAACCACCTTGTAAACGGCTGGGTTGCGCGGCCGTTCCAGGCCTGCGCCAATCTGTCCGCTAGGCCGGTGGCAGCAGCGCCGCCGCGACGCGCCGATCCTCGGCGAGCAGCACGTTGTAGGTGCGGCAGGCGGCGCCGGTATCCATCGGCTCCACCGCGATCCCATGCGCTTTCAGCGCCTGGCGCAACGCCGCGGGGACCGGCGCGATCCGGCGCCCGAGGCCGAGGAGCAACAGCTCGACCGCGCCGTCCTCGACAATCGCGGAAAGCCCTGCCTCGCTGACCGCGCCGTCCGGCCACGCGATCGTCCGCTCGGGAAACACCAGGACCGGGCCTTTGTAGGTTGTGCCGCTGACCCGGAACCCGCTCGGCCCGTAGCGTTCGACGACCTGCCGGTCGGACCCGACGAGCGGAGTCAGATCCATTCCGCTAGCGCGCGGCGCGCTCGGTCGCGGCGGCCCTCTCCTCGCGCTGGATCGCGCGGCGGTTCGGCTGGATGTAGTAGAGGATCGGCGCGGCGATGAAGAGCGACGAATAGGTGCCGATGACAACGCCCCACATCATCGCGATCGAAAACCCGCGCAGCACCTCGCCGCCAAACACCAACAGCGACAGCACCGCCAGTGCGACCGTACTGACCGTCAGGATCGTGCGCGACAGGGTCTCGTTGAGCGCGAGGTTGATGAGTTCGCGGAACGGCATCGTCCGGTGCTTGCGCATCGTCTCGCGCACCCGGTCGTAGATGACCACCGTGTCGTTGATCGAATACCCGGCGATGGTCAGGATCGCCGCGAGCGTCGTCAGGTCGAAATCGAGCCGAAAGATCGCGAACAGGCCAATCGTCGTCACGACGTCGTGAACCGTCGCAATCGTCGCGCCGACCCCAAACTGCCATTCGAAACGGAACCAGATGTAGATCATGATCGCGGCGAGCGCGAGCACGGTCGCCAGCACGCCGGCGTGAATGAGCTCGGAGCCCACGGTCGGCCCGACCACCTCGACGCGGCGATAATCGATCCCGCTGCCGAGCGCGGCGCGCGCGAGTTCGATCGCCTTTTGCTGTTCGGCGTCGCCGCCGGGCTGTTGCGGCAGGCGGATCAGCACCTCGCTCTGGTCGCCGAAATTTTGTAGGGACGCCTCGCCGATATGGAGCGAGTCGAGCTTCGCACGCATCGCCGCGAGGTCGGCCGGGCCGCTGGTGACGCGCGCCTCGATCAGCGTGCCGCCCTTGAAATCGATGCCGTAATTGAGACCAAACGCCAGAAACAGCCCGATCGACACGACGCCGAGGACGACCGAGAACGCCATGCCCAATTTGTGCCAGCGCATGAAGTCGATCGTCGGCGTGTGCCGGATGACGATAAGCGGCCTCATAGCGGTATTTCCTTGGGCTTCCAGCGCCTGACCCAGGTCACGATGATGAGGCGGGTGACGAGGATCGCCGAGAACAGCGAGGTCAGGACGCCGATGCTGAGCGTGACGGCAAACCCCTTGACCGGCCCCGAGCCCAGCCAATAGAGCAGAAGCCCCGCCACCAGCGTCGTCACGTGGCTGTCGAGGATCGTACCGAAGGCGCGGGTGAACCCGGCGTCGAGCGACGACAGCATCGACCGGCCGCTGCGCAACTCCTCGCGGATGCGCTCGTAGATCAGGACGTTGGCGTCGACGGCCATGCCCAGCGTCAGCGCGATCCCGGCGATTCCCGGCAGGGTCAGCGTCGCGCCAAGCAGCGACAGCGTCGCCAGCATCAGGCACAGATTGAAGAACA
>Ga0134126_10009012_pt1 | contig 12567 bp, 9 predicted proteins | sample KB31752_FD_96881 | JGI IMG/M metagenome (GOLD analysis project Ga0134126, IMG submission 96881) | Terrestrial soil microbial communities with excess Nitrogen fertilizer from Kellogg Biological Station, Michigan, USA - KB3-175-2 | ecosystem: Environmental > Terrestrial > Soil > Unclassified ...
CAATGCATGACCACGCGCGGCGTGCACAAGCCCGGCGTCGCCATGGTCACCTCGCGCATGCTCGGCGCCTTCCGCACCGACGCCTCCACCCGCCGCGAATTCCTCGCCATCATCGGGCAGCCGGCAGGTGGCTCGATCGGCAACGTCTGAAAGCGGCCTATCGCGATCGCGGTCGCTGTCCGACGGGCTCGCGGCGATAGCGTGCAACGACGCCCGGTCGGTGATCGCCGCCCGCTACTGGAAGTAGCCGCCGAAATGCGCGCTGATCTGGGCGCTCATCTGCTGGTCGAAATCGTGCATCAGCCCCTGGGTCATGGCGTACCAGGCCTTCTCGCGGTCGTTCGGGGTGATTCCTTCCAGCACGCTTTGCGAGCGCGTCACTTTGACCTCGACGCTGCGCACCGGCATTCCCTGCATGTCGAGGATGTCGAGACGCGCGGCGAGCGTGGCGTCGTAGCGCTGTGCCGGCTCCTTGGTGAAGGCGCCGGTAATGCCCTCACTCGTTTTCTTGAGCTGAACTTCGACCACCGACGCATCCTCGATGACAAAGCGGGCGGTGGCGTTCCCGCCGGCAGCCACCAGCCGGTCGCGCGCCCAGTTCTCCATTGCATGCTCCGGCGGCACGGGGAAGAGATGCTCGACATGCGGCGCCTGGTAGCTTGGCCGGAAATCGCTCTGCACCGCGACATTGGAGACCGCGAGCTTGATCGGCGCCTCGCCGGTGAAGTGGATGTCGGGGAAGGTCGGCGCCGGCGGCGGCGAGGTGCAGGAGGAGAGCGCCCCCGCGAGCGCAACAAGAGCCAGAACGAATTTGAAGGAGCCGAGGCGCATGAAAGATCCCCGCTGAAGCCGTGACCGCCCGGAAGGCGGCGAGACTGGCACGGCTCGCGTCAGCTGTCCACCACCGCCTCTATCTCCGCCTCGTTGAAGCCATACTCGGCGCTGCAGAATTGGCAGGTGACCGTGATCCGCCCCTCGACCTTCATCGCGGCGCGCTCCTCTTCCGGCAGCATACGCAGAACCGCCTCGACCCGCGCGCGCGAGCAGCGGCAGCGTGCCGCAAGATGATGCCGGCGATGAACGCGCACGCCGTCCTCGTGGAACAAGCGGAAGAGCAACGCCTCGGGCGCGAGGTCGGGGTCGACCAGTTCGGCCGAGGTCGTCGAACTCATCAGGATCACGGCGCGGCGCCAGCCGTCTTCCGCCGCTTCGCGCGGCACGGCTTCGCCCTCGGGCGGGAGGCGCTGCACCATGAGGCTGCCGCCCCGCCAACGGGGCTCGCCCGCTGCATCGGCGACCCGCGCCACCGCCACTTTGAGCCCGGCCTCCACCTGCTCCGATTGGCGGAAATAGTGATGCGCGCATTCGGCAAGGCTCGCGCCCTGCAGCTCGACGATGCCCTGATAGCGATCGGTGTGTTCGCCCTGATCGACGGTGAAGGCAAGATAACCCGCGCCCAGAAGGCGCGGGACCGAACCGGCGACGTCGCCTTGTGCCATCACCTTGGCGAGCTTCATCTCGTCATATTGCGCATAGCCGCGCACTGCGCCATCGCTGGCGACGTCGGCGACCAACAGGTGGATCGGGCCGTCGCCCTTGGTCTGCAAGGTGAAGACGCCGTCATATTTGAGGGCGCCCGCCAGCGCCGCCGCGAGCGCGATCGCCTCGCCCAGCATGGCCGCCACCGGTTCGGGATAGGCGTGGCGCGTCAGGATCTCGTCGAGGAGCGGGCCGAGCCGCACCAGCCTTCCGCGCAGACCGAAGGGATCGATCTGGAACGGCTGGACGAGATCGTCGATGGGAAGGCTCGGCATCGGCAGCACCTTGCCGCGCGCGGCGCGGTCATATCACGGGAGTGGCGCGGGAGGAGCGGCGTCGGCCGCCGCTCAGGCAAGGCACCAGGCAAGGATGCCCTTTTGCGCATGCAGCCGGTTTTCGGCCTCGTCCCACACCACCGATTGCGGGCCGTCGATGACGCCGGTGGTGACTTCCTCGCCGCGCTTGGCAGGCAGGCAGTGCATGAAGATGGCGCCCGGCTTCGCTTTCGCCATCAGCCGCTCATCGACTCGGTAAGGCGCCAGCATATTGTGGCGGTTGACGTTGGCTTCAACCCCCATCGAGACCCAGGTGTCGGTGACCACGCAATCGGCCCCGACCACTGCCTCGTAGGGATCGGCGGTCAGACGCACGCGCCCACCCTGGGCCCGCGCCCAGTCGAGGACGCGACGCGGCGGTGCCAGCTCGGTCGGGCAGGCGACGCGCAGCTCAAAATCGAAAAGCGCTGCCGCCTGCATCCAGCTCACCGCGACGTTGTTGCCGTCGCCGCTCCACGCGACGACCTGTCCGGCTGCCGGCCCCTTGTGTTCCTCGAGCGTCATGACATCGGCCATGAGCTGGCAGGGATGACTGGCATCGGTGAGGCCGTTGATCACCGGCACTGTCGCGTGCTGCGCCAGCTCCTCGAGCTTCGCGGCCTGGGTGGTGCGGATCATGATGGCATCGACATAGCGCGACAGCACCCGCGCCGTGTCCGCCGCCGTCTCGCCGCGCGAGAGCTGGCTGTCGCTTGCCGACATGACGACGCAGTCGCCGCCCAGCTGCTTCATCGCCACCTCGAAGGAAAGTCGCGTCCGGGTCGAGGGCTTCTCGAAAATCATCGCCAGCATCTTGCCGGCGAGCGGACGGGAGCGGTCGAGGCCGCGCTTATAGGCAAAGCCGCGATCGAGGATGCGCCGTAGCTCGGCCGCGTCGATGCGGTCGAGGTCGAGGAAATGCCGCGGCGTCGCCATCGCCTCCGCCCTCCTCACTGCACCCATTGCCGCGCCACCCCATCGATGATGCCCGCCGCCTCGTCGATCTGCGGCTCGTCGATGATGAGCGGCGGCAACAGCCGGACGACGTTCTCACCGGCTCCCACCGTAAGGAGGCCGGCACAGCGCAGCCGGTCGACCATCTCGATATTGGGGACGATGCACTTGACGCCGGTCAGCAGACCCTTGCCGCGCCGCTCGGCGAGCACCTTGGGGTGCTTCCGGACCAGCGCGTCGAGCCTCTGGCGCAGCACGCCCGAGACGCGTTGGACCTTGTCGAAAAAGCCCGGCGCCAGCATCACGTCCAGCACAGCATCGGCCACGGCCATCGCCAAGGGGTTGCCGCCGAAGGTCGAGCCATGAGTCCCGGCGGTCATGCCGACTGCGGCGCGCTCCGTGGCGAGGCAGGCGCCGACCGGAAAGCCGCCGCCCAATGCCTTCGCCGCGGCCAGGACGTCGGGCGTCACCCCCTCCCATTCATGGGCGAAGAGCCGACCTGTGCGGCCCATGCCGCACTGCACCTCGTCATAGACGAGCAGCAGGCCGAACTCGTCGCAGATGGCGCGCAGCCCCTTGAGGTAGCCCTCCGGCGCGGTGGCGAGGCCGCCTTCACCCTGCACCGGCTCGACCAAGATGGCGGCGGTCTCCTTGGTGACCTTGGCGCGCATCTCGTTGAGATTGCCGAACGCGACATGATCGAAGCCTGGCGCCGGCGGGCCAAAGCCCTTCAGATACTTCTCGTTGCCGGCGGCGGCGAGCGTCGCCAGGGTGCGGCCGTGGAAGGACCCGGTGCAGGCGATGAGCCGATACTTCTCGGGATGTCCGGTCTCCGCCTGGTACTTGCGTGCGACCTTGATGGCGGCTTCCACCGCTTCCGCGCCCGAATTGCAGAAAAAGGCGGTGTCGGCGAAAGAATAGGCGATGAGGCGCTTGGCGACGGTCTGCTGCCCGGCAACCTGGAAGAGGTTCGAGGAGTGCCAGAGCTTCTGCGCCTGCCGGGTCAGCGCATCGATGAGGTGCGGGTGGCAATGGCCGAGCGCGGTGACGGCAACGCCGCTGGCGAAATCGAGATACCTCTTGCCGTCGGTGGCGAAGAGATAGGGGCCCTCCCCCCGCTCGAAGGTCACATCGGCCCGAGCATAGGTCGGCAAAACGGCTGGAATCACGGAACTCTCCTGCGCGAAAAGGATCAAGGGATAGGGATCGTGACGAAGACGACCGCCTATCGTCGTCGCCGAAGCGACGCCGCGCCCCTTTCCCCTAGCCGGCCGAGCCGGCAGCTTTCGCGCTTCATGATCCGCTCCTCTCCCGCCCTGCCCTCCGTTCAAGGGCCGGGCCGGTCAGGAAAGCCGGGAAGTATGGGGAGGCAGTAAGGCTCTGTCAATCGCGCGCACGCGACGGTTTCAAGACGGCCCCCTCGGCGAACGCTCTTCGGGCGATCAAGCCTTGAGCTTGTACCCGCGCGCGACCAGCGCATGGCAGAGTGCCAACAGCGCCGCGTTGATGGCGACCATTACCGCCACGCCGGTCCAGACCGGGCCGTCGGCCCGGCCGATGAAGCCGTAGCGGAAGCCGTCGATCATATAGAAGAACGGGTTCCACAGCGCCACGCGATGCCAGAGCGGCGGCAACCGGGCGATCGAATAGAAGGTGCCGGAAAGGAACGAGAGCGGCGTCACCACGAAATTGGTGACGGCGGCGATGTGGTCGAACTTGTCGGCCCAGATGCCGCCGATGAGGCCAAGCAGCGACAGCAGAAGCGAGGCGGCCACTGCATGGAAGAAGACCAGCGCCGGAGCGTGAAAGTGGAGCGGCACGAAGACGGCCATCGTCGCCGCTACCACCACGCCGACCAGCACACCGCGCGTGACCCCGCCCAGCGCGAAGCCCCAGGTGAGTTCGGCCGGGCTCAGCGGCGGCATCAGCACGTCGACGATGTTGCCTTGCACCTTGGCAATCATCAGCGAGGAGGAGGTGTTGGCGAAGGCATTCTGCACCATCGCCATCATGATGAGGCCGGGCGAGAGGAACTCGACGTAGGAGACGTCGCCAACATGCCGGCCCTGGCCGCCCAGCGCCAGCACGAAGACGGCAAGGAAGAGCAAGGTCGTCACCACCGGCGCCGCAACCGTCTGCATCGACACTTTGAGAAAGCGCCGCACCTCACGCAGATAGAGCGTCCAGAAGCCGAGCCAGTTGACGGCGCCGAAGCGGCGCAAGCGAGGGGCAAGTTCGGGCATGGGGCGAGATTAGGCAGCGGGCTGGCGCCGAGGCAAGCCGGCGGCGGGGCGCGCCGGCCCTCTCGCGATGGCGGTCGGCGTGGCGCTAAGATCATGCGATGCCCAAGACCGACGCTCAACATCGTCGCGGCTTGAAGCGCGCGACCGCCGCGCATCTCGAGAATGCCGCGCTCCATTATCTCGAGCGCTTCGCCACCTCGAGCGGCAATCTGCGCCGCGTGCTGATGCGCAAGGTCGCGCGCTCGGCCGAGGCACATGGCACCGACCCCGCAGAGGGTCAGCAGCTGGTCGACGACATCGTCGCGCGCTTTCTGCGCGCGGGACTGCTCGATGACCGCGCCTATGCGGCGCAGCAGGCGGCGAGCCTCAGGCGCCGCGGCGCCTCGCGCTTCGGCATCCGCGGCAAGCTCGCGCTGAAGGGCGTCACCGGCGAGCTCATCGACGCGGCGGTAGGCGCGCTTGATGCGGAGCCGGGAGAAAGCGAGATCGCGGCCGCCTGTGCCCTGGTGCGCCGGCGGCGCCTCGGCCCCTGCCGGACACCAGAGCAGCGCAACGCCTTTCGGCAGAAGGACCTCGCAGCCTTGGCCCGCGCCGGTTTCGGCCTTGGCCTTGCGCGCCGCGTCCTGGCGCTGCCCGATGTCGACGCGCTGGCGGCGCTTGAGCGCGGCGAGCCCGAGGACCTCTGCTAAGCCCCGCCTTCTGGTATCGGCTTTTCCGCCGCGGCGGTCGGCGCTTCCGGCATTTCGATGCGCTCGATGGCGATCCGGGCGGGCGGCGCCGAACCTCGCTTGTCCTCGCCGAAATAGATCGTCTGATGCGGGTACGGCATCTCGATCCCGTGCTGGTCGAAAGCCTTCTTGAGTCGGCGATTGAACTCGCGACCGACCGACCATTGCTTGATCGGCAACGTCTTCATCCGCACCTGGATGACCACGGCCGAGTTCTCGAAGCGATCGACGCCGATCACCTCCATCGGCTCGAGCATCATCGCCCCGAATTCCGGGTCGCGCCGCAATTCCTCGGCGACCTCCTTCAACACCGCGGTCACCTCATCGGTGTCCTCGCGATAGGAAACTCCGACATCGGCGACGTAGTAGGCGTAGCCCTTGGTCATGTTCTTGACCGTGGTCACATCGCTGAAGGGCACCGTGTGCACCGTGCCCGCCCCATCGCGCAGGCGGATGGCGCGGATCGAGATCGCCTCGACCACGCCCGAATGTCCGCTGCCGACATCGACGACGTCGCCGACCGAGAGCGTGTCTTCAAGCAGGATGAAGAGGCCGGTGATGACGTCCTTGACCAGGGCCTGCGAGCCGAAGCCGATCGCGATGCCGGCAATGCCCGCGCCCGCAAGCAGCGGCGCGATGTTGACGCCGAGCTCGGAAAGCACGATCAGGCCGACCAGGATGAGAAGAACGATGAATACCGAAGTGCGCAGCAGCGGCAGCAGCGTGCGCGTCCGGGCGCTGCGCGCCAGCGGCTTGCCGTCGCTGCCGAGGCCGTTGAGGTAGCGCTCCACCGCCGAGCCGAAGAGCTCCCAAACGAGGAGCGCCACCAGCAGAACGGTGGCGATCGACAACACGCTGCCGGTGATCTTTCGCCCGACCTCGGTACTGAACCAGGAGAAGGTATTGAAGCCCCAGGCCTGCAGCAGCGCCAGCGCAGCGAAGACATAGACCACCATCGATGCCGCGATGGTCAGCAACGGCACGTAGCGGTTGGCGCGCTGCTCAAGGGTCGGGAAGCGACGCTTCAGATCATCGCCGATGGCGAAGCCGCGCTGACTCACCCGCCGTACACCACGGACGATGATGCCGGCCGCGATGATGACCACGAGGCTGAGCAGCGTGGCGCGGAACACGAAGGCGAATCCGGCCTCGATGCGCAGCACATAAGTACCGAAGGTGCCGGCGATATAGAGTATAGCGAGCACGTGCCACGTGTCGGCCAGGCGATGGCGCAGCATGCGCCAGCCATGCCCTTCCACGACCTGGCCGCCGCCGCCGTTCTTCCCGCGCAGGATCTCGCCCACGGCCGTGCGGTTCTGCAGCACGAAGATTATCGAGAGGATGCCGAGAACCAGCATCGTCCCGCGCAGCAGCAGGGCATAAATTGCGCCCGGGATGCCCATCCACCAGGTACCGGCGGCAAGCGCCAGGCCATAAACCGCCCAATTGGTGAAGCGTCGGATCCAGATGTAGAGGTAGTTGCGCGTCTCGTCGCCGAGCGGATAGAGCGCGCCTGATGGCGGCGAGAGCAGCGCCACGCTGGCGGCAACCAGGATAAGCCGCGCCGTCAGGTTCGACTGGATGATGACCTCGGCGACGTGCGAGCTGGTAAAGCGGGCCTGAACCAACGGCAGCACGAAATAGGCGATGACGGCGAAGCCCACGACCGGCAAGGCGTCGACCACCAGCAGCGCAACGAGCAGCACGAGCTGAGCCAGCCTTGCATCGCTTGACCGCGCGGCAAGCGCCGCGCGCGGTCGCCGCAGCAGCGCACGGATCAGCCATTCGCCGACCAGCGCGACGCCGAAGATGATGCCGAGCTTCAGCGTGATGGCGAGCCAGCGCGTGCGCTCATGAACATCGGAGACTTGCACCTCGACCCAGCCGATGAGCGATGGCGCGTCGACCACCACGGCGGCGGCGGCGAGGATCTCGCTGCTGATCGAATCGACCTCTGTGGAGAGGGTGTTGAGCCAGCCCGACGGGCTCTGCGCCTGCTGCTTCTGCTCGACCCCGCGCTGGGCGGCAATGAGTGCCTTGAGCTGGTCCACCAGCTTTGCCCGCTGCGCATCGTCGTTGAGCGTGTCGACGAGCCGCTGAAGCTCGTCGGCAGAAACCGGCGCTGGAGTGGCCGCAGGGGCGGTGGCCGGCGCAGGCGAGGCAGCCGCCGCCGCCGCAAAGGCAGGAACGGAGCCGAGCAGGAGCCAGGCGAGAAGTCCCGCAAAAGCCGCGATGCGCCGGGAAATCATGGCGCGGCAGATTAGCCGCGTACCGGCCGAGCGCCAAGCGCAGCCGTTCGCAGCCGCAAAAATGCTCTCTCGCCCGCATGGCACTGAAGAAAACCTCGCCGGTCTGCCTCGTCGTTGTGTCCGGCTCAAACCCGCTCAATCTCAGGTAGCCGCGCGGCATTTCGCAAGAACCGCGGCCCAAATCGGTCGGTTCTTACGCTTGCTTCTTTACCGAAAGCACGCAGTTTTACCGAGAGCACGCAGTCTGAGGTCGGCCAGGAAGGCGATGGCCACCATCCACACCAGGCAGGCTTCATTGGTCGCATTGGCCGGATGAACGGTCCGGGCGTTTACTCTTGAGGCTAAACGGAGCTGACTTGTGCGGACTGTCGAGGACCCTGCGACCGGGGCTCTGATGTCGGATGGCTCGACGCCTCCCGCAATCCAAGTGACGCGGGACCTCGCAGCCGAAGAGATCCCGTTCCTCACCATCAAAGGAGAGATGGCGCGGCGCGTCCGCGATTTCGATTGGCGCGCCACCCCGCTCGGCCCGCTCGCCGAATGGCGGCCAAGCCTGAGGACGGCGGTAGGCATGATGCTCCTTTCGCCCGTCCCGATCGTCATGCTGTGGGGCGAGGACGGCATCATGATCTACAATGATGCCTACTCCGTCTTCGCCGGGGGCAGGCATCCGAAGCTCCTTGGTTCGAAGGTCCGCGAGGGCTGGCCGGAAGTCGCCGACTTCAACGACAACGTGATGAAAGTGGGGCTCGCCGGCGGCACCCTCGCATATCGGGATCAGGAGCTGACGCTTCATCGATCGGGTCATCCGGAGCAGGTCTGGATGAATCTCGATTACTCACCGATCCTCGACGAGAGCGGCAAGCCAGCCGGCGTCATGGCAGTGGTCGTGGAGACGACCGAGCGCGTGCGGGCGGAGGCTGCGCTGCGCGAAAGCGAGGAGCAGCTCCGGCTGGCGACCGAGGCGGCGGAGGTCGGGCTTTGGGACGTCGATCTCGTCACCGATACCTTGTTCTGGCCGCCACGCGCGAAGGCGATGTTCGGCATCCCACCCGAAGTCCCGGTGTCGATGGCTGATTTCTATGCGGGGCTGCATCCAGAGGATCGTGACGCGACAAGCGCCGCCTACGCAGCGGCCTTCGATCCGGCGCAGCGCGCGCTTTATGACGTCGAATACCGAACGGTGGGCAAGGAAGACGGCGTGGTCCGCTGGGTCGCCGCCAAAGGCAGGGGCGTCTTCGACAGCACCGGCAAATGCGTGCGAGTCATCGGAACCGCGATAGACATTACTGCGCGCAAGGCGATAGAGGAGCGGTTGCGCGAGCTCAACGAGACGCTCGAGCGGCAGGTCGAGGAGCGGACGGTCGAACTCGATCGCGTCTGGCGGAACTCGCGCGATCTGCTCGCTGTCGTCGGAGCAGACGGCGTGCTCCGCGCGGTCAACCCGGCCTGGACCGAGATCCTCGGACATGCGCGCGAGGAAGTCGTCGGCAGGAGCTTCCTCGATTTTGTGCTGCCCGAGGACGCCGCACTCTCGGCCGCCGCCCTGAACAGCGCGGCGTCGAAGCACGACCTGACGAATTTCGAGAACCGCTATCGCCACAAGGACGGAACGACGCGGTGGATTTCCTGGCACAGCTCGGCCGAGGGCGCTCTCGTCTATGCTTACGGCCGGGACGTCACCGCAGCCAAAGCGCAGGCCTCGGCGCTCGCGGAAGCCGAAACCGCCTTGCGGCAAGCGCAGAAGATGGAGGCCATAGGGCGGCTCACCGGCGGCATCGCGCATGATTTCAACAACCTGCTTCAAAGCGTGGTGGGCAGCCTCGACCTCATACGTTATCGACCTGGCAACCCAGATCGGGTGCGCGCCTGGGCCGAAGCAGGGCTGAACTCGGCGCGGCGGGGTGCCACGCTGACCGCGCAGCTCCTGGCATTTTCCAGGTCGCAGAAGCTCGAGCTGAAGCCGGTCGACCTCCGCGCATTGCTGTCGGCAATGCGCGAGCTGTTGGGGCGCACCCTCGGCCCCTCCATCCGCATAGCGATGACTCTCGACACACGCGGCGCGAGCGTGCTGTGCGACGCGACCCAGCTCGAAATGGCGGTTCTCAACCTCGCCATCAACGCGCGCGACGCCATGCCGGAGGGCGGCGAACTCGCCATCGCAGCTCAATCCAGAAGGGTCGCGAACGATCCTGATCTACCCGATGGGGATTACATCGAGCTTGCGGTCCGCGACAGCGGGGCGGGCATGTCGGCTGAGATTGCCGCCAAGGCATTCGATCCCTTCTTTACGACCAAGGGGCCGGGCAAGGGGACGGGTTTGGGTCTCAGCCAGGTCTATGGGATGACGCGGCAGGCCGGCGGCGTGGCCCGCATCGAATCCGCACCCGACATAGGCACGACGATCCGCTTGCTTCTGCGGCGCACGGAGCATGCTCACTCGCAACAGCCCATGGAGAGGAGCGAGCCCGGCACCGAGGCTCCGATCTCCGCGACGCTACTGATCGTTGACGACGATGCTGAAGTCCGAAAATTCCTCGTCGATGCGACGTCGGCCTTGGGGTATCGCCTGGTCGAAGCAGCCGACGGCTATGCGGCTCTTGCCGCGCTTGAGAATGCCTCGCCCGATCTAGCGATCATCGACTACGCCATGCCGGGACTGACGGGAACGGAGGTCGCCCGCCAAGCGCGGTCGAGGCGCCCCGGCCTGCCGATCGTGTTTGCCAGCGGCTACGCCGAGACGGCGGCAATCGAAAGCGTGCTCGACGAGAACACGGCTGTCTTGCGCAAGCCCTTCAAGATGGAGGAGCTGCGCGACGCAATCCAGAGACTGTTGCATCGTCCGGCGGAGGGCTGACGCGCCACCGCATGACGCGACGCGTTAGCTTCGCCAGGAGGTTTCGCATGCGGGTGCGGCTCGCGACCGTGGCGGCGCTTGCCGCAGGCGGCGCCTTGCTCTGGCTCGAGCGACGCCGGCCGCTGCGCCGTTGCATCGAGCCGGCGACACGCCACGACCTGCGCAACCTGGCGATCGCCGGACTGGCTGCAGCAACGGTTCGGCTGGTGGAACGGCCGGTGGTCGAGCCGCTGGCGGCGCTGATCGCTCGGCGACGCTGGGGCGCGCTCCCGGCACTCGGCTTGCCGCGTGCCGCCGAGCGGCTGCTCGCGCTGGCGCTCCTCGACTACACGCTCTACCTCTGGCACATCCTGACGCATTGCCTGCCACTGTTGTGGCGGCTGCACCGGGTGCATCACGCCGATCTCGATCTCACAGCAACCACTGCACTGCGCTTCCACGCCATGGAGCTTGCATTGTCAGTGCCGTGGCGTGCCGCGCAGGTGGTCGTGATCGGCGTCAGCGCATCGACGCTCCGGCTTTGGCAGCGGGCGACGTTCGCTTCGATTCTCTTTCACCATTCGAATCTGCGCCTGCCGAGAGGAGTCGATCGCTTCCTTGCCGGGATCCTGATGACGCCGCGGCTGCACGGCATCCACCACTCGTCGCGGCCGGCAGAGATGAGCACCAACTGGTCGAGCGGCCTGACCTTGTGGGACAGGCTGCACCGCACGCTACGGCAGGACGTGCCGCAGGAGGCGATCGTCATTGGCGTTCCCGACGAGCCGCCGGCGGCGGACCTCGTCCTTCCCCGGCTGCTGATGCTGCCTTTGCAGTGATGGAGTCCGCACCGCCGCGCTAAGCGGCGCGCAGCTGATCGAGGAACCCGGCGATCTGGCTCCGCAGCTGCGCCGCCATCTCCGCCAGGCGGTGGGTGGCGCCCTGCATCTCCTCGGCGGAACTGCCATGCCCGGACGCCGCTTCGCTCACCGCCTGCACTTTGTGCGAAGCGGCCGTCGCGCCCGTGGCTGCTTGCTGGACGCTGCGGGCGATGTCACGCGTGGCATTCCCTTGTTCCTGCACCCGCGTCGAGATTGCGCCAGAGATCTGGCTGATCTCGCCGATCGTGCCGCCAATGCCGCGGATCGCGTCGACCGCTTGCCGTGTCGCCGTCTGGATCTGGCCGATCTGCGATGCGATATCCTCGGTCGCCTTGGCCGTCTGATTGGCCAGCGACTTCACCTCGGAGGCGACCACGGCGAAACCCTTGCCGGCCTCGCCGGCGCGGGCAGCTTCGATGGTGGCGTTGAGGGCGAGCAGGTTGGTCTGGCTGGCGATGTCATTGATGAGTTGCACCACCTCGCCGATGCGCTGCGCCGCCTCGGCCAGGCCCTGCACGGAGTCGTTGGTGCGCTGAGCTTCATCCACCGCTTTGGTGGCGATCGAAGCGGACTGAAATACTTGCCGGCCGATCTCCTCAGTCGCCCCGGCGAGCGACTCGACCGCCGCGGCGACGGCATGCACGCTTTCCGTCGTTTCGCGCAGGGCCCCGAACGCGCTCTGCGCTTCGGCACGATTGGAAGTGGCCGAACCCGAGAAGCGGCTCGCCGTTTCGCGCATCTCGCCGGTCGCTTCCGCCACGGTCTCGACCGCGGATTTGACATTGGCCTCGAACTGGCCTGCAAGGGCGAGCGTAATCCGGCG
>Ga0134126_10009013_pt1 | contig 12566 bp, 8 predicted proteins | sample KB31752_FD_96881 | JGI IMG/M metagenome (GOLD analysis project Ga0134126, IMG submission 96881) | Terrestrial soil microbial communities with excess Nitrogen fertilizer from Kellogg Biological Station, Michigan, USA - KB3-175-2 | ecosystem: Environmental > Terrestrial > Soil > Unclassified ...
CGATGTCGGCGGGGCGGATGCCGGCGTGGACGTGGCACTCGCCGTCCCAGACGTGCATACGCCGGCCGAGCTCCTTCTCGACGTAGGCGCCGAGCCACATGTCAGGGCCGAACAGGATCTCGGTGCTCTCGCCGTGGGTCGCGTAGATGTGGCGCACGACGTCCACGGCGTTCGCCGAGGTGCAGCAGTAGTCGGTCAGCGCCTTGACCTCGGCGGTCGTGTTCACGTACATCACGACCACGCCCTCGGGGTACTCGGCGCGCCAGCTCGCGAGCTGCTCGGCGTCGATCGAGGCGGCGAGCGAGCAGCCGGCGTCGAGGTCGGGGATCAGAACCGTCTTCTCGGGGCAGAGGATCGATGCGGTCTCGGCCATGAAGTGCACGCCGCAGAAGACGATCGTCGACTCCTCGGCCGCGGCGGCCTGGCGCGAGAGCCCGAGCGAGTCGCCGACGTAGTGCGCCACGTCCTGGACCTCGGGCACCTGGTAGTTGTGCGCGAGGATCACGGCGTCCTTCGCGGCGGCGAGCTCGCGCACCTTGTTCTGCAGCGCGAGGATCTCCTCGTCGGAGAGCATCGGCAGCGGCTTGGCGGCGGGGATCGCCTGAGTCGGAGCCATCGGCAGGTTCATCGCAGCACCTCGAGGGTCAAAGAGAGGTCGAGGGCCGGCGCGGAGTGCGTCAGGGCCCCCATCGAGATCCATCCTACCCCCGTCTCGGCGACCTCCCTGAGCGTGTCGAGGTCGACGCCGCCGCTCGCCTCCAGCTCGGCACGTCCACCGACCTGGGCCACCGCGGCGCGCAGCCGCGCCGGGTCCATGTTGTCGAGCAGCAGACGCGGCGCCCCGGCCGCCAGGGCTTCCTCGATCTCCGCCTCGTTGCGCACCTCGACCTCGAGCCGGCCCGCCAGCTCGGGCGCGGCGGCCCGGGCGCGCTGGACCGCGGCCTCGATTCCCCCCTCGCCGGCGGCGATGTGGTTCTCCTTGATCAGGATCGCGTCGTAGAGCCCGGCACGGTGGTTGCTCGCGCCCCCCACGGCGACAGCCTCCTTCTCGAGGGTCCGCAATCCGGGCGTGGTCTTGCGCGTGTCGAGCACCGTGGCGCCGGTGCCCTCGACAGCCCGCGCTGCCAGCGCCGAGATCGTCGCCACGCCGGAGAGGTGCGCCAGGAAGTTGATCGCCGTGCGCTCGCCGCTCAGCAGCGCGGCGGCATCGCCACGTGCTGTGAGCACGGCTCCCCCCTGCTCGCGCCACACCCCCTCATCCACCTCGCGCTCGATCTGGACCTCCGGGTCGAGCTGGGAGAAGACGATCTCGGCGACGTCGAGCCCGAAGATCACACCGGGCGCCTTCTGCACGATCCGCGCGACCGCGCGTGTGCCGGGCGGGACCGTCGCCGCCGTGGTGACGTCGCCGGCGCCGAGATCCTCCTCCAGCGCCCGTTCGACCAGCTCGGCGATCTCCACGCTAGGCCCCCGCGGGCGCGGCGGACGCCGCGGAGAGCAGGTAGGCGCGCACGAAGCCGTCCAGGTCGCCGTCGAGGACGCGCTGCACGTCGCCCATCTCGTATCCGGTCCGGTGGTCCTTGACCATCTGGTAGGGATGCAGCACGTAGGAGCGGATCTGCGAGCCGAAGTTGACGTCCTGGGCCTCGCCCTTCTCGCGCGCGATCTCTTCCTGGCGTTCGCGCTCTTTCAGTTCGAGCAGCTTGGCCGTCAGCATCGCCATCGCGGTCGCGCGGTTCGAGGACTGCGAGCGCTCGTTCTGGCACTGCACGACGATCCCGGTCGGCCGGTGGGTGATGCGAACCGCCGAGTCGGTCTTGTTGACGTGCTGGCCGCCGGCGCCGGAGGCGCGGTAGGTGTCCACCTGCAGGTCGTCGTCGTTGATCTCGACCTCGCCCGTGTCGCTGACGACCGGCGCCACCTCGACGCCCGCGAAGCTCGTCTGGCGGCGATGGGCGGAGTCGAACGGCGACAGCCGCACGAGCCGGTGCACGCCGCGCTCGGCGCCGAACAGGCCGTAGGCGTTCTCGCCCGAGACGCGGAACGTCGCCGACTTGATCCCCGCTTCCTCGCCCGGTGAGACCTCGAGCAGCTCGACGCCGAACTCGCGCGATTCCGCCCAGCGCATCAGCATTCGCAGCACCATCTCGGCCCAGTCCTGGGCGTCGGTCCCGCCCGCACCCGCGTTGACGGTCACGAGCGCGTCGCCGCCGTCGTATGGGCCCGAGAACAGGCGCTGCTCCTCGAGCGCCGCGAGCCGCTGCTCGACCGATGCGATCTGCTCCTGCACCTCGCCCTGCAGCGAGGCGTCCTCGGCGGCCATCTCGGCGAGGCCGTCCAGATCCTCGACGTCGGCCTCGAGGGCCTGGAACTGCTCGAGCCGCCGCGTCGCGCGCGCGTGCTCGGCGGAAACCGACGCAGCCTTCTCGGAGTCGTCCCAGAACCCGGCCGAGCCCATGTCGGCCTCGAGCGCGGCGACGCGCTCGCTCAGCGCGGCCGGGTCAAAGGTAGTCCGCGAGCAGCTGCATCTGCTCACGGATCGCGGCCAGCCGCTGGGGCGTGTTCTCGCTCGCATCGGTGGTGGCCACGTGCCTCACGCTATCAGCAGCCCAGGCCGTCGATCACTATCTTGCCCGCCGATGGCAGCGACGAGCCCACACGAGCTGGCGAGCGCTTTCGCGGCGGCTCTGCAGCGCCGTGACGTGGCTGCGGCGCTGGAGATGTGGAGCGAGGACGCGGCCATCGTCGCCGCCGACGGCTCGCTGGTTGAGGGCCGCGAGGCGATCGGCGAGGCGCTCCACGCGCTCGTCTCCAACGGCACGCGGGTGCACGTGGAGGTCGCGAACGTCTTCGTCGCCGGCGACGTCGCGCTCGCGAGCGGCGCGCTGACGCTCAGCGGCGAGTCCTTCGAGCAGCGCAGCTCCTCGACCGTCGTCTACACGCGCGCGGCGGACGGCCGCTGGCGGATCGCGCTCGACGCGCCCTGGGGGCTGCCGCAAGTCTAGGGGACGATCACGAGCTTGCCGGCCGCATGGCCGTGCTCGCTCTCGCGCAGCGCGTCGGGGACCCGGCTCAGCCCGAACACGCCGGCGATCGGGAAGCTGATGCGGCCCTCTTCGATCAGGGGGATCGTCTCGCTGATCGCCTGCGGCGTCTGCTCGCCCCCGCCGCCCGCGTGGAAGGCCACGCCGAGATCGTTGGCCTGCTGCGAGGAGGCGATCGTCAGCACGCGATCCACGTTCCCTTTGACCTCGACCGCGGCCACGATCTCGCCGTGGCCCGAGCAGTCGAGCACCGCGTCCACGCCCTCCGCGGCAGCCTCGCGCAGCCGCTCCGCGAGTCCCTCGCCGTAGGCGACGGGCGTCGCGCCCAGCTCGCGCACGAACTCCAGCTTCCCGGGCCCTGCGGTACCGACGACGCGCACGCCGCGCGCCACCGCGAGCTGCGTCGCGAGCGACCCCACCGCACCGGAGGCGCCCAGGACGAGCAGCGTCTCACCCGTTCCGAGGTTCAGCGCGGCGATCGTCGCGTAGGCGGTCCCGACGACGACGCCCATGCTGCCTGCGACCTCCCACGCGAGCCCCGGCGGCTTGCGCACGAGCATCTGCGGGCGGCTGAGCGCGTACTCCGCGAAGGACGCGGTCGTCGGGTTGCCGCACACCTCATCGCCCGGCGCGAGGTCCTCGACCCCCGGTCCGGCCCGCTCGACCACGCCCGCGACGTCGACGCCGAGGCCGCGCGCCGCGCTCAGCGGCTCACCGCCCGCGAGGGCGCCGTGCAGGGCCTTCCAGTCGATCGGGTTGACGCCGGCCGCCCGAACCTGAAGGAGCACCTCGCCCTCACCCGGCGTGGGCGTCTCGATCTCCTCGACAGCGAGCACGTCGACGTCCCCGTACTCGTGAAAACGCACCGCCTCCATTGGAGGCCCACGCTAGCAGCGGATCATGCTCGAGGAGCGACCCTCAGGCGCCGTGGCACTTCTTGTACTTCTTCCCACTCCCACACGGGCAGGGGTCGTTGCGCCCGACCTGGTCCTCCTCGGCGACCACGCGCTGCTCGACGACCGGCAGCGCTTCGAGCGCTTCGCCGTCCTCGGCGTAGGCCCCGGCCCCGAGGGCGCCGGCCTCGGCCGCGGCCTCGGCCATCGCGCTCGCGCCGGCGGCGCTGTGCCCGCCGGAGTAGGAGACCCGCCCGGCGCGGGTGGAGCTGCCGGCGGCGGCGAAGGACGGCACGGGGGCGGCGGGGCCGCCGTTCTCGCCTTCGATGTTCACCTGCACGTTGAAGATCATGCGCGCGTAGTCGGCCCACACGATGTTCATCAGGTCGCCGAACAGCGTGAACGCCTCGTTCTTGTACGCCACGAGCGGGTCGATCTGCGCGAACCCGCGCAGGTGGATCCCCTCGCGCAGGTAGTCCATGTCGAACAGGTGCTCGCGCCAGCGTTCGTCGATCGTCTGCAGCAGCAGGAAGCGCTCCAGGGCGCCCATCATGTCCTCGCCGAGCGCCTCCTGGCGCGCGTCGTAGAGGGCCATCGCCTCGTCGACGATCGAGTCGAGCAGGCCGTTGCGGTCCAGGCGCTGCTCGCGCAGGGCGGCGGTGTCGATCTCGACCGGGAAGAACTGCGAGAGCGCGGTGTAGAGCCCGTCGAGATCCCAGTCCTCGACGAACTCGCCGGGGGCGTACTGGTCGACGGTGCGCTCGATCACGTTGGCGACTTCGCGGCGCGCCTCCTCGCCGATCGACTTGCCTTCGAGCACCTCGTCGCGGTAGGCGTAGATCACGCGCCGCTGCTCGTTCATCACGTCGTCGTACTCGAGCACGCGTTTGCGGATCAGGAAGTTCTGCTCCTCGACCTTCTTCTGGGCTTTCTCGATCTGTTTCGAGAGCATCCCGGCCTCGATCGGTTCCTCCTGGCCCTGCTCGTCGACGCCGCCGAGTTTGTCGAGGATGCGGTAGATGCGATCGCCCGCGAACAGCCGCACGAGGTCGTCCTCGGCGGAGAGGAAGAAACGCGACTCGCCCGGGTCGCCCTGGCGCCCGGCGCGGCCGCGGAGCTGGTTGTCGATGCGCCGCGACTCGTGGCGCTCGGTGCCGCAGATGAACAGGCCGCCGGAGGCCATCACCTGCCCGCGCCGCTCCTCGACCTTCGCTTCGAGGCCGGGCAGCATCGCCGCGAAGCGCTCGTCGTAGCCGTCGGCGCCGGGCTCGAGGCCCTCGCGGGCGAGCTGCTGGTGGGCGAGGTGCTCGGGGTTGCCGCCGAGCTTGATGTCCACGCCACGGCCGGCCATGTTGGTGGCGATCGTGACCGCTCCGGGCTGGCCTGCCTCGGCGACCACGTCGGCCTCTTTCGCCGCGTGCTCGGGCTTCGCGTTCAGGACGTGATGCTCGATCTGCTGCTTGCGCAGCCGGTCTGAGAGCAGCTCTGAGACCTCGACGGAGATCGTGCCGACGAGCACGGGCTGGCCGTTCTCGTGGCGCGCGGCGATCTCCTTGACGACCGCCGCCCACTTGCCCTCCTTGGTCTTGTAGACCTGATCGTTGCGATCGTCGCGGACCATCGGCATGTTGGTCGGGATCTGCACGACCGGCAGCTCGTAGATCTTCATGAACTCGGTCGCCTCGGTCAGCGCGGTACCGGTCATGCCGGCGAGCTTGTCGTAGAGGCGGAAGTAGTTCTGGTAGGTGATGGTCGCGAGCGTCTGGTTCTCCTCCTGGATCGCGACTCCCTCCTTGGCCTCGACGGCCTGGTGCAGGCCCTCCGACCAGCGGCGCCCCTCGAGGATGCGGCCCGTGAACTCGTCGATGATCTTGACCTCGCCGTCGATCACGGCGTAGTCGACGTCCTTCTTGTAGAGCGACTCGGCGCGCAGCGCCTGGATCAGGTGGTTGACCAGGTGGCCGTTCTCGGCCCGGTAGAGGTGGTCGATCTTCATCGCGCGCTCGGCCTTGGTCACGCCCTGCTCGGTGACCGTCACCGTCTTGTGCTTCTCGTCGACCTCGTAGTCGAAGTCGGCGACGAACGACTTCTTGGACCGCGGGTCCATGCCCTCCGGGGTCTTGCCGAGGATCATGCGCGGCGCGAGCCTCGCGAATTCCTTGTAGAGCTCGGCCGCCTCTTCGGGCGCGCCGGAGATGATCAGCGGCGTGCGCGCCTCGTCGATGAGGATGTTGTCGACCTCGTCCACGATCGCGTAGGGGTGCCCGCGCTGGACCTTTTCGGCGAGGTCCTTGGCCATGTTGTCGCGCAGGTAGTCGAACCCGAACTCCGAGTTGGTCCCATAGACCACGTCGCACGCGTAGGCGCGGTGCTTCTCGTCGTAGGGCTGCATGTTCTCGAGCACGCCGACTGAGACGCCGAGCGCGTCGTAGATCGGGCTCATCCATTCGGCGTCGCGGCGGGCCAGGTAGTCGTTGACCGTGACGACGTGGACGCCGCGGCGCCGCGGCGTGCCGTCAGGATCGTCTGGGTCCGGCGCTCCGACCGCGAGCGAGTTGAGCACGACCGCGAGCGTCGCGGTCAGCGTCTTGCCCTCGCCGGTCTTCATCTCGGAGATCTGGCCCTCGTGCAGGGCCATGGCGCCGATCATCTGCACGTCGAAGTGGCGCATGCCCATCCGGCGCTTGCCCGTCTCGCGGACGACCGCGAAGCACTCCGGCAGCAGCGCGTCGAGCGACTCGCCCTCGGCGGCGCGCTCTCGCAGCGCGTCCATCCGCCCGCGCAGCTCGTCGTCGCTGTCGTGTTCGAGCTCGGGCTCGAAGGCGTTGATCAGCCCCACGCGCTTCTGGTAGGACTTGAACTTCTTCGCCTCGCCGGCGTTCAGCGCGCGATCGAGCAGTGATGGCATGCGCCAAGGATAGCTCCCGGCGATGAGCCCCCTCTAAAGCGATCTCAGCTGAAGCTGACGGTCTTGGTGGCGCCCCCGCGGCAGTCCGCGAGCGTCACCTGGAGCGGCCCGTCGGTGGTGACGTGGAGCGCGGCGTTGCAGTCGACCTTGGCCCGCTTGGCGTCGATCGTGAAGGCCGAGACGTTGCCGGCCGTGATCGTCAGGGCGTCCGCGGCCGCTTCGCTCGGTGCCGGGCCCCAGGCTTTCGCCTGGCTCGTGTACGGGATCGCCGGGATCTGCCCGCCGGTCAGCGCCCCGGCCCCGTGGGTGGTTTCGCCTGCCGGCGCGTCGCCCTTGCCGAACCCGGAGGAGCGCACGTCGACGGTTCCGAGCGGCGCGGTGCCGCTGCCGTCGCGCAGCGTCACCCCGTAGACCCAGTAGGCGTGCCCCGCGCTCGTGCCGTCGGCCCCGAAGTCCATCGTCGGGTTGTAGGTGTAGGTCACGTGCGAGGGGTTGCGGTCGACCGTTTCGGTGCCGAGGAAATCGGCGGCGGGCTGGTATTCGTCGTTGATCGCCAGCGTCAGGTGCTCGCCCGCCTGGAACTGGTCGAACTCGTAGCGGTAGCCGAGGCTGTCGAGTTTTTCGATCTGCTTCAGCACGCCGGCGATCGGCACCAGCTCGTCGGTCGTCTCGTCCCAGATCAGGAAAGGCACGTTGCGCACCGAGCCGAGCATCCGTTCGGTGTTCGACTGTTCGCCGCCGCTCGGCGGGGCGGGCGGGAGCCACACGCCCTCGGCCGGTGGGCCGACGGTCGGCTGGGCGCGCGCGAACAGGTCGGGGAACTGGGTCGTGAACTTGTAGGTGCCGTAGCCGCCCATCGAGTAGCCCGTTATGTCGGTGAAGCTCGAATCGAGCTTGTAGTGCGCGGCCACGTCGGCCCAGACTTCGAAGGTGTCGGCGCCGGCGTGGTCGTAGTACCAGCCGTCCGGCCCGCGCCCCGACGGCGTGATCACGACCGAGCCCTGGCCGCGGGCGGCGAACTCGGACTGGTTCTTGGTGCCGGAGAACTGGTTGTAGTTGGCCGAGAGCGAGTGCAGCAGCAGCGTCAGCCCCCAGCCCTGCGAGGGGGTCGCCCCGCTCGGCACGTAGATCGCATACGGCAGCAGCTGGCCGCGCATGGCGCCGATGCATTCGGTCGAGGAGCCGCAGCCGCCGGTGGCGTAGTCGGCGCCCTGCCCGTCGGAGAAGTGGGAGGCGAGGATGCGGTCGAAGACGCCGGACACCGGCACGCCCGTGGGCGCTCCGTCCATGTCGTCGTTTTCCTTCGCCTCGAGCTTCGCGAAGTCGACCTCGGCGTGGAACTGGCTGATGTTGCCCGACGCGAGCGCCTGCGCCTGGGCGGACTCGCGCCAGTACGCCGGGTTGACCTCGTTGCCCGGGTTCGGCGTGGTCGGCACCGGCTCCTGGTCGTTGAAGCGGAAGGCGACGTCGAAGAAGGCGGGCGGGTTCGGCACGGCGCCGCCTCCGCCGGGCTGGGTGGCGCTCGCCTCGGCTCCGGGGAGCAGGTAGCTGCCGGCCGCTTCGTTCCAGAGGCCGACGCCGGCCGCGAGACGCACGGTCGAGGTGCCGGGTTCCCACTCGCTGTGGGGCACTTCGACGGTGATCTGCCGGCGCGCGAGGTCGACCGAGACGCCCGGCGCCGGCCCGGGCACCGTTTCGCCCGTGGCCGCGTTCGTCAGCACGGCCGTTTCGCCGTGGATCGTCAGGAACAGGTCGGCCGGCGCGCTCACGTTGGCGCCGAACGGGAACGGGTGGGTGACGCCTTCTTCGCCGCCGATCGCGATCGCGGTCGCCACCAGCGCCGGGTTCTCGAGCGTGTTCAGCGTGATCCGGAAGTCGGTCGCCTTGCGGCGCGGCTTGACGCGCAGTTCGACGAGGTTCGCGGCGTTCTCGTCATATCCCGGACCGGTCGGGTAGGTGTAGGTGCCGTCCGGTTCGGAGAAGACGTCGCCGCCCGAGGGGTCGCCGCCCGGCGAGATCATCGGGTTGCTCGGGTCGAGCACCTCTTTGGCGCCGTGGTCGTCGTAGACGTAGCCCTGGTAGAGGAACTCGCCCTTGCGGTAGGCGCTCGCGCCGGAGATCAGGATCGGCTTCGCCTTCCAGGGCGAGCCTTTGGCGTTTTCGAGCTGAGGCGCAGCCGCCGGCGGCGCGTAGAGGATCGAGGGGCCGGGACGCGGGCCGGAACCTTCGGCGGAGGGCAGCGAGGTGGGTTTCCTGGCGGAGGCGGCAGCGGGCAGCGCCAAGCACAGCATCACGACCGCGACTGACATCCCCCTGGCTCGCATTTCCCCGGACGCGAGGTACCCCGGGCGCGCGAGGTTCTAAACATCAGCCGCTGGAAGTCCCAAATCATGTTGTTCGGACCGGCACATGTGCCGGTCCGCCGATCCGCACATGTGCGGATCGGAGGGGTGGCGCATGCGCCACCCCTGGGGTCGGCGCATGCGCCGACCCCCAAAAGCAACAGCAAAAGGAAGAAAGGACTAGATCGGAGCGTCCGCCACGCGGGGCGAAGCCCGGTGGGCCTCGCGGCGGCGGCGCAGCTTTTCGCGGTGGCGCTTCACCTGGCGGGACAGCTCGTCGACCATCAGGTTGATCGAGTGGACCATCTCCGGCGAGGCGTCGCGGGCGCGCAGCGTCACGCCCTTCAGGTACAGCGTCGCCTCGGCAACCTGGCAGTCGGCGACGCGGGGATTGCGCTCGTGCGAGAGCTCGATCTCCAGGCGGGCCAGGTCGGAAACCTGGCGCGCGATCTTCCTCAGGCGGCGCTCCGCGTGGGCGCGGAACTCATCCGTGACCGTTACGTTTCGACCTCTGATGTCGATCTGCATGGTCGCTCCTTCGGTCGGCCTTGTCTCTGGCGTCGGAAACGATGCTACGCCGCTCTTCGGCGGATGTAAATGCCTCCTGGACGCAACGTGAAACCCTCCTCAGCCGACCGCCGGCCTGCGAGAATCGAGGGCCGATGAAGCCGGACCTCACGTGGTCGTTCAGCCCGGTCGCGATCGCCGTCTCGCTGCTGGTCCTCGTCCTCTACGTGCGTCGCTGGCGCGCCGTGCGCACGAGCGGATCGCCGCGCGCCGCGGCCGAGGCGCCGGTCTGGCGCCTGTGCTGCTTCGTCGCCTCGGTGCTCGTCGTCCTCGGCGCGCTCGTCTCCCCGATCGACTCGCTCGCCGACCAGCTGTTCGCGGCCCACATGGTCCAGCACATGCTGCTGCTGGACATCGCCCCGATCCTCGGCATCCTCGGCTTCACCAAGGTGATCCTGCGCCCGGTGACGCGCTCGGTCGCGGACCTCGAGCGCCGCGCCGGCCCGCTCGCGCACCCGGCGTTCGCGGTGGCGCTCTACGTCGGCGTGATCTGGGCCTGGCACATCCCCGCGGCATACGACGTCGCGGTCCGCCACAGCGACGTCCACGTGCTCGAGCACCTGAGCTTCCTGGTCGCGGGCTCGCTGTACTGGTGGCATCTGATCTCTCCGATCAGGGCCCGCATGCGCCTCGGCGGCATGGGTCCGATCGCCTACATGGGCTCGAGCAAGCTGCTCGTCGGCGCGCTGGGCATGGCGCTCGCGTTCGCGCCGGCGGCGCTCTACCCCTACTACGAGCACGTGCCGCGCATCTGGGGACTCTCGCCGCTCGACGACCAGGGCGTCGCGGGCCTGATCATGGCCGTCGAGCAGTCGCTGGTGATGGGCGTGGCGATCGTGGTGCTGTTCATGCGCGTGCTGGCGGAGTCGGAGCGCGAGCAGCAGCGGCGCGAGCGCCGCGAAGACATGGCGGCCGACGCCGCCGGCCCTACGGCCGCTGCCCGCTGAGCTCCACGCACAGCCGCTCGAGCAGCTGCTGGACCTCGGGCTCGCGCCCGGCGTCGTCGCCGTCGAGCAGCGCGCGCAGCTCCTCGCGCCGCGCGCTGAGGATCTGGTCCGCCATCGCCGTCCCGGCAGGCGTCAGACGTGCCGCGGCTCCCTCCCCCTCGACGAGGCCGCGCTCGCGCAGCTCGCGCTGGACCGGCTCGATCCGCTCCTCGGGGATCCCCACCGAGCGGGCCATCTCCAGCGTCCCGGCGATCCCGTAGCTGCTGAAGCGCGCGAGGCCCCAGGCTGCGCCGGGGCTGATGTCGACGCCCGCGCGGGCCACCACTCGCGCCCCGAACTCGCGCCGCCGGTCCTCGCCCGCCGCGATGCTGAGCGCGCGGTCGATCTCGGCCAGCGAGTCCGGCGTCTTCGGCGCCGCGAGCGAGTCCTCGAGGCCGCTGCTGGTCGCCGCGGTGGTCCTCAGCGGGCGCTCGCGCAGGCGCAGGCTGAGCACGAACCCGACCGCCCCGATCCCCGCCGCCACGAGGAACACGGGGTGCAACGCGTCGACGTAGGCGTTCTCATAGGCGATGCGCGCCGCCGATGGCAGGCTCGCGACCTGTGCGCCGGTCAGCCGCCCACCCGCGGCCACCTGCGCGCCCAACGCGCCGTGCAGCACGCCCGCGAGCTCCGAGCGCAGCCTGGACGTGAAGATCGTGCCGAAGATCGCCGCTCCGAACGAGCCGCCGATCCCGCGCGCGAGCGTGACGCCGGAGGTCGCCGCGCCGAGCACCTCGTAGGAGACCGCGTTCTGCACCGCGAGGACCAGCACCTGCATCGTCAGCCCGAGGCCGAGGCCCACGACGAGCAGGGCGCCGTCGATCGCCAGGGAGCTCGTGCCAAGGCCGATCCGCGAGAGCAGGAACAGGCCCACCGTCAGCAGCACCGTGCCCGCGATCGGGAAGCGCCGGTAGCGACCGGTCGTCGCGATCCTCCGCCCCGAGGTCACGGATGCGACGACGAGCCCGCCCATCAGCGGGATCAGCCGCAGCCCGGCCGCCGTCGGGCTGGCGTGGAAGACCGTCTGGAAGAACAACGGCAGGAACGTCACCGAGCCGAACAGCGCGAAGCCGACGATCAGCGACAGCAGCCCGGCCACGCGGAAGACCTCGTCGCGCAGCAGCGACATCGGCATCACCGGCTCGCGCGCGTGGCGCTCGACGACGATGAAGACGCCGAGCAGGATCACCCCGACGCCCGCGACCACGACGGTCCGGCCCGAGCCCCACGGCCAGGTCGTGCCGCCGAGGCTTGCGACGAGCACGAGCGCGCTCAGCGCGGATGCGAGCACGCCCGCGCCGAGGTAGTCGATCGCGGGACGGCTGCGGGTCTTGACCTCCGGCAGCGTCGCCGAGAGCACGACCAGCGCCGCCAGCCCGAGTGGGATGTTCACGTAGAAGATCCACTGCCAGGACAGGTGGTCGACGATCAGGCCGCCGAGCAGCGGACCCATCACCGAGGCGAAGCCGAACACGGCGCCGAACAGGCCCTGGTAGCGGCCCCGCTCGCGCGGCGGCACGACGTCGCCGACGCTCGCCTGGACCAGCACGATCAGGCCGCCGGCGCCGAGCCCTTGCACCGCCCGGAAGGCGATCAGCTCTGTCATCGACCGCGCCAAGCCGCACAGCGCCGAGCCGATCAGGAACAGGACGACGGCGCTCTGCAGCACGCGCTTTCGCCCGAGCTGGTCGCCGAGCTTGCCGTAGAGAGGCGTGACGACCGTCTGCGCGAGCAGGAACGCGCTCACGACCCACGCGAGCTTGTCCAGGCCGCCGAGGTCGCCGACGATCGTCGGCAGCGCGGTCGCGACGATCGTCGAGTCGAGC
>Ga0134126_10009014_pt1 | contig 12566 bp, 20 predicted proteins | sample KB31752_FD_96881 | JGI IMG/M metagenome (GOLD analysis project Ga0134126, IMG submission 96881) | Terrestrial soil microbial communities with excess Nitrogen fertilizer from Kellogg Biological Station, Michigan, USA - KB3-175-2 | ecosystem: Environmental > Terrestrial > Soil > Unclassified ...
GAGCACAGACGCCTCGGCCGCCAAGTCGCCGCCGCCGACGCTCGCGCCGCGCTCGCCGCCCTCGTCGACAACGCACCCGCCGCCCTCCCAAGCGATCACGCCCGCGCAGGCTATCGCGCGCAGATGACCTTCATGCTGCAGCTCTTCTCACGCGCGCATAGGTTGTCCCGCTTGCTCGCCGACACGCCGGCCGCGCCGCCGCGCGATTGATGCGGCCGATCCGAGCGAAACCCGTGCGATGCGCCGCAAGTCATTGATGAGACACGGTTCCCACTCCCGCGGCGAGGACATCCGGGGAGAACCGGCCCAGGGCGGGGACCTCGTGAGATTTCGACCGACCCCCTTTCGGACCGCGGCCGCACGGGAAAGTGTTTGCGAAATGAGCGATGAGCCGCCGGTGCAGGAGTGCTGCGGCGGTCGGCACTGGTTCCTGGAGGGGTGCAATGGACCGGCTAATGCGGCGGGTGATCGCGGAGAACGAGCGTCTGCTGGCGCTGGTGGGGGACGAGAAGAGCCGGGCGCTGTGGCGGGCGTTTCAGTGGGCGGCGGGCCTGGACCGCTTGCCGCGACGGCGACGGCGGACGAGATCGAGAAGGCGCTCAAGTTCTACCGAGCGCACAAGCTGAGGGCGCGGGACCGGCAGAGGCAGAAACGGGCCGACCACAAGGGGTAGCGGGTCCGGGGCTGGACGGGCGCTATGGGTTGGGTGTATGGTGCCTCTCCGCGGCTAGAGCGCTCCGTCGCTCGTCGGGTCATGCCGGGCCGCACCATGCACTCGGGGGTGCGCCATGCTCGACTGGTCGGTGGTCAACGGACAGGTCCGCCACGTGCTGACGGCGGCGGCCGGCGCGCTGGTGGCCGATGGGGTGATCACCAATTCGGATGCTCAGATCGGCGTCGCGATCCTGATGTTCGTGGTCGGCGCGGCGTGGTCTTGGCTCAACAAGGTTCTGCACCGCGACGCGCTGGAGCGCGCGGGCCGGAGGATGGCATGAGCACGCTGGGCGACATTGCGACGGTGGTGGCGAGCGACGGCTTCGGGCAGCTTGCCCCGGTGATCACGGCGGCTCTGGCCGACATCCAGGCGAACCCGGCGGTGTGGACGAGCCCGGTGACGGCGCCGCTCAAGCTGGTGAAGCTGCAGGCCGATCTCGCCGCGGCGCTGCCGTCGGCGCAGAACGTGTCGGTGGCCGACGCGGCCGCGGCGGTGTCGGGGCTGTGGTCGAAGCTGCTCTCGGACCTGGCCGCCAAGGCGGCGAAGGCGAAGGCCGATCTGGCGGCGCCGGTGGCGACCTCCGGCTTCATGGCGCCGGCCGCGGGCTGAGCCCCGTGAACTGGGTCTGGACCGGCTGGCTCGGCTTCTTCATCGCGAGCTTCGCGGTCTTCGAAACCTGGGCGCTGCGCACCGGCCGAACGACCCTCTCGCGCTACACCTGGAACGCCTCGCAGGCATGGCCGCCGCTGCCCTTCGTGCTCGGGCTGATCGCCGGCGGTCTCGCCGTGCATTTCTGGTGGCATTGGTGCCCGCCCGGCAGCTTGAGCAGCGGCTGATGGCGGTCGACACCAAGCGCTTCGCGAGCAGCAACCTCGCCTTCGGCCGCTACGACGACGAGACGCAGCGGCTCGAGATCACGTTCCAGTCGGGCGACGTCTACGAGTACCAGAACGTGCCGCAGGGGATTTGGGCCGGGCTGATCGCGGCGAGCTCGCCGGGCTCGTATTTCCATCGGCAGGTGCGCAGCAGATTCGGCGGGACGCCCGTCTGATGCGCCGGCTGCCGGTCATCGAGGTGCGCGACGATCTGGTGATCTGCGGCGGGGTGCACCCGACCGCGGCGCTGCACGCGGATCACGAGAAGCCGAGCCCCGCCGTGGCCGAGACGCACCAGCTGTTGCGCCCGGTGTTCCATCTCGGCGAGCTGGTGATCGCCGGCGGCTTGCCGGTATGCGCCGGCGACATCATCGAGGAGCGAGCCGATGGCGTGCGCTATCACGTGCCGCGACCCCCGCGTCAACAGCGATCCGAACGCTGACCCTTACGAGGACGATGGCGAGCCGTGGGACTGCGACCGGGGCTTTCCCGACGACGCGGAAGAGGGGGACGAGGATGGCGAGGTTTCGGAGCAAGCCGAAGGTTGTTGAGGCGTGGTGCAACGACGGCTCGGTCCCGCCCGACTGGATACAAGGACGAGGCTCCGGTCAGTCGGGTCACGCGATCGTGATAATGACCCTTGAAGGCGCGATGACTGCGGCACCCGGCGATTGGATCATCAAGGGCGTGAAGGGCGAGATTTACCCCTGCAAGCCCGACATCTTCGCGATGACCTATGAGCCCTTCGGGGACTGACCCTCGCGACCAGCTGCTGCTCGACATCGCCGACGACCGTGTCGCGGCGCATGAAGCGCTGTTCGCCGGCCCTCGCCACGGGCACAAGACGCCCCCCTTCCACGCCGAGCTGATTACCGACTGGCACGACGCCAGCCTCGCCTTCCTGTGCTGGATCGTGTTCCGCGGCGGCGGCAAGTCGACGATCGCCGAAGAGGGCACCGTCATCATGGGCGGGCTGCGCGAGTTCCATCACGCCTTCATCATCGGCGCCTCGCTCGACAAGGCATGCGAGCGGCTGCACGCGATCCGCCGCATCTTCGAGAAGAACGAGGCGGTCATCCACACCTTCGGCGACCTGCGCGGCCAGCCGTGGTCGGACGAGCGGCTCGAGCTCAACACCGGCCGCACCATCCAGGCCATGGGGCGAGGGCAGGCTATCCGCGGGACCAAGAACGAGGACTTCCGTCCAGACCTCATCATCGTCGACGACATCGAGGACGCGCAGAGCGTCTCGACACCCGATGGCCGCAAGAAGGTCAGCGACTGGTTCCATGACGAGCTGCTGCCATCCGGCGACGCCAATCTCCGCGTCAGGATGCTCGCCAACGACATGCACCCCGAGTGCATCGCCAACGAGCTCGACAAGCCCGGCAGCGGCTTCGTGGTGAAGCGCTACCCGATCGAGTATCCCGACCCGGTGACGGGCGAGCGGCGGGCCATGTGGGAGGACCGCTTCCCGCTGGCCGAGATCGACAAGCTCCAGAAGCGCTACTACAGCCAGGGCAAGGCCGGACTCTACAACTCGAATTACCTGTGCCGCAGCGAGCGCGCCGAGGACAAGCCGTTCCAGCGCCGGCAGTTCCGCTATGCCGGGGTCGACGGCTGCCCGCCGGTAGTCAGGACCTTCCACCCGGTGTTCGGCATGGTCGACCCGGCGCGCAGCGTGCGCGAGACCGCGGCGACCACTGGCTTCGCGGCGTGGTCCCGCATCGCGCAGCGCACCATCGTGTGGGAGAGCTGGGCCAAGCGCATGCTGCCCGACGACATCGTGACGTCGCTCTTCGAGTTCAACGACACCTACCATCCGGTGTGGATCGGCTTCGAGGAAGACGGCTTGAACGAGTGGGCGATGCAGCCGATCCGTCACGAGCAAGCCCGGCGCGGCGTGGCGCTGCCGCTGAAGGCGATGAAGGCGCCCAAGGGCAAGTTCGACTTCATCCGCGGCCTGCAATTCGGCTTCGCCGCCGGCGAGATCGTGTTCGCCAAATCGCTGCCGGACCTGGAGACGCAGCTCATCGGCTTCCCGTCCGGCTACATCGACGCGCCCAACGCTCTGGCCTATTCGCAGAAGCTCGGCGCCGGCGTGCCGATGTACGAGGACTTCACCATGGAGCACGCCGCCGAGGACCTGGCGCCGGTCGGCGGCCGCCCGATGTGGCTCTGCCTCAACGCCACCGGCGCCATGGTGACGGCGGTGCTGCTGCAGGCGGTCGACGGCGCGATCCGCGTCCATGCCGACTGGGTGCGCGAAGGGGAGCCCGCGGCGGTCGCGCTCGACATCGTGAAGGAGGCTAACCTTGAGGTGCCCCGCGGCGGCGCCCGGCTCGTCGCCGGGCCGCAGCATTTCGACCGATACTCAAATGTTGGTCTTGTGCAGGCTTGCCGTCGCCTCCCTGCCGAGGTCCAGCGCGGCGCCGTGCCGGAGGCTGGGCGCAATGAATGTCGCACTTTGCTCCGCAAGATGTCCCGAGGTATGCCCGCTTTCCTCGTATCCAGCCGGGCCCGTTGGACCCTGAACGGACTCGCCGGCGGCTATGCGCGCGCCTGGAGCAAGGCACAACTAATGGAGTACCCGGAGGACGGGACATACCGACTATTGTGTGAGGGGCTGGAAAGTTTCCTCGGAATGATGCACTCTGTCGGCGACGAGCTGGGCGATTCGAGGGCGAACGCCACCGCGGCCGACGGCCGGCGGTTCTTCTCGGCCCTGACGCACCGCCGACAGGAGGGTTGAATGAGCTTTTTCATCCGCTATCAGGTCGATGTCGGCTTTCTGCCGGACGGCGCGGGCGGCATGGGCGTTCCGACCGCGCAGGTGCTGACCTTCTTCGCCAGCCCGAGCAACCCCGGCGGGGCCACGCTCGGCAATGGCGGGATGGCGAACGCCTCGCCGGTTCCCGGCGGCAACGGCGCCAACCAGGCCAATTTCAACACCGCGGTCAACAACATGCTGACCGACATCGAAGCGCAGATCGCGGCCAACCTCGCGCGCATCCAGGCGTTCGCGACCGGCGGCGGCTGACGGCGTCATGGGCTGGCTCGCCGACAGCATCCTGCGGGTGCTGCGCGAGCGGCCCGGCGAGGTTGTGACTACGCCCGAGTTGATCGCCGCCATCTACGACAAAGACCCGGATGGCGGGCCGGAATATGCGGCGACTTGCATCAACGTGACGGTGCTCAAGATGCGCAAGAAGGGCGTCCGCATCGACACGATCATCGGATACCGGCTGCCATGAACCTGACCATCCTCGCCCTCCATGTCTGCCTCAACGCCAGCGCGCCGCAGCCGTGCAAGGAGGTCGACCTGATCCTCGATTTGCACATCGCTCGCGACTGCTTACTGGCAGGGCAGACCAAGGCGATCGACTGGCTCGACACGCATCCCGGCTACCGGCTCGACGGTTTCGAGTGCCACGCGCCGGGCGACCAGAAGGCGTGACGTGGCGAAGAAAACCGCCCGCGACGAGGACATTTCCAAGCGGCCGGCGATCCGCAAGAAGCTGCTGAAGCTCTTCGAGGACGTCGACAAGGGCTTCGACAATCAGCGCGAGCGCGCCGACGAGATCATGGACTGCTGGGACGCCTACAACTGCGTCCTCGGTCCCCGCCAGTTCTACAACGGCCGGAGCCAGCTTTACCTGCCGATCATCCGTGTCGCGGTCAACGCGCGCCGAACCCGCTTCGTCAACCAGATGTTCCCGCAGAACGGCCGCTATGTCGATGTGACCAGCGACGAGCCCGACCTGCCGCTCGAGCTGGTGGCGCTCATCGAGCACTACGTCGGCGACGCCAAGCTCAGGACGCAGGTGATGCCGGCGCTCTGCGTCAACGGCGACATCGAGGGCCAGTACAACGCCTACATCCACTGGGACAAGGTCGAGCGGCACGTCGTCTCGCGCGAGGAAAAGCCGGTGGTGGTGGGCGGCGCCGAGACGCCCGAGGCCGGCATGATCGAGACCATGGTCGAGGAGACCATCGAGGATGCCGGCGCGACGATGGAGGTGCTGCACGACGCCGACGTGCTGGTGCTGCCGGCCACGGTCGACAATGCCGTCCAGGCCCTCGAGGTCGGCGGGAGCCACACCATCGCGCGCCGCTGGAGCAAGACGGCCATCGAGACGGCGATCGACGAGGGCGACATCCTCGAGGAGGAAGGCGACGAGCTGATCGAGGCGATGGACAAGGTAAAGGACGGCAACGACCTCAAGGACCCGCGCAAGTCGCTCGCTTCGGCCGCCGGCATCAAGATCGAGGGCGACAGCAAGATCGCCGTGGTCTACGAGACCTGGGTCAAGCTCAAGGTCGACGGCAAGCGCCGCATTTGCCGCGCCTACTACGCCGGGCAGAAGCGGATCTTGGGATGCAAGCTCAATCCCTACTGGTGCGATATGACGCCGCTGTTGTCGGCGCCGGTCGAGAAGGTGGCGGGCGTGTTCAAGGGCCGGTCGCTGGTGAAGCCGGGCGTGCTGGACCTTCAGGTCGACGCCAACGACGCGCTCAACCAGGCCGCCGACAACCGCCCCTATCACATGGCGCCGGTGACCGCCGTCGACCCCGAGATGGTCGGGCGCTGGGAATCGCTCGTGCTCGACATCGGCGCGGTGTGGCCGGTCGGCCCCGAAGGGGTCAAGGTGCTGGAGTTCCCCGACGTGACGCCGTCGGCGCTCGCGGCGATCGCGGCCAACAAGGCACAGATATTCGAAGCGCTCGGCGTCAACCCGTCGATGCTGCCGCAGCAGACCGGCAAGCCCGGCGCCAAGCGCAACCAGGCCGAGATCGCCTTGGAGCAGCAGGTCGACGTGCTGACCACCGCCGACGCGGTGACCAACATCGAGGGCGAGATCCTGACGCCCTATGTCAGGCGGGCACTGGACTACGACCACCAGTTCCGCACCAAGGACATCCGCGTCAAGATGTTCGGGCAGATGGGCCAGCGTGCGTCGATGCAGCTGGTGAAGCCGACGCAGGAGCACCGGCGCTACGAACTGGCATGGCGCGGCGTCGAGGCGGCGCGCAACGCGGCGCAGATACAGCAGCAGATCGCGTTCTTCGGCGTGCTTCAGAAGATGCCGCCGCAGCTCTATGCCGGCTACCGCTTGAACGCGGTGCCGATGCTCACCCGCGCGGTCGAGAACGTGTTCGGAGCCTCACTCGGAGCGCTCGTTTTCGAGAACGTGAGCGAGCTCTACCGCGTCGACCCGCAAGAAGAAAACGGGATGCTCATGCAGGGTTTCCCGGTCAAGACCAACCCGCTCGACGACGACCCGAAGCACATGCAAGAGCACATGGCGATGCTCCAGTCGCTGCAGCCCGGGTCGCCCGAGGAGAAGCTGACGCGCGACCACATCCAGCACCACCAGCAGGCGATGCAGATCAAAGCGATCATGGCGATGAACGGGCCGGGCGGTAACCCGGGAGGCGGCGGGCGCGGGCCGCAGCCGGGCGCGCAGCCGGCGGGTCCGCGCGGCGGCGGCAAGGGACCGCCCGGCATGATTCACCAGGACCGCCTGCCGGCGGCCGGCGCCCTGACCATGCCGAGGAAGACATGACCGGCTGGGACATCGTCAAGGTGCCGACCGGCCGCATCCACGTCATGCCGCTCGACGACCTACGCCCGCACGTCGCCAGCGACACCTGCTGGTGCCACCCGAGCGAGGATGACGAGGAGCCGATCAACGAGCAGCTCCTCATCCACCACGCGCTCGACCGGCGCGAGGATTTCGAGAACGGCAAGGTGCGTCTTTCGTGAACATCGTCCACGACAAGCCGCCGAATTGGGACGAGCTGGTCGCCGCGTTCCCCCGAGCCGCCGAGCTGTCACGGCTCTATTGCGCATGGGGCGACCGCATCTACAGCATCGCCGGCGACACGCCGCCGCCCGAGATCATGGCGCACGAGTACGTGCATTGCGCTCGGCAGAAGGACGACGTGCGCGGCTGGTGGCGGCGCTACATCGACGATCCCGTCTTCCGGCTCAAGGAGGAGGTCCAGGCGCACAAGGCCGAGTTCGCCCGCATCGCGCTCGGCGTCAGGGACCGGAACCGGCGCGCGCGGCTGCTCAGCGTGACGGCAACGCGGCTCGCGGCGCCGCTCTACGGCGGCGTGATTAGTTACCAGGATGCGCTGTGTCTGCTGAGGGCTTAGGCAGTTCCAGCACAAGCCGCATCATCAGGTCATAGGCCGCTCGACGCGTAGACGGAGGGCGATTTTCGTCCTTTGCCGCCGCCATAAGAGCGTCGATGGCGTCTCGTTTGTTTTTCATCGTTCTAAAATTGTAAAGTGTGAAACATATTACTGGTAGGTTCCCGGCTTGACAACCTACCAGATGTTGATGCAGGCTTGCCGCATTCGCCCGCCCCACGTCACGGGGCAACCCGACTGATCCCCCGTAAGGGGATGGAGGACCGCATGGCATCCGACCGGCAGCCGACTGACGCCGAGGAGACGGAAGAGACCGTCGAGACCGAGCAGCAGGAGGAGGCCGAAAGCGGGGAGGTCGAGACCGAGGAAACCGCGGAAGCGGAAACCGAGGAGGAGACCGAGGCCGAGGCGGAAGGCGAGACCGAGGACGAGGTCGAGGAGGAGCCCCGACCGTCCCGCGGCAATCGCCAGTTCGGCGCCCTCCGAGCCGAAAATCGAGAGCTTCGCGAGAGACTTGATCGCCTGGAGCGCGGCGGGAGCCAGCGCCCCGATCCCAACGCCGAGGCCGAGCGCCAGCGTCGGGAGCAGCAGGAGGAGGAGAACATCCTTCTCAGCGGCGACGTCGGGAAGATCGCGAAATTTTACTCGGATCGCTCGGCGCGCCAAGCGCAGGCGCAGATCACCCAGGTGGTGAGCCATGTGGTTGATCGGGGCGACAAGCAGGATTTCCGGGCGCTGTGCGCCGAGAACCCCGCCGTGGCAGCGATCGCGGCGGATGTCGAGAAGCAGCTGGTGATCTCGCGCTCGCAGGGCTTGAACCCGACGCGGGAGGCGCTGGCGAAGTACATGCTCGGCGAGCGGCTGCTCAGTCGGGCGAAGGGAGCGAAGACACGGCAGGAGAAGCGCGCGGGCGTCGAGCGCCAGCGCCAGCAGGCCCGGCCGGGGACTTCGCGGAGCGACGTGACTTCGAGTGGGCGGCGCACGCGCGACACCCACGCGGATCGAGGCAAGCGCCTCGACGATTCGGGACTGCTCTGACGGACGGGCCATCGCCCCTCCGTCGCTGATGGAGGGTTAGACGATGGCCGGTGGTATCAATACCGCCAACCAATTCCAGGCGGACGTTCAGCAGTACATCGCCGACGAGACCTTGCCGCTGGCGCGCCGCCAGCTGGTGGCCTACCAGGCGGGCGAGCCGCTGACCCTGCCGAAGGGCATGGGCACGACCTATACCGCCACCCGGTTCCAGCGCATCCCGCTGCCGCAGTATCCCCTGGCCGAGGGCGTGCCGCCTCCCGGCGAGACCATGACCATCCAGCAGGTCACGGGCGTCGCGCAGCAATGGGGCGACGCGGTCAAGATCACCGACCAGGCCGAGATCCAGACCAAGCATCCGCTCTTCAAGATGGCGATGAACCTGGTCGGGCTGCAGATCGCCGAGACCTTCGAGCGCAATACCTTCAACACGCTGATGGCGATGACGCAGGTCAACTACGTCAACAGCCGCGGCTCTCGAGGTGCGCTGGTCGCCGGCGACGTGCTCGACACCACGACGGTGCTCCGCACCTCGGCCGCTCTCCAGACCATCGGCGCGCCGCGCTTCATGGGCGACGAGCAGACCGACACCAAGCTCTCGGCGGAATCCGGCGGCGCGCGCGCCGACGACAGCCCGCGCGGCATGCCGCACTACATCGGCATCTGCCACACCCAGGTCGTCGCCGACTGGTCGCAGAACTCGACCGTGGTCCTGTCGCGCAGCTACAGCGCGGCCAACCGGCTCTACAACTACGAGATCGGCGAATGGGGCGGCACGCGCTGGCTCGCCAGCAACATGGTGCCGACCTTCACCGGCTTCGCCAACAATTCAAACGGCGCGGCCTACGCGCCGCAGGCCGGCGGCGGCACCTTCGCCAACAACAACTATTTCGTCATCATCACCGGGTCGGACACGCAGAACCAGTACGAGAGCCAGATTTACGCGGTCTCGGGTGCGCAGGCGATCGTCGCCAACGGCTCGATCAAGGTGACGACGCCCAACGTCCAGGGCTTCACCTACAACATCTACATCGGCACGACGAATACGCCGACCAACCTTGGCCTCACGGTCTCGGGTCCGACCACGGGCCCGGCGCAGGGGCAGGCGGTGCAGCTGCCGCCCGCGACGTCGATCACCATCACCGGCATCGGCATGTTCCAGACGCCGCCGGCGGCGCCCGCCTCGGGCATCACGGTCTATCCGAACTTCGTGATCGGCCGCGGGCTCTTCGGGCAGATCGTGCTCGACAACGTCAAGTACGCCTACCTCAAGGATCCGGACAAGTTCGACTACATGAATCAGCTCCGCATCGTCAGCTGGAAGGCCTACTACGGCTCGATCATCGAGAACCAGAATTTCGGCGCGCGGATCGAGTGCACCTCGGCCTTCAGCCCGACCTTCGGCTGATAGCTGATGGCGGGGCACTTCACGCTCTCCGCCCGCTTCGGGGTGATGCGGGATGGTGACACGGTCTCGGTCGAGACCTCGGTCACCATCCCGCACCCGCTCGGCGACGAGCAGCTGAAGAACGCCTTCGTCGAGATCGCGCGCAACGCCTATCCGCGCCTGTGGGACGCGGTTAAGCCCAAGGAGAACAGCTGATGGCCGTGACCCATGGCGGGACGAACGCCAACAACAGCCTGACCTCGCTCGCCTTCTCCGGCGGCGCCGACATGCTGGACGCCGACCTCGCGACCATCCGGCAGAACATCAAGGACGACCTGCTCGGCGCCTTCGGCAACGTGTGGCCCGACGCCTTCTCCCGCCAGGGTCTGCTCTATGTGCCGAATCGCGGGGTGCTGAAGGTGCTGCCCGGCGACGTCGTCATGGTCGACACCAATTCCGGCTGGCCGATCCTGGTCAGCGCCAACGTCCTCAACCGGGGCGGAACGCCCTGGCACAACGCTTAATCCACCTGAGCGGAGAGCAAAACAATGACCACCGCCGACAAGAAGGCCGCGCCCGCAAGGCCGGCCGAGACCATCGACCCGGACGACGTCCAGCTCACGGCCGAGGACATGGAGCGCATCCGTGCCAAGGCGCGGGCCAAGGTCTCCAAAGAGCGCCGGGAGGCGCTCGAAGCCCAGGCGCTCGCCAAAGAGATCGAGGCCCTCCGCGGCAAGGAAGGCTTGCGCACCGGGAACCCGGAAGAGGACGAGCTTGTCGACCTCACCATCGACTGCGGCGACAGCGCCGACCGCATCGTCATCAACGGCCGCGCCTATTTCGTCGGGCAGACCTACACGGTGCCGAAGCACATGGCGCGCTCTCTGATGGAGATCATGCACCGGACGCAGCTGCATGAGCACTCGATCACCGACAAGCCGCTCGCCGACTTCTACCGGCGCAAGCGCAACACGGCGCTCTCGCGCACCGGAGCGGTCAACGCGCCGCGCAGCGTCGCCGAGGATCTCGCCAAGGCGGGAGCGGCGTGATGGGCAAGGTCACCAGTCTCAAGGCCGCCAATGACGCGCCGGCCGCCGTCGCCGACGACACGCTGCCGCCCTTCGACATCGGCATCGTGATGAACCTGTCGGGCGAGCGCCAGATCACCGTGCGCTCTCCCGTGACCGAGCCGATCAGCAAGGCCGAGGCCGACCGCCGCATGGACGGCCTGGTCCGCGTCGCCGAGCGGCAGCGCTCGCTCTACGAGCTCCGGTTCCTGACCGAGCAGCTCGAGGACAAGACCGCGGCGCTCGAGGGCGTGTGGAAGAAGCGCCAGGCCGAGGCCGAGGCGAAGCACAAGGAAGCGCTGGCTGAGCTCGAGCGCGAGACCACGCAGGCCATGGCGAAGCGCGAGCAGCTGCAGCAGCGGGTGGCGCGGCAGTGGCGCGACCGCGGCAAGCAGGGCGACCCGGTGCTCCAGGGTGCCGACAAGTCGACCGACCAGGGACTCGCTCGAGACATCGAGGCCAAGGGCGACCGGGTCAAGAAGCTGGAGGCCGAGCACCTCCAGCACATGCAGACGATCACCGGCAATGTCGAGAAGCTGACCGAGGAGATTGCGGCCATCGGTCGCCTCATCGCGAAGCACCGGGAGATCGTGGGGTGATGGCAAATGGCGCTGAGCAGCCAGCAGATCATCGCACTGGCCTGTCAGACGGCAAAGGTGCCGGGCTTCACCGCCCAGGCCGGCCAGCTGCTCAACGCCATCCTGTCGGAGCTGTGCGAGACCTACGACTGGGAAGCGACCAAGTACTCGTTTAAAGGGGTCTTGAACCCAGGCGTCCAGGACATCACCGACCCCAACATCGTCGAAGGGCAGGGGCCCAATCCGCTTCCGGCGACCTATCTGCGCATGGTCCCCAAGACCTTCGTCTACCTGTTCAACGGGGTGCCGTACCCGCTGATCAACTGGGACGATGCCGATTTCGACCAGCAGGTGCAGCAGGTCGGGATCGCCAGCCTCGCGCGCAGCTACATCACCGACCTCAGCGTGCCAGGCGCGCCGGTGTTCTTCATCTACCCGCCGACCAACGGGGCATATCCCTATCGCGGCCGCTGCCACGTGCGCATGCCCGACATCGGCAGCGGCACGGTGTCGCCCACCGGCTGGGACAGCGGCAAGAACCCGCCCGAGACCAGCCCCGTCGTCCCCTGGTTCCCCAACACGACCTATCTCCAGACGCGGCTTGCCGGCGAGCTGATGAAGATCACCGGCGACCAGCGCTGGGAGCGCTTCCTCGGCAAGAACCGCGACGGCACCGACGCCCAGGACATCCTCGACCAGCTCCTCGAGATGGTCGACGACAAGCAGAGCCGTGCGCAGAAAATCACGCTC
>Ga0134126_10009015_pt1 | contig 12566 bp, 9 predicted proteins | sample KB31752_FD_96881 | JGI IMG/M metagenome (GOLD analysis project Ga0134126, IMG submission 96881) | Terrestrial soil microbial communities with excess Nitrogen fertilizer from Kellogg Biological Station, Michigan, USA - KB3-175-2 | ecosystem: Environmental > Terrestrial > Soil > Unclassified ...
CTCGGCGGCGTATTCACCGCCATCAGCCAGGGGATGCCGGCCGGCATCTCGGCGCTGATCCCCGGCCTGCAGCCGATCCTGACCTCGACCATTGCCAACAGATTCATGGGTGAAAAGGTGACGCCCCTGCAATGGCTCGGCTTGGTGCTCGGGCTCGTTGGCGTGGCGCTCGTATTGCATGACCGTGCCACCGGAAATGCTGGCTCGGCCGTCGGCTGGATCGCCAGCTTCGTATCGCTGATTGGCATTACGGTGGGCACGCTCTACCAGAAACGCTTTTGCGGGCCGATCGACTGGCGGGCCGGCAACACCGTGCAATATGCCGGCGCGCTGCTGCTGTTCGGGCTTGCCGCCGTCGTGTTCGAGACGCGCGAGATCCATTGGAGCGGCGAATTGATTTTCGCCATCACATGGCTGGTACTCGTGCTGTCAATCGCGGCAGTCGGGCTGATGTATTGGCTGATCCGCCGCTCGGCGGCGACCGGTTTCGCCAGCCTGTTCTATCTGGTGCCGGCGGTGACCGCGCTCTTCGCCTTCCTCCTGTTCGGCGAGAAGCTCGATGCCCTCTCGATCATTGGCATGGTGGTCTGTGCTGTCGGAGTCTTCCTGGTCAACCGCGGCGCGCGCCTACGCTGAAAACTGATCACTTTCGCTCGAGCACCATCTGCGTCTGCGTCACCAGCGCGCAGAGCCTTCCGTCGCCACGGGTGACGCGGGTTTGCCAGACCATGGTGGTGCGCCCGCGGTGGAGCGGCGTGCACTCGGCCTTGGCAATATCGCCGATGGGTATGGCGGCGAAGAAATTGGTCTTGCTCTCGATCGTAGTGGTAGTCTGGCCGTCCTTCAGGTTGGCGGTGGTGGCGGTGCCGCCGAGATTATCGGCCAAGGCCATGATGGCGCCGCCATGCATGATGCCGTGGCGGTTGTTGAGCTCCTCGCGCATCGGCAGCTCGGCGGTGACCCGCTCGGGCGAGATGTGGGTGATCTTCATTCCGAGGAATTGAGCGAAGGGCGGTTGAGAGTTGGCCGCATCGTTCATTGCAATTGCTCCAGCCAATGACCAGCGATGGTGAGATCGTTTTGCGTGAGATTGTGTCCGGTGGGGAGGACTTTATGGGTGAGCGCGGCGCCGGCTGTTTGCAACACCGCGACCAAGCGATCGCGCCCCGCAGCCGATATCATCGGGTCGCTGCTGCCTGATAGCAACAGCACCGGCTTGCCGGCAAGATCGGGTGGCGGCTGCGGATCGAACGGCAGCATGGCGCGTAACAGCACCGCGCCGCGCAGCACGTCCGGCTCCGTGAGCAACAGTGAAGCCGCAATATTGGCGCCGTTGGAGAACCCGACCGCGACCGGCGCTTCGATGCCGTATTGCTTGCGTGAGGTGGTAATGAATTCGCCGAGCTCGGCGGTGCGAAGTTTAAGGTCAGTCTGATCGAATACGCCTTCCGCCAACCGGCGGAAAAACCGCGGCATGCCGTTTTCCGTTACTTTACCGCGCGGCGACAGCAACGCCGCACCGGGCGACAATTGCTCGCCCAGCGGAACGAGGTCGTTTTCATCACCACCGGTGCCATGCAGCAGAAGCAGGGGTGCTTTGCCCTGCTGCGTCGCCGGAATGAAGCGGTGGATGAAGCCGAGGTCGCTCATGGGCGCAGTCTTGGAAGCTTTGCCAACCTGGCGCAAGATGCATATTTGATGTTCAGTCTGAAGACGCACGCAATTATTACCGGCGGCTTGTTCGGCGCGATCATTGTGATGGCGACGGTCGGCAACGTGCTGCATGACAGCGGCGGGTACATCGCCGAATCGTCGGCCAGCCAATTCGCGGCCCGGATAGTTTTCTTTGCGTTGTTTCTGACGTTCGGCTTCTCCTGCATCCCTCTGATGGTCAAGCTGGTTCTCGCCGGACAGACCGCCATCGGCAATGGCGAGGTGGGTTTCGTTCGTTTCGTCGCCGCGCACCAGACCCGGATCGTCATCGGCTTTTGGCTGTTTTGCTTGCTCGGCCTCGCCATTGCGATTCCGGCGGCGGTTCACGACGGATTTTTCGACGCCGACCCCGCGGCCAGCGCGGCCGTGAACAGGCCTCGCTGAACGCGATCAGGGGCGCGGTCGCCCACGCCCCTTTGCATTTGCTGTTGCAGGTGATGCGTTAAGCTTTTGGCTGCGGCACGACGCGGATATAGGGTTTCGGCGACTTCCAGCCGGCCGGATAGAGCTTTTTGGCTTCATCGTCGGTGATGGCGCCACCGAGGATCACATCTTCGCCTTGTTTCCAGTTCGCCGGCGTCGAGACGCGATGCTTGGCGGTCAGTTGCAGCGAGTCGAGCACGCGCAACACTTCGTCGAAGTTGCGCCCCGCGCTCATCGGATAGATGAGGATCAGCTTGATTTTCTTGTCCGGCCCGATGATGAAGACATTACGCACGGTCTGGTTATCGGCCGGCGTGCGGCCTTCCGAGGTGCCGGACGTCGAGGCCGGCAGCATGCCGTAGGCCTTGGAAATCTTGAGATCGGTGTCGCCGATCATGGGATAATTCGGCGCGAAGCCGACCACGTCCTTAATGTCGCCGGCCCATTTCTTATGATTGTCGACCGGATCGACCGACAGCCCGATGATCTTAGTGTTGCGCTTGTCGAACTCCGGCTTGAGCCGGGCCATGGTGCCAAGCTCAGTGGTGCAGACCGGAGTGAAATCTTTCGGGTGCGAGAACAGCACGCCCCAGGAAGTACCGAGCCAGTCGTGAAAACGGATCTTTCCTTCCGTGGTCTCCGCCTCGAAATCCGGGGCGGTATCGTTAATCGCCAACGCCATGACAAACCTCCAAATACGCACTCAATGATCGTGCAGACATTTAATATAGGCGTTCGGACGCGGGTGGAATAGGGCGGGGCGCAAAGAGGATCGACGCAGCGCGGGGCGGCCACCGGAGAGCACAAAGCTTCGGCGGGTCGGCTTCGGGTTAAAAATCTATTCCACCCGATACAGGCCCTAACGGCTGGCCGCCTTGCTTTCCTCGGACAGACCGACGCTGCGTCCGGGGAACCCGGCGACGTCGAAATAATGCGTTCGCCCGATCGATTGATATCGCAGCACGGTGCGCAATCCGTTATCGGCGGCCGGCGAACGGATGTTGCGCGCCACCGTCTTTGGCGATCGTCCGCCCGGCATCGCTTCATTCACGATGCGGCCGACGAGGTGGCCTTTAGTTTTGATGTTGAGCCTGAGAATTTGGTCGATGGTCTTGCCGACGTCGGCGTTGCTTACCGGCGCTTCGTCGGCAAAACCGGTTTTGAAGTCGGGCCCGATCGCGGCCATGAAGTTCATGGTGTCGGCGCGGCTGAAGCTGCCGTGCATACCCTGGCCCTGTTGCAGGCCGGTATCGGCAACCTCCGCCGCGCACAGCACCGGCTGCACGCAGCCGATGGCGTAGGAGCTGAAGTTGACGACCATGGCCGGATGCGGCGGACGCGCCGTGCCGCTCAAGTTGATTGCCGATATCGGCAATGTGCCCGGATAACGGCCGAGCGAGGCATCGACAAAGATACCGCTGACGTAATCCTGTTTGAGCAAAGCCTGCACCACGCGCGCCGCCAATTTGCGGTCCTTGCCCGGCAGATAAAGCAGATCGGAGCCGCCATTGGCGGCAACGACAAGATCCGGTTTTGCCGGATCGCCGCCGAGCAAGCCGTTGCCGCGCTTGGGATGCGCTCCGGCAGCGATGCTTGCGTTCTTGTTGTCGGGATCGTGCAGCGGCAGCGCCAGCGCTTTGGCGAGATCCAGTGCGAGAAATCCCGGCGGCAGTAATCCGGGCGGCACGTCCGCATAGCGGGCCTGGGCCGCGGCACTGGTCTTGCTCTGCTTGGAAATTGTGGAGAAGCCGTGATCCGCCGACACGATAATATCGGTGGTCGCGGCGAGATCGAGATCGCCGAGCGCCTTGCGCAATTGCGCCAGATTGTTGTCGGCATTCTTGATGCCGGCCAGCGATGTCGGACCGTTGATGCCGGGCGTTAGCGTGTTGAAGCTGTCACCCTGATTATGCTGTGTGCCGTCGGGATCGCGCGACCAGAACACCAGCACGAACGGCTTGTTGCGTGTCTTGAACATCGGCAGCACGATTTTGGTCGCGACGTCCGCGAAGTAGGCTTGCTGGTCGACATTGGCGACCATGGTGCCGGGAGTCTTGAAGTTTCCGCCGGAACCGTTGGCGCCGCGCGAGGGCGCCACCAGAGGAAGCCCTGCTTTGTTGAATGCTGCCTGCATGGCGGGCGAAAGCGGCGCGCCGCCTTTTCGGCCGGTTGAATCGTCGACAGTGATGGTGTGGTCGCCCGGCCGGTCGACGCCGCGGTCGCGGTCGAAAATCAGAGCCGGCCCGAGCTTACCGATCGCGGCAGTGCTGAATCCTTTGCCGCGCGCCGCCTTGAGGATGGTTTCCTCGTTGAGGTAGTTGCCGTCGAAATGTTCGTCGACATCGAACAGCACCGCGTCGTTTTCCAGAAACGGCGTCACCGTGGCGTCGGCCGGGGCGACCGGATAGCCGGTATAGATCGTATTGCTGAAATCGCCGGTGTCGCCGAGGTAGTGGCCGGTCGCCATGGCCGAGGCATTCGCGGTGGTGAAGGTCGGGAACAGCGAATGCGGGTTCTTGAAATTGACGCCCTTGTCGCGGATCGCCGCCATGGATGGCGCGGTCTCGGGCGTGACCTTGAGCGCACGCAGGCCATCCGGCACGAACAGGATCACGTTATGTGGCGGTTCCGCCCTGGCAGCGGTCAAGTACAGGCCGGCCAGCGCCAGAGCCAATACACGTATGATTTTCGACCGCGGCAACATGACAATTCTCCCTCGAAAGGCCGTTTTATGGTGTCGTGCTGGATACAAGCGATCTAAGACAGTATTGTAACAGCGCCGGTTATCCGCAGCCATTGCCATCTCGATAGGCGAGGGCGTCACTCTCAAGGCCGCATGTTCAAGCGTATCCTGATTGCCAACCGCGGCGAAATCGCCTGCCGGATCATCAAAACCGCTCGCCGTATGGGAATTGAGACGGTCGCCGTTTATTCGGAGGCCGACAAGGATGCACTCCACGTGGCGATGGCCGATAGCGCTATCGCCATCGGTCCGCCCGAAGCGGCCAAGAGCTATCTGCTCATCGACAAGATCGTGGAAGCTTGTAAGGCGAGCGGCGCCGAGGCTGTGCATCCCGGCTATGGGTTTCTCTCCGAGCGCGCGGCGTTTCCCAAAGCTTTAGAGGCCGCCGGCATCGTGTTCATCGGGCCGAACGCGAAAGCTATCGCCGCCATGGGCGACAAGATCGAGTCGAAGAAGGCGGCGGCGGCGGCCAAGGTTTCGACCGTGCCCGGGCATCTCGGCGTGATTGATGACGACAAGGAGGCCGTGAAGATCGCCGATGAGATCGGCTATCCGGTGATGATCAAGGCGTCCGCCGGCGGTGGCGGCAAGGGTATGCGTATCGCCCATTCAAAGGCCGAGGTGGCGGAAGGCTTCGCGCGCGCCAGGTCGGAGGCGAAGTCGTCGTTCGGCGACGACCGCGTGTTCATCGAGAAATTCATCACCGACCCGCGCCACATTGAGATCCAGGTGCTCGGCGACAAGCACGGCAATGTCATTTATCTCGGCGAGCGCGAATGCTCGATCCAGCGGCGCAATCAGAAAGTCATCGAAGAGGCGCCGTCGCCGCTGCTCGATGAAGCGATGCGCAAGAAGATGGGCGAGCAGGCGGTCGCGCTCGCCAAGGCGGTCGGCTACGACAACGCCGGCACCGTAGAATTCGTCGCCGGCCAGGACAAGAGCTTCTATTTTCTCGAAATGAACACGCGGTTGCAGGTCGAGCATCCGGTGACCGAACTCATCACGGGCATCGATCTGGTCGAGCAGATGATCCGCGGCGCGGCCGGCGAAAAACTCGCGCTCAAGCAAGGCGACGTGAAGCTAAAGGGCTGGGCGATCGAAAGCCGCGTTTATGCCGAGGATCCGTACCGCAAGTTTCTGCCCTCGACCGGGCGACTGACGCGCTACCGGCCGCCCGCGGAAAGCAGCGTCAACGGCGTCACCCTGCGCAACGACACCGGCGTCTACGAAGGCGGCGAGATTTCGATCTACTACGATCCGATGATCGCCAAACTGGTCACCCATGCGCCGACGCGCGAAGCAGCGATCGACGCGCAGGCCAGCGCGCTCGATGCCTTCGTTATCGACGGCATAAACCACAACATTCCGTTTCTCTCCGCGCTGATGGCGCATCCGCGCTGGCGCGCCGGTAAACTTTCCACCGGCTTTATCGCCGAAGAATTTCCCGACGGCTTTCACGGCATTACGCCGCAGGGCAAGCGCGCGCAGGTGTTGGCGTCAGTTGCTGTGGCGATCGATCATGCGATAGGCGAACGCAAGCGGCAGATTTCCGGGCAGCTTGCCAGTCGCGCGGTGCAGCGGGCACGCGTGCGCGCCGTGCGGGTCGGCGAAGAATATTTTACCGTAGAAATTGCGAGCGCGGTAATTGAATTCGGCGACGGTGTGCAGGGTGATCAGCCGTCCGCCGATGTCGAACTTATTGGATTGACCTATCGCACCGGCAACGGCGTTGCCGGGAATGTGACGGCCAACACCGTCATGGTCGAAATGTGTTGGAAAATCGGCGAGCCGCTCTGGACCGGGCGAATCGACGGCTGCGAAGTGGCGGTGCAAGTGCGTCCGGTGCTCAATGGCTTTGACCTAAGTGGGGCCGGCGTGCGGGCAATCGTTCATGTCTATACTGAAGCAGAGGCTGCGTTCGCTCGGCTGATGCCGGCCAAGAAGATCGCCGATACCGGCAAGCAGGTGCTGTGTCCGATGCCGGGTCTCGTCGTCTCCATCGCGGTCAAGGAAGGCCAGGAGGTCAAGGCCGGCGAAACAGTGGCGGTGGTCGAGGCGATGAAAATGGAGAACGTATTGCGCGCGGAAATCGACGGCACGGTGAAGAAGATCAACGCCGAGCCGGGCGATAGCCTGGCGGTGGACGCGGTGATTTTGGAATTTGCGTAAAATTGGTCATCCATGAACACGCAGACGATCCGCCACATCGTTGTGCATGGCCGTGTGCAGGGTGTGGGCTACCGCGCCTTCGTCGAGCACGAGGCACTCAAGCGTGGCATCGATGGCTGGGTGCGCAACCGCCGCGACGGTTCGGTCGAAGCGGTGTTCGCTGGCGTGCCGGAAAAACTGGATGCCATTGTCGAGGCCTGCCGGCGCGGCCCATTTTCCGCCAGCGTCGAGCAAATCGATAGCGCGACGGTGCGGAGGACGATCTGACGTTGCGCCGGCCAGGCGAATTGTTCTCGGTGCTGGCGACGGCGTAATCCGTCGGCCCGAACAGCGTCTCGAACTCACGCCGCAACACCATGTCCACTTCCGGCATCGACACGAGAATGCCGAGATCGGCCAAACTTGTGATCCCATAACGTCGTTCGCTGACGCCGCACGGCACGATGCCGGAGAAATGCGTGAGATCCGGATCGACGTTGAGCGCCATGCCGTGCAGCGTCACCCATTGCGTGACGCGGATACCGATGGCGGCAATCTTGTCTTCGAAACCGTCGCCTTTCTCCGGCCGGCGCACCCAGACGCCGACGCGATCCTCGCGCCGTTCGCCACGCACATTGAACGCTGCCAGCGTGCGGATGATCCATTCCTCGATCGTCGCCACAAAACGCCGCACGTCCGGTCCGCGACGCTTGAGATCGAGCATCACGTAAGCCACACGCTGGCCCGGCCCGTGATAGGTCATCTGTCCGCCGCGGCCGCTCTCGAACACCGGGAAGCGCGCCTCGATCAATTCGACCGGCTTCGCGCTGGTGCCCGCTGTGTAAAGCGGCGGATGCTCGAGCAGCCAGACTTGTTCGGCCTCGTGGCCGTCAGCAATCGCCGCCGCGCGCGCCTGCATGAAGGCGACCGCCGCCTCATAGCCGACCGGGGAATCGCTTATGCGCCACTCGGCGGAGGCCGATCCGGGCGGTGGGCAAAGCCCAACCGTCAATGCGTTGCGTGCGTTAACCACCTGTTCACCATACCATGATGACTTGAAGCTTGCCCGCAATCGCGCCGGGCGCAACGGGAATTCAAACGTGGCCACAATCGATAAGGTTTCGGTCGATATCGCGGTGGTGCTTGGCACCGCGACCATGCCGGTTCACCAGGTGCTGCGGCTCGGCCGCGGTGCTATCATTGAACTGGAGTCGTCCGAGGACGACGCCGTCAGCATCCTCGCCAATGAGCTGCCGGTTGCCAAGGGCAAGGTGGTGGTCAATGGCAACCGCATCGCGGTGGAAGTAGGTGAGTTGATGGCCCGTCCGCAGGACATGCGGTGAGCATCCGGGCCGTTTGACCGGCCCAATGTCCGGGTCTTGTCCCTCAAGACTCTATTTGTTAGAGCAACCGCGCCTCGTGGGGCGTGAGGTTTTTCAACACTTTTCGTCCTTCTTTGCGGGCATGATTCCGAAAAGCGGGAACCGGTTTTCGGGTAAGATTAAGATCATGCGCAACGAAAATGCGGCCATGGCGGAATTGGTAGACGCACTAGCTTGAGGTGCTAGCGGGGCAACCCGTGGAGGTTCGAGTCCTCTTGGCCGCACCAGCCGATCTAAGTCACTGTTTTAATTTCACAATTGTTGCCCCACCCATCGCTCCGGCGGCTCGAACATGATTGATTTGTTAAGCGTCCGTGCCGATCAATGTCCGCCGTTACTCCAATAGCGACCAAATCGCGCCGCGCAGCGAAATGACGCCAAGTGCCAAGAACGGACATCTCACGAGAATATCAAAATGGCTGCCCGACCGTAAAAGTCGTTTGATCTAGCCTAAGCCGCAGTGGCGGCCTGTACCTCAGTAGAGCTTCCGAAAGTCGGCAGTGCGCTTTTTGACAGGAACTTCTGTTCAAATTCCGCCACCGGCATGGGGCGCCCGAAATAATAGCCCTGGCCTTCCTCGCACCCCATTCTGCACAGCAGGTCGGCAGTGGCGCGGTCCTCAACGCCTTCGGCAATGACAGATAAGCCCAGCAGCTTGCCCAGACTTATCGTGGCGCCGACAATCACAATGTCGCCCGAATGCGCGCACAGATCCATGACGAAGGACTTATCGATCTTTAGCTTGTTGAGCGGGAATTTTTTCAGATAGGTCAGACTGGCATATCCGGTGCCAAAGTCGTCGAAAGCAATCTTGACCCCGAGATTCTGAATCCCACGCAAAACCTCATAAGCTCGATCACCGTCCTCCAACATAATTCCCTCCGTCACTTCCAATTCGAGGAGCGAAGGTGAAAAGCCCGTATCCTTCAAGATCGAAACGACAGTTTCTGCGAGATCACCCGATTTAAACTGTAACGGTGAAAGATTGACGCCGACGCGAATGTCATGCCCCTTTTTCTGCCACACGCGTCCCTGCGTGCAGGCGGCTTTCATAACCCAACGTGCCACGCTGTCTGAAATTGAAGACGCGTTTATGACCTGCATAAAATCATCTGGCCCGACGAGTCCGCGATCGGGATGCCGCCAGCGAATGAGGGCCTCTGCACCAATCAATTTGCCGTTTTCCAGATTGACCTGCGGTTGATAGTGAAGCTCGAATTCATCCCGTTCGATTGCTTGCTCCAAGTCAGACTCCAGTGACACCCGGGATTCAAGCTCGTTCCTAATCTTGCTCTCGAAAAAGACATGCCTGCCGCGCCCGGTAGCCTTTGCCTGGTAAAGGGCAAGATCGGCGTTGCCGAGAAGCTCTTCCGCAGTTCCACAATCTTTTGGATATATTGCTGCGCCAATACTGACGCCGACGTCGAACTTTCGTGCGCCAACCGAAATAGGAATTTTACTGAAGGCGCGAGACGTCCGCTCGGCAAGGATTTTCATCTTTTCGGTCACATCGACACCACTGATAACGATGGCGAATTCATCGCCGCTCAAACGCGCGACCAGGCCGTCCGCCTTGACCAGGGCGTTCAATCGTTCGGCGACAGCGCAGAGCACCTGATCGCCGCACGCATGGCCCAGCGTATCGTTGATCTGCTTGAATTTATCGAGGTCTATCAGGAGCAATGCCACCTCGCACCGCTCGGTTTTTGCTTCAGCAAGTCTTGCGCTCAATTGCTCGTGCAAAGCGTTACGATTGGCGAGGCCCGTCAACGTGTCGTACAAAGCAAGACGCCGTATTCTTTCCGCTTCAAGCCGTCGAACTGAAATGTCGCGCAATACGGCGCCATACTGAAACCCGTCTATTCCCTTCCACAGGGAGAAACAGGCCTCGAGTGGAAATATCTCGCCATTCTCGCGCCGTCCCTCGAGTTCCATTACCCTACCACCCGCCGCCTGGAGATCTTCGAGAGGCATTTTGAGGATTGAGAAGGGCGCACATTTTTCAATGCTATCGATCGAGGCGAATATTCTATCGAAAGGCTGGCCGATCATTTCCTCGGATTTGTAGCCGAAAATCGCCGCGGCCCCGGGATTCCATACGGTGATCAAGCCGGTTCCGTCCGCGCACACCAGGCCATCGCCAAGCGACATGGCGATACGGTGAAATCGTCTTTCAGCGATCCTGCCCAGCAATTCGCGAAAATCGATCTCGTCGAGCGCCAGGGCGGCGAGATATGCGGCGATGACCGCATGCCCGAGCGACGTATCCAGGATGACGCCCAGCTTGGCCTGTACGAGAATGGCGATCAATTCGGCTGAAACCGCCAGGCCAACGAGAGTCGCGACTCGCAAGCCGGCGGAACTACGGCGCCACAGCACCATCAAGAGAAGGACTATGAAGCCAACTACGCCAAAGGTTGCGAAATCGGACGAGCTGCGCAGCATGCGATTTTGCAGGATCGACTCGGCGGCCAACGCCTGCAGAACAGGGCCCGGAATCACATGACCACGCGGAACATTGAACCGGTCGCCAAGCTCGGTCGCTGTTGCGCCGATGATGACTTTTTTGTCCTTGAAGGTTTTCAAGAACGTGGAATCGCCGCGCAGCACGTCCACGTAAGAGAAGACCGGCAGGGAATCCGTAACAATGCTGAAATCAATCCGACCGGGCTCACGTTCACGGTCCAAATAACCTGCCAACAGTGCGCCCAATGAGGGCAGATACTTTCCTTCCAGTTTTTCTCCGAGTGAATACCGTCGCACGAGCCCATCCGAATCGGCGGCGACATTCACGATTGCTGACCACGCGTGGTCGGCGAATTGCGGTAAAGGACGATTCACATGGACGCTCTTCTCACGTCCGCTATTTTTCACCACTTGCTGGAATGCCGGCAGAGCGACCAATCCGCCAGCGCTTTTTAGAGCTTCGATGAAGTCTTGATCAGAGGCCGGGTCCGACGGGGAACTTAAATCGACGTCGAATACGATATTGTTGGCGCCGGCGCTTTCCAACTTGCCGATCAGCTCCGCATGAAGTCGCCGGGGCCAAGGCCAGACTCCGATCTTCTCGATCGAAGGAGAATCGATTGCGATCAGGACGATGTCGCCGCTGGCTTGGCGAGGGTACCAGCCGAACCGCATATCGGCGAGTGCGTTTTGCAAAGTATTGTGCAGCCCGGTCAGCAGAGTTACTGCCAGAACGCACAGGACAAAAAGATGCGGCCGATACTGTCTCACTCTTCCGTCCCCAGCCGCCTGCCGCCGTAATTCGAAGACGGCGACACCCTATCAATTGGCGATAACGGCTAATGTTTTTTGGCTTGGCCGGGAGGTATGCCGCCCAGGCCGGGAGGCAGCAAACCGCCAGAACCGATACCGACTGCCGCATTGCTCCCACTCGGGCCACCACCGCCGTTGCCCAAACCGTTACCTAAGCCGTTGCCACCTTCGTTTCCTAAGCCGCCGCCACCGCTGGTCTCCTTAGCGAAGGCATTGCTGCCTTCGTTATAACTTTGACCGGCGTTCACGCCCGTTTCCTTGTCGCGTCTCGATGACGCGGAGACGGTCTCCGCGTGAGCCAGACCCTTTGTGACTTGATGGATATTCAATTTTACGTCGCCCAGCGGAGACGCAATGTGAAGTTGCTGTCCGTTCGATATGCCGCGCAGGGCTGAGCGTTCCTCTTTGGATATCGGGGACACTGATGGTGCACGGGGCTCGCCGTGCTGAATGGGACTCAAAGTCCCCGTGCCGTGCAAGGACAGGCCGCCCAGCCCGTGCGCCGAAACTTTTGCCGACTGCCCCGGCAAAACGAGCGCTAGTTGACCGGATTTGAAATCAGTCACTTCGACCTGACCTCTGAACACATCAACATGCGTTTCGTTATTGTTCACAGTTACCTGGAACCGCGTGCCTTTTACGACCGCGGCGAGATACGGCGTAGTGACTTCGAAATGTTTTACGTTACGTTTTTCCACCTCGAGGAGAATCGAACCTGCGCGTTGAATGACGGTTGTCCAGCCGTCCTCTTTCTTTTCTCCAGGGATGCCAATGACGGAATTGGGCGCAATCAGAATCGATTCTTCGCCGCGGACAAGAAGGACGCGGCCGTTCCGGCCAGTGCGGACATTGTCGCCGGGCCGCAGGATTGTTTCGTC
>Ga0134126_10009016_pt1 | contig 12565 bp, 11 predicted proteins | sample KB31752_FD_96881 | JGI IMG/M metagenome (GOLD analysis project Ga0134126, IMG submission 96881) | Terrestrial soil microbial communities with excess Nitrogen fertilizer from Kellogg Biological Station, Michigan, USA - KB3-175-2 | ecosystem: Environmental > Terrestrial > Soil > Unclassified ...
GATCGACGCCGCCGATCTCCTCTACAAGCGCTCGCTGAAAGAGACGATCGACACGATCATGTCAGGCGGGCAGCTCTCGATAGAGACCCGCCTGCGCAATCGCCGCGACCAGGGCTATTCGGTGGTGATGCTGCAAAAGGCCACCGATCTGCTGCTCGGCGCGCAAGGCGGCAAAGGCATTTTCGAGGGCAACCACGTGCAGCGCTCGTTCCGCGATCTGCACGCCCTTGCGGGCCATATCGTCGGCGGCTGGGATATGCCGGCGCTCAATTACGGCTCGGTGCTCCTCGGCGGCCCGCCGACCGATCCGTTTTTCTGACCGGTAGCTGCGGCGCCCGCCTCGCTCCGGGCCTTTCCTGGCCCGGTTTGAGGCTGCGGGTGTCGTCGCCTCAGGGTAGCGCCGGATGGGCGCGCGACATCCGTCGCAATATCGAGGGCTTGACGACCGCATCCGCCTCGACTGCGCTCAAATTCGTTCCCGCTCTCGTGCTGTTGGTGGCCCACGACGCAGCCGAGGCGGCAAGCGAGATGGCCACCGAGCCCGCCTTCGCGGCGCGAAAGATTTTCGCCCTGCTCTTTCTGATGCTGGGCCCGTTCAAGATCCTGATCCCATTTTCGGAGATGACCCGCAGCACCGGTGCCGCCTTTCGCCGTAGGCTGGCAACCCGCGCAATCCGGCTCTCCACGGCGGCGATCGCGCTCGCTGCTGCGCTTGGCTCAAGAACGCTCGAGCAATTTGATCCCGGTCCTACCTTGACCGGCGGCGTCGCGCTCTTTCTCGTTGCGGTACAGCGTCTCCTCGAACAGTGCGGACCGCCGCGCGAGCGGAGCGCCGCACCATTGGAAATGCGGCACGCGGTCAGCGCGCCTGCTTTTCCGACGATCGTCACGCCCTACGGTGTCTCTGCGATTATCATCTTCGGCACGCTCGCCGAGAACGATCGGGGGATGATGCTGACCTTGGCGGGTATCGTCGTGCTGATCCTCGCCTTGGACTGGCTCTCCATGCTCTTCGTCGAGGCAATCTTGCGCTGGTGCGGCGTTCTACTGCGCTCATTAGCGTCGTGCTCGGGGTGACGCAGACAGCGCTCGGGCTGCAGGTCATCTTGCACAGCCTCAGCATGCTTGGCGTTTTCGTGGGACGGGCAAACTAGATTCAATCCCGCGGGTCATCGGCGAGTAATTCATTGCGAGTTAGCGAACACTCTCGCCAAAACTCAGGTCATCGCCTGATACCGCCGCAATAGCCGCCGGTGCGACGTTCATCAAACGCACCGCCCCGGCCCCCGCGTGCCTCGACGGACCTGGCCGCAGAGACGGTCGAGCTTGGTGCTCGCGTCATCTCGCCTGAGGCATATCATGATACAAGAACGCATTGCACGAAGCGCATCGGGCACGCCACAGGCCGACGTCTTGCCGCCGGCGGTGCAAATCCGAAATCTTGGCAAGAAACACAATGGGAGCGAGAGCGACGAGGGCGCGCTGGCGAGGGTGCGTCCGCCCGCTGTCGCGATCTCAATCGGGGGCGCCGAGCTCCTGCCCGTCGACGAATTGCTGGCCGTCGGAAAGACGTTACGCAACAACGTACCGCGTGCGGCGCATGGCGAGTGGAAGCGCAGCGGCCATCGCGTCGATCCGCTGGCTATCCTCCACAAGAGCGACGCGGGACGGATGCCTGATTTGGTGCCGATCCGCTATGGCCGGATGATGGAATCGCCCTTCGCCTTCTATCGCGGCTCTGCCGCCGTGATGGCCGCCGATCTGGCAAAGACACCCGCCACCGGCATCCGCGTGCAAGCCTGCGGCGATTGCCATCTCGTCAATTTCGGGGGCTTCGCCACGCCCGAGCGCAATATCGTTTTCGACATCAACGATTTCGACGAGACCCTGCCCGGACCGTGGGAGTGGGATGTGAAGAGGCTGGCCGCATCCTTCATCCTCGCGGCGCGCTCGAACGGCTTCACCGATGCACAAGGCGGCGATGCCGTGTTGGCCGCCACTCGCAGCTACCGCAAGACGCTGCGCGAGTTCAGCAAGATGCATCCGCTCGACGTATGGTATTCGCGCCTCACGGCCGAAGATTACATCAAGTCTGCCCCCAAGCAGGATCAGCCGCGACTGCGCGCACGGATCGAAGACGCGATCGAGCATGCCGGCTCGGCCCAGGACTACCCGAGGCTTGCCGGGATGGTGGGAGGCCATGTCAGCATACGCGACACCCCGCCGCTCATCTTTCATCCCGAGGCCGCGCGTACAACGGCATTTCGGACAATCCTCGATACGACCTTTGCGGCCTATCGCGACACGCTCGCCGATGAGCGGCGAAGCTTGCTCGACCAGTACCGTGTTGTCGACGCGGCGATCAAGGTCGTCGGGATCGGCAGCGTCGGCCGACGCTGCTGGATCGTGCTGCTAATGTCCGCCACCAACGATCCGCTCTTCCTGCAATTCAAGGAAGCGGTCGAGTCCGTGCTGGAGCCCTATGCCGGCAAGAGCACCTATTCCCATCACGGGCAGCGCGTCGTCATCGGTCAGCGCATGATGCAGCCGGCCTCGGATATGTTCCTTGGCTGGGTGACAGTCAAAGGCCCCGTCGGCCACACCCAGTACTATGTGCGACAACTGCGCGATATCAAGATCAAGCCCGTCGTCGAGACCTACGATCCCGACTTCCTGTGCGTCTATGGCAAGGCATGTGGTCGCGTTCTGGCACGTGCCCACGCCAAAACCGGCGATCAATGCACGATCAGCGGCTATGTCGGCATGAGCGAGGAGTTCGACGAGGCGATGGCGAAGTTCGCGCTCGCCTATGCCGATCAGACAGAACGGGACTATGCCGCGCTCAAGACCGCGGTGAAGAACGGCAAAATTCAGGCCTATCGCGAGTGATCCGCTCCGGCTCGGCTCGGCGCGAGGACAATGAAAATCGCGAATTGCACATTGATCTTGCCGGTAACGATCGTGCTCGCACTGCTTGCCGCGTGCTCCAGTGTTGGACCGGCCACGGTCGCACGCGACCGGGTCGATTACGGCAACTCGATCGGCGATTCGTGGAAGGAGCAGACCCTGCTCAACATCGTGCGGCTGCGCTACGGGGATGTTCCGACCTTTCTCGAAGTCACCCAGGTTGTTGCCGGCTATCAGCTGCAAGGGACGATCGGCGGCAGCTTTTCCGCCGGCAATGCCAGCGGCAGCGTTGTCGGACCCTTCGCCGCGCAAGGCAGCGCGCTCGCCTCGGGCACCTATACTGATCGGCCAACCATCATCTACGCGCCGCTCACGGGTGTCGATTTCATCAAGCATCTGATGACGCCCGTGCCGCCGAGCGACGTCTTGTTCCTGCTTCAGGCCGGCTACTCGGCTGCGCTTGTCATGCCGGTCATCCTCGATTCCATCAATGGCCTCAAGAACGCGTCACTGCGCTTGAACAGGCCGGCAGATCCGAAATTCCAGCGGGTGGTCGAGATCGTGTACCAAGCGCAGCTCGCCGGCGCGATCCAGATTCGCATCGAGCGCGGCAAAGAGGGCGGCGAAACCTCATTGATCGCCTTCGGCACGCGCGGAAACGCTGAAACCGACGCACAAGCGCGGGAAATACGCCAGCTCCTCGGCCTGAAGCCCGATGTGCAGGAACTCAAGGTTTTCTACGGCGGCTATTCGGGGAAAAACGATGAGATCGATATGCAGACCCGCTCGATGCTGCAAATCCTTCTCGAATTCGCCGCCGCGGTACGCGTGCCCGAAGCGGATGTTGCGGAGCGGCGGGCGTCGGCGGGAATGACCGATGCCGCAGCCGCCGACAGCATCGGCCCTTCCCTCAATATCGGCGTGAGCGATGCCGCGCCCAAGGACGCGTATGTCGCCATCCATTACGGACGGCGCTGGTTCTGGATTCCAGACACGGATATTCGATCCAAGAATGTTTTCGCAGCACTCATGCTGCTGTTTTCGATTTCCGAGACTGGCGTCAAGGGCTCGGCACCGGTCGTTACGGTGCCCGCAAGCCCGTGAGAGGTTAGAAATCGCTCCATGCTCGATCTCGCCGCCCTTCCGCTGTGGCTGATCTTCCTGCTCAGCCTCGTCGTTATCTTCGGCGCGGTTGAATTCGGCCGTTCGCTCGGCGCGACGGCGAGGGTCAGAAAGAGCGAAACGATCACGATGCTCGTCGGCGCGTTGCTCGGGCTCCTGGCGCTAATGATGGGCTTCACTTTCTCGGTCGCGCTCTCGCGCTTCGAGGCACGACTCGACGCCGTGCTCGACGAAGCCAATGCCATCGGCACAACAGCGCTCCGGGCCCGACTTTTACCCGAGCCGCAAGCCAGCACCAGCCTCAAGCTGCTGCACGATTATGCGCAGCTGCGCCTCGAGCTGACGCAAAAGGCGGCGAACGCGGCGGAGATCGCGGCTGCGGTCGAGCGCTCGAACATTATTCAGGAGGCGTTGTGGCTCAATGCCAAGGCCGTGGCGGCGAGGGACAACGCGATGGTGCCGACGGGTCTCTATCTCCAAACCTTGAACGACATGATCGACACCCATGAAAAACGTCTCACCGCCTTCCGCAATCGCGTACCCGGAGTCGTCTTCGTCGCGCTCTACGGCATTGCCATCCTCGCCGCCTGCTTCACCGGCTATTCCGGCTGGACCGAAGCGCAGCGTTCGCGCATCTCGGATTATCTCGTTGGCTTCGTGACTGCGGCCGTGATCCTGCTTATCCAGGATCTCGACCGGCCGGCAGCCGGATTCATCAGTGTCAGCCAGCAGCCGATAATCGATACGATCAAAAGCATCGCAAGCTACGCGCCCACAGAACCCAGCCGGTAGACAGCCTTCGGAGGCTAAAGCGCCCGGAGCGCCGGCAGGATTTCGCGCGTGAAGAGATCGAGCGTGTTCAGGCTCTGCGCGTGGCTGAGATTGCCGAAGGCGATCTGCACCAGCGGATAATTGACGCCCGCCGTCGCGATATCTTTCAGCAGCTCGGTCTTCACCGTCTCGGGCGAGCCGGCAATGACGCAGCCGACGCGGCGGCGCGCGACTTCGTAGGAGCCGGAGAGGAACATGGCGGTGAAGCCGTAGCTATGCGCCTGATGCTCGAGGCTCTGATACCAGCGCAGATAGGCGCCTTCGGCGGCCTTCTCGGCCTCGGCATCGCTTTCGGCGATCACCAGCATGCGCACAAAGCCGAGCGTCGCCTCGGCGGGCCGGCCTTGGCGCAGCGGCGCATCCTTGTTGCGCGCCCAAGCCTCGCGATAAGCGTCGATCGATTGCTTCATGCGCACGGCCGGCGCCCAGCCGGCATTCATCGCCGCGCCGAGCGAGGCGATGTAATCGCGCGTCGCGCCCGAGGACGAGCCGTACCACAACGGCGGAAACGGCTTCTGCACCGGCTTCACCTCGACCGGCACATCGTAATATTGCCAGCGTGTGCCGCGGTGCGTGACGCGATCCGCCGTGAAGTATTGGATCATCACTTCCATCGCTTCACGGAAAAGATCGCGCGTCTCGTTCATGGTGTAGCCGAACATCGACAATTCCCACGGCGAGATGCCGCGGCCGACGCCGAGCTCGAAGCGCCCATTCGACATCTGATCGAGCATCGCGACTTCTTCCGCGAGCAATAGCGGGTTGTGAAACGCGAGCGCATAAGCGAGCGGGCCTAAACGGATGCGCTTGGTGCGCATCGCGGCGGCGCCGAGGAAGATGCCCGGCTGCGGCGCCATGCCGACCGGATTCCAGTGATGCTCGGCGAGGTGATAGCTGTCGATGCCGGCAGCGTCGGCCGCCTCGATCATCTGCAGCCGCTCTTCATAGAATTGCGGCAGCGGCGCCTCGCCGCGATCGAGATGATCGAAGATGCCGACGCGCATATCGCCTCGCCTTTCCGCCGCGCGCGCTACTTCACGTAGCTGTTGTCGATCAGCGGCTTGTAATCGGACAGCTTGTCCTCCGCCTTCATGAAGCCGGCGGCAACATTCATGTTATCGCCATTCTCCAGCATCTGGGCCGTGGTGATCGGCTTGTCCGGCGTCATCGCCTTTACCGTCTCGTACGCGGCTTGCAGCACCTTGTCGTCATAGGCCGTGCCGAAATGCGCCTTTACCACTGCGAGCGAGGTTTTCGGATCGTTGCGAATGATCTGAGTCGCCTGATAGAGCGCATGCACCATCTTCTCGCAGGTGGATTTCTGCTTCGCGCAGAAATCGCCGCGCGCCAACAGCAGCGACGACGACACGGGGTCGAATTCGGTCGGCTCGCCAAGCCGCGAATCGCTGACCAGCACGCCAGTGCCCGCGGCGATCAATTGCTCGGGAAACGGCGGCGAGTTTGAGAAGCCGTCGATGGACTTATTCGCCATCGCCGCCATGAACTCCGGCGGCTGCATCGGCGGCACGACCATATCGTTCGGTCCAAGACCGCCATCCTTGGCGACGATACGCAGCACGGCATCGGGAATGGCGCCGATGGCGCTGACGGCGATCTTCTTGCCCTTCAGCACCTTGGCACGTTCGGCGAGCGGCGCCTTGGGATCAAAATGCGCCGCATCGGCGACTTCCTTGCGGATGACGACCGACTGGCCGGACTTGTCGATCGCGGTCAGCAGCGCCACGAGCTTTTGGCCCTTCGCGTTGGCACGCGTCACCGTCGGACCCGAGGCCATCGAGAAATCGGCCGAGCCGGCAATCACCGCATTCGTCGCGCCGATGCCAGTGATGTAGATCACCTTGGTGTTGAGGCCCTGCTTCTCCCAAAGGTGCTGATCCGCGGCGATGTATTGCGACAGGAACAGCAGGTTCTGGGCGGGAATCGCGAGGGTGGCATCCTCGGCGCGCGCTTGCGGGACGGCAAAACCCAGCGCCGTCAGCCCCAACGCAGCAATGGCGACGCTCTTGAATTTACTTGTGATCACGACTTTCCCTTTCACTCGGTCACGGACGGATTTCCGCCGCCCATATGGCGCGGTCAAGCCGATGCGGTCAAGCGACGGCAGCGCCGCCGGCGGCTACTTGACGTAGCTGTTGTCGATCAGCGGCTTGTAATCGGGGAGCTTGTCCTCCGGCTTCAGGAAGCCGGCGGCAGCATTCATGTTGTCGCCGTTCTCGAGCTCTTGCGGCGTGGTGATCGGCTTCTCCGCCGTCATCGCCTTCACCGTCTCGTAGGCTGCTTGCAGCACCTTGTCGCTATAGGTGCCGAAATGCCCCTTCATCACCGCGAGCGAGGTCTGCGGATCGTTGCGGATGATTTGCGTCGCTTCGTAGATGCCATGCACCATCTTCTCGCAAATGGTTTTGTGCCCGGCGCAGAAATCGCCGCGCGTCAGCAGCAGCGCCGCCGAGACCGGCGAGAATTCCGTCGGCTCGCCCTTGCGCGAATCGCTGACCAGCACGCCGGTCCCGTCGCTCACCACCTGCTCGACGAAGGGCGGGCTGTTCGAGAAGCCGTCGATCTTCTTGGCGGCGAAGGCGGCCATGAATTCCGGCGGCTGCATCGGCGGCGCGATCACGTCCTGCGGCGCGACGCCGGCATCCTTGGCGATGACCTTCAGCACGACGTCGGGAACCGCGCCGACGCCGCCGATCGCGATGGTGCGGCCCTTCAGAATCTTGCCGCGCTCGGTGATCGGCGCGTTCGGATTGAAATGCGCCGCGTCCGCGATGTCCTTGCGGATGACGATCGATTGGCCCGACTGGCTGATCGCGGTCAGCAGCGCCGAGACCTTCTGTCCCTTCGCCCAGGCGCGCGTGATGGTCGGTCCCGAGCCCATCGAGAAATCGGCCGAGCCCGCGATCACCGCATTCATCGAGCCGATGCCGATGATGTTGAGGATTTTGACGTTGAGCCCTTGTTTCGACCAGAGATGCTGATCCTCGGCGATATAGCGCGACAGGAACAGCACGTTCTGTCCCGGAATGGCGAGGGTCGCATCCTCGGCGCGCACGGCAGACGCGGCCAGGGTCACGGCGGCAAAAGCAAATGCGGCCGGCGCAACGCGGCGCATGAAATCACCCGACATCGCGACAACCCTCCCGTTCGCAAATTCGGCGGCAGTTTCCGCTACCGCGGCGCGGGGGTCAACCTTGCCGCCGGCGCAGCAGATGCATCATCGCGCAGGTCAGCACCGGCTCGCCGCTCTGATCGAGATAGCGATAGGCGATGCGGATGATGCCGCGATCGGGCTTGGAGCGCGATGGCGCGATGCCGATCACCTCGGCCTCGACATGCAATCGGTCGCCGGCATGCACCGGCTTCAGCCAGCGCAGCTCATCGAAACCGGGCGACCCCATGCTCGATGCGGCGAACACGCCGGTGTCCAAGACAAGGCGGAAGCCCAGCGCCAAAGTCTGGAAGCCGCTGGCGATCAAGCCGCCATAGATCGATTCCTTGGCGGCGACAGGATCGATGTGAAAGGGTTGCGGATCGTAATCGCGCGCGAAAGCCAGGATCATCGCTTCGGTGATCTTGATCTCGGCGGTCGTGAATTTATCGCCGACCGCGAACTCATCGAGAAACCGCGTCATCGCGCGATCAACCCGTCGGGATCGAATGCGCGTGATTGAGCGGCCCGTGACCGCCGCCGATTCCTGGCGCCGTGCGGATCGCCGCCTGCACGAAAGCATGCGCGCGCTCGATCGCGGTTTTGAGCGCCATGCCCTGCGCCAGCCCAGCCGCGATCGCCGAAGCCAGCGTGCAGCCGGTGCCATGCGTGTGCTGCGTCTCGATGCGCTCGGCTTCGAGGACGAAGCTCTCGCCACCGTTCACGACGAGATCGCGCACCTTGCCGCCAGCGACGTGTCCGCCTTTCACCATCACCGCTTTGGCGCCCATCTTCAGCAGCGCGTCGGCGGCGCGGCGCATATCGTCGAGCCCGGCGATACGCTGGCCCGTCAGCGCTTCGGCTTCCGGCGCATTCGGCGTGACGAGGGTGGCGCGCGCGATGAAGCGCCGCTCCAGCGCGTCGAGCGCACGCGGGTCGAGCAGCCGCGCGCCGGTCGAGGCAACCATCACCGGATCGACGACGAGCGGCACCGTCGGCGCGAGCTTCGCGACCGTCTCGCCCGCGACCTCGATCACGCCGTGATCCAAGAGCATGCCCGTCTTGATGCAATCGGCGCCGATATCGCCGAGCACGCTCTCGATCTGCTTTTTCACGAAATCGGGCGATACCGGCAGGATGCCTTGCACGCCCATCGTATTCTGCGCGGTAAGCGCCGTGATCGCGGTCGCCGCATAGGCGCCGAGCGCGGTCACGGTCTTGATGTCTGCCTGGATGCCGGCGCCGCCGCCCGAGTCAGAGCCGGCGATGATCAGCACGCGGCCCTTCATTCGGCGGCGCTTTCTCCTACGCCGGCGGCCACGGCGGCTTCGGCGATTTCCTCGATCACGGCATTGAGCAATGCCTCGTCCTCGCCCTCCGCCATGATGCGCAGCAGCGGCTCGGTGCCGGATTTCCGCACCAGCAACCGGCCGGCCGCGCCGAGGCGCTTCTCGGCCGCGCCGATCGCGGCTTTGACCGCGGCGGATTGCAGCGCGCGCCCGCCGTCGCAGCGCACATTGTGCAGGATCTGCGGCACCGGCTCGAACACCTTGCCGACCTGGCTCGCCGAGGCATCGGTCTCAACGATCGCCGCCAGCACTTGCAGCGCTGCGATCAGCCCGTCGCCTGTCGTCGAAAAATCGCCGAGGATGATATGGCCCGATTGCTCGCCGCCGAGATTGCTGCCCATGCGGCGCATCGCCTCGACGACATAGCGGTCGCCGACGGCGGTACGCGTCAGCGGGATTGCTTTTTTCTGCAAGAAGCGCTCGAAGCCGAGATTCGACATCACGGTGGCGACGACGCCCGCCGGCGAGAGCTGGCCGGCGCGATGCCATTCCATCGCGATCAGCGCCATGAGCTGGTCGCCATCGAGGATCTGACCATGCTCGTCGGCGATGATCAGCCGGTCGGCATCGCCATCGAGCGCAATGCCGAGATCGGCGCCTTGCGCCACGACCTCGCGCTGCATCGCCGTGGTGGCGGTGGCGCCGCAATCCCGATTGATGTTGAGACCGTCGGGCTTCACGCCCATCGGGAAGACCTCGGCGCCCAGTTCCCAGAGCACCGTCGGCGCGACCTTATAGGCGGCGCCATGCGCGCAATCGACAACGATCTTCAGCCCTTCGAGGCGCAGGCCGCGCGGGAAGCTCGATTTGACGAATTCGATATAGCGGCCGCCGGCGTCGTCGAGCCGCTTGGCGCGGCCAAGCTCATGGGCGGGCGCGCGCTCGCGCGCGGTGTGGCCGATCTGCGCTTCGATCGCGGCCTCGATCTCGTCCGAGAGCTTGTAGCCATCGGGACCGAAGAATTTGATGCCGTTATCTTCGAAGGGATTGTGCGAGGCGGAGATCACCACGCCGAGATCGGCACGCAGCGACCGCGTCAGCATGGCGATGGCCGGCGTCGGTAGCGGGCCGACCAGCACGACATCCATGCCCATGGCGATGAAGCCCGAGGTCAGCGCCGGCTCCAGCATATAGCCTGAGAGCCGCGTGTCCTTGCCGATGACGACAAGATGGCGGTGATCGCCGCGGCGCAGCACCAGCCCTGCCGCCATGGCGACGTTGAGCACGGTCTCCGGCGTCATCGGCTCGCGATTGGCGGTGCCGCGAACCCCATCCGTGCCGAACAGCCTGCGCGTCGTCGAAGCCCTCAAGCTTACCCCTCCTGTCAGGCCGCGAATCCTATACTAGAACTGCATAGAAAGCGGTCAAAAAAGGCTTAACCAAGGCGTTGTTTCGCCTCGGTTATGAGCCCCTTGCCGGGCTCGTTTGCAGCGCCGCCGTCAGCTGTTCCATAGCGGTCGCGATATTGGCGCGGATCGCGCCCTCATCGGCGAGGCGGAAGCGCTCGACCCCATAAAGATTGTCGTCGAACTTGGCCGTATAGGGCGTCTCGATCGTCTGATCGAAGCGCGGTACGCCACCGGTCGGCAACGTCAGCGTGTAACGCACCTTTGCGGTAACGGTGATGTCGAGGCCGATCCATGGCTGGTCGAGCCCGATCAGATCGGCGTTGAGGCGATAGCCGCCGCCGCTCCGCGCTTCCAGCCCATGGGCGGCCAGCGACTGCGCGAGCGCGGCGTGGAAATTCTCGTTCGATACTTGCGACACCCAAAGCGGATTGGTCTCGCTGCCGCCGATCACCGTGCCGAGGCTGACGGCGCCGAAAGCTGGCGATGATGGGCCGATCGGCGCAGCGGGCGAAGGCGGCGCGGTCATCCCCTCCACGCGCGCACCGCTGGCGCAGGCAGCGACCAACGGCGCGATCACCAGCACAGACAAGGCGTTGAAGCCCCGGTTCCGAGCACGCATCAGATCGCTCCACTGGGATGAGAACGCCAGCATAGGCCCGCAGGCGTAGGCCGAGAACAGCACAAGCCTGGCGTTGGCTTGGTTGCGCGCAAAAGAAAAGCGCCGCTGCGGGAGCAGCGGCGCCATTCAGAGAGAAACTTTATCTAGGAGCCGGGCTGCGGCTCGGGCTCGAAGCCACCGGCCGGTTTCTGCCCGGCGGGCGGAACCGACGAGCGGCGTCCCGGCGTCGGCGGCGGCGGCGTCTCGACCGGGCCACCGGTGTCGCGCACGATCTTCTCGCCGCGGATGACCTTGCGGATCTCGTCGGCGGAGAGCGTCTCGAATTCGAGCAGCCCTTTGGCGAGGGCATGCAGCTCGTCGAGATGCGAGGTGAGGATGCCGCGCGCCTTCGCCTCGCCCTCTTCGATGATGCGGCGAATCTCTTCGTCGATCACCTTGGCGGTGGCGTCGGAGACGTTCTTGCGCTGCGCGACCGAGTGGCCGAGGAAAACCTCTTCCTCATTGTCGCTGTAGCGCAGCGGCCCGAGCTTGTCGGAGAAGCCGAACTCGGTGACCATGCGGCGCGCGAGATTGGTCGCCCGGCGGATATCGTCGGACGCGCCGGTCGTGACCTTGTCAGGCCCGAAGATCAGCTCTTCCGCGACACGGCCGCCGAAGAGGCTCGCCAGCATCGCTTTGAGCTCCATGCGCGACTGGCTGTATTTGTCGCGTTCCGGCAGGAACATGGTGACGCCGAGCGCACGGCCGCGCGGGATGATCGTGACCTTGTGCAGCGGCTCATGGCCTTCGGCATAGAGCATGACGAGGGCGTGGCCGCCTTCGTGATAGGCGGTGAGCTTCTTCTCGTCCTCGGTCATGACCATGGAGCGGCGCTCCGCACCCATCATGACCTTGTCCTTGGCCTGCTCGAACTCGGCCATGGTGACCGAACGCTTGCCCTTGCGCGCCGCCATCAGCGCGGCCTCGTTGACGAGGTTCGCGAGATCGGCGCCGGAGAAGCCCGGCGTGCCGCGCGCGATGATGCGCGGATCGACATCCGAGGCCAGCGGCACTTTGCGCATATGGACTTTGAGGATCTTCTCGCGGCCGACCACGTCCGGGTTCGGCACGACGACCTGACGGTCGAAGCGGCCGGGACGCAGCAGCGCGGGATCGAGCACGTCAGGGCGATTGGTCGCGGCGATCAGGATCACGCCCTCATTCGCCTCGAAGCCGTCCA
>Ga0134126_10009017_pt1 | contig 12564 bp, 12 predicted proteins | sample KB31752_FD_96881 | JGI IMG/M metagenome (GOLD analysis project Ga0134126, IMG submission 96881) | Terrestrial soil microbial communities with excess Nitrogen fertilizer from Kellogg Biological Station, Michigan, USA - KB3-175-2 | ecosystem: Environmental > Terrestrial > Soil > Unclassified ...
GACGGCTGGGGATGGTGACACTCGAAGAAAATTGCGATGTGCCATTCACCTGGTCGTATTGGTTGATCTGGGCAAAAGCCGTTGTCTTGTCAAAATTGGAAGGGAAATGGTTTGCCTGGATATCCATGCTGCTGCCACCCGAATTGGATACTTCCTGTCCTGCCAAAAGGTTCAGTCTGTTATTGCTATTGATGATGAAATCATAGTTAAGGGTATTTGACCAACGCATTCCCCAGCTGTCGGATTTTCCATAATCGACGGCGCCTGCGAAAAGGTGGTTTCCTGCATCGTCGACATAGTTGTTGTAAACAGCGCCCGACCAATATCGCTTTTGGCCCCATGACCTGCTCAGGGTCAGATCGGTGTGATAGACAAGTCCTTTGATGATCTTCCAGTCCAGCGACGCGATGGCCCGGGCGCCCTGGCTGATCGAAAGGGGATTGAAATCCGCAATACGTGCAGCAGGACTATACAGATCCCACATCGCATTTTTTCCGTATTGTTCGATATTGCCTGTTTTCAATGCATTGGTATCGCCCAGAATATGATTAGTCGCGATCGGGCGGAAACGATAGGCGGTAGAGAGTATTGACCCGCTGCCGTTGGTCGTGCCTTCATCATCCATATCCTGAATATCCGTATAGCGCGTGTCCAGATTGAAGATGAGGTTGTCGAATAGTTTTTGACTAAGCTTAAACGATACGTTGGCGCGTTTCAGGTAGGAATTTATTTTCATCCCCTGTTCGTTCGCATAATTTACAGAGAACAGCATTTTTGTTCTGTCTGTTCCGCCAGTAATCGTCAGGTCATGATTTGAGGATGTGGAATTGTTATACACCAGTTTTTGCTCATTGTCTGTATGTAAGGTCCGGTAGCTTTCGATCCCACCGGTATTTTTGCCGGCGTTGGCTCCCAGGCCAAATAGTTGTTCAAAAGGCGTTTGATAAGCAGCGCCGTTGGCTGCAGCATTGGCCCATACATATTTCAGATAGTCATAGGGCGCCAGTTCACCCAGGTATTTTGCAGGGGTATTGAATTTCACATAGCCATTGTAGCTGATCCTGGTTTTTCCTTCCTGTGCGCCTTTGGTGGTGACAAGGACGACACCGTTGGCTCCGCGGGCGCCGTATATTGCTGTAGAAGAGGCATCCTTCAGCACGTCGATGGTTTTCACCTGATCAGGCGGGATATCGCTCAATGTACCAGGTACCCCATCTATCAGGATCAGGGGCTGGTTGCTTTGCGATATGGAACCGCCGCCTCTTACGCGGATCTCTACATCTGCATCCGGACGGCCGTCCTGGGAAACCACGCTTACTCCCGGCAGTTTGCCCTGCATCGCCTGGGCGATGTTTGGAACGGGGATGGCGGAGATGGTTTTTCCGCTGACTGAAGCGACGGAGCCGGTCAGATCTTTCCTGGTAGTCGTTCCATAACCGATGACCACTACCTCGTCTAAATTGCTGGGGGTGGATTGGAACGTGATATCCAGCCGTTGCTGGCCGTTTAGTTTGATCTCCTTCGAGGTGTAGCCTACATAGGAGATCACCAGGGTTGCATTCGGGCCGGAAACGTCAATAGTAAAGCTCCCGTCTTCTTTTGTAAGGGTGCTTGTAGAAGCGCCCTTTTCGGCAATCGTTGCGCCGGCCAGGGGTTCAGCCGTAGACTGTTTGACTTTTCCTTCTACGTGAAATTTTGACTGACCGATGGCGGTCGTTGCGAGGGAAAGAAAGAAAAATAAAGCAAAGGTTAGCTTTCGTGTAACAAGCATAAACATAGGTCGTAGTTTTGGTTAAGACGTATATCGCAAAGAATTCACAAAGGGCAAGAAAAGTGGATTAGACACTTTCTTTTAACATACAAGCAGAGTGGGAAATGAATGAAAATTAAAGATAGCTTCCCGGGGTTAAAAAGGGGGGATTGGGCTTCGAAATATTTACGCAATCGTTGCCGGTGGATTGGGGAATTGGGATTTTTCGGATCGAGGGGCGAGGGCGGGATGGGGCCATGAAATGGTTTATATATTATTGATTGCCAATGCTTTGAGTTTGGTCGGGTTGGTCGCTTTGGAGGATGCTATTGATAAAGATGACGATGAGTTGCAACTCGTCAAAAGAATAGCCTAGAGCAGCTCTTTTGAAGCGCCATGATTCAGTTGGCAATTGCGTGAATTCAAACGGGGGGCCAAAGATCCGTTCAATGGACCGTGTTTTGGAACAAGGGAAGATCATATGTGACATAAGCATTAATGGGATTGCCATTTATAATAAGAATTGGCACAGGGGGAATATAATATTGGGGAATTTTTGCCCGATTTCCTTACGTGAGCGAGGGAATCACCGAATAATGCGGCGGTCCAAAATGTCATCGAAATCGTTGTAGAGCCTTCTTACGAAACATCTCCTGGGGTCCGACCCCATTTGGGGTGGAACAAGATTTGTTTTATATATTGGCGAACGTGTGTTTTGGACTTTTTAAACGTGTGTTATGGAAATGCCTCTCAATAGCCTGTCTGGGTCGGTCCTCCGGAAACTTGCCCTCAATGAATTAAGGCAATTCATTCGCCTGCTTGACGATGGTACGACTGCAGAATTGCAAAGTAAGAAGGCGTATCTGACAGCAATTTTTGCAAAACTCTCGGAAAAGGAACAGGAAGAGTTCCACCGCCTGATCTACCTGGTGGGAAACGTAGATACATCCTTTGCGGATGCTGGTCCCGCGCCTCTTCAGAAGAGTGCCTAAGACATTTAACAGCTATATCAATTCTAGGGTTCTTTTTGAGGACTTTCATTGAAGGGTATTAGCCTGATAGTGTCGGTATAGAGTTTTCCTGGCCTATCTCCTATACGATATTTTCGGGATTTTCATACCGATGTCGGAGAAGGCGTGCTTTTGCAATATTGACGCAAGGGATTTGAGCATTTCGTCAAGATCCGGGATTGTGGTTGGTTTGCTGATAAAACGCAACGCTCCAAGGGCAGCCGTTGCAGTCCCGAATGGAGAAAATCCAGGTCGTCGGGATCATCATCCGCCAGTAGGAGATATTTATAACGACTTTTCACTAAAATTCAAGATTCATGCCGAATGGGTCAGGGCAGTGATCTTTGTCACTTTTCCCGGTAAAAAATGTCACCGGAATCTCCTTGCCGTTTGATTAGTTTTGTCGCATGAAAAAGTCCGGAATGGGCGTCAGGTTGACAGCGCGGATCCTCCAGGAGTGGAAAGATCTCGGCTTTCGTTTTGTCCTGGTTAAGGGCTATACGGTAGACCGATATGCCGGCTGCATCGAATTGAATCATTTTATGGTGGAGCCGGTTAAACAACTCCCCGAGGACCCCGCCGACCAGGAAATTTATGAACCCATTGACAGTGAAATATTGCTCGGGTGGGCTAGTTCCACAGAGAGCGGTGTGCTGGCATTTATCCAAAAAGACTCGTAATTAGATGTGTGCTGAAAACCAAAAGAACAAACCGGGCTATTGGCGGAGCCTGTTCCATCATAAGTGTTCGCGCTGCAGGACCGGCGATATGTTCAAGGTACGCAGCTCCTATAATCTTAGACAGTTCATGAAAATGTATGACAAGTGCCCCGTTTGCGATCAGGACCTGGAGATCGAAGTGGGATTCTATTATGGCACCAGCTATATCAGCTATGCCATCACCGTAGCCTTGTCTGCCGTTACATGTCTCGCCTGGTGGGTGTCGATCGGGTTCTCGCTCAACGACGGCAGGTTTTTCTGGTGGATGGGATGCAATATCGTCGCCCTGGTGATCGCTCAACCCTGGTTAATGCGGTTTTCCCGGGCCATTTGGTTGTCTTTCTTCGTCAGGTACAACGAGAACTGGCAGGTAGAGCGGCCCGCCGATCCTGAGCGAAAGGGGTCCAGGAAACCGGATTGATCGTGGTGTGAAAACACGCCCTGCATCCCGGATGGCCAGCAATGCAATGGAGCAATATACAAATGGCAAGAATGAAGCTAATACAGCTGAAGGATGCGATGCAGAGCCATATATCACCCCGATGAAGAATGAACACAACGATAACATCCATGCAGCCGTCCCCCTGACGCTGCACACGCTGAAAGAGTTGAAAAACCAGGGATTCCGGTATGTGCTGGTGAATGCTTTTTCACATGGCAGATGCCCGGATTATATCGAGCCCAGTTATTTCATGCTGTCTCCTTTAATGCACCTGTCCGAGGACAGGGAACAAAAAGGTATATACGAATCGATCGACAGCCAGATCCTGGTCGACTGGGCAAACACTCCCAATGAAGGGATCAAAGTTTTTATTACAAAAGGATAGCAGACCCCTTTTATTTTCTTTTCCTGATCAGATCCAGCACGCCGTTGATGAAGGTCAGGGGATGGACGGGATTGCCCGGTACATACAGATCGATCTTATAATTCTGCAGGAAACCCCGGTTCAGGGATGGCCTCCCGGCAAAGATCCCGCCGCTGATGGCATCTGTCCCCGCCAGGATGATGATCTTTGGTTCGGGGATCGCCTCATAGCAGATCCGAAGCGGTTCGGCCATATTCTCGGAGATGGGGCCGGTGATGACGATCCCGTCCGCATGCCGTGGGGAGGCCACGAACTCGACCCCGAACCGGCCCATGTCGAAATTTACATTCCCACATGCATTCAATTCCCACTCGGTGCTGCTATCGCCACCGGCACACACCTGCCGCAGCTTCAGCGAGCCGCTGAAATACTTCGATATTTCTTCCCGGATAGCATCGGGGTTCAGCCGGATGGGGACATCTACCCCTTCCCGTACGATCAGTTCATTCCGGAGATTAGTGGCAATCCTATAGTCCCTGGTAAAACATATCTTCTCCGGAAAGGAAAACGCGCACTCGCCGCAGAAAGTACACTTCCCCAGGTGGATGCTAACAGGATCACCGCTAATAGCTCCTGTGGGACATAGCTCCGCCAATGCATGGCTATCGACCGGCGAAGTGCTGATCACCGGCCTCCCCCGGAAATTGCCCGGTACCTGCGCTTTCGTCACATCGGGGATATATTGTTTTCCCTGGTGGAGGAGGATCTTGAAATTGTCGAGCATACGTATCAAAATTTAAAGGTCATGACCGCAGTAGCTTAGATTAAAGCTTTTGTTGCAAATCGGAAAATCGGAAATTTCATTGTTTCGGACAGCCAGGGCAACCGCCAGCCAGTTATGAAAGGAGGGGTCCTTTACTTTATAATGCAGCAGCTCGCCGGCGTCATCTGTGACGGCGCAGTGGCAGATCTCACCCCGCCAGCCTTCGACAAGAGAAATGGCGAATGCACCCGCGGCGGGTCTTCCCGGAGCGTCGGTGCGGGTAGCCGGCACCGGAATATTCCTTAACCATTCACGCGCGTACCGGGCGGATTGTGCGATCTCCTCTTTTCGCAGCTGCGTCCGGGAGTAGACATCTCCATGATGTTTGATGATGGGCTGATGCACCGTCCTCCTGAACAGACCAAAGGGATGCGATTCACGGATGTCCCGGTCGATCCCCGAAGTTCTTGCCACCATCCCCACGGCCCCGATCGAAGCTGCCTGCTCACGGGTTACTACTCCCGTTTTTTCCAACCGTGCCAGCACTGTCGGAAGGCTTTTCATTTCATCGAACATTTCGGTCAGAGCGGGTTCATAGGCGTCCAGCAGGTGGCCAAGTCGCTGCGCCAGGCTGCCGTTAAACGGGAAATGGCTCCCCCCCACCCGTATCAACCCTTTGGCCAGCCTATTCCCGCACCATTCCTGCATAAAATTGATGAGCGGGGTGCGTAGCCGCCCGAAAACGGCGCTGCCCAACTGGTAGGCGATGTCCGTACAGATAGCGCTCAGGTCCCCGGTATGGATGGCCATCCGCTCCAGCTCCAGCGCCAGCGTCCGGGAAAGCTGCAGCTCCTCCGGCGGATCGAACCCGCACAGGCTTTCCCATAGGTTGACAAAAGCCAGGCTATGTCCCACCACGGTATCGCCGGCAATGGATTCGGCAATGGTGACACGCTCCAACGGTTTTTTCCTGCTCACGAGCAGCGACTCGATGCCCCTGTGCTGATAGCCCAGCTGGATATCCAGGTGAAGGATCTGCTCGCCATTGCAGATAAACCGGAAATGCCCCGGCTCGATGATGCCCGCATGGATCGGCCCGACGCCCACCTCATGCAGCTCTTCACTGTCGATACGGTAGAATGGATGGTTGGCTATCGTCTTGCTTCTGTCCGTTCGGTTGAATGCATACCGCAATGGCTTCAACCAGGGGTGGTCGGTATAGGACAGACCAAAATTTTCAGCCAGCTCGCGTTCGAAACCCTGGAATGCCAGGTTCCTTGCAGTGAACGACGGCAATGCCCCTCCATGCGTACTGATCTCGGCCGATGACAGATGGATCGAATGCTCCCGGTCATGGGCAATGCAGCAGATCAGCTTGATCCCGTGCTTCCATCGGAATCCATAATAATTGACGCAATGACTTTCTGCTCGCTCCAACATCTTTATGTTCATCTCCAGGAAGTCGTCATAGTCCAGCACAGGAATATCCCGCAAAGGGATGGTTTGATTGTTCGATATGGAAATACGGTTCATAGTATTATTTTGGCAAAAGCCCTATAGCATGGTTGATGAGATTCACAAATACGCCCGGTGGAAAGAAACCAAGGTAAACGACACCCGCCAGGAGCACATACTGGCTCAGGGATTCTACTGGCGGGATGCTTTCTACCGACCCCTCATCAAAACCCACCGGCTTTATAAAAAGGATCTTGAAAATATTCTTTCCGAAACACCAGATGATGACGGTGAGCAGCAACAGCACCGCCGCCAGCAATGCAAAATGTCCCCCGGCGAAAAGGGCGCTGAAGAGGAGGAATTCGCTGATGAAAAGGCCCGAAGGAGGCATGGCCGTGATGACGAAAAACCCGGCTAATAAAACCATTGCCCCCGCGGGATTGAATCGGAAATAATCTCCCGCATCATAAATGCTCTTGCTTTTATAGATGCGGTATACCTGTCCCACCTGGAAGAACATCGCCGATTTCGCGAAGGAATGCAGGACGATGTGGAGAATAGCGGCATAATACCCTACTCCCCCGGCCGCCAGACCCAGCGTGACCAGACCGATGTGCTCCACACTGGAATAGGCGAACATGCGCTTGAAATTCTTTACGCGTAGCATATAGACGGTGGCCACGAAGACGGAAAGAAATCCTGAGATGAACAGTATCCTGCCGGCCCATGGAAATATCTCCGTATGGCTGATGATCGCATAGACCCGGAAGATGCCGAGGAACCCGACCATGATCAGTACGCTGCTGAACAACGCACCCGCGGGGGACGGGGCCTTATCCTTGGCATCGATGCCCGCGGTATACATCGGCACCAGGCCCGCCTTTACCGTAAAACCGGTGAAGATAAAAAGAAAGGCCAGTTTGAGCCAGAAGGTATTGAACAGACCTGCCCTGGCGGCGAGGGATGTATAGCTCAGATCGCTGAAGCCGGCCTCCTGTACCCCCATCGTCAGGAGCAGGATACCGATAAAGACCAGGGTAATGCTGATGGAACAGACGAATACATATTTCCAGGTGCCTTCAAGCGTGCGCACATTCCGGCGATGATAGATCAGCGCCGAAGCGCTCAGCGTCGTCAGCTCCACAAAGATCCAGGTGATGGCGATATGATTGGACAGGTAGGCCGCACTGAGTGCCGCCAGCAGAACGACCATGGCGGCAAAGTAAATGCTACGTTCTCTCGGGATCTCTTTGTCCGAGGCGAAATAACGATAGCTATGCCAGAAGGCCGGCACGCTGATCACGCTCAGGGTCGTCAGGAAAAGGACCGCCAGCGCGTCCGGCGTAAAGTAGACAAGGTCTGTCCGGTCCCGGTGAGTCCAGACATGGATCGTCAGCGCCCACTGCAATAGCACGAAAGCCGTGACCAGGAGATAATTCCATCCCCTGTGCCTGTTCAGGAAAAGCGCGGAGCCGATGAGTATGGCGCCGGTGAGATAGATTCCCATCATAACGATCGATTAGTCTTTTAAGTTTCTAAGCTGGTCGACATCCTGATCCTGCAGCACATCGCCGATCTTGTTCACGAATACCCCCAGCAGAAATACGCTGGCAAAAATATCCAGCAGGATGCCGATGTTCACCAACAAGGGCATTTCAGCACCCACCGCCAGCGACAGGACGAATACGCCGTTCTCGATGACAAGAAACCCCATGACGTGCGTAATGATCTTTTTGCGGGAGATGATGAAGTATAGACCCGTGAACAAAGCCGACAGAGCCGCGACGAACAATATTTTTCGGACATGCGTGTCCCGGATGGCATTGGATAGCAGGAAGGAGCCGATGATGATCGTCGTTACGATAACGACGGAGATGAAATCCGGCAGGAATGGTTCTGATTCCCGTGTGATCTTGTTCCGCCGGATCACATAGTTGAGGAACCAGGGGATGGCAATGGTCTTGAACCCGATGGTTTCCAGCAATACGAAAAGGAGGTTTGGCACATTGATCTGTATGAGCTCGATGAAGGCTACGCCGAACAGGAGGATCCCCTGGAAAGCCAGAACGGCCGTATAGGTATTCAACCGTTTGGATAGTCCCATGTGGACCAGGCTGATGACAAAGAGAATGAGTAATATGTTGGTCATTGACTGCATTTTTTAAACGATCTTCCCCAATAGCAGCAGCACACCGAGGAAGATCAATAACGACATCGAAGTCAGCGTAAATATGTATTGCGGATTATGGTTCATGCGGAACCGGGCCATAAAGGACTCGATGACGCCGATCGCCACGGCGAAAAGTACCTCGATCACCAGGAATATGCCGATGGAGTAATATAGCTCGGAACCCGGCGTCAGGAAGAAGTTCGCGATCAGGGCGCCATACATGGCAAACTTCAGATGCCCGGTCTGTAAGATCAGACCCAGGTCGAATCCGCTGTTATCCAGGATCATTACCTCATGTACCATCGTCAGCTCCAGATGGGTTTTAGGATCATCGATCGGCATGCGGCTGTTCTCGATGAGGGTAGTCAGCGTGATCACGAAGGCGGCCAGTAGGCCGATGGCATAGGAGATACCACTGCCGAAATGCAGCGAGCCGAAGATCTCCCGGAAAGAAGTATGGCCGGTCAGCAGGGCAAACGATCCCATCAGGATGAAGAACGCGGGTTCTGCGAGCAGAGAATAGAGCGCCTCCCGGCTGGCGCCCATACCTTCAAAGCTGCTGCCGGTATCGAGTGCGGCAATAATGGTAAAAAACTTGCCCAGGGCCAGCACATAGGCAAAGAACACGAAATCCCCCGGGAAGGAAATAAGTCCGCCCTTGCTGCCGAAGGGGATCATGGCAATGGCCATGAGCACGCTGGCAAAATAGATGCTGGGTGCGATCTGGAAGATGAAGCTGGTCGTTTCGCTGTAAACGGCGCCTTTGCGCAGCAGTTTCCAGACATCTTTCAGCGGTTGAAAAATGCCCGGGCCTTTCCGGCCGGAAAATCGGCTTTTGGTGCGGATGATGATCCCCGGGAAAATCCCGCTTGCACCTGCGATCAATAGGAAGTTCAGTATGCCCATTACGCTATACCTGTTTGAATAAATTGAATAAATAAGTGACGGCATCTGCCAGGAAAGGGATGAGGAGGACAAGGACGATAAACCCCATCCCATAAAGGATATAGGCGGGGGCGCTTCCGTTCTGGAGGAAATCGAAGCGCCCCAGGAATCGCCTCAGACCACGCAGCGGCCGGTCGATCAGGGTCGCTTCCAGTTTATCGTAGGGATGGGTATCCGATCGGATAGGGTCGGAAGGGAAAACGCCCCCGATCACTCCTTCGGATTTATTCATCATCAGCAGGGGTCTGATCAATTTACGCAGAGGCCTGACGAATGAATTGGCGGTATATTGAAGCCGGGCCGTTGGAGCGGCATACCCACAGCCCCAGGTCGGTGACCATGCGGCAACCGGCGATGCCAGTTTGCGTTTGATAAGCAATATCGCCAGGATCATCAGCAGGAAGACCACGGTAGAGACACTGATGGCCTGCATGGTTGACAGTAAGGGAATATGTGACGCCTGATCGACTGCCGGAAGCTGGCCCGGGACGCTGGTGAACAATGCGATTGCAGGCGCCGCCAGCCGGAGGAACAAGGAAGGTAGCAGGCCGATAGCGACCATCAGGGCAAGGGTCAGATAGCCGGGAGGAAGCCCCAGCCTGTCTTCTTTGAAGGGTTCCGGCAGGAGATGGCGTGGACGTCCAAGAAAAATAATGCCGAACGCCTTGGTAAAGCAAAGCATGGCCAGCCCCCCGATCAGTGCCAGCGCGGACAGGGCCGCCAGCAGCAAAAGAGTAGAGGTTTCCAGGTTGGCTGCCATGCCATGGAACAAACCCGAGTAGAGGAGGAACTCCGAGACAAAGCCATTCAACGGTGGCAACCCGCAAATCGCTACCGATCCCGCCAGGAACAGGACGGTCGTATGCGGCAGCTTTTTTACCAGGCCTCCCAGCCGTTCGATGTCCATCGTATGGGTAGCCTGGTGGACGGTCCCCGCGGCATAAAATAAAAGGGATTTGAACAGCGCGTGATTCAGCGTGTGTAGTAAGGCTGCGCCGAAACCGGCAAAAATCAGCAGGTAGTTTTTCAACCCGATGCCAATACAGCCTACTCCCATGCCCATTCCGATGATACCGATATTTTCAATGCTATGGTAGGCGAGAAGTTTCTTGAGGTTGTGTTGGACAATGGCCATGATGACCCCATAGACGCCCGAGACGATGGAAAAGATAAGGATCGTATAACCGATCAACACAAATCCTCCTCTCGCCAATAAGATGATGCGCAGTATACCGAAGATACCCAGCTTGATCAGGACGCCGGACATAACGCCGGAGACGTGGGCAGGCGCCGCAGGATGGGCATACGGCAGCCAGGTATGGAAAGGCACAAACCCCGCCTTGATGCCGAAACCGGCAAAAAAGAGGAGGAATAACAGGAACCCCAATGCGGGATGCGCCCGGGACAGGTAGGTGGAAACCCCGGCCAGGTCGTAGGCGCCTGATTGCAGGTGAATCCAGATGAACGCCACCGTGAGGAAAGTGAAAGAGATATGAGCCTGGATAAGAAAATTGATGCCTGCCCTCACCACTTCCATTTTTCCATGATCGAAGATGATCATTAAAAAGGCAGTCAATGTCATGATTTCCCAGGCAGTGAGAAACCATAGCAGGTGTTGGATGGTGAAGATCCCGAGCATAGCTACATGGATCAGGATATAACAGGCGTAATGCGCATTGAGTGCTGATGCCTTTCCTTCATACGGCTTCAGATAACGCACCCCATAAAGGATGCCCGTCAACAGGGTAAAATCGGTGAGCAGGATGAACCAGGCGGAGAGCGCGTCCACGCGGATCGCGAGCTCGCCGAAATAAAGTCCGGTATAGAAGTGTTCTTCAAAGGCCTGCCCCGTCAATGCGCGGATGGCGATGTTCGCACTCACCAGGCCGTTCACGAGCACAGCCGCGACGGCAACGAAGCCTTTCCACCGCCCCCCGACCAGGAGTATAAACAGGGAGGCGATAAAGAAAGTGGCTATGATGACTGCTACAGGCACATCTATAAATAGTTTAAAAAACTGGCAATAATAAGAATGACCATGAAAAAGAGACCATAGAGTACGTACTGTTGCGTTTGACCCGTTTGGATGAAGCCGAAGGAATTGATAGCGGCGAGGAGCCTGTTCCTGAGCCGATGGAAGATCCGGCTTTCGAAGAAATCAATGTAGTGGGACTGATAGCTGCGCCCTTCGGGGAAGATACCCATTATTTCGGCGTACTTCTTACTTTCCGTGGTAAAAAAGGAAAATAGCTTTGCAAGGCTCTTGCTGAATGACTTCCCGGTATACTGCATCCGCGAGTCAGGGGCGATGTAGCCGCATCCCCAGGTAGACAAAACAGGAGCGGGCATCTTGCGGACCAGGGCAGTCCGGACGCGGTAGATCACGAAGACCACTCCGACCAGGACCCCGAAGAGTGGGCCTGCCCACCCTAACAGGGAGTTAGGGGAGTAATTCCCCGCGCGAATACCCCCATCAAAGACATCTGCAACCGGCAGTAGCACCCCTATAAGAGTATTCGGGAAAAATCCGATAAGGAGCATGATCAGCAGGATGACATACAGCGGCAGCCGCATCGGCAGGGGCACTTCCTCAGGCCTTTCAGCTGCCGCCGTGCGCGGCGACCCGAGAAAAATTACGCCGAACGATTTCGTGAAAGTGAAAAGGGAAAGACCTCCTGCTATAGCTAAAGCGGCAATACCCGCGATCATCAGCAGGTTCAATTGTACACCCGCCGTTTTTATGCCTTCGGTAAACCCCGTGTATATAAGAAACTCGGAGATAAAGCCATTGAAAGGGGGAAGAGCGCAGATAGCAAGAGAGCCGGACAGGAAGAGGAGTGCCGTTTGTGGCATCCGCCTGATGAGGCCCCCCAGCCGGTCCATATCCCTGGTATGAGTTTGCCGGTAAATATTGCCCGCGGTAAAAAATAACAGCGATTTATACAA
>Ga0134126_10009018_pt1 | contig 12563 bp, 10 predicted proteins | sample KB31752_FD_96881 | JGI IMG/M metagenome (GOLD analysis project Ga0134126, IMG submission 96881) | Terrestrial soil microbial communities with excess Nitrogen fertilizer from Kellogg Biological Station, Michigan, USA - KB3-175-2 | ecosystem: Environmental > Terrestrial > Soil > Unclassified ...
ACAGCCCGCCGACGATGGCGAGGACGATCTCGTGCTTGGTGGCGACGGCGATGGTACCGAGCGCGCCACCAAGCGCCAGCGAGCCGGTATCGCCCATGAAAATCTGTGCCGGCGGCGCGTTGAACCAGAGGAAGCCGAGGCCGGCGCCGATGAGCGCGCCGCAGATCACCGACAGTTCGCCTGTGCCGGGCACGAAATCGACGAGCAGATAGTCGGCGAAGTTCTGGTTGCCGACGAGATAGGCGATGAGACCGAAGGAGGCGGCCGCGATCATCACCGGCACGATGGCGAGGCCGTCGAGGCCATCCGTGAGGTTCACCGAATTGCCGGCCGCGGTGATGACGAATGCGCCGACCACGAAGAAGACCACGCCGAAATTGATCGCCCAGCCCTTGACGAAGGGAAACAGGAGCGAGTTGGCGAAATGCGTCTGGTCGAGCATCGTCATTGCGTAGGCGGCGACGCCCGCGATGAGGAACTCCAGCAGCAAGCGCTGGCGCCCGCTGAAGCCCTTGTGCGACATGCGGGTGACCTTGAGGTAATCGTCGTAGAAGCCGATGGCGCCGAAGAGAATGGTCACGCCGATAACGGCCCAGATATAGCCGTTGGCGAGGTTGGCCCAGAGCAGCGTCGAGATCACCGTGCCGGCCAGGATCATCAGGCCGCCCATGGTCGGCGTACCCTTCTTGGTCAGCAAATGGCTGGCAGGCCCGTCCTCACGGATGGGCTGGCCCCGCCCCTGGCGGATCTTCAGCCCGGCGATCATCCCCGGACCGAACAGGAACACGAAGAACAGTGCCGTGACGACCGCACCGGCGGTCCTGAACGTGATGTAGCGGAAAACATTGAGGGCGCTGACATCGCCACCCAATTGCCCGAGAAAATACAACATGCGGGATGCGTTCCTGGCCTCGGGCACATGACGCCGCCCTGGCGTCGTCGTAAACGGGCGCGGCTAAATTTAGCTCGCCTTCTTTGACCATGATTGCACGAGTCTCGGCAAGCGACTGAGGCTCGGATGGTTCACGGCGGCCGGCGTCAGGCGCCGGCGAGAGCCTCCGCGGCCGCCTCATGATCCGAGAAGTGGTGCCGCGTGGCGCCGACGATCTGATAGTCCTCGTGCCCCTTGCCGGCGATGAGCACGACATCGCCCTGCCCCATGCCGGCGATGGCGGCGGCGATGGCGCGGCCTCTGTCGGCGATTTCCTCGCCATGCGGGGTGGCGGCCAGAATATCCATGCGGATCGCGGCAGCATCCTCGGTGCGGGGATTGTCGTCGGTGACGATCACCCGATCGGCCAGTTCCTGCGCAATCGCGCCCATCAGCGGGCGCTTGCCCTTGTCGCGGTCGCCGCCGCAGCCGAAAACGACGGTCAGCCGCCGCCGTGCATAAGGACGCAGGGAATCGAGCGCATTCTTCAGCGCATCAGGCGTGTGGGCGTAATCCACGAACACGGCGCTGCCATCGCGTTGCCCGACGAGTTCCAGGCGACCGCGCGCACCCTTGAGCCGTTCCAATGCCCTGAGTGCCGTCTCAACCGGAGCGCCGGTCGACGTTGCAAGGCCCAGCGCGACGAGTGCATTGCTCGCCTGGAAGGCACCTGTCAGCGGCAGATAGAACTCGGCAGGTTCTCCAACCAGTCGGCCGGTGACGCGCTGGCCAAAACCCTCATTGCGGACCGCACGCGTTTCGAAAAATGCACCTTCGGCGCCCACGGTCAGCAGTCTCAGGCCGCGGTCGAGCGCCGCGAACACGAAGGCCTGCGACTCCGGATCATCGGTGTTGATCACCGCCGCCGCCTCGTCGGCAGCGAGCGTGTTGAACAGCCGGAGCTTAGCCTCGGCGTAAGCCTCCATCGTGCCGTGATAATCGAGATGGTCGCGCGTCAGGTTGGTGAATCCCACGGCGGCAAAGCGCATTCCGTCGAGCCGGCGCTGGTCCAGCCCATGGCTCGAGGCCTCGAGCGAAACGTGATCGATTCCCTGTTGCCGCAGCTCTGCGAGGTCGCGATGGAGGCTGAGCGAATCCGGCGTCGTCAGCGCACCCGGCCGGAGGCCCGCCGCGGTTTCGACGCCGAGCGTGCCCAGACTGGCGGCCGGCAGACCGCTCGCCGTCCAGATCTGACGTACGAAGGACGCAACCGATGTCTTTCCGTTGGTGCCGGTCACTGCAACCGCCACGGCCGGCTGAGGTGCGAACTCGCACGCCGCGGCGCGGGCATAGGCGGCGCGAACATCGGCGACGACGATGACGGGAACGCCGGGATCATGGTCCGGCGGCTGATCGGTGACGACCGCGCTGGCGCCTGCCTTGACCGCCGCAGCGACGAAGGCGTTGCCATGCTGGCGGCTTCCCGGCAGGGCGAAGAAGGCCTCGCCCTCACGCAGTCCACGGCTATCGGCATTGATACCCAAAACCGCCAGATCGCCAGCGCCAGGCGGCAGATCGGTTCCGGGCAGCAGATCGCTCAGCAAAAAAACACTCTTTCCGGACATCTCTTGCCGCGCTTGGGTCCCTGCCCCGCCGAATGACCGGCCGACCGGCTCGGATACCGCGTTATAGCCGATCTCGGATTTCATCGCATCAGGCCCGGCTTTCATCAGCGGATCGAGGGCGGGACCATTTCATCGTCGAGCGCCTTGTCGAAGTTCGGCGCAATGCCGAGCAGCGGGGCGACGTCGGAAACGATGCGGCCGGTGATATCGCCGGCGTTCCAGCCCGCCGTGTCGCCCTGCATGGGGCTCGCCCGGTGTGGTTCGTCGATGATCACGACCATTGCGTATTTCGGATTGTCCATCGGGAATGCCGAAGCGAAGACGTTGAAGTTCTTGCTGGGATCATAGCGGCCCTTGATGACCTTCTCGGCCGTACCGGTCTTGCCGCCGACGCGATAGCCCTGGGCATCGCGGTCCATGACGGTGCCCGATCCCTCGAGCGCATTGAGGCGCATCAGCTCGCGGATCTCGAAGCTCGTCGTGGGCGAAATGAAGCGTTTCCCGAGCTGCGCCACCTCTTCCGGCGTGCGCATGAGAAGGGTCGGCGGCTCGTAGACACCATCATTGACGAAGGCCGCCATGGCGGCAGCCATGTGCAGCGGGGTGATGGCGATGCCGTGGCCGAAGGCAGCCGTCGCGGCCGTAACGTCGGCGAGCTTCTTGGGAATGTAGGATACGGTCTTTTCCGGCAGCTCGATCGGCAGGGGCGCGTCGAACCCGACCTTGGTCATGAAGGCGCGGAAATTGTCCTTGCCCCATTGCTGCATGATGTGGATGGCGCCCACGTTCGAAGAATATTTGTAAACCTCCGGCACCGACAGGATGCGGTGCTGGCCATGGAAATCGGTGATGGTGAAGCGGCCGAAGCGCACGCCGAAACGGGCATCGAAACGGTCGGTCATCTTCACCAGCCCGCTATCGAGCGCGCCGGCGATGGTCACCGTCTTGAAGGTCGAACCGAGCTCGTATTTGCCCGCCGTAATGCGATTGATGCGCATGCCGGCTTCGCCGTTATAGGGCGCGACCATTGACGACGGATCGTTGGGGTCGAAATCCGGCAGCGAGACCAGCGCGACGACCTCGCCGGTCTTGATGTCGATCATCACCGCTGCGTCGTCCTTGGCCTTGAACTTGGCAAGGCCGGCCAGCAGTTCCTGGCGCATGGCGTGCTGCACGCGCATGTCGATCGAGAGCTGTACCGGCTTGAGATTCTGGCCGTTGGCGATGCCGGTCTGCTGCAGGACGTCGAGGTCCTGCTTGTCGAGATATTGCTCGATGCCGCCGATGCCCTGGTTATCGGTATTGACCGAACCGAGGATGTCGGAGGCTTCCGGGCCGCCCGGATAGAAGCGGCGGCTCTCAGTCAGGAAATCGAGCCCGGGGATACCGAGCTGGTAGATCCGGTCCTCGATCTCGGGTGTCAGTTTGCGCTTGATCCAGACAAAGCCCTTGTCGCCCGAAAGCTTGCTCTTCAACCAGGCGGGATCGAGATCCGGCAAGACGGTCCGCAGCTTTTCGACCGCCTCGTCGACGTCGATGATGCGGCGTGGCTCGGCGTAGAGCGACGGCACGCGGATATCGACCGCCATTTCGAGGCCATTGCGATCGACGATCGTCGGCCGCGCGGCGGTGATTGCGGCGCGGCTGCGGCCTTCGATCGTGTTGTCCGTCGCTTCGGTGCCGAGTTGGATCAGCCGGCCGGCGACGATGCCGAATATCGTCACGAGTCCGGCGATCACCCAGCTGATGCGGGTCTTGGTCAGGCTGCCGCGGAATTTCCGCGCGCCGGTTAACGCGATCGGCTTGTCGTCGCCGGTGAGGACGGCCATAGGCTAATGCCCCCCGATCGGCTTGTCGGCCGGGTCGATGCCGGACTCGAGCGATTTGATCAGCGTCGTCATGGCCTCGGTATCAGGCTGGGCCGGACGCATCGGAATGTCGGACAACAGGCCGAACTGTGACTGCGCGATCGGCTGCAGATTCAGCTCCGCCAGGTGCCGGTCGATGATCGGCTGAATGTAGCCCGGCTGGTTGAGGTAGCTCCAATCCGCCTCGAGCAGCGACAGATCGGCCTTCTGATGCTCGATCTGGCGCTGCAGCTTGATCTTGGTCGCCGCGACCTCCTGCACCGAATATTTCAGCGCATAGACGGAAACGAAGGCGATGGCGCTGGTCAGAAGGAGCAGAATGTTGAGCTTGCGGATCATGCGGCACCCCGCACGACGGGCAAGCCAAGCCCTGCCGTCGACAACGGGCGCGGCGGCGCCGGCGAGCGGCGGGCGCTGCGCAGGATGGCGGAACGCGCACGCGGATTGCGGGCGAGTTCTGCCGGGCCTGCCTTGCGCGGCTTGGCGAGAGCGAGCCAGCGCGGTTCGGCCGGGCGGGCCTGAGGCAGGTGCCGCGATTGCTGGGCGGCACCCTTTTCCGGGTCGAGGAAGCGCTTGACGACGCGGTCTTCGAGCGAATGGAAGGCGACAACCGCGAGCCGACCGCCCGCAGGCAGCAGCCGCTCGGCGGCGAACAGCCCCTCGACCAGTTGCCCCAGCTCGTCGTTCACCGCGATGCGGAGCGCCTGGAAGCTGCGCGTCGCGGGGTGGGGATCGCCCGGCTTGCGCCCGATCGCCTTTTCGATCAACCGCGCCAGCTCGCCGGTCGTCCGGATCGGCGCCTCGGCCCGCGCGGCGGCGATCACATGCGCGATGCGGCGGGATTTGCGTTCCTCGCCATAGGCATAGAGCAGATTGGCGAGATCAGCTTCATCCAGCGCATTGACGAGATCGGCCGCGCTCTCGCCCTGCCCCGACATGCGCATGTCGAGCGGCCCGTCGCGCAGGAACGAAAAGCCGCGCGCCGCCTCGTCGACCTGCATCGAGGAGACGCCGATATCGAGCACGACGCCATCCACGGGGAGGTCGCCGGCAAGGCTGTCGAGCATCGAAAACGTGCCGGGCGCGAAGGAGAATCGGCTGCCGAACTCGGCCTTGAGGGCATCGGCAAAAGGCAGCACGCCTGGATCGCGATCGATAGCTACGACCGACGCGCCGGCTGCCAGAAGGCCATGCGAATAACCGCCCGCTCCGAACGTTCCATCGACAAAGCGTGCGCCCTCGAGCGGGGCGAGCGCTTCGAGCACCTCGGCCAGCATGACCGGCTGGTGCGGCCCCTCCGGCGAATGTCCCTCAGGCGCGCGAACCTTGCGCATATCGACGCGAACTCCACTTCGGCCGGGGCCGAAACACTAGTCTGCCCTGAACCGGGCCTTGGCACATAATTGCCGGATGGAGCTTAAGATTTTGTTGCCCATAAGGGTCGGCGTCAGTCCTGGTTCTCCGACCGAAAGCCCCGGCATCCGGTCGAACTCGCGTCTGTTGTCGGTGACCAGCGCGATGCCGAGCGAACGCGCATGGGCGCCGATCGATAGGTCGCAGTCTCCGGGAGGGGTCCCGGCCTGTTTCGAGCACCGGCCGAATTTCCCCGAAATGCGCCAGTTGGCCTGTAAGCCGGGTTCTGTAAGGCCGTCCGACCCGCTTGCGCGGGAATCGTCCGGCGCGGTGGCCATTCATCTGGGACGCCTGTTGCCAGCCGTCTCCTGCAACCAACCCGGGTGACTGGCCTCGAAAGCGGCCGGGATCGCTCCCGCGTCACCCCTATTTGGTCTTGCTCCCGGTGGGGTTTGCCATGCCGTTCCCGTTGCCGGGCCCGCGGTGCGCTCTTACCGCACCCTTTCACCCTTACCCGGCCGAAACCGGGCGGTTTGCTTTCTGTGGCACTTTCCCTGGGGTCGCCCCCGCCGGCCGTTAGCCGGCACCGCCTTCCGATGGAGCCCGGACTTTCCTCCCCGTGCCGGTTACCCGATACGGAGCGGCCACCCGGCCAACTGGCGTGGCCTGCTTTAGAGGGACGGGGAAGAAAGGGGAAGCCCTTATCGTCCGTTGGCCATAAGCCTCGCTAGCGCGATCCGGCCAGAACCATTGGCTTCACGATCTTGGCGTAGGCATGGTTGATGGCTGCCATGCGGGCGGTGGCGACGCCGATCAGCTCAGCCGGCACGCCCTTGGCGATCAGCCGGTCGGGGTGATGCTCGGCGACGAGCCGCCGATAGACCCGCTTGACCTCGTCGACGCTCGCGCCCGGCATCAAACCCAGGACCATGTATGGATCGGTACCGTCGTCGAGATAGACGTGCTGCGCCGCGATCTGTTCGAATCGCGCTTCATCGAAGCCGAAGATGTCGCTGACCCGCCTCAGATAATCGAGCTCGGCTTCATGCACCATGCCGTCCGCCGCCGCGATCGAGAACAGGCCATCAAGGACATGTTCGAGGGTATCGGGCGTATCGAAGAAGAAGCGCCGGATCTTGCGTGCATAGGCCTCGTAGCCAGCCACGTCCTGCTGGGCCAAAGCGAAGAGGCGATCGACCTGGACCTCGATCTCCGCAGGAATGACCACCGTCTTCTTGAAGGCGCGGACCTCGGATGCCGTCACGACACCATCCGAGACTGCCATCTTCGCCGAGAGCGCGATGAGGGCCAGCGTGAAGGCCGCATCGCGCCCGCCGGGCAGCCAGTTGTCCGGGTCGAGCGCGTTGGCGAGCGAACCGGCAACGCCGGTGCGCTGCGAAAACGAGCCGATGACGTCGCCTAAACGGTGCCAGATCGACACGTGCGTCTCCGATTTGCGGGCACAATAACGGCCGGCGGTAAAATGAAAAGGCCGGTGGCGCAGGACAGCATGCATGATGGCTCACCTCTTCTCACCTGGCGGACTGACTACTAGAGAACCCCACGGAACGAAGGACTATTCCCGCCTTTCGGCCATTGACGCAGGTCAAGGCCTCGAGGCCGCTGCTCCGGCGCTGGCTCAACCAGGCACGGACTGTCTCCGGATTGGCGACTGGTGGCTCAATCTGGTTCCACGACGAGCCACTCCCTGAACTCGGCCCGGGCTGCCGGTAGAGCTCTGGCTACGGCCGCTAGTTGCTATTGCCTGAGCTGGGACCGCCAATATCGGCGAGACCCTGCTGCTTGAGGTAGTCGGCAAGCGAGCCGGACTTCCACCCCTTGAGATCGTCGGCCGTTATCAATTTGGCCGGCGCTTCCTTCGGACGTGCCGAAACGGGCATCGGCACGGGCGGCGCGGCGGGCGGCTGCACAACCGTCGGGGCCGTTGCGCCCGGGCTTGCCACCACCATAGTCCCCGTCGTCGCTACGTGAACTTCGGACGGTGTCACGACGGCTGCCGGGGCCGGCGCAGGTTCGATCGCCGTTTTCCGGCCTGCCGGCGTCGCAACAGGCGGAAGATCGGCCGCCGCCGCCGACTCTTCGAGAACGGATTTGTCGGCCACGGAAGGAGCGATTCGGGCTGGCGATGCGGCCGCTATCGCCGGCGCCACAATCGGTTTCGACGCTGCGGGCAAGTCCGCGATCCTGGCGGGCAGGTCAGAAGCCGCAGACACGGCGGCCGGGGCGACGCCTTTGTCAGCGCTCGACGCTTCCAGCCGGGTCGGCTGCAGTTGCAGCGAAGGCTTCTCGACCGAAATCGTCGTGATCGCTGGGGCTGCAGTTGTCGAGGCGACGACCGGGGCCGGTGAAACTGTAGATTTCGGATTGGGACGCAGCCTCGCGACGACCGGCTTGGGCTGCACCGGTGGCAAAACCTGCATCGTGGCCGATGCGCCGCCGGTTTGTGGCGCCACGGATGGCGCGGTGACAGAGCCGGTCGTCGGCGCGATCGTTTCGATGGCCGGACCGGCGTGCGGCTGCGTCAAATGCGATACCAGCGCCTCGGCGGCGGGTACTGCAACCACCACGACCAAACCCGCCCAGGCGAGCGTGCCTGTCACAACTTGTCGCATTTCCATGGATGGGTTCCTGTCCGGCTCGGCCCCAATTTCATAAAGCCGGGTTAACGTGGCCGATTTATGATGCCGCCCCACCCTCGCCACGCTCCGGCCGCCGTCCCAGCAAGCGGGCCAGCGCCAGCACCAGATTGGACCGGTTCTGGGTGAAGAAGTGGAGCTCGGTCACGCCCTCGTCGACGAGCTCCAGCACCTGCTCCGCCGCCACGGCGGAGGCGACGAGCGCATGCGTATCGGGGTCGTTTTCGAGGCCCTCGAACCGCTCGGCGATCCAGTCGGGCATTCGTGCCCCGCAGCGCTGGGCAAATCTCGAGATTTGGGCAAAATTGTCAATCGGCTGGATGCCCGGAACTATAGGCGCGGTGATCCCTGCCCGCCGCGCCCGTTCCACGAAACGCAGATAGTCTCGGTTGTCGAAAAACATCTGCGTGATGGCGCGGTTGGCGCCCGCGTCGAGCTTGCGCTTCAGATTGTCGATATCGGCTTCCCAGCTCGGGCTTTGGGGGTGCCTTTCAGGGTATGCGGCGACCGAAATGTCGAAATCGCCGATGCGGCGGATGCCGCCGACGAGGTCCGCGGCATTGCGATAGCCATCGGGATGCGGCTGGAACGGTTGGCCGATCCCTTCGGGTGGGTCGCCTCGCAGCGCCACGATCCGGTTGATGCCAGCCACCTGATAGCCCCGCACCACGGCGTCGACTTCATCGCGGCTGGCGCCTACGCAAGTGAGGTGCGCTGCGGCGTCGACGCCGCTGTCGCTCTTGATCTGCCGAACCATGCGCAGCGTCCGCTCGCGGGTCGAGCCGCCGGCACCGTAGGTCACCGAGACGAAGCGTGGGTTGAGCGGCGCCAGCCGATTGAGCGAGTCCCAGAACCGCGCCTCCATTGCGTCGGTCTTGGGCGGAAAGAACTCGAAGGACAGCTCCAGTTTCGGGCGCTGGTCCGGCCCCAGCCGGCTCGCCCGCTCGTGGTCGAGATCGATGGTCATTGTTCCTTCCCTTGCGCTTCTTCGGGGGTGAGGCGCCACAGGCAGACCGTCAGTCCCTCCGTGTCGGTCGGCGGAAATATCCTCAGCACTTCGGCATCGAGCCCCGCTCCGCGGGCCCAGGCAGCCATCTGTCCTTCGGACAGGCCGAGTCGTCGGTGAGCATGATGTGCACGCAGGAATTCGAGCTCGTGCGGGGCGAAATCGACCACCAGGATCCGCCCGTCGGCGCGAAGCGCCGGCCGGATCGCGGCCAGCAGCCGTCCTGGATCGTCGAAATAATGCAGCACCTGGTGGATGATGATGAGGTCGGCGGTACCAAGCACCGGATCGAGATTGGCGATGTCGCCCAGCCGCACCTGTGCCGTACCGATACCGGCCGCGACGAGCTTCGCCCGCGCCACGGCGAGCATTTCGCGGCTGGAGTCGATGCCGATGCCCCGCCGGTAGCGCCCCGCCAGCAGTTCGAGCATGCGCCCCGTGCCGGTGCCGAGATCGAGCAGCAGGTCGACGCGGGCCGTGCCGATCGCGGCAAGGATGGCCTCCTCCACCGCCGATTCGGGGACGTGCAGCTGGCGCAGCGCGTCCCAGCTCTCGGCGACCTTGGCGAAATAGGCGGCGGCCTGTTCCGCCTGGCCCCGTCGCACGGCGGTCAGACGCGCCTCGTCATGACGCCGCTCACTATCGTCCGGGTCGATACGGGAAATGAGTTCGCGCGAGAGATCGGCTGGTTCGCCTTCAGCGAGGCGATAATAGGCCCAGGCCCCCTCGGCATTCCGCTCGACGAGACCGGCATCGACAAGGAGCTTGAGATGTCGCGAGACGCGGGGCTGGCTCTGTCCGAGAATCTCGGTCAAGTCCTTGACCGAGTGCTCGCCGGTGGCGAGCAGGATCAAGAGGCGCAGGCGGGTCGCCTCGCCCGCCGCGCGCAAAACATCCACCCATGTTGCCAGACTGCCCAAGCACGCCTCCGCTGATATAAAGATATATTTATATCTGTCGCGGACGCCGGTCCAGAGCAGACAGGCATTTTACCCGGCCAATTCCGGGCGGGGATAAATCAGGGCCGGCGAGCGATCATCCGGCCGGATGGTCGCGTGAGGCCGGGTCGGCGGAAGACCTCGCGGCGTCCCGCTGCCTATCAGGCGACGCCGACGGCTGGGGCTTCCTCCGTGCTCGTGCGACGGCGGAACGCGTGGGCGCGCCAGAGCTCGAAAATGCCGGTTGCTTCTTCCTGTCCCAGGGCCTCGAAGCGACGGCGGATATTGGTCTTGTCCTCCTCCGTCGGCAGATCGCGCCATGGCAGGCAGGCGACGATCGCCTCGAACAGCTCCGGATCGATCCCCAGGGTACGGACGGCGACGGTCAGCGCCACATAATCCTGCGCGGCGAGCCATTTCACCATCAGCTCGGGGTTGATGCCGAGCTGGACGGTCAGTGCCGCAGCCGCGTGGTGGCCGTAGCCGAAGCGGGCGAAGCGCAGCATCGCCTTGCCGTCGAGCTGCCGGCGATCGGACAGCGCCTTGACCTGGTTGTAGGCGACCTTCCACTCCTGGGCGGAGAAGCCGGCGCGGTTGCGCATGCGATTGTAGACGACCGCATTCACTTTCCCGGCGGTCACCGGGTCCAGCCGGTTGCTCGCCTGCAGAAGCGAATCGAGCACCTTCGCCGAGGCGGCGCCGATCTCGTCGCGCAGGACTGTCCAGTCGAGATCGGTCCGGCCTCTGAGGTCGGCGGCGATCTCGGGATTCTCGTGCGCCCGCTTCACCAGTTCCTGGACCGCCCCGGGGCTGAGGACAGCATTGCCGTTACGAACGAGACGACCAACAGAACCCGTCCCGCCGTGCTCGACAATCGCGTCGCCGACGCGCTCGGGCACGCTTTTCCGTCCGGCGATGGTGGCGCGGTGATCCTCACCGCGCGCGGTGACGATGTCGATCAGATCGTCATCGGACAGCACGTTGGAGAATTCGAGCAGCGGTCGGGCGACTTCGATGTCGTCATTGGCGAGCTTCACCACCACCATGCCGGGCGCCCGATCGAGCGGCGCCAGGAGCCGCGCCACATGCGCCCGAGCCTCGACTTCGACGAGCTCCGCCAGCTGGCAGAGAACCTCGTCGTACTGGGCGACCTGCTCGTCGTCGCAGCGATCCGAGACATACGAGAACAGCTGCGCCATGTTCCGGAACAGCTGGTCGCGCTCGACAACATTGGCGTCGCCGTTCAGCACCCTGAAGGTGGAGAACGCCCGTACGCCGTCTTCTGCTTCCTGCATTGCACTTCCCCCGGCCCTGCCGATAGGGGGAGCAGACTGGCGCAGGAAATTCGCTACAGCTTGAAGCACGCTGCGCACATTTACTTCAATTTTTACCGACCATGCCGCCCTGAAGGGTACGCGGCCGATCAGCCATCCGCCTCCTCGCCCTCGCCGGCCAGCGCCTCGAGAAATTCCAGCAGCACCGGATCGAACTGTTCCGGCCGCTCGAAGCTCGGCAGATGGGCGGTGTCGTCGAGCGTGAGCGCAAAGGCGTTCTCCAGGCGCTCGGACAGTTCCTCCTGCCGCTCGAGGACGTGAGGAAAATCGAGTTCGCCACTCACCAGAAGCACCGGGGCAGTGATCGATTCGATATTGTCGATCGCCGGTTCGGGCTCTTCCTGCATGCTCAATGCCGGCTTCTGCAATGCCTGCCGATCCATATCGATGAACAGGTCACGCGCCTCACCTGCGACCCGCCCTTCCCCGCCCGAGGGACCGTCGAGCCAGAGATGGGCATCTATTCGCGCGACGCTGCCCCATTGCCGCCGCTCGACCGCGTACGCCCGCGCGTCAAGCAGTGCTTCGGCTTCCTCCGGCAACTCGGCCTCCGGCGCGCCGCCGATTGCCGTGCCGATCAGCACCAGGCCTATGGTGCGGTCCGGATATTCGAGCGCGAAGTCGATAGCGAGGGCACCGCCTGTCGAGGCCCCGACCAGGACCGCGGCATTGACGCCGAGTTGGTCGAGCACGGCCTCGAGATCGGCCAGATGACTGAACGGCTCGTCGGGCGACTGGGTCTCGCCGAAGCCCCGCCGGTCATAGGCGATGACATGGAAGCCGGCGGCGGCGGCCGATGCCATCTGCGGCGCCCACATGCGCCGGTCGGCGACGCCGGCGTGCAGGAAGACGACCGGCAGCCCGAAACCATCGGACTCGCCGGCGAGCACGGCATTATCGAAACGAACCTC
>Ga0134126_10009019_pt1 | contig 12563 bp, 15 predicted proteins | sample KB31752_FD_96881 | JGI IMG/M metagenome (GOLD analysis project Ga0134126, IMG submission 96881) | Terrestrial soil microbial communities with excess Nitrogen fertilizer from Kellogg Biological Station, Michigan, USA - KB3-175-2 | ecosystem: Environmental > Terrestrial > Soil > Unclassified ...
AATTTCAAGGCCTTCACCAAGGAGCCTTACGCCTCCGGCTGGTCGATCATGGGCTACAGCGCCATCGTCGCGTTGAGCGACGGCATCAAGAAGGCCGGCAGCACCAAGTCGGACAAGGTGTCGAAGGCGTTGGCCGGTCTGACGTTCGATACACCCGCCGGCAGGCGCACCTTCAACGCCGAATCGCATGAGACGGCAGCGGGCGAGTTCTGGGGCCAGATGGTCAAGGACGACCGTTTCCCCTTCGCGACCATGAAGAACCCCAAATACGTCGACCAGGGACCGCTCACGAACTGATACCGACGCGCGGGCGCGTGAAAAAGCTGAGGCAGCGAGACGCGAGCACCGGCAGGCAGGACGCCACCACGGCGTCCGGCCGCCGGTTCAGCTTCGCCAGCAGCTGATCTGCCGTGCCCGCGTCATTCCTGTTCGGCCAGTTTCTCGGTGGTCTCACCACCGCGATGTTCCTGTTCTTGATCGCCTCGGGGCTGTCGCTCGTCTTCGGCGTGATGCGCGTGCTCAACTTCGCACACGGCTCCTTCTACATGATCGGGGCATATCTCGCCTGGCAGGCGGTGCAGTGGCTGACCCCGCTGCTCAGCGGCTTCTGGCCGGCGGTACTGGCGGCGGCTCTCGGCGTAGCGCTCCTCGGCTTCATCGTTGAGCGCCTCCTGCTGCGTCACCTCTATGGCCGCGAGGAGCTCTACCAGCTGCTGTTCACCTATGCCCTGGTGCTGATCCTGGGCGACGCCGCCAAGGCGGCGTGGGGGACGCAGCAGCTCTCGGTGTCGCGGCCGGCGATCCTGGCCGGCGGCTTCGACATCTTCGGCACCACGCTACCCGCCTACAATCTCTTCATCATGCTGCTCGGCCCGACGATCGCCGTCGCCGCTTGGCTGGCGCTCACCCGCAGCACCGCTGGGCGCATGGTGCGCGCCGCGGCCCTTGACCGCGAGATGCTGGGCGCTCTCGGCGCCAATGTCGGCGCGATCTACACCGGGATGTTCGTGGTGAGCTCGTTCCTCGCCGGCCTTGCAGGCGCGCTGGTGACGCCGATCCAGAGCATCGTGCCGGGAATGGACGTCTCGATCATCGTCGATGCGTTCATCGTCGTGGTAATCGGCGGGCTGGGCTCGTTCTGGGGCACGTTCTGGGGCTCGGTGATCTACGGCCAGGTGCTCTCCTTCGGCATCCTGATCTTTCCCGGCTTCTCGCTGTTCTCGGTGTTCGCGCTGATGGCGGTGATCCTCATCGTGCGCCCGTGGGGCCTCTTCGGGCGGCCGCTGCGATGATGCCGCGCGGCGAAGCGCTTCTCCGGCGCATTCCGTGGACGCTCGTCGTCTTCCTGGCGGCGCTCGTCGTGCCGTGGCTCGGCTCGCGCTACGATACGCTCATCGCTACCCTGATCGCCATCGACGCGCTCTTCGCCGTAAGCTTGAACCTGTTGCTCGGCACGACCGGCCTCGTCTCCTTCGGTCACGTCGCCTATTTCGGCATCGGCGCCTATATCTGCGGCATCCTGATGAAGACCTACGGCGTGGCATTCACCCTCGCCTTGCCGGCCGCCGCGCTCGGCACCGCGGCTTTTGCGCTGGTTTTCGGCTTCTTCTGCGTGCGTCTCATCAGGATCTACTTCGCCATGCTCACCCTCGCCTTCTCGCAGATCGTGTGGGCCATCTGCTACAAGTGGAACGACGTCACCGGCGGCGACCAGGGGCTGCCGAACGTGCCCTACCCCGATTTCGATTGGCTCTCCGCCGTTCCGTGGTTCGGCGACCTGCGCGTCGACGACCAGTTCTACCTGCTGACGATCGTCATCGTCGCCCTGTCGCTCGCAGCAATGCAGCGCATCATCGGCTCACCCTTCGGCCGCATGCTGACGACGATCCGCGAGAACCCCGAGCGCGCGGCGTTCATCGGCATCAACGTGCGGGCCTACGAGCTCGCCGCCTTCGTCGTCGCCGGCGGCTTCGCCGGCATTGCCGGCGCGCTCTTCGGCATTTCGAGCCGTGGCGTCTTCTCCGATTTCGTCTATTGGCCGAAATCGGCGGAAGTGATGATCATGACCATCCTCGGCGGCATGGAGCATTTCTGGGGGCCCGTGGTCGGCGCCGCGACGCTTGTCCTGCTCAACGACAAGATCACCTCCTACACAGAATATTGGCCGCTCGTGCTCGGCATCATCCTCCTGGTGCTGCTCTTCGCCTTTCCCGGCGGCATCGTCGGTGGCATCGTCGCCGGCGTCAGCCGACTTCGCCGACGGGCCGGGAGGCGCGCCCGTGCTTGAGGTGCAGGGCCTGAGCAAGTCCTTCGCCGGCTTCCGCGCCGTGGCCGAGGTCAATCTCGCCGTCGCCGACGGGCAGATCGCTGCGGTCATCGGCCCGAACGGCGCCGGCAAATCGACGCTGTTCAACCTCATCACCGGGCATTTGCCGCCGAGCGCCGGGCGCGTGCTGCTCGACAAGCGCGACATCACCGGCGTGCCGCCACATCGCATCTGCGGCATGGGCATCGGGCGCTCGTTCCAGCGCACCAACATCTTCCCGAAACTCACCGTGTTCGAGAATGTGCAGGCCGCTCTGCTTGCGCACCGCGGCCAGGGCCGGAACTTCTGGTCGCGCTCCGCTGATCTCTGCCGCGATGAGAGCGAAAGGCTGCTTGCTTCGATCGGCCTCGCTGACCAGGCGCAGACCATCGCCGGCACCATGTCCTATGGCAATCAGAAGCAGCTCGAGCTCGGTATCGCGCTGGCCAGCAACCCGAAGATCCTGCTGCTCGACGAGCCCACCGCGGGCATGTCGGCGAGCGAGACGCACGAGGCGATTGCGCTGATCGAGCGCATCGCCCGGGAGCGCGGGCTCACGCTGCTCTTCACCGAGCACGACATGGCGGTGGTGTTCTCGATCGCACAGAAGGTCGCCGTCATGCATCAGGGCCGCATCATCGCCGATGGCAGCGCCGCTGAGGTGCGCGCCGATGCCGAGGTGCGGCGCGTCTATCTCGGCGAACAGCCGTGAGCGCGCTGCTCGAGCTGGAGGACATTCACGCGGCCTATGGCCTCAGCCGCGTGCTGTTCGGCATCTCCCTCGTGGTCAATCCGGGCGAGTGCGTCTGCCTGCTCGGCCGCAACGGCGTCGGCAAGACCACCACCATGCGCTCGGTAATGGGCCTGACGCCGCCCTCGGCCGGGCGTATCCGTTTCAAGTCGCGCGACATCACGGGCTGGCCGCCCTACCGCATCGCCCGCGCCGGCATCGGCTTCGTGCCGGAGGACCGCCGCATCTTCGCCGAGCTCTCGGTGTGGGAGAATCTCGACGTCGCCCAGCGCGCCGCGGCGCGGCCGGGCCGCTGGACCATCGACGCGGTGTACGAGCTGTTTCCCGTGCTGGCGACTCTGCGCGAGCGTCAGGGCGGATACTTGTCGGGCGGCGAGCAACAAATGCTCACCATCGCCCGCACCCTCATGGGTAATCCCGAGCTGCTGCTGCTCGATGAGCCGTCGGAAGGGCTGGCGCCACTCGTGGTCGAGATGCTGCGTGCCAAGATCGGCGAGTTGAAGGCGCAGGGCCTCACTATCCTCCTCGCCGAGCAGGGCGTCGAGTTCTCGCTGGCGCTCGCCGACCGCGTCTGCGTGCTCGAGAAAGGCAGTGCGCGTTTCACCGGCCCCGCCGCCGCCCTCAAATCCGACCGCGCTCTCCTCGAGAGGCTGCTCTCGTTGTGACCGCGCGTCAATACGCGAGGTAACCGCCGTCGACCGGCAAGGTCACGCCGGTGATGTAGCGCGCCATGTCGGACGCAAAGAACACGGCGACCGGCGCGATGTCCTCCGGTGTACCAATGCGGCCCAACGGAATGCGACCCTCGAAATTCTTCATATAGGCCGGGTTCTCGCGCGCCCTCGCATTCAGCGGCGTGGCGATGAGGCCCGGCCCGATGGCATTGACACGCACACCTTTGGGCGAGAGCTCGATGGCGAGCGCCTTGGTGAGCGCGCGCACGCCTCCTTTGGACGTGGTGTAGGCGGCGGAATTGGGCAGCGCCACGAAGGATTGGATCGAGCCGATATTGATCACCGCACCCTTGGTCTCGGTGAGTTGCGCCAGGAATGCCGTTGTCATCAGATAGGGGCCGCTGAGATTGACCGCGAGCGTCGCGTCCCAATCCGCGCGCGCATTGGCGTCGGTGACCGTGCCGCGGCGGATGATGCCGGCGTTGTTGACCAGCACCGAGACCGCGCCGAGCTCGCCTCGCACCGCCTGCGCCAGCGCGTCGCATTGAGCGCGATCAGCGACGTCGCACGCGTAGCTCTGGGCGCCGCCGCCGATCGACTGCGCCGCCCGATGCGCGGCGTCGCCGTCGATATCGACCGCGATGACGCGCGCGCCGGCTTGCGCCATGCCGCGCGCGATGCCTTGGCCGATGCCGGATCCCGCGCCCGTGACGAGCGCCAAGCGGCCGGCGAGCAAGCCCTCCATGCGGATCCTCCCTCGGCCGAACGGCAAAAAGAGAAAAAGAGAGTGTGGCATGATGGCGAACGGACGGGAATGCTGGCAAGAAGCGGCGGCGAACCGTTCGCCGGCGCGGCCATGCCAATGAGGGATGAGCTCCATGTGGACGGTTCAAGTTGATCCGCTCGTCGCCGTCGGCGTCGTGGTCGCCACCGCGGCGACCGACGCCGTCTATGTCATGTTCACCGCCGCGGTCGCCGCGCGACGGCGCATTCCGGCCGCGACCTGGAGCAGCGTCTGGTACCTGCTCTCGTCCTTCGCCGTGATCAGCTACACCAGCAACTGGGTCTATGTCTGCTTCGCCGCCCTCGGCTCATGGCTCGGCGCTTATGCCTCGATCACGCTGCTGCATCGCACGCCGACGGCGCCGCCGTCGGTCGGATCGCCGCCGCACTGACATGTGAACCAGGTCACAGGCGGCGGCATCACGCCGCGCCACCATTGCCAGCCGGTCGAGATAGGGGGCAATGAGCATGACGGCGCAGCGCCGAGGACTGGCCGCACGCGTCAGGGACTTCACCGATACGCTTCGCGGCTCGGCCATGCTGCTCGTCCTATGGGTCGCGCTGCTCGGGATTCTGGCCGCACCGATCTACTTGACCGCTACCCTTGTCGACGGGCTGAGCGCGTCAGCCTGGCCGACCATTTTCTTGTGCATCGGCATCGGCATCGCCGAGTTCTGCGGCGTCGTTCTCGTCCTTCGTCATCTCGATCGTCGCGACGGGGGCATGACGCCGCTTTGAGGTCGGCGGCGCACGCTTATTGCCGAGCGAACGCGATCGGCCGATCGCCGCGCACCGTGGTGCGGTAGAGGCGGCGGCGCAAATGGGGCGGGCAGCCGGTCGCGAGATGGATCGTCGCACGATTGTCCCAGAACACCAGATCGTGCGGTTGCCAGCGATGGCGGTAGATGAAGCGCGGCTGCGTCATATGCGCGAAGAGGGCGGCAAGCAGCGCCCGGCTCTCGTCCTCGGGCAGCCCGACGACACGCGTGGTAAAGCCCTCGTTGACGAAAAGCGCCAGTCGCCCGCTGCCGGGATGGACGCGCACCATGGGATGGACGACCGGCGGCACCTTGGCCGCCGTCTGCTGATCGAGCTGCGGCCGATGCGGGTTGCTCTCGCCCTGCTTCCGGTTGCGGGCGAGGTAGCTGTGCTCGGCCTCGAGCGTGGCGATGCGCTCCTTCATCGCGCCGTCGAGCGCGTCATAGGCGGCGTGCATGCTGACGAACAGCGTGTCGCCGCCCTCCGCCGGCAGCTCTTGCGCGTGCAGCATCGAGCCCAGGCTCGGCTCGGCCAGATAGGAGAGATCGGAATGCCAGTAATGCCCGGCATCGACGAGGCCGATGGGCTGGCCATTCTCGAAGACATTCGAGACGATCAGGATCTCGCGATGGCCGCGCAGCAGGAAGCGCTCCTGCACGTGGATTTCGAGCGGACCGAAACGGCGGCTGAAGGCAATATGGTCCTCCGGGGTCATGCGGTCCTGGTCGCGGAAGACCAGCACCGAATGCTCGTCGAACGCGCTGCGAATCTTGGCAAAATCGCGACCATCCGGCGGCCGGGAAAGATCGAGGCCGACGATTTCGGCGGCCACAACGGGTGACAGCCGCCTGATTTCGAAGCTCATCAGCGTCCTCCGGCGCGGGATCGACCTCAACCGGCGCTCGTGCTCGGAGCGGGGCCGACCCGCGCCGGCCCACCGCCCGCACCCAGCTTAACGCACCAGGCGGCAAAATCGATCGACTTGCGGCCGCGGTGTCCACGGCGGCGTCGAGGGCCGAGCGCCGGCACCGCAGGCCGATTAAGTGGTTGGTAACCCTAATGGGTGCACCCTTAGCGCCAAATCATCCTTTCTGATGGTGTCTCGTGGCGACAGCGCTTTCCACTTCCGACTTGCCGCCGACCGCGGCCGCGGCCCACGCGCCGGCGATCCTGGTGGTCGATGACGACAAGCTGGCCCGGCATACGCTCCGCCATATGCTCGAGCATGCCGGTTTCACGGTGATTCTGGCGACAGGCGGGCGGCAGGCGCTGAGGACCTTCCAGGAGCGGCCGATCGCCGCCGTCGTCACCGACATCATGATGCCGTCGATGGATGGATTGCGGCTCATCCGCGAATTGCTGATGCTGCAGCCGAGCGCCGGCATCATTGCGGTCTCGGGCGCCGAGAAGCGGCTGGAGGTCGCCCGGCAAGTCGGCGCCAAAGCCGCGTTGCGCAAGCCCATCGAGCTCACGGAGCTCGTCCAGGCGGTGCGTCTCGTAACGAGCCAGCGCATCGCCGCGACGGAGCCAGTTCCGAACTAAGGACGACGTCGTATTGGCGGCCCCCATCCGCACACCGCCGCCTCGACTATTCACGTAAGCTGAACGGTCCCTTCGCAACTCCGCAGCTTATTCAGCGCGGCCAGGAGGCGCATCTTTCCAGTCACGGACGCGGTGATCGGCACCGCGCGGTGAATGGAAGGAACCAGGATCATGACCAACAAGCTCGGCTCTCTCGCCCGCATCGCGACGCTGTCGCTGGCGCTCGCAGCCCCCTTCGCCGGCTCGGCTCTGGCCGACGACGAATACGGCACCGGCCATGAAGCCGTGATCGCCCAGGCGGCCGCGTCGCAGCCTTCGGCGCCGCTCAGCACGGCCCAGGTTGCTGCGCTCAACGACGCGTTCAAGGTCGGCCAGAACGACGCCTTCGGCGGCGCGCGCTCCTCGCAGCTCGCACCGGTGGCGCTCGGCAGCCCGTCGCGCCTCGCCTCGATGTCGCATAGCGTCGGCCAGATCGACCTCGTGGGCTCGGGCGGCGCACAGGACGCGCTCGCGATCGGGATCTATCAGCCCGGCAGTGGCACCGACTTCTGATGCCCGCGATGTGAGGCCGGCGCCCAAACGGCGCCGGCCTTCGCGCTTATTCCACCGCCGGGCCCGGCGCGCACCCCGTCTCACGAATACCATCACGATGTTTGCAACGCTTCGCTAGAGCCCGAGCGCGCTCAGCGATGGATGATCGTCGGGCCGGCGCCCCAGCGGCCAGTGGTATTTGCGCTCGCTCTCCTTGATCGGCAGGTCGTTGATGCTGGCGATGCGCAAACGCATCAGCCCCTCCGCGTCGAACTCCCAGTTCTCGTTGCCGTAGCTGCGGAACCAGTTGCCGCCGTCGTCATGCCATTCGTAGGCGAAGCGCACGGCGATGCGGTTCTCGCGGAAGGCCCAGACCTCCTTGATCAGGCGATAGTCGAGCTCGCGGTTCCATTTGCGCGTCAAGAACGCCTCGATGGCGGCGCGGCCCTCGATGAATTCCGAGCGATTGCGCCAACGGCTGTCGACCGTATAGGCCAGCGCGACGCGCACGGGATCGTGCGTGTTCCAGGCATCCTCGGCGCCGCGTGCCTTTTGCGCGGCGGTCTCGGCTGTGAACGGCGGAAGAGGTGGGCGGCTCATCGGCGATTCCTCGTCTTGGGTTCGGGACGGCGGCTGCGGCACGATAGCCGGGTCCAGCCTGTCCCATTCGCGCGTTTAGCGCGCTGCCCCCGGGGTCGTCCACCGGCGGCGCCGCTGGAATGCCCCGAACGCTGCGGTGCCCGAACCATTCTCGCCCTCGCTTCGATCCATTTCCCCCCTCGCCTGCTCCTCCTGTCGCCTGCCCTCTGACATGCCCTGCCGCGTGGACAGCGCAAGGCGCGCGGCTTATATAGCCGCGATGTCCTCCCATCGCTCGGATCAGCAACCCGCCGTCTCGCCGCGCATTCGCGCGGCTCGCCGCTGACCCGATGAGCGGTCTCGACGTCATCACCTTCGGCTGCCGGCTCAACGCCTTCGAATCCGAGGTGATCCGGGTCGAGGCCGCAGCCGCGGGCCTCGACGATGCGGTGATCGTCAACACGTGCGCGGTGACGGCGGAGGCCGAGCGCCAGGCGCGGCAGGCGATCCGCCGCGCCCGCCGTGCGCGGCCCCACGCGCGGCTCATCGTCACCGGCTGCGCCGCGCAGATCCGGCCGCAGCATTATGCCGCGATGCCCGAGATCGACCAGGTGCTCGGCAACGAAGCGAAACTCAGGCGCGGCAGCTATGGTGCGGATACCTCGCGCGTTTTAGTGGGCGATATCGGCAGGGCGCCGATGCCGGCGCCGCCGCCGCTTGACGCGCTGGAGCGGCGCGCCCGCGCCGTGGTTCAGGTGCAGCAGGGCTGCGACCACCGCTGCACCTTCTGCACCATCCCGTTGGGTCGTGGCCCGAGCCGATCGCTCCCCATGGGCGACATTGTCCGGCAAGTGCGCGCGGCGGTGACGCTCGGCCATCGCGAAGTGGTGCTGACCGGCGTCGACATCACGGCTTTCGGCGGCGACCTGCCGGGCAAGCCCGGCCTCGGCCAGCTCGTGCGGCGCTTGCTCGCGCTGGTGCCTGAGCTCGAGCGGCTCAGGCTTTCCTCGCTCGACCCGGTGGAGATCGACGATGACCTCTGGCGTTTGGTCGCGGACGAGCCGCGCCTCATGCCGCATCTCCATCTCTCGCTGCAAGCCGGCGACGATCTCGTGCTGAAGCGCATGGCGCGCCGCCATAGCCGCAGCGAGGCGCTCGCTGTCTGCCGGCGCGCGCGGGCGCTACGTCCGGGTATCGCGCTCGGCGCCGATCTCATCGCCGGATTCCCGACCGAGAGCGAGGCGATGTTCGAGAACACGCTGGCGCTGGCTGAGGATGCGCCGCTCGACTACCTTCATGTCTTCCCGTTCAGCGCGCGGTCCGGCACGCCGGCGGCGCGCATGCCGCAAGTGCCGGGCACCCTCGTCCATGAGCGCGCGGCGCGGCTGCGCCAAGCCGGCGCAGCACTGCTCGCCCGCTCGCTTGCCACACGTATCAGCACCACCGCCGCGGTGCTCGTCGAAGGCAAAGGCTTCGGCCACAGCGAGCACTACGCGCCGGTGCGGTTCAACGGCGGCATCGCCCGCGGCGAGGTCGCCCATCTCCGCATCACAAGCGCCGCCGCCGATGCGCTCCTCGGCGAGGTGATCGCATGATCGCGCACGCGCATCTTCACCCTCTCACCTCCGGGGAGAGGGCTGGAGTGACGGGGCGACACCGCACAATCGAGCACAGGGACGCAAGCTGCTCCACTCCCGTCCCCCTCACCCTCTCCCCACGGAGAGAGGGAATCGAGTTCGGCGCCCAATGAGCGAGGAGCGCAAGGGCTGGTTCGCGCGGCTCAAGTCGGGGCTGGCGCGCTCGTCGGCGAAGCTCAGCGACGGCATCGGCGGCATCTTCGCGCGGCGCCGGCTCGACAACGAGACGCTGGGCGAGCTCGAGGACTTGCTCATCGCCGCCGACATGGGCACCGGCATCGCCGAGGAAGTGACCGAGCGGCTGCGACGCACGCGCTTCAATCAGGAGGTGGCGCCGGAGGAGATTCGCGCTGCGCTCGCCGAGGAAGTGACGAAGTCGCTGTCGCTGGTCGACCGGCCACTCAAGCTCGACCCGGCGCTGAAGCCGATGGTGGTGCTGGTCGTCGGCGTCAACGGCAGCGGCAAGACGACAACGATCGGCAAGCTCGCCAGGCAGTATCGCGGCCAGGGCCTCGGCGTGATGATGGCGGCCGGCGACACCTTTCGCGCCGCCGCTGTCGAGCAGCTCAAGATCTGGGGCGAGCGCACCGGCGCCCAGGTGATGGCGCGCGAGACCGGCGCCGACGCCGCCGGCCTCGCCTTCGACGCCTTCGCCGAGGCCAAGCGCCAGGGCGTCGACGTCTTGTTGATCGACACCGCCGGCCGCCTGCACAACAAGGCCGATCTGATGGCCGAGCTGCAGAAGATCGTGCGCGTGCTGAAGAAGGTCGACGCCAAGTTGCCGCACGCCGTACTGCTGGTGCTCGACGCGACGGTCGGCCAGAACGCGCATGCCCAGGCCGAGACCTTCCGCGACATGATCGGCGTCACCGGCATCGTCATGACCAAGCTCGACGGCACCGCGAAGGGCGGCGTGCTCGTCTCACTCGCCGAGAAATACGGCATCCCCGTGCACTACATCGGCGTCGGCGAGAGCGCCGACGATCTCCGGCCTTTCGAAGCGGAGGCCTTCGCGCGCAGCTTGGTGGGATTGGAGAGCTAGCCGGCCAGCGCAGCCCACAGCAGCGCGAGGCCGGAGCACAGCAGCAGCGCGTCGAGGACGTGCTGGAAGACGCTGACGCTCATGCGCTGCACCACGGCTTTGCCGAGGAAGGCACCGGCCATGACCGACGAGCCGATGATCAAGCCCTGAATGATCGATGGCAGCGGCAGCGCGCCGAATTGGCGGAAGGTCGTCACTTTGCTGACGAAGAGGGCGAGCGAGCTCGCCGCCTCGGTCGAGATGAAGGCGCCGCGCCGCAGCCCGTAGGAGGTGAAAGCGGGCACGCTGAGCGGGCCGGTCGAGATGACGATCCCGGTGAGGAAGCCGATGATGCCGCCGGCCACGGCCAGCTGCCAGAGGCCGATGCGCAAATGCCGCGCGGTGAGCCAGCGCCGGCCTGGAATCATCAGCAGGAAGAAGGTGCCGAGCGCCACGTCGACCCAATGCGACGGCAGCACCAGGAGCGTGCGGGCGCCGAGCGCCGCAGCCGGCACGCCGGTGGCGGAATAAGCGAGGGACGCGCGCCAATCGACTTCGCGCCACCACGCCCAGACCTTGGCGATGTTCGACATCAAGCCGGCGATCGCCATCATCGGCACCGCCTGCTTGGGGCCGAACTGGAACACCAGCACGGGCAGCAGCATGATCGACGCGCCGGTGCCGATGATGCCGCTCAAGGCTCCCGCAAACAGCCCGACGACCAGAACGAACGCGTAGCTGGCCATCCGTCCTCCCCCCGCCGTGCCGCGCTCACCTTAGCGCCACGACCGCTCGACCACCCACTTTCTTGTGAGTTTGCGCCGGAGGTGGAACTCAACGACTCATCGCTGAGCCTGGAGCCGGCAAAGCCCGGCGATTGTGCGATCTTTGCCCGGCACCGGACGACCGGTCGGCAAGGGAACCACGACAGGCGCGTCATGTTTCCAGAGCGAGGTATCTGACATCGAAAGGGAAAAATATGAAAAAAGTAGCAGCCGCACTCGCACTTCTGGTTGGATTGACCGCATGTCACGTCGGATTTGGTATTGGCGAGAACGCTCAACAGCCGACACATATCGCGAGCAACGGCGCCGCCGAATAGAGTTGCCGGCCGTGGCGAGCGGCGCGACGGACCGATGCTGAGACGTCGCGCTGCTCGCGCTAAAGCTCGATCCGCAAAGCAAAAACTTGAACGGCGCACGTAGCCGTCCGCCGGCTTCTTACATATCCCACTCCGCCCTTCTCTAGCCGCGCCGGCGCGCTCTGGTGCGGGCCGCTTTGCGTGCGGCGCTGGAGCGCGCCGCCGCTCCCTTGGTCCGCGCCGCTTTCCGAGCCGCGGCGGAGCGGCTGGAGGCTTTGCGGTGCGACGCCGCGCGCTTCGCTTGGCGCGACAGCGCGGCACGCGAGACGGTGCTGCGTGGCTCACGTTTCAGGGCGCGTTTGACGGCGCGAGCAACCCGCGGGCGGCGGCGACTCTTGCGCCGACCCTGGCCGGCCGCATAGGCGTATTGGGCACTCTTGCGCGTGCGCCGCTTGGCTTGACCTTTCCTCGGCGGCCTCAACTTGACGCCGGCACGCCGCGCCTCGGAGAGGCCGATGGCGATCGCCTGTTTGGTCGAGCGCGCGCCATGCTCGCCGCGGCGGATCTTGTCGATCTCGGCGTGCACGAACTCGCCCGCCTGGGTCGAGGGCGATTTGCCCTCGCGCGCGTCCTGCCGCGCCTTCTCAATGGTTTCTTTGTCCGGCATGCTGGTTCTCATCGTCACATTGCATGCGCCGCGACGGCGGCGCCATGCCATCCCAACGCCATGGAATCGTGGGCGTTCCGATGGCTTAGCCCCGTCAATCGGCCAGCGCCGCGGCGAGGACTCGCGCGGGGTGCAGCGCCTCGCGTCCGGCGCCGTGCTCGATCTGGTGGCGGCAGCTCGTGCCGGCGGCGACGAGAATGGCGTCCGCCGGCGCACCGCGCATCTTGGGCAGC
>Ga0134126_10009020_pt1 | contig 12563 bp, 15 predicted proteins | sample KB31752_FD_96881 | JGI IMG/M metagenome (GOLD analysis project Ga0134126, IMG submission 96881) | Terrestrial soil microbial communities with excess Nitrogen fertilizer from Kellogg Biological Station, Michigan, USA - KB3-175-2 | ecosystem: Environmental > Terrestrial > Soil > Unclassified ...
ATTGACGCCGAGGGCTTGAGCGATCTGCAGATGGGCTCCGGTGAGCATGCAGATGCCGTTCAGGGTGGTGTCGGAGATACTCTTGCAGGTGGGGAGGGCGCTTTTGATCGTGGCGTAGTCGGTGTCGGCCGTCACCGCGGCGCCGTTCGTATCCTTGATGCCGTTCGTCAGCAGAACGAGATAGCCGTTATCCGTGGTCCCTGTGCTCGCCACCAGCGGATGCGACGGGCGGATCTCCAGGATGGTGTTGCCCACGCCCGTCTCGGGTCCGAGACCCACGGTGTAGTCGGTTCCAAGCTGCAGCGGCTGCACGACTCCCGTCGTCGCGCGGGTGGTGTTGTCGATGGTCACCTGGACGACGATGACGGAGCTCGCCGTGAGCGACGCCGGATCGATCGGGGCGCGGAAGCGCGCGCGAATCACGGCGTTGGTGGAAAAGCCGTCGAGCGCATTGATCGCGGACTGGGAAGGCATCAGCGCGTTGGCCGGCTGAATGTTGAGCGTGCCGTCCGTCGAGCCCGCGAAATACAAGTCGGTCGGGTAGGGCAGGATGCCCTGCTCGGGTTGGAAGAGCGCCGCGGTTCCGGCCGGCGGAGTCACCGCGGTGGCGCCGCCTGGATTATTGCCGCTCGTGAGATCGGTCGGGCCGACGGTCCCGTGGGCGCCTCCCGAACAAGCGCCCAACGCCAGAGCCGTCACCAGGACTGCAGTCGCAAGGAGTCGGTCCATATCCCTCACGGAAGTGCCCCCCTGAAAATCCCGCAGTGGATCGGCGGGAGCGGAGCTTCGCCAATCCCACAGGGGATCGGCGGGAGCGCAGCTTCGCCAATCGGACGCCGCGGCGGCGCGCTGAGCACGCGCTTGTAGTAGTCAACGGCTAGGTTACGCTTAGCGCGAGAAAGGTGGCAAGCCGCCGCCCGGAGGGCGGAACGCGTTGTCTCGCAGCGAAAAATACCAAGGATCCCGTGACCCGAAGCACGCTCGTGGGGCGCAGGCGCGGCAGCTTCGGATCATCGGTGGTACGTGGCGCGGCCGGCGCTTCCGATTCCCCGCTTCCCCCCAGATACGCCCGACCCCGGACCGTGTTCGCGAGACTCTGTTCAACTGGCTCGGGAGCCGTGTGTCAGGGTCGAGGTGCCTGGACCTGTTCGCCGGCAGCGGGGCCCTGGGACTCGAGGCGCTGTCTCGTGGGGCTGCGGAGGTTACGTTCGTGGAGCGAGACGCGGCCGCCGCGAGCGAGCTTGCCTCGCGTCTGACCGAGTGGGGTGCCCGTGGGGCGCTCGTGGAGCGAAGCGACGCACAGCAGTTTCTGCGGCGTCCCGCGCCGGCGCGGCCGCTCGATATCGTGTTCCTCGATCCCCCGTTTGCCGAGGGACTGCTACAGAGCACGGCGGAACTGCTCGAGAGCAGGCACTGGCTGGCAGCAGCCGCGTACATCTATGTCGAATGCGCGGCACGCGAAGGCCTGCCACCCCTGCCGGCCCCCTGGACGCTCGTCAGGGCGAAGCAGGCCGGTGAGGTCGGGTATCATCTGCTCGCGCGCAGCCAGCAGGATTCTTTGAGGGAGACGGTGCAGACATGAACCGCACTGCCATCTATCCGGGGACGTTCGACCCGATTACCAACGGCCATCACGATCTGGTGCGCCGCGCCGCCGGCATTTTCGAGCACGTGATCGTCGCGATCGCCGCCAATCCGAACAAGGCGCCGATGTTTCCCTTGGACGCCCGCGTGGACATGGCGCGGCGTGTGCTGCATGACTTGCCGAATGTGGCTGTAGTGGGATACGCAGGGCTGACTGTGGAATTTGCGCGCGCCAACAAGGCAGCTGTCGTGGTGCGCGGGCTGCGGGCGGTATCGGACTTCGAATTCGAGTTTCAGCTCGCGAACATGAACCGTCACATGGTGCGGGAGATCGAGACGGTGTTCCTCACGCCTCAGGAGCAGTTCACGTTCATCTCATCGTCGCTCGTGCGGGAAATCGCGGTGCTCGGTGGTGACGTCCGCGAGTTCGTGCATCCCATCGTCGAGGCGGAGCTCAAGAAACATCGCCGCGGCTGAGGAGAGGATGAATCCGAGGGGCAGAGCCTTTCTGGAGGGGACCTGGGTGCCGGTCGCGGCAGATGTCGCCGGCAAGCCGCTGTTCGTGAGCGAGCTGCGCGTGAAGTATTTCGTTCTCCAGAGCGGCGCCTACAGCATCATCGACCGGACCAATCACGTGGTCGACAGTGGCAGCTACTACGTGAACGCGGCCGCCGATCCGGCGACACTGGATATCGTGGGGCGCGACGGTCCGGGCGCGGGGAAGACGCTGCTGGCGATTTTCCAGCTCGATGAGGACAGTTTGACGGTGTGCTACGACCTCGACGGTCACGAGCGTCCCATCGACATGCAGCCGAAGGAAGACCAGCTGCTGCTGAGTATTACCTACGCGCGCGCTTCGACCGCGCTTTCGTGAGCCGCGGGACGACTGCCTGAGATTTGCGGCGAGCCCCAGGCGCGCCTTTGCGGACGGTCACAGCGGCTGCGCGTAAGGACCCTCTGCGGATCGGCGCGCGCGCCTTGTGCGCAGCCGTGCGTGCCTTGCTCGGCGCCGCGCGTGAGCGCGCCGCTCCATTGCCCGCGCGGGGAGTTCGTCGTGTCGCTGCCCTCGCTCGAGGCGAGGCGTGCCGTTTGCGTGTTGAGCGAGTCGCGCGATGTCTGCGCGGGAGCCGCGGGAGGCGAATACGCTCGAGCGGCTGTGGGAGCTTGCCCGCTCGTGCCAACTCCACGGCGCGCCACAGAAACCACGCGGCGACACTTCGGTGCGGAGCCCACCGGGCTCCGAAAAGGGCGAGTGCCTTCGGCGAGGGCATCTTCTTCAACCCATAGGCGAGGCGAAAACCGTTGCGGACGCCGAAGTCATCGACCGGCAGGATGTCGGGCCGGCCCAGCCGGAACATGAGCATCATTTCGACTGTCCACCGGCCGATGCCGCGAACCTGCGTGAGGCGTGTGATGATCTCTTCGTCGCCGAGCGTGCGCAGCGTCTCGTGATCGGGTACCACGAGGGAGAGTGTCTTCTCCGCGAGGTCGCGCAGCGAGGCTATCTTTGCATAGGAGAATCCGGCCGCGCGCAGCGTTGCTTCGGGAGCGGCGAGCACGGCCTGGGGAGTTGGAAACAGCCCGTCAGTGCCGCAACTGCGGATAAAGCGGCCGAGAATCGTGTTGGCGGCGGTTCCGTTGAGCTGCTGGTGAGCAATCGCCTGAGCGAGGGTCTGGAAGGGCGCGCAATCAGGCTCAACGACCATTGTCGAGGGGCCCACCGCGCGAATGACGCCGCCCAGGATGGGGTCGACGGTCGACAGGTGTGCGATCGCGAGCTCGCTCATGATGGCGGCCATTCCCGAAAGTATCCGGTGGGCTACTTCTGGCAGGTCGCGCAATAGTACGTCGAGCGCTGGCCCTGAGTCAGCTGGCGGATGGTCGTGCGGCAAGTCCGGCAAGGCTTGCCGGCGCGCTCGTACACATAGAGCTTCTGACGGAAGTAGCCGGGTGAGCCATCGGCCCCCACATAGTCGCGTAAGGTGGTGCCGCCTACTCGAATTGCCATCGCCAGCACGGTGCGCACGGCACGTGCAAGCCTGGAGACTTCCGCGCGTGACAGGCTGCGCGCCTGCCGCCGGGGCCGAATCCTCGCCCTGTACAGCGCTTCGTTCGCGTAGATATTGCCGACGCCCACGACCAGGCGGCTGTTCATCAGCAGCTGTTTGATCGCGACCTTGCGGCGCCGGGTGATGCGCCACAGATAGTCCGCGTTGAATGCCTCGTCGAAGGGCTCCGGGGCGAGCTTCGCGAGCAACGGATGCTCGTTCGGATCACCGGCGACATAATGCAGGCTGCCGAAGCGGCGTGGATCGTTGAACCGCAGCAGGCTCCCGGAATCCAGCAGCACGTCGACATGGTCGTGGACCCGTCGCGGCGTATCGCCGGGGAGCACCCGCAGGCTGCCCGACATGCCCAGATGCAGCAGCAGGGTGCCGGACTCGAGTTCGAGCAGAAGGTACTTGGCGCGGCGCTTGGCATGCAGGATGCGCAGCCCGGCGACACGCGCCGCCAAGTCCTCCTGCACGCGCCAGCGCAGGCGCGGCTCGTGGACGTGAAGGGCGACGATGCGCCGGCCGACTGCGTGCGGCTCGATGCCCCGTCGGGTGGTCTCTACTTCGGGAAGCTCGGGCACACCCTCACGTTCGAGGACAGACCGCGTAGCGCGTGGCTACTTGATCTTGGTTTCCTTGTAGGCGACGTGCTTGCGGGCGACCGGGTCGAACTTGCGCACTTCCATCTTGTCCGGATGCAGCCGCTTGTTCTTGGTGGTGACGTAGAAATGGCCGGTTCCTGCGGAGGACAGGAGCTTGATTTTCTCGCGCATGGGAATTCTCCGTGAGTCTCTTTCAGGGCCTCGAGGTCAGACCTTGACGCCCTGGGCGCGCAACTCGGCGACGACGTGGTCGATGCCCTTTTTCTCGATCGTGCGCAGCCCCTGGGTGGAGATGCGCAGCGACACCCAGCGCTTCTCGGCCTCGAGCCAGAACCGCTGGGAATGCAGGTTCGGCAGGAAGCGACGGCGCTTCTTGTTGTTGGCGTGGGAAACGCGGTTGCCGACGGCTGGCTTCTTGCCAGTGATCTCGCAGACCCGGGTCATAACGGCTTTCCAATCAAGAAGTTACTGAGGGTGGCGGGCGTTGCGCCGGCCCACCGGAGCCGCGCTTTATACCAGCTTCGGTTGCGGAATGCACGCCCCCGGCCCCGCCGCTACTCGTGGGTGAGCGTCGGTGGCAGCCTGCCGGGCCCCTGGGTCCGCGGGGATCCTCAACCGGCAAGGGCTGGAGAGCCCCGGCCGGCGAGAGCTTCAGTTCGTCGTCTCAGTGAGCCGTCGGCGTGAGGTTCGCGGCGATGCTCGTCGCCAGGGCGCTGCACTGGGGGTGTCCCCAGCCGCTCGCGCTGACGCCCGACTGCTGCCCCACCTGCGGGATGAGATCGTACACAATGTTGTCCGGACGGGCGGCGTCGCCGCTGACCCCGGAGGGCACGTGATCCAGCTTCAGGTTGGTCCGGGTGCGCCATGCGATGTTGTGGTCAGCGCAGGAGCTGTCGCCGCTGACGCCGATCGCTCCGACCAGAACATGCGCGGCGTTGTATAGCGCGAGCCCACCACCGAAGACGTTCACGCCCCCGATGCGGAAGCCCACCATAGGATCATTGCGCGTGCCGAATGCCGCGGCCGGGCCGCGGTAGGCCACTTCAGTGTCCACCGGATTGCTGTGCTGCAGTCCGTACAGAGATCCGCCGGGCTGGGTGGCGAAATACAGATTGGCGGTCGACAGCGCGAGCCCCGGCAGGCTGAAGGCGTTGGCTGTGTTGGCCTTCTGCGCCGAGATGACGCGGCTTCCGGGCCACTGTTGGCCTCGGTCCGAGCCCGTGAAGGCCACCGCGCAAACCACGCCGTCGCGGTTGACTACGGTTCCCCACATTTCCAGGCCGAACCCGCCGTTCTGCTGGCTTTGGGCCTGCGTCAGGGCGAACCTCAGGGCCGCGTGGCTTGGAAGGCCGCCGCAGACATTGACACCGAAGTCCGGGTCGTCGTCCGATCCGCGTGGATCGTTGGCGAGCGCTCCCGAAGCGGCGCCCAAGGCGGCGGCCGAGCTGAACAGGATGGCGAGTGAACCCGATTTTGATCTTGTCATGGAGGTTCCCCTTCGAGTCAAAACCAACACTACCGCCAACGTGGCCGGGGCGGCGGCAGGGTTGATGGCACGCGCTGCGACACTGTCAGCGTCGTGCGCCCGGCCCGATCGATGCTGAACGCACAGCATTACAGAACCTTGAACGACTATGCACTCAGGTGTTGCCTGAGGTTGACGAACGCGCACGGCGCCGCGGGTGTTGGTTCGAATCCGGCACAGCCGGAGGGAGGGGGACGTCGATTCAATCGGTTTGGCGGGCCGCTTTGCGCGGAGCGCCACCGAGGTGGCGGACGCAGCCGGCTCGGTGTTGGCTCATAACAGGCCGCGCTCGGCAAACGACAGACAGCGTCCATCTCCAACGATGATGTGATCGAGCACGCGCACGTCCACGAGGGCGAGCGCGTCACGCAGGCGCTGAGTCGTGAGCTCGTCCGCCTGGCTGGGTTCGGTGACTCCGGACGGGTGATTGTGAGCGAAGATGACCGCGGCCGAGTTGTGAGTCATTGCGTGACGGACAACTTCGCGGGCGTGGACGGTGGCGCCGTCGATCGTCCCGCGAAACATCTCCTCGAACGCGATGAGCCGGTGCCGCACGTCGAGGAACAGACAGCAGAAGACCTCGTAAGGACGGTCCCGCAACTGGGCGACGAGGAACTTGCGCGTGGCGTCGGGCGCACTCAACGCCGGGCTAACCTGCAAGACCTCGCAATAGTGCCTGCGCGTGAGCTCGAGGGCAGCCTGCATGGTTGCGTAGCGAGCAGGTCCGATGCCGGGGAAGCGCGGCAGGCCAAAGCGGTCCGGGCGCATCCGTGCCCGTGGCCTGTGGCGGCGGCGTCCGGCGGCGGGCTTGGGCTCCGGCTCCCGGACCCAGCGCGCCCGCTCGGCGCTCAGCAGCTGGCGCAGGGAGCCGAAATCGGCGATCAGCGCGCGGGCCAACTCCACGGCCGAGTGCCCTTTGCGGCCGCACCCGATGAGGATGGCGAGCAATTCGGCCTCCGACAGGGTATGAGCGCCGCGGGCGAGCAGCTTCTCGCGGGGACGTTGTGACTCTGGCCAGTCGCGGATGCTCATCTGCGGGGGGGCTTCGGGGGAAAGGCGATCAGTGTGCGCCGCCCACGCGGAGCCTCGGAAGGGGCCAAAAAGGGCCTGATATCCGCAAAAGTGCGAGCCCATTTGGGCTGGCCCATTTTGGGCTGGCCCATTTGGGCTGGCCCATTTGGGCTGGCGCGTCGGGCCGGTCGCCCTCTGAGCCGGCCCCTCCGGGCCGACCCGCCTGCGCCCCAGGGGACTTTTGCCTATCAATTGGCGGAGCCGGATAATCAAAGCCGACGGCGTGAACGAGACCCTCGATGCAAGGCAAACGGATTCTCCTCGGTGTCACCGGCGGCATTGCCGCCTACAAAAGTCCCGATCTGGTGCGACGGCTGCGCGAGCGGGGCGCCGAGGTTCAGGTGGTCATGACGGCCTCCGCGCGCCAGTTCGTGAGCAGCCTGACCTTCCAGGCCGTGTCCGGCCATGCGGTACGGACGGACTTGTGGGACCCGGCCGCCGAGGCCGCGATGGGGCATATCGAGCTCGCCCGCTGGGCAGACCTGGTGCTCGTGGCCCCGGCCAGCGCCGGCTTCATCGCCCGGCTGGCGGGCGGCCAGGCGGATGATCTGCTGACGACTTTGTGCCTGGCCACGGAGGCGCCGATTGCCCTGGCGCCGGCGATGAACCGCGTCATGTGGGCGAATGCCGCGACGCGGGCCAATGTGGCGACGCTGCAGGCCAGGGGTATCCAGACTTTCGGACCGGCCGAGGGCGACCAGGCCTGTGGCGAAGTGGGCGCAGGGCGCATGCTCGAGCCGATCGAGCTTGCCGACCGCGCGACTCATCAGATTCTGCGGGACGGCCCCCTCCACGGCAGGCGTGTCCTGATCACTGCGGGTCCGACGCGTGAGCGGATCGACCCGGTGCGGTTCATCAGCAACCGCAGCTCCGGAAAGATGGGGTTCGCCGTGGCGCAGGCGGCGCGCGAGGCCGGAGCGGAAGTCGTGCTGGTGTGCGGGCCGGTGAGCCTGCCGACGCCCCCCGGAGTGCGCCGTGTCGACGTCGAGAGCGCCGCGGACATGCTTGCGGGCGTGCTCCGCGAGGTCGAAGGCTGCGACATTTTCATCTCGACCGCGGCCATTGCCGACTATCGTCCCGCGCAACCCGCGAACCAGAAGATCAAGAAGACCTCCGACACCCTGGATCTGAGCATGGAGCGGACGGTCGACGTGATCGCCACCGTTGCCGCGCGAGCGCACAGACCGTTCGTGGTTGGGTTCGCCGCGGAGACCGAAGCGGTCGAGCAGCATGCGCGCGCCAAGCTGCTGAAGAAGAATCTCGACATGATCGCGGCGAACGAAGTGGGCCATGACAAGGCGTTCGACTGCGAGGAGAACCAACTGGTCGTCCTGTCGCGCAACGGGCGCCATGAGCTGGGCAAGGCGTCCAAGCTGGCGCTGGCACGCGAGCTCATCGCGTTGATCGCCAAGTCCTTCGAAGCGGCGCGCGCCGGTGGCGCGGTTCAAACCGCGCGGGCTTGAACCATGAGCGGCTCCCCACTCCGTCCGCTGAAGGTGCGGATTCTGGACGCACGCATCGGCGCCGCCTTCCCCCTGCCGGCCTACGCGACCAGTGGCTCAGCCGGATTGGATCTGCGTGCCTGCCTGGATGGGCCCGTGGTGCTCGAGCCTGGGCGCGCCCAGCTCATTCCGACCGGCCTTGCCATTCACATCGAGGATCCGGGACTGGCGGCGGTGATCCTGCCGCGCTCGGGGCTCGGCCACAAACACGGGATCGTACTGGGCAATCTCGTGGGGCTGATCGACTCGGACTACCAGGGCCAGCTGATGGTGTCCTGTTGGAATCGCGGCCAGGAGCCCTTCACCATCCAGCCGGGCGAGCGCATCGCGCAGCTCGTGGTAGTGCCGGTCGTGCAGGTGGCGCTCGAGGTGGTCGAGGATTTCACCGACTCGGCCCGCGGCGCCGGCGGCTTCGGTCACTCCGGCAGAAGCTAGCCCCTGACCGGGCAGGGGGCCAGCCTCCGTCAGCGGTCGGGGTCCTGTGGCCGCAGCCGCGGCGCTCGCTCAGCGATCAGGCGTCGTGTGCAGCTGGCGGTAGCGGTCGATGTCCGCCTGGAACTGGCTGCGCAGGCTGGTCTCTTCCTCGCCCTGCGTGACGAGGGCCGCGTTCTGCGAGCGCATCTCGTTCAGCGTTCTGACCAGGTCTTCCGTCAGGTCATCGGGCATGCGGCGGGAGCCCGGCTTCGGGTTGTAGGGCGTGAAGAGCATGGCGCGCGACTGCAATGCCGCCAGGCGCGAGCGCAGCGTCTCGACGTACGCCTCCGCGGCGGCTCGCTGGGCCTTGAGCTGCTGGAGGCGCTCATCGCGCAGCGCCTCGATATCGGCTACTGACGTGTAGGTGGTCAGCAAAAAGCTGTCGTGTTGCTTCTGGCGCAGGATCACCTCTTCCTTGCGGGCATCCGCGGCCTGCTGTTCCGGCGTCTTCTCCGCATCCAGGCGCTTCAACTCAACACCCTGGGAGTTGAGCTCCGTACGCTCCTTCTGGGCATATTGAGGGGGTACGTGGTCGCCGTAGTGCACGATACCCTGATCGTCCACCCACCGGTAGGTCACCGTCTTGCTGGCCGCTGCGCCGGCCGCCGCCGTCCAGGCGCCGGCGGCCAACAGGAATACTGCAGCGAATCGCGGCCCAGGAGCCGACATGCAACCCATCCTCCAAGTCACGAGCAGGCGGAGGAATATTCCGACGGAGCTGTCGTCGTGGCAAGCCTCATGTAACCCCGAAAGCCTCCCGGTAGGCCCGCAGAGATGTGAGCTGTTCTGCAGAAATGCGTGCCGGTCCGCGGGCGGGGCGCGCCAGAGCCTCGATGAGCTCCGCGAGTGTGATCACGCTCACACACCTGAGTCCGTAGGTCGACTCGATCTCCTGGACGGCCGACAGGGCCCCCTGGCCACGCTCCTGGCGGTCCAGGGCCAGTGCGATGCCGGCTGGCTCGGCACCGGCGGCCTGGATGATCTGCAGGGATTCGCGGATGGCGGTCCCGGCCGTGATCACATCGTCGATGATCAGGACCCGCCCGGAGAGCGGGCTGCCGACGACACTGCCTCCCTCGCCGTGATCCTTGGCTTCCTTGCGATTGAATGCATAGGGAACGCTGCGGTCGTGATGCTCGGCGAGTGCGATGGCGGCGGCCGTCGCCAGCGGAATGCCCTTGTAGGCGGGGCCGAACAGCATGTCGAAGGCGATGCCCGAGCGAGTGATGGCGCTCGCGTAGCACTGCCCGAGAACCAGAGCGGCTTCGCCGTCGCTGAACTGACCGGCGTTGAAGAAGTAGGGGCTCTCACGGCCGGATTTGAGGGTGAAACGCCCGAAGCGCAGGGCATTGCGCGCCAGCGCGAGCTCGATGAAGTTGAGCTGATACTCCTGCATGAGCGGTCACACCTCAGGTCGGGTCGCGCGGCACGGTGCACTGCAGAGGCAGTGCTGTCAACGCCCGCGCTCGCATGAGACCCCGGCCCACGCAAGGGGCGGCCACTGCCGCTATGATGCTCGCATGCATAAAGATAGGGCTCGCGGCGCCCCCCGCGCGGAATCAGCTCCTTGAGCACTGACGCGAGCAAGCAAGGCACCTGCGTTTCCCGCCACGAGCCGGGCGGCGGCGCACGCGCAGCTGCGGCTATCGAGGGCAGCCAGCCGGCTACCCGCCAGGATCGGGGTTGGGCCGGCGCGTTGCTGACTTACCTGCAGCCTCAACCGATCGCGATGCTGTTTCTGGGCTTCTCGGCGGGCCTGCCTTTCTACCTGGTGTTCTCGACGCTCTCGGCGTGGTTGCGGCAGGTGGGCGTGGCGCGCGCGACCATCGGCATGCTGTCGTGGGTGGGGATCGTCTACTCCATCAAATTCATCTGGGCGCCGGTGGTGGATCGACTGCGCCTGCCGTTGCTGCATCGCCTGCTGGGGCGCAGGCGCAGCTGGATGCTTCTGGCGCAGGTGGGCATCGCCGCCGGCCTTCTGAGCGCGGCCTCGAGCGACCCGGGTGCCGGGGTGCGCGCCTTGGCGTTGTCGGCGTTGCTCGTCACGTTCTGTGCCGCGACCCAGGATATCGCGCTGGACGCCTGGCGCATCGAGTCAGCGCCTGTCTCGCAGCAAGGCGTGATGGTCGCCACTTACCAGGTCGGGTATCGGGTTGGACTCATCTGCGGCGGCGCGGGAGCCCTGCACTTCGCTTCGCAGGCGGGGTGGCCGAGCAGCTACACGATCATGGCCGCTCTGGCCTGCGTTGGCATCGTGACAACCTTGTTGATCAGAGAGCCGCATCCTGTCGCACCGCGCGGCGCCGCGGAGCGTGAGGCGCGCGTGGTGGAATGGCTGGAGCGCAAGGCGCATTGGCCTGAGTCGCTGCGCGGCGCCGGCGAGTGGTTCATCGGCGCGGTGATCTGTCCCCTGGTGGATTTTTTCGGGCGCTACGGCTTCGGGTTGGCGGCGCTCACGCTGGTGTTCGTCGGCATCTACCGGCTGACCGAATTCACCATGGGCTCGATGGTCAATCCGTTCTACATCGACCACCACTACACCCTCGATCAGATCGCGGCGGTGGTGAAGATCTACGGGCTGCTGATGTCGATCGTGGGAGTGTTCATCGCCGGGCTGCTGGTGGCGCGGATCGGGCTGCTGCGAACGCTGATGCTCGGGAGTGCGCTGCTGATCTCCTCCAACCTGGGGTTCGCCTGGCTCGCCACCCGGCAGGAACCGACGCTGCTGGGTCTCGGGCTCGTCAATGCCCTGGACTTCCTGGCGATCTCGACCCAGGGGGTCGCGCTGGTCACCTTCCTCTCCAGCCTGACGAGCGTGAAGTATACGGCCACGCAATATGCGCTGTTTTCCTCGCTGTACGCGATTCCGGGCAAGATTCTCGAGGGAATGTCGGGAGTCGTGGTGGATCACATCGGCTATGTCGCGTTCTTCGTCTACACGGCTTCCCTGAGCGTGCCCGGTCTGGTGTTGTTGTATTTCATGCGCCATCGCGGCCCGTTTGCGACGCCGCCCTCCGCGGCGAGCGCCGCGGCCGCGAGCGCCGATGGCGGTTGATCTGGATCTCGAGCGCGTTGTCTGCCGCGTGAGCGATCTCAACGAGCACGGCGCGCGCGGCTTCACTATCGGTGCAGGAGACTGGCCGCTGCGCGGATTCGTCGTGCGTGTTGGCGCGGAGATCCGCGGATACGTCAACGATTGTCCGCACGCGCATCACCCGTTGAACCTGTTGCCGCATCGGTTCCTGACGGCGGATGGCGCGCTCATCGTGTGCTCGTCGCACGGCGCGCTGTTCGAGAAACTGACAGGAGTATGCGTTGCCGGTCCGTGCGCCGGAACCTATTTGCGCAGCGTACCGCTGCTCATCGAAGATGGGTTCGTGTTGCTCGCCGACGCCGCAGCCGGCTCACCCGCTGACGGCGCGGACGGCTGAAGCCTCACTCGAACAGATCGATCCCGTCCAGGCCGCTGGCGCGCAGCTCGCGATCTTCGCCGGAGGCATCGGAGTTGCGCGCTTCGCGCTCGGACTCGACATCGACGGAGCCACTCCAGTCCTCCGGCGCTTCGGCCGCTTCCAGCGTGCCGTCGTCCCACTGGGCGTTCCAGTCGTCGACGTCCATTTCTTCGACCGTGCCGTCGAAGTACTGGAGCTCGATCGTGCCGTCGTCCTCATCGACCGCCACGACCTCGAACAACTCACCGCCGTTGAGTCGATACCACTCGCCGATTCCCGGATGAGGCGTCGTCATCTTG
>Ga0134126_10009023_pt1 | contig 12561 bp, 3 predicted proteins | sample KB31752_FD_96881 | JGI IMG/M metagenome (GOLD analysis project Ga0134126, IMG submission 96881) | Terrestrial soil microbial communities with excess Nitrogen fertilizer from Kellogg Biological Station, Michigan, USA - KB3-175-2 | ecosystem: Environmental > Terrestrial > Soil > Unclassified ...
TCGGCGGCCTCTCCGTTGCCTCAGGTTCGGCCAGCAGCACACTGGGTTTCAACGCGCATGCAACCGCAGCAAATGCGACCGCTATCGGCTACAACACCTTGGCTGATCGCGCCAATGCGGTGTCAGTGGGCAATGACAGTGGCACGCCGTTCTATCGCCAGATCGTCAATGTCGCGGACCCGACCCAGGCGCACGACGCCGTGACGCTGGGATATTTGCAGGCGCATTACGCAAGCGCTTCCTCGCTGATCGCGAGCATGTCGCAACTGCAGAGTGAAATGGATGCGCTGAAGACCTCCTCGACCACTCCTGCTGCACAACAAGTCACCGCCGCTGCCGCGCCCATCGCTTCCGCACCGCAGGAAGCCGCTGGTGTGCAAGCCGTAGCGAGCGCTTCCAGCACGGAAATGCAACAAGCCGTCAGCAGCGCCAAGGTCTACACCGATCAGCAGACCAGTGAAGCGTTGTCCTCGGCCAAGACTTACACCGATTCACAGAGCGTGCAGACGCTCAACTCGGCCAAGGCCTATACCGACCAGGCGGTGCAACAAGTGGCCGGTGATCTGGATGCATTGAGCGATCGCGTGGACGCACTGGATACGCGCGTCAGCGAGCTGGACGACCGCATCGGTCGGGTCGCCGCGCTGGGTGCGGCGATGTCGATGACCGCACCGGATGGGCGCATCAACAAGGACAATCAGGTCGGCATGGGCGTAGGCACCTATCGCAATCACAGCGCACTGGGCATCGGTTACAGCCACCTGATCAGTCCGGCGATGTCGGTGCGCGCAGGCGTGGCGGTTGGCGGCGGGGGCGACAACTCTGCGGGCGTGGGTGTGAACTTCGGTTGGTAATTGTCCAACGGCAGCCGGTGAACCTCGCCGGCTGCCGCTTTCCGGCCTTGCAGCGCGTGTTCGCGGCCTCCCGCGAAGCTGAACGCCACGCACTTCCGCACGGCCGAATTCGCCCGCACAATGCCCGCGCTGGCCGAACAGACTCGGCCGGAGCGAGTGCTGGGAGAGGGCATGGCGCACGATCCAAAATGCGAGCATTGGGCTGCGCAAACGCCGGCGACCGCAGCGTGCACGGCGGATATCGCTTGTGCCGCGCCTTCGTTTGAAACCCTCTACGCGCAACTGCGCCATTTGGCACGTCGCCAGCTTGGCGCGGCCCCGCGCACAACCCTGTGCACCACGGCGCTGGTGCATGAAGCCTGGTTGAAGCTCGGCAACGCAAAAGCCGATGCAGGACAGCGCGGTGCGTTCCTGGCGCTGGCAGCAAAGACCATGCGCCACGTGCTGATTGATCATGTGCGCGAATGCAACGCGGCCAAGCGCGGCGGCGGCGTACGCGCAATCACCCTGGATACCGATGTCGCGTTGTCGCGCGGCGGCGATGAGGTTGACCTGCTGGCTATCGAACAGGGACTGACCATGCTGGAGCGACTCGATCCGCGTCTGGTCAGCGTGGTCGAATGTCATTTTTTTGCCGGCATGGATTTCGCCGAGATCGGCAGCGTGCTTGCGCTTTCCGAACGCACCGTCCAACGCGATTGGCGGCGCGCACGCGCATTTCTGCAAGCGCAGCTCGCCGATGCCCGGAGCTGATAGCGCCCAGCCATGACGGGGCACAATCTCGATCCGCAGCGTTGGCAACGCCTGACCGAGCTGTTCGATCAAGCGCTGGAACTGGATGCCGTCGGGCGCCGGCGATTGCTCGACGACACCCGGGACGAGGATCTGCGCGCGGAACTGCAACGGCTGCTCGCCGCCGACGCCGCTTCCGGCCCGCTCGATACACGAGACGGCGCCGTGATGCGTGCGCGCATGGATCAGGCGCTGAACGCGCCAGCCAACGATGACGCATGGCTCGGTGAACGTATCGGCGCTTGGCGAATCGAACGCCTGCTCGCCAGCGGCGGCATGGGCCGCGTGTTCCTCGCCGCGCGCGACGACGGCGAGTTCGAACAGCAGGCGGCATTGAAGCTGCTGAGCGCGCGCTGGGCGGATGATCTGACGCGGCGGCGCTTCCTGGAAGAGCGCCGTGTGCTCGCCAAACTCGCACACCCGAATATCGCGCGGCTGCTCGACGGCGGTCTGGGCCCGCAGGGCGAACCTTGGTACGCAATGGAATATGTGGACGGCGCGCCACTCACTGACTGGTGCGATGCGCGCGAGCTTCCGATCGCGGCGCGGCTGGATCTGTTCCGCAAGGTCTGCGAGGCCGTGGATTTCGCGCATCGCCACCTGGTGATCCATCGCGACCTCAAGCCCGGCAACATCATGGTGGACGCGGAGGGCGAACCGAAGTTGCTGGATTTCGGCATCGCCAAACTGTTGCCCGCGCAGAACGCGCAAATGCACAGCGACACGCGATTGATGACCCCGGAATACGCTGCGCCCGAACAGTTGCGCGGCGAGCCGGTGAGCACCGCAACCGACGTGTACGCGCTCGGTGCGGTCTTGTTCGAACTGCTGACCGGCCGACGTGCGTTCGCCGATCCACTGGCGCCGCGCGAAGCCCCTTCATTGTTGCGCGCATGCCCCACGTCCGACCCAGCGATTGCGACGCGCGCTGGCGCGCGCGCGACCACATCCAGAAATCTGCGCAAATCCTTGCGCGGCGATTTGGAACGCATTCTGCGCGCGGCGCTCGATCCCGATCCGGCGCGTCGCTATCGCGGCCCCTTGGCGCTCACAGCAGATCTGCGCCGGCATCTGCGTGGCCATCCCATCAGCTTGCGCCGTGACCGCGGCTACCGCTTGGGCAAATTCGCCAGACGCCATCGCATGGGTGTCGCGATCGGCACGTCAGCAATTTTCGCCATCCTGGCGGTGTCGGTTTACGCGGTGCGGCAGGCCGACGTTGCCCGTTCGCAGGCGCAGCGCGCGGAAGCGGTCAGGGATTTCATGGTCAGTGTGTTCGCCAGCGCCGATCCGGGTGCGCACCCTGGCGAAGGCCCGCGCGCGCGCGAATTGCTGGATGCAGGCGCGCGCGCCATGCACCGGCAATTCCACACAGATACGGAAGCCGAAGTCGCTCTGTCGCGCGCTCTGGCGAAAAGTTATTCCGGGATCGGCGCCTATGGTCCGGCGCGCGCACTTGCCCAAGCGGCGCTGGATGCAACCCTCAAACTGCACGGCGCCGACAGCCCCGAGGCACTCACCACGCGCAATGATTATGCCGAGATCCTGCAGGTCTCCGGTTCGGAACAGGAGGCGCTCGAACAGGCGCAGAGGGTGCTGTCGCGTGCTCGCGACACAACGCTGCAGGTGCGCGCGCATCTGGTGATGGCCAGCGCCGAAAGTCAGTTGCTGCACGAGCAGCAAGCCGAGCAGGAAGCTCGACGCGCGCTGACGCTGGCGCAGCCGCTCGGCGCTCGGGGCGAACGCTGGCAGGCGGCGGCCTGGAACGATCTCGCGCAATCGTATCTGGGCCGTGGTCAGTTCGCGGCCGCCCAGCAGGCGTTGCGGCAAGCCACCATGTTGTACACGCGCAGTCTCGGCGCCGACAACCCGCAGAGCATGGATGCGCGAACCAATCTCATTTTTTTGTTGCTGCACAGCGGCCACGCCAACGAAGCGATGAGCATGTACGCCGGCCTGATCGCTGAACAGCGGCGCACACTGGGGCCACAAAGCCCCGCACTGGCACAAACCCTCAGCGAATACGCCTATATGTTGTGGAGCGCCGGGGACTATGCGCAGGCACGCGACATCGCGGGAGAAGCGCAGATCGCGCTCGCCGCCGCGGCCGATATGTCGCCCATGCTGCACGCCGACAGCGAGCAGAGCCTGGCCATCCTCCTGCGCAATCGGGGCGATGTCGCCGGTGCGCTGCGCATCCTCGACGAAATCGAGCGGACCGATGCCTCACCCGGCAAGGACGGCGAACGAATGGCGTTCGCGCGGCACTGGTTGCGCGCAGCCATTGCAGCCGAACGCGGCGAACCCAACGCGCTCGCGCAGCTGGACGCCCTGCGCGCGCTGGGGCAGAAAATAGGCTATGCCATGGAGTTCCCGGCCAAGCTGGATTGGCCGCTGGCATGGCTTGCCGCTGGGCAGCCGCAACGCGCGCTGCAAAGCTACGAGGAATTGGCCGCGCTGCCTTCAACTTCGTTTATGCAAGCGGCGCATCGCAACACCCTGTTGCTCGGGCGCGGCGTCGCGCTGGTGCAGATCGGCCGTTATCCGGAAGCAAGTCAGGTCCTAGATCAAGCCGCGGTCGCGCTCGCCGGCAAGCCCGACAAGGTGGTTGATGCGATCACGGTGAAGCTGTGGCAAGGCTGGCTGCGCGCGCGTACGGGCCAACCGCAAGCAGGCATCGCGGACATCGAATCGGCGTTGAACTGGCGACAGCAGCAACTCGGCGATGAAAGTTATCTCACGGCCGAAGCGCGCCTCGCGCTTGCCGAGACCTTGTCAAAACTCGGCCGTCATGACGAGGCGCTGATCGAGCAGGCGCAGGCGCGCGCCGTGCTGGTCGCGCAACTTGCCCCCCAACACGCTCTCCGTCGCCGCGCCGAGCTGCCGCTGCCACGCTGATCTGGTCGGCGCCTGCCGGCCACATGTCGTGTTTTCCCCCTGCTTTACGTTCTGGATGATTGCCGGTCGCGCGCGGACACTTTTCGCGCGCGCGCGGCCCGGCAGAGCGGACGCCTGCCGGTTTCTCGAATGGGGATCGTCATGAACAAGCGAATTTACAGTCTGGTGTGGAACCGCTCCATCAACCAAGTTGTGGTCGCCTCGGAATTGGCGACCACTAAGAGCACCGGATCTTCATCTGCGGCAAGCGCATCGGCAAACGGGCCGCCACATCGCAAATTGCTGGCTGCGGCGTTGCTGCTCGCGTACTTGTCGCCGTTACCCGTGTGGGCAGCGGGGCAAGTTTGCAGCGGCCCCACTGGCTCCACCGCCAGCGGCACCAATGCGGTCGCTTGCGGAACCAATGCTCTCTCCAGCGGAGCCGAGTCATCCGCATTCGGCAGCAACGTTATCGCCAGTGGTTACGCTTCGGCGGCTTTCGGCTTTTTGGCCGATGCCAACAATACCGGCAGCGTGGCAGTCGGCGCGCTGTCGCAGGCGAGCGGCAGTCAGTCCACCGCCGTCGGAGGCTGGGATGATCTCAATAGAGATCACACTGCGCAATTGACCGAAATCGCCAACGCCAGCGGCAATTATTCGTCCGCTTTCGGAAGTGCCGCGCAGGCAAGCGGATTGGGCGCGACAGCCAGCGGCTTCGCCGCGCAAGCCACCGGCGCGCAGAGCACGGCGATGGGCGGCTGGTTCGACAAGAACGGCAACGGCATCATTGACAGCGGAGAACTCACGACCGCCAGCGGAACCAAATCCTCCGCGTTCGGTGCGGCCGCGCAAGGCACCAATACCTTGACTTCAGCCTTCGGCGTGGGCGCCACGGCTTCCGGGAATGGCGCCTCCGCGTTGGGTGCCAACGCCAACGCTTCCAGCTACTTTGCAGCGGCGGTGGGCTATGCGGCGAAAGCGAGCGGCGGCAATGCCTCGGCTTTTGGCAGAAATACGCTGGCGATCGGATTATCGAGCACTGCGCTGGGCGTCGGGGCTTATGCGGGCGGCGACTTCAGCACGGCACTGGGCGAGGAGGCCGCTGCCGGACACATCGGGTCTGTAGCACTCGGTCAGAATTCGACCTCTACGGGTAACCAAGCGCTCGCGGTCGGATCGTATTCGCTCGGGTTCGGCAACAACTCCGTCGCGCTGGGCGGCGCATTGGATCTCAATGGCGATGGCCGCATCACCCCCAACGAGCAAACCACCGCTTCCGGCACCTTGTCGTTGGCCGTGGGCTCGGATGCGCAAGCGACGGGTGATTACAGCGCGGCAGTGGGCGCAGGGAGCGGCGCTTCCGGCCGCAAGGCCGTGGCGATTGGTTTGCATTCCAATGCCAGCGGCGGCCAAGCGTTCGCACTTGGCCCCTACTCACAAGCCACCGCCAGCAACAGCACGGCGCTCGGCGGCGCGATTGATTTGAACGGTGATGGCAGCATCAGCGCCAATGAGGAAACCACCGCTTCCGGCGGTCTGTCTCTGGCGCTGGGCACCGATGCGCAAGCCACCCAGAACAACGCGACAGCCGTCGGTGCCGAAGCCGACGCCACTGCCGCAGGCGCGACCTCGCTCGGCAGTCTTGCGGTCGCGTCCGGCAGCAGTTCGGTCGCCATCGGCTTTGGTTCGCTTGCTACGGTTGCCAACACCGTCTCATTCGGCAACGCGAGCACCAACACTTATCGCGAGCTGGTCAACATCGCCGATCCGACTTCCGCGCATTCGGCGGTGAACCTTGAGTATTTCCAGGCACACGCAACCACGCACGCGGTCACCGATCCGATGATGGCCGAAATTACGCAACTGCAGAACGAAGTGAACGCGCTGGATGCGTCAGTGAAACAGACCACCAGCGGCGGCATGGCTGCGCCCGCGGCAGTGGCGGCAGCGTCTTCAGGCGGCATGACCGTTCCGCAAGAAGGCGCAGGTGTGCAGCATGACGCCACGATTGCGGACAATGGAATTGCCAGCGCCAGCCAGTTCGGTCAGGTGCATACGCTGGCGCTGGTGCCTGCCACCTGCAACGGACCTGGCTATGAAACCGCCAACGGTAATGGTTCGCTCGCGTGCGGCACGACTGCCACGGCAGAAGGCGGCGGCACCGCCATCGGTGCGGGCGCGTATTCGGCAGCCAACGGCGCCGCGCTGGGTTACATGGCCAAGGCTAACGGCAGCGGCGGAGTGGCCGTAGGCAACCACGCCTATGCCAATGGCGTGGATACCGCGGTGGGCAAATACGCAAGCGCCACGGGCGCGCACAGCACCGCGCTGGGCGCGCATGCCAATGCTTCGGCCTATTTCGGCACCGCGATCGGCAAATATGCCGCGGCGACCGGCACAGGCAGCAGCGCGCTGGGTGCAGGCGTTGTCGCCAGCGGCATTCATAGCACGGCGATAGGCGGCTGGAGCGACAAGAACTTCAACGGCACCGTGGACAGCGGTGAAATGACGATCGCGAGCGGCGCGTACTCGACCGCAATCGGAGCCGGCGCATCGGCCACCGGTCAACAATCGACCGCCGTCGGCCTCGACGCCTCCGCGGGCAGCGATGCCACAGCTGTTGGGCTGGATGCCCTTGCGTCGGGATACAAGAGTTCGGCGCTCGGGTGGGATTCCGTAGCATCCGGCACGGAAAGTTCGGCATTCGGCACATTTGCCACCGCCAGCGGCGACTACAGCACGGCTCTAGGCAAATACGCTTCGGCCAGCGGCCGCAAATCTGTCGCGGTCGGCTTGAATTCCGATGCTTCCGGAGGCCAGGCCTTTGCGCTCGGCCCCTACTCGCATGCGACCGCCAGCAACTCCACCGCGATGGGCGGCGCGATTGATTTGAATGGCGACGGCAGCATCAGCGCCAACGAGGAAACCACCGCTTCCGGCGGTCTGTCTCTGGCGCTGGGCACAGACGCGCAGTCCACCCAGAACAACGCGACAGCCGTCGGTGCCGAAGCCGACGCGACCGCCGCCGGTGCAACCTCGCTCGGCAGTCTTGCGGTGGCCTCCGGCAGCAGCTCGGTCGCGATCGGTTTCGACTCGCTGGCCACGGCGGCGAATACGGTGTCATTCGGCAACGCCGGCACGCATATGTATCGTGAGCTGGTCAACATCGCCGATCCCACTTCCGCGCATTCGGCGGTGAACCTTGAGTATTTCCAGGCACACGCCACGACGCACGCCGTCACCGATTCGCTCACCGCCGAGATCGCGCAGCTGCAGAACGAAGTGAATGCAATGAATGCCGCAAGCGCCCCAGCCGGCGACGCAACGGCATCGGCAACGTCTGTATTCGCTTCTTCCGCGAGCAACGCGCCTGAATCCGTAAGTGGGCAAAGCCCGGCGTCAACCGGCGCGCACATGTCGGGAATCGGCGCAGACAAAACCCTGGGTTCGATACATCCGCTCATCACTGGTGGCTACACCAGTTGCGGCGGAGCCGGCCAGAGCGCTTCCGGCAGCAACTCCGTGACCTGCGGAGTTAATGCAGCCGCGAGCAACTCCTGGGGCACCGCTCTCGGGTACGGAACTGCCGCCAGCGGTTACAGCTCGACCGCGGTGGGCAAATTCGCCACTGCCAGCGGCAGCAACAGCGTCGTAGTGGGGCACGACTCTACTGCGAGCGGCAGCCAAAGCACGGCCTTGGGTGCGTTTGCGGATGCGGTCGGCAACTACAGCACCGGGATCGGCGGAGGAGAAGCCAAGGGCGATTACGGTGTTGCGATCGGCGACGGCGCCTACTCCGCCAGAAAATCCGTGGCAATGGGGCTGGATGCGGATGCTTCCGGCGGTCAGGCGTTTGCACTGGGTTCGTTTTCGCATGCCACGGCCAGCAACTCCACCGCACTCGGCGGTGCGATTGATTTGAATGGCGATGGCACCATCGAAAGCAACGAGGAAACCACGGCTTCCGGCGGCTTGTCGTTGGCTTTGGGCTCGGATGCACAATCAACGCAGAACAACGCGACAGCCGTTGGCGCCGAAGCCGATGCCACTGCCGCCGGCGCGACTTCGCTCGGCAGTCTTGCGGTGGCCTCCGGCAGCAGCTCGGTCGCGATCGGTTTTGGTTCGCTGGCGACAGTTGCCAACACGGTGTCATTCGGCAACGCCAGCACGCATATGTATCGTGAGCTGGTCAACATCGCCGATCCCACTTCCGCGCATTCGGCGGTAAATCTGGAATATTTCCAGGCGCACGCCACGACGCACGCCATCACCGATTCGCTGACTGCCGAGATCACCCAACTGCAAAATGAAGTGAACGCTTTGGATGCTTCCACACAGGCATCGGCGAGCACGACAGCGACGAATAGCGCAACGGGGAAGGTATCGAACGAAGCCGCCGGCGTGCAAAGCAGCGCGGATAGCTTTTCCGGCTCGGGCCTCACTCAATCCGGCGGCATAGGCCAGGTGCATCCGCTGGTTGCACCCGCTGCCGGCACCTGCACAGGTCCGGCTGGCGAGTCTGCCACTGGCAACGGCGCGTTCGCCTGCGGTGTGAATGCGGATGCCGCCTTCGCTGGTGCGACCGCGATTGGTTCCGGTTCCTACGCCGCCCTCCACGGCACAGCGCTTGGCTACATGGCCAGTGCACACGGCACTGGCGGCGCCGCGCTGGGGTATCGCGCTACTGCCAGCGGCAGCTTCAGCACCGCGGTCGGCGGCTGGGGAGATTTGAACGGCAACGGCATCGTTGATCCCGGAGAAACCGCGCTGGCCAGCGGGTATGGCTCGACTGCGGTCGGCGCCGCCGCAAAGGCCACCAATTTTTTGACCACGGCGGTCGGCGCGAATGCCCAAGCCTATGGCTATGGGAGCTCCGCATTCGGCGTAGGTTCCTACGCGATGGGTAAAAGCAGCACCACAGTCGGATATCACAGTCAAGCCAAAGGCAACTACAGCGCCGCGATGGGTTACCGTGCCGATGCCATGGGCGATTACAGCATTGCGCTGGGCGACAATGCCTATGCCGCTCGCAAGGCGGTCGCAATCGGCTTGAATTCCGACGCCACGGGCGGCCAGGCCTTTGCCCTGGGTCCCTACTCGCACGCGACCGCCAGCAATTCCACCGCGATTGGCGGCGCGATTGATTTGAATGGCAACGGCACAATTGAGCCCAGTGAGGAAACCACTGCTTCCGGCGGCTTGTCGCTGGCGGTGGGCTCGGACGCACAGGCGATGATGGGCAATTCCACCGCGTTGGGTAGCGAAGCCGATGCTACGCAGCCTGGCGCAAGCGCGATCGGCAGCCTCGCGATTGCTTCGGGCAGCAGTTCCGTCGCAATCGGCTTCGGCGCGCACGCGACGAACACTGGCTCCGTCGCGCTCGGCTCCGGCTCACTTGCCCCCGAGGCCAACGTCGTTTCGGTCGGCACGCCCAGCAGCTTGCGCCGAATCGAGAATGTCGCCAATCCCGTCAATTTCCAAGATGCAGTGACGCTCCAGTATTTCGACACCCACGCGACCTTGAAGACGGCGACCGACTCGATGATGGCCGAGATCACCCAACTGCAAAATGAAGTGAACGCAATGTACGCGGCGACGCAACCCGCGGGTGCCGCAACGAGCACGAGCACCGCAGTGGCGAGCGCGCCTCAGGAAGCCGCCGGTGTGCGAAGTGCCGCGGATAGCTTTTCCGGCTCGGGCCTCACTCAATCCGGCGGCATAGGCCAGGGGCATCCATTGGTGGTCGCAGCGGCTAGTTGCACAGGCCCGGCTGGTGAAACCGCTACCGGCAACGGCGCCTTCGCTTGCGGCGTGAGTGCCACCGCCAACGGCAATTACAGCACGGCGCTCGGTTCCGGCGCCGGCGCTACCGCCGTGGATACCACCGCAGTGGGTAATACGGCGGTTGCCAGCGGAACTTACAGCAGCGCATTCGGATACAAAGCCACGGCAAGCGGCATGGCTTCGACGGCCCTCGGCGCAGAATCGAGCGCCGGCTACAACAGCACGGCCGTGGGCGGTAGGGCAAAAGCCTCCGGTCAAAAGAGCGCGGCCTTTGGCAGCACCGCGTATGCGATTGGTGACGACTCCATCGCCATCGGGCATCACGTCAACGCGTATGGCCTCGGCGACATCGCGATCGGCAAGAACGCCGGTAGTACCGGCACGAGCAGCTATACCACTTCGATCGGCTTCAACGCCAACGCCTCGGGTGCGTATGCCATTGCGCTGGGCGATCAGGCTTATGCCGCCCGGAAAGCAGTGGCAATCGGCTTGCACGCCCGTGCCAGCGGGGGGCAGGCCTTCGCGCTCGGTCCATCTTCCAATGCTTCCGGCAGCAACAGTACCGCGGTCGGCGGCGCGATTGATCTGAACGGCGACGGCATCATCGAGTCCAACGAAAGCACCAATGCTGCGGGCGGCTTGTCGCTTGCGCTCGGCTCCGATGCACAAGCAACGCAGAGCAACGCAACATCAGTGGGCGGTGAAGCCAGTGCCAGCGGAGTGGGCGCCACCGCTATCGGAAGTACGTCGAGTGCGACAGCTTCATCGAGTGTGAGTCTTGGCTTTGGCGCCCAAGCCGTTTCTTCCGGCGGTGTCGCGCTCGGCGCTAACTCGGTCGCCAACGACGGCAATGCCGTTTCGGTTGGGAACTGCTGTAGCCTCTTCCGCAAAATCGAGAATGTCGCCGATCCGATGAACCAGCACGACGCGGTGAATCTGGAATATTTCCTGGCGCACGCCGTTGTCCACACCGCGTTCGACACCGAGGTTGCCACGCTGCAAAGTGAGATCAACGCGCTGGATGCGTCAGTGAAACTGCCAGCCGGTGCGACCTCCACCAACACCGCATCTGCCAGTGTCCCGCAAGAAGCCCCCGGCGTGCAAAGCGCTTCGACCGTTGCGAGCACGAGCAGCGCGGACGCAAGCGCGAAAACCTACACCGATCAGGCCGCGGCGCAAACCCTGAGTTCAGCCAAGACCTACACTGATGCGCAAACTACCGAAGCGTTGAACTCGGCGAAGACCTACACCGATGCGCAGAGTGCGCAAACGCTGTCTTCCGCGAAGGCGTACACGGACCAAGCGGTCGCCGATGTGGCATCCGACCTGAGCGGATTCGAGAACCAAGTGAACGCACGGTTCGATCAGCAGGACAAGCGGATTGACAATCTCGGCGCGATGGGCGCGGCGTCTGCACAGATGAGCATCAACACCGCGGGATTGTCCGGCGACAACCGGGTCGGCTTCGGCGCCGGAACCTACAACGGCCAACAGGCTGCGTCGGTCGGCTTCCAGCACATGTTTGCCGACCACAAGGCCAGCGTCTCGGTCGGCGCGTCATTCGGCGGCGGTGACACCTCCGGCGGAGTGGGCGCAGGTTTCAGTTGGTGATCCCATCCTTCGCTTGATTCGGACTCCCTTTCTCGGCAAACAGGGGGTTCAAGAGCAGCAAAGCCGGCGCGCAAGCGCCGGCTTTTTTTCCGGATCGGATTGATACTTGCGCGGTTACTTCACCGGCACCATCAGGTGCTGGTACGGCGTGCCCGGCCACATCACATAGGGCGTCGCGGTATCCGGATCGGCGTTTTTCGGATACTGGTCGTAAAAGTCCTGGCCGGCGCCGACGATCATGACGTGCGGGCCGGTCTTGATCCAGTGACTGTTGGGCCCCGGCTTGGTCGCGAACGGATCGGTGTTGCTGAAATCGGTGCCGCCTTCCAGCATGTACACGAAGCCGACCTTGCCGCTCGGCGGCGGCTTGTGCGACATCCATGCATTGGCCCAACCCATCGCGTTCTTGTCCGCGCACATGGGGTCGGGACCCGGCGTCTTCGGATCGTCGGGTATGCAGGTGAACCCGTTGTGGCCCTGGCGCACGGTGCGCATCTTGCCGTTGGCATCCATCGCCACGATCGTGGCGTCTTTCGCCACGCGCGCGGGCGCGGCGCGTTCCGCGCTGGCGATCAGTTGTGCATCGCCGGGAGCATCCTTCGCCGCGGCGGGTAGCGCGGCAGCGAGCAACGCGAATGGAAGA
>Ga0134126_10009024_pt1 | contig 12560 bp, 13 predicted proteins | sample KB31752_FD_96881 | JGI IMG/M metagenome (GOLD analysis project Ga0134126, IMG submission 96881) | Terrestrial soil microbial communities with excess Nitrogen fertilizer from Kellogg Biological Station, Michigan, USA - KB3-175-2 | ecosystem: Environmental > Terrestrial > Soil > Unclassified ...
AGGTCTACGGCGCCCCCGCGGCGCTGCAGCTGCGCGATGTTGGCGAGGAGAGCGTCGCGGCGGGAGCGCAGCTCAGTGATTTCCGCTCGTGAAGGCAGCATCCACCACGCCTCCCCCATGGCGACCGCGGAACAGACGGTTGCGATGGACACCGTCCACAGGAGCACCCGTACATTGGCCGCGCGGCGCACGCGGTGGAGGGAGTCCGCGGCGAGGCGGCTCTGGCTCTCCAGATTCCCGAGCTCCTCGGCAACGGTCCGGCGGACCTCATTGCGCACGATGCCCTCGAGATCGCGCGTGTGCGCCGCGAGTCTCTCCAGGCATTCCTGGCCGAGACGCTGCTGCGCCAGGGCCGCCTCCATCAGGAGCCCGTGCTTCATCGCCTCACCGCCCATCGCCTGCTCAGTCATGTTCCCATCCATCCAGGAACGCGCCCGATTCATTCGCGCGGCTCGCCTCCCGTGGCGGACCCGAGCGGTTTGGAACCTCTCGCGCCCGTTGCAGCGGATGCAGACTGACCCGCAGCCAATCAGGCGAGGAGGCCAGCTTGAGGAACCCCGCCAGATCCGGCAGCCGCTCGATCTCAGAATCCATCACCGCCGGCTCGACCTGCCGGTGCTCCGACTCCGTGATCGAAGGCAGGAGGTCACCGGGCCGCCGGGACTTCGAGCGCGCGATGCGCACGACCTCGCGCTGGCCGATGAGGCGCGAGGCGAATTGCGAAGTCCCGCCGTGCTCGCTCGCGGAGCAACGGAGAATCAACGAGTTTCCGCAATTCTCCACGATCGTCTGCGCCTCGCCTTTACCGTAGGTGCTGGAAACCTGCGCGACCGACTGAAATCCCAGCACACAGCGCCCGCCGAACTTGCGCAGGCGCGCGAGCGCATCCTTCAAGCCATCGATCTGCCCGAGCGCATCGAGCTCGTCGACGACGAACCACAGTCTCTGATCGGTCTCAGGCCGGCTCATCGCCTCGAAAATGCCGATCCGCATCCACGCGGAGACCGTCGATCGCAGCGCCGCGATCTGCCCGGCGCGGTACGGGATGAAAAGCACGCCCCTTCCTGACTGTACCCATTGCCTGACTGAAAGCGGCTGCGACTCCTGACGCGCGACGTGCTGCAGCGCGCCGACGGCGGAGGTCAGTACGGATCGGATGGAGTCCAGCATCCTGTCGTTGTGCTCTTCGAAAAACGCTTGCGCGGGCGTGCCCGCGGTCAGCACTTCGAGATCTCCCTTCTTCGCGACGACGAGCAGCTCGAAGAGCTCCTTGACGTCCGTGACTCCACCGGCGCGCGCCTGACTGGTCACGGCGGAAAAGAGCGTGCGCGCGTAGCCGCGCCAGCTCCGGTCCTGTCCCTCGTGGTCCGGGATGAGAGCGAGCGCGAGCTGGTCGATGTCGTACTCTTCGCGAATCTCCCCGAAAAGGTCCCACTTGGCGCCTCCCGGCTCGAAAGGGCTCAGAATCGCATCTCCACGACGCGCATCGAAGAAGCGACTCAGGTAGCCACCGTCGGGGTCCGCGATGATGGCCCGATCGCCGCGGCGGAGTGCGCCGGCCAACAGCTCGGCAATGGCCGTGCTCTTGCCGGCGCCCGTCGTGCCCATGAGCTTGAAGTGTTTCGTCTCGTCGCTCGCGGGGACGGGAACACCGGCGAGCGTGATCCCGCCCTGTCGCCCCTCCGCTGACGCGCCGCGCGCACGTCCGCTCGCGTGCCGCCTGCCGTGCTCCGCGGCGACTTCCTCTGCGTCGAAGACCGTTGTCCCCCTGATGTGGTCCTCGGTGCTCCGGGACGGCGCGGCGAGCACGCGGCCCCCACCGTAGCCCAGCAGGCCGCAAACGCCGGCGCCGAGCACGTATTCCGTCAAGCCGCCGGCGGCGATGTGCATCGAATGAACGAGCGGGCTGGCGAGAGACAAGCCAACTCCGGTCGCGATCATGAGTGCTCCCGCAACCGCCGGCGAAGCAGCGTAGGCCCGCCACTGCGCGCGCCCGCGCGCCATCGCCATCCACATGGAGCCCTGCACGGCGGCGAAGTCCCACGCGAGGCCCGACCAGCCGCGCAGCGCCTCGGGGATCGTCCCAACGGACCCGATCAGCATTGGAGCGGCTCCGCAGAGCGGGAAGCGCGCGCTGGCGGCGCGCCCGAGGCGGACCGAGGCTGGTACCAGATCTCCTTGATGTACCGCTGGTGACCCTCCACGCCGCACTGGATGACCACGTCGATGAGGCGCCGCAGGAGACTGCGAATGTCGCGGCGGGCCAGCTGCCGGCCGCCTTCACTCTGCTTCACGAGCAGCACGAGTTGCTCGAATGCCAGCGCGGCGCTCGAAGCATGGACGCTGGTGATCGAGCCGGGATGTCCGGAGTTGACGTTGCGCAGGTAGTCGAACGCCTCTTCGGCACGCAGCTCCGCAAGGAGGATGCGATCGGGCTTCATCCTCAGGGTGGCCTCGAGGAGCTGTTTCGGTGTGACCCGGGCGAGGCCCTGGGCATCCTTGCTGTAGTAGAGCCGCACGTGGTTGGGATGCGTGTCGAGCACCAGCTCCGGCGCATCCTCGATGGTGACCAGCCGCTCCTGGGGTGGAATCTCCCGGATCAGCGCCTTGGTCCAGGTCGTCTTCCCCGATCCGGTGGGGCCCGACACCACGATGTTGCGCCGGCTGCGCACCGCGAGCCGCATGAAAGCCTCGTATCTTTGCTCGGCGAGGAGTCCGCGCAGCTCGATCTCGACCTCCTCCGGGCCGCTCTGCGCTGCGCGCGTCCTGAGGAATATCCCGCGCTGCGTGAGCTCACTCACCGACCAGACCTCCTGCGACGGCCGCCGGATGTTGACGGCGACGCAACCCTGTGTGGTCGCCGGCGGGATCGCGATCTGCACGCGCTCGCCGCTCGGAAGAGATGCGGAAAGGAGCGGCGAAGTCTCATCGACCCGTTGCCGGCTGAAATTCGCCACCAGCTTGGCGAAGCGGCGGCACCAGTCGAGGTCGGCATAACCGGCCGGCTCGCGGCGCCAACCGGCGCCTGTCTCCAGGAAAACCTCCAGCGGCCGGTTGATGCAGATCTCCATGACATCCGGGCGCGCAAGCAGCGGGCGCAGCGGCCGGATGAGCAGCTCGAGCGCCGAGGCATGCCCCGGGCCGCAAGCATCGGCGCGGACTCGCTCAGCGGGCATCGAGCTCATAAACCGGCCTGAAGTCGATATCCCGGGCCACCAACACCTGGATGCGCGCGCCATTGCGGACCCGGATCGTGGGTGGAATGCTCACCGTGCCGCGAAGAATCTCGGTCAGCACGTCTTCCGACGCCGTGGGGTCGAGAATCACCGCGCCGCCGCGGGAGGAGGACTGCACTTGGGATTGCACGACTCCATCGAGGGTTGAGACGAGCGCGGCGGCGCCGAATCGCTGCCAAAAATGACGATTGACCTTGCCTTCGAGTCCGGACCGGCCGAGCGCGTCGGTACCCGGGGAATCGAGCTGCACCACCACCCCCGCGGGGGTACGGGCCTCGGTCCAGACCACGAACACGCGCGCCTGCCCCTGCCGGACTTCACCACGCGTCTCGCCGATCAGCTTCGTGCCCCGATCGAGCAATACGACCGTCCCGTCGGCGCTGAACGTGTCGCTCGCCGTGACGCAGGTGGTCATGCCTGGCAGCGTCGAATCGATCGCGGTCTCCAAGGTGCAGTCGATGAACGACCCCTTTGGAAGCAGCAGGCGCTCCGTCGGCAGCACCTGCGCCCGCGTGGCACGCGGCACGCCGGGCCGCAGCAGTGACTCCAGCTCCTCGCCCTTCGCTGCGGCTGGCGTTGTTGGTCTTTCGCCATTGGCATCCGAACGGGCCATCGTGGCTGCTGCATCCAGGCCGCCGGGAGCACCGTCGGATCCGCCACGCGCCGCGAAGACTTCCCCGGACAATCGGCGAGCGAGCGCCTGCTGGCGCGCAGAAGGTCGTCCCGGTGCGCCGTAACCGGAGGATGACAGCGCGGGAGGCGCGCGAGCCAGGGGCGGCTCGGACAACGAGCTCGACGGCAGCGCAGCCGCAGAAGATGCCAACTGCGCCGCGGCGGACGGCATTACTGTTGGCGCGCTGGACGCCACCGAAGCTGCTCGCGCGGGGCCCGCTGGCGCGATTCGCTCGAAGGGGGGCAACGACATCCCCTCGCCGGGGGATCCCTCCATCGGCGGGTGAGCCCGGCCCTGCCTCGCAGCCGGGCGCGAGAGAGCCTCGGCGTAATACCACGCCAGCATCGCTGCACCCACGGAGATCATCAATCCGGCCGCCAGTACGCTGCTCATGTTCGACTGCAGAGACCGCGCTCCCCGCACGATGGGCACGCCACGCTCGCCGGGAATCGAGCCCGACGAGACGGCCCCGGACGCCGACGCGGATTCCCTTTCCGATTCCGGCGGAGGGCTTCCTCGCCAGGGGAGCCGGATCATGGCCCGACCCCCGATCCCACGCTGCGTATCACGCGCTGGACATTGGGCGCTATCGTTCCCGATGCGAGGCGCTGCCCGCCTCCCGTGTAGGCACGATCGACGATGCAACCGGCCAACTTCCCGCGCCTCACGATGAGGCGTCGCGCGACCCGCTGAACCACGATCCGGCCCGCCTGCACATCGAAGTTCACCAGGGATTCGCTGCCATCCTCATTCAGCGCAAAAACGGCCGGCAGCTCGGCGTGGGCACCGAAAATCAGCGTCGTCTGCACGCCATCGTCCCACGCGGCAACCGGCTTCAGCGACGGGTCACCGCAATACCAGTAGTCGTAGTTTCGCGCCCGAAAGCCTCGGGCCGCGGCGAGGTCGGTCGCAAGCCGCCGGTCCCGCGATCCGGCGTGCACGACGGCGACCGGGTACTCGAACCGCAGCGCGTAGATGACATCGGCGCCGCTCGGGTCCGGAGACCGCGACCCCGTCTCGTAGTCGAAGAGATAGGTGCGGCGGTTGGTGAGCACGGTGAGGTTCGTGGCGACGTGTGCCGCCCGCGGCTTCAGGAATAAATGATTCCGCTCGGCTGCGAATGTGACCGCCTTCGCGTCTCCGACCCCTAGGCCGACGAAGCGCTCGCCCGGAGCAAACGTGACGTCGATTTCGTACCCGACATAGGCTCGCAACCGATAGACGGCGTCGACCCGGTACGGGACCACCCGGATCCTGGGGTCAGGCCGCAATGGACTGAGGAACGCCTGGGCAAAGGTCGGGGCCGCCACGACGCAGCTGATGCAACACACCGAAAGGAGGGCGGCGGGTAAATGACGTGCCATTGAGCTGCTCCCGGGAGGGCCTATCGCCCGGATACCTGGCCGGAACCCAGCACTTCCGGCTCTATGCTGAGGTCCAGCACTTCAAACCCCAGCGGATTCCAACCGCGCGTGCGCGGCTCGGCCGGAGGCTTGCCGTACCGGTACTCGATGCTCGCGATCCAGTGAGTGACTCTTCCCGATGCGCCCTGATCTTGCCGCTCGGTGCGCGCAAAACGCACTTGCGCGAGATCCGCCGCACCGCTCGAGCGCTTGAAGAAGCTCACCGACTCGATACGGACGCTCTCGGTGCTGCCATCCTTGTGCAGGTTGAGGGGAGAGCGAGGGTTGGCCCGATCCCACTTCGCGTAAAGCGCCTGGTTGAGTCGCGCGGAGTTGAAGGCGGCGCACTCCTGATAGTCGCTCTCCGCCAGCGCGTAGTCGAATCGCTCGCACACCGTGATGTAGTGGACCAGGAAGTAGCGGGTGACCGCCTCACCCAACGAGCCCTGCCCTGCATACACCGGCACCACATCGACCACTCCCGTCGTGGAGTCGACGCGAATGAGGTAGGGCACGACGCGCTTCAGCGGCACGAGGAGCGCGAGCGCCGCCGTGCTCGCGAGCGCGCACAGCCATCCGGCGGCGGCGACGCGCCAGGCCACGGTCGCGGTCCGGGCCGCCTGCGCAGCCCGGTCGGCATCCCACGAGGCAGCCTCCGCGAGGTACGCCTGAAGGGCGCCATCGGCGCTCATGAGCGGTTCGCCTTCGCGGAAGGCGCGGCGGTCAGCCGTCGGTCCGGATGCAAATCCGTCGACATCCATTGACGATTGATCGGCGTCAGCCGCCCACCCGCGCACCGCGGACCATGCGAAGCGCACGCGGCCAGCAAGAGCAGCAAGGGCAGGCCGAGAAAATGACGCTTGATGACATTCACGACGATTCCCCCGATCGGCCAGCGTCGCTGCCGCTTGGTGAAGCCGGGGGCGCAGTTCCCCTCGCTCGACGCATCCTGCCGGCACGCGCCACCGCGAAATCGACAGCTTTCACGGCGGCATACGCGCCGGCGCCCAAAGCGGTCTTGGCCGCCAGACCCGCCGTGAGCGAGCCGACCCACCCGGTCGTACGACCGACGACGCCGAAGCTGCTCAACGTCACACCACCGGCGAGGCCGCCGGCAACGGGCATGATCTGGCGCATGAACAGGAAGACGAGCACGGTCACCAGCAACATGTTGAGCGCATCGACGGTCTGGATCGCCGCGCCCAACGCCTCCGTCTGCTGAGCGTAGGATTGGACGAGGTGCAACAGCAGCGCCGCGACCATCACCGTGAGAATGGTGATGAGCGCGTAGTTGGCGAGCTGAGCGAGCCAGGCCTCGAAGAACCTGCGGGTCGCATCAAAGAGAAGTAGCGCAATGAAAAGCGGTCCCAGCGCGAGCAGCACCGAAAGCGCGACGCTCGACAGCGCCAGCAGGAACATGGTGTAGATGCAGAGCAATCCTACGAGCAGCCAGATCACCATGCCGGCCATCGTGTAGCCCATGTGGTAGAGGTCGCCATCCCGGAACAACTGGTCCGCGATGGCCCCGCCCGCATTCCAGATCGCGTCGATGGTCTGCACGGGATCCGACGCGCCGACCACCGCGGCCGCGAATTCCTTTGGGGCATCGTAGAACGTGTCCACCAGCACTGTGTTGTACGCCCAGAGGTGCAGCCCCACTCCGAAGATCACCGCCAGCGTCACGATACGCCGCAACCCGGCCGCGAACGGCTCCTCAATGCGGCCGGTGAGCTGCAGATAGCCCCAAACCATGATGTACACCGTGCCCAACGTCACCACCGCCGGCTCGAGGATGGCCGCTACGCGAGCGGTGTTCTCGCCTATGTAGCTCGCCAGCTCTGCATTGAGCCACGCCCAGAAGGTGTGAAAGAAGTCCATGAGCGCTCCGCGCTTGTCTTCACGGCGTCGGTTGAAAACGTGCAGCGAACTCTCCCTGACCGGCGATCGCGCGCTCTCTATCCTGCTCCTCATCGGCCCAGTGCTGCGCCTGCGCCGCCGCCACCAGCATGGCGAGCTTGGTCCGCTCGTTCTCGAGCATCGCCTCCTCCGCGCCGATACGCGCGTTGAGGTCGAGAATGCCCTTCTGGTCACTCGCCGTTGCGATGGCGCCGATGAGCTGCTGCAGGTCGGCGAACCGGCCGCTCGCATTCGCCAGCGCAGCGTGCGACACCGCCTGCAGCAGCGCCGCCGTGTTTCGGTCGGCGGCGAGCTGCTGCCGTGCGCTCGGCGAGAGCGTATCGATCTGCTGCGGCGTCAACACCGCATCCTGCGCCAGCACCTGCCGGATGGCGGACGACAGCGCCGAGTAGTCCGAGCTGGTGTCGTCCAGGGCGGCGGCGAGCTGCCCCCAGTCGCCGGGTAGGTAGTTCCGACTCGTGCCCCCGAGGAGCTGCTCCATTCCCCGGTCGCCGGTCATCGAGCGCAGCTGCGCCTGGGCCTCCGCGAGGTGCTCGCGGGCGACCGTGAGCGCCTGCTCCAGGTTCTGCACCTCAGTCACGAGCTGAGTGACCGAGGCGACATCGATGACGGCGAACTGCGCATGCGCCGCGGGAGCGACCATGGCGATGGCGGTGGCGACGAGCACGGGCAGGAGGCGGTTGACGAATGACATGACGGGCTCCTCGAGAAGGAAGTCGATGGGCGAACTGAGAGTCAATGGGTGCCGCGCCGTCCCGAGAGCACCTCCAGCTCCGACTCGAAGCCGTGGAGGTCCAGGCGACAGACGACGCTCTGATGGCCTTGCTTGACCAGAAATGCGCGCGCGCCGGGCTCGAGCTCGTCCTTGATGAGCGCGAGCTCGCGGCGGCCCAAGCCGAGTCCCGCGATGTATTCCTCGGGCACTGCATCCGCATTCGGGAAAAAGATCTTGGTCGGCGTCTGCTCGACGATCGTGCGGCTGATGGGACTTTCCAGCACATCGCCGGCGCTCTGCGTCGCGAGGCACATGACGCCATTCAGCTTCCGCCAGGTCTTCGGCCCCTCCTTGGCGAAGCTCTCGAACGCGGGATCCTCGAGCAGGCGCCAGAATTCGTCCATCCAGCATACGAGCCTTCGCCCATCGAGCATCTGTCGCACGAGATGGAAGAGGTAGCTCGTGACCGGTGCGCGCACGACGTCGTTGTCAAGGAACTCCGTGACGTCGAAGCCGACCACCGGTTGGCCGTCGAGCCGCTGCACGACGGAGTCCTCCGGGTTGTCGAACACCCAGCCGTAAGCTCCCTCCGCCGACTCGCACCATCGTCCGAGACGCGCGTGCAGGCCCTCGGGATCGGTAGGGTCGAGGAACTCGGTCAGGCGTGAGAGTCGCCTGGCCTCAGGGGCCAGAGACAACACTCCGCGCAGCGCCTGATCGAGCTCCCTCTCCTCGCGGATGTGGAGCGCGCGTGCCCCTGGAGTGCGTGCCAGCAGGTGCAGCCAGCCGCGGAGAAACTCGACGTGACCGGACCCTGAGGGTAACTGCAACGGATTGAAGCCCGTTGCGCGCCCGTTCCGCAACAGCAGATATTCGCCCCCCAATGCGCGGACCAGCCGCTCGAGCCCACGATCCTTGTCGAGCACCACCTGGGTCACGCCCTGGCGTGCCAGCATCGCAACCAGGAATCCGATCAGCACCGTCTTGCCGGACCCGGTCGGACCGCAGATGAAAGTGTGCCCTGCATCGCGCCGGCTGCTCTCATCCGCGGGATCGCTGGCATGGAGCGAGAAGTGATAGGCGGAGCTCGCGCGTGTGGGAAGGAGCGCCAGGGCATCGCCCCAGTGATTGCCCTGCGGCCGTCCCAAGGGGAAGTTGTGGAATGGCGCCATGGCCGCGAAGTTGCGCGAGGTGATCGGCGCCTTCCGGGGCCGCAGCGGGAAGTTGCCCGGGAGCTGCGCCCAAAACGCCGCCTCGAGCGCGAGGTCCTCTCGCGCGACCGTCATGCCGGTATCACCCAGGATGGCTCGCGCCTGCGCGACGCAATCATTCAAGGTGCGGAGCCGCTCGCTCTCGGGCCGGCCTGGCGGAACTTCGTCGGGATCCGCCAGTACCTGCAGCGTGAAATGGTGGTCACCCATCACGAACTCATTGCTCGTGAGCGCATCCAGGGCCTCGCCCAACTCCTCGGCCTGAGAGATCGCGAAGTCGCCGGCATTCGCCATCCGATTGATCTGTCGCGAGAGCAGCGCCTGTCCGGTAGCTCGCGAAAGAAAGGCGAAGGACTGGGTGAGCACGAAGGCGAAGCGCGCGCTCAACAGCCGGTCCAGCATTCCGGTGACCGTTGGCGTGGGGTACTCCTTGATGCCGAGCATCGCCCCGAGCCGAGTATCCGCCGGCAACCGGTATTCGATGCTTTCCCGTCCAAAGCAGAGCCGCGTGGTGGCAATGGCCGCACTCAGCGGCCCACGAGGTAATGCCATCGCCTGCCGCTCGCCATTGACGAGCAGAGCCAGATATTCGAGGAGCGAGGAATACCAGCGGCCGCCCCGCTCATAGCAGCCGAGACTTTCCGGCTCGTAGGCGGTCAGGGAGACGCGCAGCGCCTGCGCGATCTTCCGGCAGGCCTCCAGCGCATCGGCAGTCTCCGACCGGAAGTTTGCGGGTCTGAAACGGTTGATCGCGTTCGACAGCAGGCCCGCCGTTCGACCGGATACCGGCCGATGGAGGACGGCGAGGTAGATCTCATTCACCATGAGAACCTCGCCGGCCAGGCGGCGGCGATACTTCGAGTGCAGCTCGGCAGCGAATCCCGCTGCGGCTTGCGGCGCTTCCCCCACGTGCTCACGACGGCGGATGATGTGGGTCCAGAGCGCAATCCCGGGGCCTGCCAGATTGCGCCAGAGGACATTGCGGCGCTCGTAAAGGGCATTCAGCCGCTCGACGTCCGCGCTCTCGAAGCTGATCCCCGCGAGCCGAAAGACCTGCAGATAATCGCCGGAAGTGGTCCGTACCACCTCCGGCGCCACGTGCGCCGCGTAGGGGATGTACCGTTCCGCGGTCAATTCACGCCGCAAAGCAGCGCTTCTCGCTGCGCTCAGCATGAGACTCGCCTCCGCGCCGCCACGCCGGCGAGCACGGGTGTTACATCGCCGCGCCGTCTTCCGAGCGAGCCTGGCGGGCGCATTTGGATCGCCAGGGGGCTGTAACTGCTCGCGCGCCACCACCGCCCGGTGCCGATCAATGCCGGCATGCGCGTGCGGCCCCAGAGGAGCAGCAGGTCGAAGCAGCGGGCGTCGCGACCGCAGAGCAGCACGCTGGCAGCGTGAATCGGCAGGGCGACGAGCAGCATCAGGAGATTTCTCGTCAGCAGAAACGCCTCCAGCGTGAACACCAGGTTGCAGAGCAGCGCCGAGTAAGTCACGCCCCAGCGCATCGGCGGCCGCGTCGCACCGACGAAAAGCGGATCGGCGGCAAGCGCTCGAATCGTCTTTTCCATCGCCGTTCCCCTTCAGACGCCAAACATCCCGCGGACCCAGGAGACGATCTGCGGCGCCCCGAACGCGATGGCGATTCCGACGATCGCGCCCAGGCACCAACCCCATGAGATTCGATTGGCCATCGCCATGCCCCCAAGGACCATGACGAGAATGATGGCGATCGGGGTGAGCCAGGCCAGGATGTTGCTTTCCAAGGCCGTGGCGCCCGTGAGGAAAGGCGAGGCCTGCGCGAGCACCGGCGGCGGCAAGGCCAGCGACAGCACCGTCGTCACGACCAGCGCGGCGGCCAGCGCGAGGCCGCCCGGCCGCCCGCGCACTTCAATTCGAGCGATTCGCTGCAACATGATTCGTCTCCGTTCAGGTCGGTTCCGGCCGGGCCGCCGATGCGCGGGGATGGGCTAGGCGCTTGCCGCGATCCGCTGCGGCTCCTCGGTTCCCCGGGACGCACGCTCTTCGCGTTTCGCCTTCCCGGGAGCACCGAACCGGAAGCCCTGCACGACGAAGCTGTAGTCGTAGTGCCGCTCCCCGTCCTTGTCGGTCCAGTTGTCGGCGCGCACCTGGGCGTCGACGATGAGTTGGTCTCCCTTGCGCGCGGTGCGCGCGATCGTCTCGCCGAGTGGACCGAATGCGGTGAACCAGATGCTGGTGGCGATCTCCCGCGCCCCACCCTCCTCGTCCTTGCCGGCATAGTCGTTGCCTATCAGGCAGAACTTCGCGTAGGTACGCTCGCCTTTGACGGTGAGCTCCGGGTTGCGGGAAAGATTGCCGATGGCGGTGAGCGTAAAGCTGTTCATGCGAGTCTCCTGGTGTTGGTCGCGAGTGCGGATGGCACGGTGATCAGTCTAGAGATGCGCGCCGGAATTGGAATCGCATTTGCCTGCGTGTTTGCGCAGAAATGCATGTCCCTCGAATCCCCCGCGCCCGCCGCCGCGCGCTATCCTCGTGTCGGCAACGAATTACGGAGAGGAGATTCCCATGCCGCTGATCGATGAGTCGCACGCCGACGCCGTCGTCGAGGAGTGCGTCGAGGAGCTGGAGGAGCTCATGATGGGTCTCGACCGCTATCCGCCGGCCGCGATCGCGGTGGCGTTGGGCACTTATCTGGAGGGCCTGCTCGGCGCTCTGCTCGATGAGCGTCGCTGCACTGCCGAAGAGGTCTGCGAGCTTCTGCGGGAGATCGAGTCGGGCGTGATCGGTCAGGCACCGGAGCCGGCGCCGTTATAATAAGGTAGACTGTTCAGTCTACCTGTCTATCTGCTATCATGGCGGCCATGGCAAGGACCAGGGAACTGGACGTCGGCGACTTCGGCCGAACGATCGGCCGGCTCGTGAGGCACATGCGGGCGGCAGCCGCACAGCATGGGCTGTCGCTCACCGAGTCGGCGGTTCTGGCGCGGCTCGGCCGGGACGGCCCGGCGACGGTGGCGGACCTCGCGCGCGCGGAAGGCATGCGGCCGCAGTCCATGAGCGCCGCCATCGCCGCGCTCGAGGAGCGCGGCCTCATCGAGCGCAAGCCGCACCCGAGCGATGGGCGCCAGATGAACATTGCCCTGACCGACAAAGGGGCCGCGGTGCGCAGCAGCACCAAGGACCTGAAGCGCGCCTGGCTCGCGCAGGCGACGGCGGGACTTGAGAGCGAGGAGCGTCTGCTCCTCGCCCGGGCGGGCGAGATCCTCAAACGGCTCCTCGACCGATGAGGACGGAGCCGCCCTCCTCCGACCGCCGATCGGCCGCCGCGCCGGGCTCGCCTCTCGCCTCGATCGCCCACACCTGGCGCGCGCTGCGCCACCGCAATTTCAAGCTCTTCTTCTTCGGCCAGAGCACCTCGCTCATCGG
>Ga0134126_10009025_pt1 | contig 12560 bp, 13 predicted proteins | sample KB31752_FD_96881 | JGI IMG/M metagenome (GOLD analysis project Ga0134126, IMG submission 96881) | Terrestrial soil microbial communities with excess Nitrogen fertilizer from Kellogg Biological Station, Michigan, USA - KB3-175-2 | ecosystem: Environmental > Terrestrial > Soil > Unclassified ...
TGCCCCGTGTAGCGAAGCGAAACGGGGGAGGGGGACCGCCCGGCGCAGCCGGGTGGTGGAGGGGGCGTAAGGCCGCGCATCAAGCTCCATGATCGAGTCCCTTGGCTCCCTTCCCTGGATGACGCGGCCGCAGACGCGGGCGGTGATCGAGGCGCTGGAGGCGGCGGGCGGGGCCGGCTGCGCGCGGTTCGTTGGCGGGTGCGTGCGCAACGCCATCCTGAAGCAGCCGATCAGCGACATCGACATCGCCACCACGCTGACGCCCGAGCAGGTGGCCGAGGCGCTGACCCGGGCGGGGCTGAAGGCCGTGCCCACCGGCGTCGAGCACGGCACGGTCACGGCGGTTGCGGGCAACCACCCGTTCGAGATCACCACGCTGCGGCGCGACGTCGAGACCGACGGACGCCGCGCGGTGGTCGCCTTCACCACCGACTGGGCCGAGGACGCGATGCGGCGCGACTTCCGCCTCAACGCCCTCTACGCCGACCCGAACGGCAAGCTCTACGACCCCACCGCCGGCGGCTTGGCCGACGCCCGCGCCGGCCGCATCGTGTTCGTCGGCGACGCCGAGACCCGCATCCGCGAGGACGCGCTGCGCATCCTGCGCTTTTTCCGCTTCACCGCCTGGTACGGGCGCGGCGAGCCCGACGCCGCGGGCCTGGCGGCGTGCGCGGGCTTGCGCGGGCTGATCGGCGCGCTCTCGGCCGAGCGCGTCTCGGCGGAACTCTTGAAGCTGCTGGCGGCAGAGGACCCGCGCCCGGCCGTGCGGCTGATGGCGCAGGCCGGCGTACTGGGCGAGGCGCTGCCTGAAGCCGCGGGACTGGCGCGGTTCGAGCGGCTGGTGACCATCGAGACCGAGATGCTGTTCACCGAGGACGCGCTGCTACGGCTCGCGTCGATGCTGCCGGACGACCCGGTCGCAGGCGCGGCGCTGGCCGAGCGGTTGCGCCTCTCCAATGCGCAGCGCGACCGCCTTGTCGCCGCGCTCGACCCTGATCCGGCGCTGAAATCGTGGATGAGCCCGAAAGAGACCCGCCAGCTGGTCTACCGGCTCGGCGTCGACGCCTTCTGCGACCGCGTCACGCTGGCCTGGGCGGCGTCGGAGCGTCCGGCGGCGACCGTGCAGTGGCGCGCGCTGCTGCCCACCGCGCGCGGCTGGACGGCGCCGAAGTTCCCGCTCAGCGGCGACGAGGTGATGGCCGCCGGCGTGCCGAAGGGGCCGCTGATCGGCGAGGTGATGCGCGAGGTCGAGGCGTGGTGGGTCGAGAGCGACTTCCCGGCCGACAAGCTCGCCTTGATCGAGCGGCTGAAGGCGGTGGCGCAAGGCATGGCGTACTGATGGGGAGCGAGCGGCGATGAAGATCGGCATCCTCGCCGCCGGCCGCCCGCCGCGCGCGCTGATCCCGCAGTTCGGCGACTACACCCAAATGTTCGAGCACCTGCTGGCCGGCCGCGGCTACGCCTGGGAGAGCTACGACGTTCCGGCCGCCGACTACCCCGACCGGCCCGAGGCCTGCGACGCCTACATCGTCACCGGCGCGGCGGCGGGCGTCTACGACGGCGACCCCTGGATCGGCGGGTTGCTGGGCTTCCTGCGCGCCGCCAAGGGCCGCGCCAAGCTGGTCGGCGTCTGCTTCGGCCACCAGGCGATGGCGCAGGCGTTCGGCGGCGAGGTGCGGCCGTCCGACAAGGGCTGGGGCATCGGCCTGCACACGTATGAGGTTAGGGGCGGCGGCGCCCAGCATCCCGGCTGGATGGACGCCAGCCCCGCCTTCTCGCTGGCCGCCTCGCACCAGGACCAGGTGCTGGAGCTGCCGCCGACCGCCAAGGTGATCGCCGGCAGCGACTTCTGCCCGAACGGCATGCTGGCCTACGACGACGGGACCTCGGTCTCCTGCCAACTGCACCCGGAATTCGCCCCGGCCTACTCGATCGCCCTCATCGAAGGCCGCAAGGGCCAGCGCTTCCCCGAGGCGCAGGCGGAAGCGGCGGTCGAAAGCCTCCACCACCCGGACGACCATGTGAAGTTCGCAGGCTGGGTGGCCAACTTCCTGGCGTGCTAACCCCGACTCCCGCTCTTCCCCGCTTGCGCGGGAAGATCGGAGGAGGGTTACTCCGCTGCCTCCGCCGGCGCCTTCGAGCGGGCCACCGCGCTCAGGATCCCGTCGACGAACACGTCAAGGACCGGCAGCGGCATTTCGTGGCCGACGCCGGGGACGATGATCAGCTCGGCGCCCGGGATGTTCTCGGCGGTGTCGCGGCCGGCTTCGACCGGAACCAGCGGGTCGGCGTCGCCGTGGATCACCACGGTTGGGGCGGTGATCGTCGCGAGCTTCGGCCGGCGATCGGGCGAGGCCATGATGCCGGCGTACTGGCGCTGGAAGCCGACCGGGTAATACGATCGCCGGAAGGTGGCCAACGCCTCCTCGCGCACCTTCGCGGCGTCGACCGGATAGGTTCCGGCCATCACCCTCGCGCCCTCGACCGAGCTCTCCAGGAAGGCCTCGAGGTCCACGTTCGGGTCGGGCGCCGGGGTGTTGAGCCGCGCCATCGCCTCGGGCTTGGCGCGCGGCAGGCCGGGGTTGCCGCTCGACGACATGATCGAGGTGAGCGAGAGGGTGCGCTCGGGGAAGTCGGCGGCGACCAGCTGGGCGATCATGCCGCCCATCGAGGCGCCCACGATGTGCGCACGCTCGACGTCCAGCGCTTCCAGCAGGCCGGCGGCGTCGGCGGCCATTTCGGTCAGCGTGTAGGCGACCGGCGGCGTGCGGCCTTGCGTCACAGCCGCGACCACCTCGCGGACGTCCGGAGCGCCGGCGGCGTCGAGCTTCTCGGTCAGGCCGACGTCGCGGTTGTCGTAGGCGATCACCCGGTGGCCGGCGGCGGTCAGCTTGCCGATCAGCTCCGGCGACCAGCGGCTCATCTGCGCGCCCAGGCCCATGATCAGCAGGATCGGCTCGGCGTCGTCGGGGCCGTGGCTTTCGTAGTAGATGTCGAGGCCGTTGGCCTTCACGTGGGGCATCGCCGCATCCTCCGCTTTGCCGCGACACTCCGCCTCAGCCGCCTGGATGTCGAGGCTGACCCCAGGTCAGCGACCTTCCCGACACCGGAGATCAGGGGAGGGTCACGGCCATCTGACGAGCGGCGGCAGCGAGGAGAGCATGGTCTCGATGTTGGCGCCCTGGCGGAAGCCGAACATGGTGCCGCGGTCGTAGAGCAGGTTGAACTCCACGTAGCGGCCGCGGCGGGCCAGCTGCTCGTCGCGGTCGTCGCCGGTCCACGGCTCGTCCATCCGGTGGCGGACGATCTTCGGGTAGACTTCCAGGAACGCCTCGCCGACGGCTTGCGTGAAGGCGAAGTCGCGCTCGAAGTCGCCGGAATTGTGCTGGTCGTAGAAGATGCCGCCGATCCCGCGCGGCTCCTTGCGGTGCGGCAGGTAGAAGTACTCGTCGCACCAGGCCTTGTAGCGGGGATACCACTCGGCATCGAACGGGTCGCACGCGCCCTGCATCGCGCGGTGGAACACCACCGCGTCGTCGGCGTCCTGGCTGCGCTGCTCGGCGAGCATCGGGGTGAGGTCCGCGCCGCCGCCGAACCAGCTCTGGCCGGTGGAGAGGAAGCGGGTGTTCATGTGCACGGTCGGCACGCGCGGCGACAGCGGGTGGATGATCAGGCTGATCGAGGCTGAGACGTAGGTCGGGTCATCCTCGGCGCCTGGCATGGTCTTGGCCATCTCGGGGGTGAACCGGGCGGTCGCCGCCGAACTATGCACGCCGGCCTTCTCGATGAGGCGCCCGGACAAAAAGCCGCCGATGCCGCCACCCTCGCCCGTCTCGCGCTTCCACTGGCGGAAATCGACGCGGCCCGGCTCGCCCGGGTAAAGCTCGACCGGCGCCTCCTCTTCGAGCCGCTCCAGCTCGGCGCAGATCCGCTGCTGAAGCGATTCGAACCATGCCTTGGCTCTGGCCCGGCGGTCCTGGATTTCAGGGGCGAGCGCTGTCACGGGCAAGGCGGCATCCTCGATTTGCGGAATGGCATGTTGAAAAAGCTTAAGACGCATTCTAGGGGAACCGCCAACAAGAGCTTGCTGAGCCGGGGGCGGCGGTCGATGCGCAGCTCCGCTGCGATGTCCACCGCAGGATTATCGCCCCATGCCGGCTCTTGGCGAGAAGCGCCGAGGCCTGGGAGTCCCCTTGGGAGTCCTGGGCGGTACGGCTGTTGATGTCTGAAACGGCCCACCGTCGCCCTCGCGGGAGACGGGCGAGGCCGAAGCGAGGTGAGCCGAAGGTGGCCGACAGCGTAGCCGGCGCAAGCGCCGACCCCCACGACACGCCGGATTCCGGTCGGCGCAACTTCATCCACATTGCCGCGATCACCGCCGCCGCCGGCGGCGTGGCCGCCATCGCGTGGCCGTTCATCGACCAGATGAACCCGGCCGCCGATACGATGGCGCTGTCGTCGATCGAGTACGACGTCTCCAAGGTGCCGCTCGGCCAGCAGGTGACGGTGCTGTTCCGCAAGCAGCCGCTTTTCGTGCGCCACCGCACGCCGGCCGAGATCGCCAAGGCGGTCGCCGACGACCACGCCCAGCTGCGCGACCCGGCCACCGACGCCAGCCGCGTGAAGCCCGGCAAGTCCGAGTGGCTGATCCTGATTGGGGTCTGCACCCACCTCGGCTGCACGCCGCTGTTCGGCCAGGGCGACTGGGGCGGCTGGTTCTGCCCCTGCCACGGCTCGCAGTACGACACCTCCGGCCGCATCCGCAAAGGTCCGGCCCCGAAGAACCTGGTGGTGCCGGACTACAAGTTCACCGGCGCAACCACCATCAAAGTCGGCTGACCGAGATCATGGACGCACATTCGCATTCGCATTACGAGCCGAACACGGCCTTCGAGCGCTGGCTCGATGCGCGCCTGCCGATCGTCCGCTTCGGCAAGGACCTGCTCGATTTCCCGACCCCGAAGAACCTGAACTACTGGTGGACCTTCGGCGGCATCCTGGCTTTCTGCCTTGCCGTCCAGATCGTCACCGGCATCGTTTTGGCGATGCACTACAACGCCTCGGGAACCGGCGCGTTCGACTCGATCCAGCACATCATGCGCGATGTGAACTACGGCTGGCTGATCCGCTACATCCACGCCAACGGCGCCTCGATGTTCTTCGTCGCGGTCTACATCCACATCTTCCGCGGCATCTACTACGGCTCTTACAAGGCGCCGCGCGAACTGCTGTGGCTGATCGGCGCGGTGATCTACCTCACCATGATGGCCACGGCTTTCTTCGGCTACGTGCTCCCGTGGGGCCAGATGAGCTTCTGGGGCGCCAAGGTGATCACCAGCATCTTCGGTGCGATCCCAGTGATCGGGCCGGCGATCGTCAGCTGGCTGGTCGGCTCATTCACCGTCGACGCGCCGACGCTGAACCGCTTCTTCTCGCTGCACTACCTGCTGCCGTTCGTGATCGCGGGGCTGGTGGCGCTGCATATCTGGGCGCTGCACGTGCCCGGCAACTCGAACCCAACCGGCGTCAACGTGAAGGACAAGTCCGACACGGTGCCGTTCCACCCGTACTACACGGTGAAGGACGGGTTCGCGGTGTCGGTGTTCATGCTGATGTTCGCGATCTTCGTGTTCTTCATGCCCGAGGCGCTCGGGCACGTGGACAACAACATCGCCGCCAACCCGCTGGCGACGCCGGCGCACATCGTGCCGGAGTGGTACCTCTTGCCCTACTACGCGATCCTGCGCGCCATCCCCGACAAGCTGACCGGCGTCATCGCGCTCGCCGCCGCCATCGGCTGCCTCTTCGCGCTGCCCTGGCTCGACCGCTCGCGGGTCCGCTCGATGCGCTACCGGCCGCAGGCGCGGCTCTACTTCTTCATCTTCATCGCCGCCTGCCTGATCCTCGGCTACTGCGGCGCGCACGAGCCGGATCAGCAGATCATTCCGGGCCTGGCGGCGTTCAATATCGGCGACTCCAGCATCAACAGCATGGCCTGGCTGAGCCGTATCGCGGGACTCTACTATTTCGCCTGGTTCCTGCTCATCAATCCGCTGCTAGGCCTGCGCGAGACGCCGCTGCCGGTGCCGGAGTCCATTTCCACGCCGGTGCTGTCGCATCCGGCCGCCGCGCCCGCCGGGGCCGCGGCTGCGCCTGAAAAGAAGGGTTGATCGGCCGATGCTGCGTAAGCTTCTCGCAAAGGCCGTTGCCCGGGCCCTCGTCCTGGCGCTCGCCGCCGGCCTCGCCGCGCCCGCCGCGGCGGCCACCACCTCGGCCCCGCTCGAGCACCAGCCGTGGTCGTTCAGCGGCCCGTTCGGGATGTACGACCAGGGCCAGCTGCAGCGCGGCTTCAAGGTCTACACCGAGGTCTGCTCCCAGTGTCACTCGATCCAGTACATCCACTTCCACAACCTGGGTGACCCGGGCGGCCCGTTCTGGAGCCCGAAGTACCCGAACTCGAACGACAATCCGTACGTGAAGGCGATCGCGTCGAGCTGGCCGCGGCAGGTGACCGAGATCAACGCCGACACCGGCGATCCGTCGCACCGCAAGCCGACCAGCGCCGACGTGCTGGTGCCGCCGTTCCCGAACGACGCGGCCGCGCGGGCCAGCAACGGCGGCGCGCTGCCGCCCGACATGTCGCTGCTGGCCGCCGCGCGCGAAGGCGGGCCGGACTACATCTACGCGATCCTCAACGGCTTCCGTCCGACCCCGGCCGGCATCAAGAACGCGCCGCCCGGCAAGTACTACAACGTCGCCTTCCCGGGTGACCTGACGTCCTATTGGACGGGCGCCGCCGACGCCGTGCCGACCGGCGGCTTCATCTCGATGCCGCCGCCGCTGACCGACTGCAAGGTCACCTTCGACGACGGCACGCCCTGCAAGCTGCAGCAGGAGGCGCGCGACGTCTCCGCCTTCCTGCAGTGGGCGTCCGACCCGAAGATGAACGAGCGCAAGCAGACGGGCATCGCCGTGATGATCTACCTGCTGATCTTCAGCGCGATCCTCTACGCGAGCTATCGGCAGATCTGGCGGAACGTCGCGCACTGACGTCCGTCCCCGGCGGCGCCGCGAGCTGAAGTCGGCCGCGGCGCATGTCCACCCTGAGCTCGTAACGTGACCAGGCGGCCGTGCCGATGCTCCCGGCGAGCGTCGGCGGCAGGTCGTCGGCCAGCGCCGCCGGCAGCCGGCGTTGCGCGGCGCCGGCCAGCCCCAGCGCATCCAGCCGCGCCGGCGGGTCGAGCCGCGAGGCCGGATCGACGCCCTTGGCCGGCGTCCGGCTCAGCGCCGCGACCTTGCTGGAGAGCCGCACGGCGGCCGTGCCGGTGTCGACGGCGAAGCGCCCGGCGAGCGCCGTCCGCCCGTCCGAGATGGTCGCCGGGATCGCGGGCACGCCGTCCGTCATCTCGAGCGGCAAGGTGGCGATCGCCTGGAACGCGGGCGCGCGGCGCGAGAGCCGCACCCGGCAGGGGCTGAAGCGGATGTCGACCACGTAGGGCGCCAGCACGTCCGCGCCGATCAGGCCGACGATGGTGGAGGGCAGGCCGAGCGTCCGCGCATCCAGGCTCGCCACCTGCAGCGTAGCGGGCGCCGTCTCGCCAGCGAAGCGCAGCGTGCTGGTCGTCTGCGGCGTCTCGACGCCCTCGCCCAGCGCATCATCGACGTGCAGCACGCTCTTCGGCGACGACAGGTCGAGGATGTAGTCGCCGGCAACGTCGCCGAATGCGGCCGGGACCACCAGCACGCCGCGGTCGACCCAGCAGCGCGTCTCGCCGGCGCGCGCCGCGCCCACCCCGGCGGCGGCGCTGATCAACGTGGCGGCGAGGGCGAGACTCAACTTGGCGCGCATTGAGCCGACGATAGCCAAGCCGCCGCCGCTCGGCGATAACGCCGCGGGCGGAGCCGGGAGGACACGTGTCGGGCTGGGTCTTAGGCGTGATCGGCGGCTCGGGCCTCTACGAGATCGCGGGCCTGGCGAACGCGCGCTGGACTCGCGTCGACAGCCCGTTCGGCGCGCCGTCGGACGACCTCCTGATCGGCGATCTGGGCCACGTGCGGCTGGTCTTCTTGCCGCGCCACGGCCGCGGCCACCGGCTGCCGCCCAGCGCCATCAACGCGCGCGCCAACATCGATGCGCTGAAGCGCGCCGGCTGCACCGACGTGCTCTCGATCGCCGCGGTCGGCTCGCTGCGCGAGGCGCTCGCGCCCGGCGCCTTCGTGGTGGTGGATCAGTTCATCGACCGCACCTTCGCGCGCGAGACCAGCTTCTTCGGCCCCGGGCTCGTCGCCCACGTCTCGATGGGCGACCCGGTCTGCTGGCGGCTGTCCGCCCACGCGGCCGCCGCAGCGCGCGCCGCCGGCGCGGCCGTCGTCGAGGGCGGGACCTACCTCGCCATGGAAGGCCCGCAGTTCTCCACCAAGGCCGAGAGCGAGCTCTACCGGGCGTGGGGCTGCGATGTGATCGGCATGACCGGCATGCCGGAGGCCAAGCTCGCCCGCGAGGCCGAGCTGCCCTACGCCGCCGTCGCCATGGTCACCGACTACGACTGCTGGCGCGACGTCCACGTCGAGGTGAGCCACGTGCTCGAGGTGCTGCGCGCCAACGCCGGCAAGGCCGTCGACCTCGTCCGCATCCTCGCCGAGCGGCTGCCGGCCGAGCGTCCGGCCTCGCCGATCGACACCGCGCTCGACGGCGCCGTCATCACCGCGCCGGAGGCGCGCGACCCGGCCATGCTGGAGAAGCTCTCGGCGATCGTCGGCCGCGCGCTCGGGCTTTCCAGCGCAGCTGCGACCTGACAGAGAGAAGCCTGAGCCATGGATCTCGCCGCCTGCATCCGCACGATCCCCGACTATCCGAAGCCCGGGATCATGTTCCGCGACATCACCACCCTCCTGGGCGACGCGCGCGCCTTCCGGCGGGCGGTCGACGAGCTGGTGCAGCCATTCGCCGGCATGAAGATCGACAAGGTGGCCGGCATCGAGGCGCGCGGCTTCATCCTCGGCGGCGCGGTGGCCCACCAGCTGTCGAGCGGCTTCGTGCCGCTGCGCAAGCGCGGCAAGCTGCCCCACCAGACCCGCGCGGTGGAGTATGCGCTGGAGTACGGATCCGACGTCATGGAGATGCACGTCGACGCGCTGGTGGCTGGCGAGAAGGTGATGCTGGTCGACGATCTGATCGCCACCGGCGGCACCGCGCTGGCCGCCGTGCAGCTCTTGAAGGACGCCGGCGCGCAGATCGTGGCGGCGGCGTTCGTGATCGACCTGCCGGAGCTCGGCGGCGCGGCCCGACTGCGCGACGCCGGCGTGCCGGTCTCGACGCTGGTGGCCTTCGAAGGGCGCTAGAAACACCCGTGCAGCCCTTTCCTTGCCGCATCGCGTCGCCACATTGAGGCGATGGGAGTGAGCAGATCGTGGCGGGTCTTCCGCCGCATGCAGGATTCGGCCTTTCTGGTCGGCGTGTTGATCTACGCAGCGGCGGCCGTGTACGCCTGGACGGTCCTGCCCGGGGCCGCGGTCTTCAAATTGCAGCGCATGGTGCTGTTCCCGGGCGTCTACTTCCTGGCGACGCTGCTGATCCCGCTGGCCGCGCCGCCGGTGCGCCGGATGCTGCGCACCCACCTCTGGATCGCCTTCCGCACCGGCTTCGGCCAGAGCGTGATCTCGGTGCTGGTGGTGGTGCTGATCCTGGCCGGCTTCGCGGCCTTCATCATCCTGGACACGGCCAACGCGGCCCACAGCGGCCGCGGCTTCCCCGAAAGCGCCTTCGCCGCCTACGCCGCCGGCATCGGGGTGCTGCTGGCCCAGGCCCTCCTCGTCCGCCGCATCGAACGCGATCCGGTGCTGCGCCCCAGCATCGAGCGCGCCGCTTAAGATCGCTCCTCCCCCGTCCTCTTCGGTACGGGGAGGACGGTAAGGCTCAGTTCTCCCCCCGGCCGCCGCCGTGCAGCGTGAAGAGCTGCAGGGTGCGCAGGCGGGCCAGCTTGGCGGCGTCGGGGTTGTAGTCGGCGCGGCGGTCTGAGACGAAGCCGTGGCCGGCGTCATACTGGTAGATCGGCATCTCGGGAAAGCGGTCGGCGATCGCCTCCACCGTCGCGGGCGGGATCGAGGGGTCGCGGCGGCCGAAGTGCAGGATGATCGGGCAGCGGGGCGTCTCGGCCAGCAGCTCCGGGATGCGCCGGCCGTAGAAGCTGGAGGCGGCCGCCACGCCCTCGCAGCGGCAGGCCGCCAGCCAGGTCGCCGCGCCGCCCCAGCAGTAGCCGACCACGAACACCGGCGGCTTCAGCGCCGCCACGCAGGCGTCGAGGTCGGCGGCCACCTCGTCCCAAGGCGCGGCCTCGGAGTAGCGGCGGGCGGCCGCCACGTCGTCGCCGCCGTAGCCCGCCTGGAAGCCGCGGTGCTGGCGGTCGTAGAGCGAGGGCGCAATGGTCTCGTAGCCGTCCGCGGCGAACCCCTCGGCCAGCTCGCGGATGTGCTCGGTGACGCCGAAGATCTCCTGGATCAGGACGAGGCCGCCGCGGCGCGCGTCCTCGTGCGGCGCGCGGTAGGCCCCGAACGAGAAGGTGTCCTTCAGGCTGGTGAGCGTGATCGCCTCGCCCATACGGCGCGCTCCCCTCAGGCCTTCTCGAACAGCTCCAGCGTGCGCTGGCGCGCCAGATCGGCGCTGGCCGCCGCGTGCCGCTCGGGGTCCTCGTTGTTGAAGCCGTGCCCGGCGTCCTCGTAGATGAACACCGGCACGCTCGGGTTGGCGGCCTCGACCGCCTCCTTCACCGCTTCGGCCGGAATGCCGGCGTCGAGGCGGCCCAGGTGCACGATGGTCGGGCACATCGGGGCCAGCGCGGCGTTCGCCTGCACCATCGAGCCGTAGTAGCTCGACGCGGCCGCCAGCCCGCCCACTTCGCCGGCGGCGATCCAGGCGTAGGAGCCGCCGTAGCAGTAGCCGACGATGCAGACCTTGCCGCGGCCCTTCAGGTAGTCGCGGCAGGCGGCGATGTCGGCCAGCACCTGCTCGCGCGGCGTGCCCATCGCGTGCCCGACGCCGGCCTTGATGCCGGCTTCGTCGTGGTGCGCGAGGAAGCCGGGCTCGCGCCGCTCGTAGAGCGCTGGGGCCACCGCCTCGAACCCGAGCGAGGCCCAGCGATCGACGTCGCGCCGCACGTGCTCGTCGATGCCGAAGATCTCCTGGATGACGATCACCCCGCCCTTGCGCTCGCCGGTGGGTGCGGCGTGGTAGGCGGGAAACGCGAAGTGGTCGGCCGCCGCCGACGTGATGCTGATCGTCTCGCCCATGCCGGCTCTCCCCGCTGTTTCGGAAAGTCTCCTAGGCCGCACGGCCGCGCTGGCGCAACGCTAATCCTGTCCCGCCGGGGATGGTCAGCGCCAGCGCCGCCGACCCGCTGCCGCGGCGCGAGCTGGTGGCTGGCCTGAAGCGGATGCGCTGGGCTCAGACGTTGAAGCGGAAGTTCATGACATCGCCGTCGCGCACCACGTACTCCTTGCCCTCGGAGCGCAGCTTGCCGGCGTCCCGCGCCCCCGCTTCGCCGTTCAGCGCGACGTAGTCGGCGTAGGCGATGGTCTCGGCGCGGATGAAGCCCTTCTCGAAGTCGGTGTGGATGACGCCGGCGGCTTGCGGCGCGGTGGCGCCGACCGGGATGGTCCAGGCGCGCGATTCCTTCAGGCCGGCGGTGAAGTAGGTCTGCAGGCCGAGGAGCGCGTAGGCCTCGTGGATCAGCCGGTTGAGGCCGGGCTCCGAGAGGCCCATCGTCTCCAGGAACTCGCCGCGCTCGGTCGGATCGAGCATGGCGATCTCGCTCTCGATCTTTGCCGAGATCACCACCGCCTTGGCGTTGTCGCGCTTCGCCCGCTGGGCGACGAGGTCCGACAGCGCATTGCCGTGCTCGGCCGAGCCCTCGTCGACGTTGCTGACGTACAGCGCCGGCTTGGCGGTGAGCAGCTGCAGCATTCGCCAGGCCTTCTCGTCCTCGGCCGCGACCTTGGCGGCGCGCGCCGGGCGGCCGGCGTTCAGCTCGGCGAGCGCCAGATTGACCAGGCGCAGCGCCGTGGCGCTCTCCTTGTCGCCGCCGGCCTTGGCGCGCTTTTCGAGGTTCGGCACGCGCCTTTCCAGGCTCTCGAGGTCGGCCAGCATCAACTCGGTCTCGATGATCTCCAGGTCGGCGAGCGGATCGACCCGCCCCTCGACGTGGGTGATGTCGCCGTCCTCGAAGCAGCGGGTCACGAAGGCGACGGCGTCGCAGTCGCGGATGTGGCTGAGGAACTGGTTGCCGAGGCCCTCGCCCTTCGAGGCGCCGCGCACCAGCCCGGCCACGTCGACGAAGTTGATCCGCGCGGGGATGATCTCCTTCGACTTGGCGATGCGGGCCAGCGCATCGAGGCGCGGCTCGGGCACCGCCACGTCGCCGACGTTGGGCTCGATCGTGCAGAACGGATAGTTGGCCGCCTCCGCCTTGCGCGTCCTCGTGAGCGCGTTGAAGAGCGTGGATTTCCCGACGTTGGGCAGCCCGACGATGCCGGCGCGCAGCATGAGGCGCCGGAGTATAGCCGCA
>Ga0134126_10009026_pt1 | contig 12559 bp, 7 predicted proteins | sample KB31752_FD_96881 | JGI IMG/M metagenome (GOLD analysis project Ga0134126, IMG submission 96881) | Terrestrial soil microbial communities with excess Nitrogen fertilizer from Kellogg Biological Station, Michigan, USA - KB3-175-2 | ecosystem: Environmental > Terrestrial > Soil > Unclassified ...
AGCGTCGATCTCCGGTCCGCTGGGCCAGATGTCGGCGAGCCGGACGGGAGCCTTGGCCGCGGTATGCGCGAGGGGGTCGTCGAGGATGTTGCGATTGACGTCACCGGCGAGAGCGAATGCGACGACGAGCGGCGGTGATGCGAGAAATGCCGCGTCGAGCCGCGGATGCACGCGGCCCGGAAAGTTGCGGTTGCCGGACAGCACGGCGACCGGAACGATGCCGCGATCCGCGATGGCCGACTCGATGGCCGCGGTGAGCGGCCCGGAATTGCCGATGCAGGTGGTGCATCCGAAACCTACGATGCCGAAACCAAGTGCGTCGAGGTCGGACAGCAGACCCGCCCTCTCCAGGTAGCGGGTCGCTGCAGGCGAGCCAGGGGCGAGCGATGTCTTGACCCAACGCGCGGGCGCGAGCCCGAGCTGCCGCGCCTTGCGCGCGAGCAGGCCTGCTGTGACGAGAAGGCGCGGATCCGATGTGTTGGTGCAACTCGTGATGGCGGCGATGGCCACCGCGCCGTTCCCCGGCTGCATTTCGCTGCGCGGAGCGCTCCGGCCGCCGAGCAGGGGCGCGAGCGCCGTGGCCGTCGCGCCCGCGTCGATGCGGTCCTGCGGGCGTCGTGGACCGGCGAGCGAGACGCCGACTCGTGCCAGATCGAAATCCAACGTCTCCGTGTAACGGGGCGCGGCGCCCGGCTCGAGCCACAATGCCTGGTGGCGCGCATAGTCCTCGACGAGCCTGACGTGCTCCACGCTCCGGCCGGTGTCGCGCAGATACCGCAGCACTTGCTCATCCACGGGAAAATACGCGCAGCTCGCGCCGAATTCCGGCGCCATGTTCGCCACCACAGCGCGCTGCGCGGCGGCCAGCGTCGCCACCCCGGGTCCGAAGAACTCGAGGAAGCGGTCGGCGAGGTCGATCCGGCGCAGCCGCTCGCACAGTGTCATGGCCAGATCCGTGGCCAGCACCCCTGGGCGCAATTGGCCGGTCAACCTGACACCCACGACATCCGGCACGCGAATGACGGCCGGCATGCCGAAGCAGACGCTCTCCGCCTCCAGTCCTCCTACGCCCCAGCCGAGCACCCCGATTCCGTTGATCATGGGCGTGTGGCTGTCCGTCCCCAGCATCGTATCGGGTACGGCCCAACGACTGCCGTCTCGCTCTGCGACGCATACCACAGTGGCCAACCGCTCGAGATTGAGCGTATGCATGATGCCTGTGCCGGGAGGATGGACCCGGACGCCGCCCAACACGTTGGTGGCCCATTTCATCAGCCGATAACGTTCCGCGTTGCGCTCCATTTCCCGCCGCATGTTGTAGGCCAGCGCGTCGGGCGTCGCGAACGCATCCACGGCAATGGAGTGGTCTGTCGAGATGTCGATGGGCAGCACCGGGCTCAGCCGGCGCGGATCGCCTCCGGCCTCCGCCAGCGTGGAGCGCATCGCGGCGATGTCCACCAGAGCCGGCCCGCAGGTGGTGTCGTGCATCAGCAGGCGCGACGGCTGGAATGGGATGTCGGCTTCGCTGCGTCCCGTGATGACCCAGTCGCGGATGGCCTGGATCGCCTGCGGCGCATCCGCTCCGCCGCACCGTGCCACATTCTCGAGCAGGATCCGCAGAACGCAGGGCAGCCGGTCGAGCGCGCCGCCAGCCGACGCTCGCAGATCAATGATGCGGAAAGTCCGATCGCCCGAGATCAGCTGTGCAGCCACATCCTATTGTATTATTTATTGTAATAATGCACAACCTCGGCGCGGCAGGCTCAGCCGGCCGGGTTGCCGCCGCCGTGGTCCATGGCGCTGATCGCCCTGGAGCTGTCGAGATGCGCCAGCATGAGATCCGCGGCACGGCGGTTCTGGCCGCCTTCCAGGGCATCGAGAATTCCCAGATGCTCCTCGATGGAGGCCTGCACACGCTCGACGCCGTAGCCCCACTGATAGTTGAGGAAGCTGCGCACCTGATTCTGGCGCTGGATCGCATCCAGCAGATAGCGGTTGCCCGAGCAACGCGCGAGCTGCTCGTGGAAGTCGGCATTCATCTCGAAGAATTCAACCGCCAGTGTCTTGCGCCAGGGCTTGCGTTTGAACACCAGGTGCCGGGCGCGACAGGCGCGTGCCCATTCCCGGTCGAGCTCGAAGTCCGTCTGCAGCAGCTCCGCCGGCTCGAGGATCCGCCGGAAGTTGTAGCTTTCCGCCTGGGCACCGGCGGAGTTGATGGAGGCGACGAACGACCAGCCGTGGCCGCGCTTGCGCTCCACGAGGCCCAGCTCCGACAGGTGGCGCATCACGCGTCCCACCGTCGGCAGCTTCGCGCCGAAGAGGCGCACGAGCTCCTGTTGGGTGCAATCGGCGGGCAGCCGACCGGTGTTGCGTGCCTCGGCGATGGCGATGAAGAGCTCCTTGTCCTCCTCGTCCTGCAGGTTTATGGTCTCGACCTCCGGTGCCGTTCTGACCGGGCCGCGCAGGACGAATCCGCGGTGTGTACGGGCCTGGAGAGTGCCCTGTGCGGCGAGGAGCTTCAGGGCGCCGCGGATCGGAGTGCGCGAGACGCCGAAGTGCCGACACAGGTCCTGCTCGACCAGGTGGTGGCCGGGGCCCGCTCCCTGCTCCTTGAGGAGGTACAGAATGCGGCCCGCGAGCTCCGTCTGCAGCCGGCTCGCGGCGAGCGCCCCACCCGCGGCTCTCGCTCTCACCGTGCCGGCGCGCTTGCGACTGATCTGCATGACCATTCCCCGCGATACAACCTCTGCCGACTCATCATAGTGTACCTCAGCGTGCGCGGCGACCTGGGCCGGGCACAATTTGTTCTCATTCGATTGACAAGTCATTTCTGCTCGCCTCACGATCCGGACCGCATGACCGCCGCCACACCACAGCCGCTCCTCGAGATCAGAGACCTGCGCATCGAGAGTGCGCGTCGGATCACGCCCGTGCGTACCCTCCTCGAGGGCCTGTCGTTCAACATCGCGCGCGGCGAGTTCCTCGCCCTGGTTGGCGAGTCCGGCAGCGGCAAGACCCTCGCGGCCCGCGCCATTCTCGACCTGCTGCCGCCCGGCGTACGCCGCGCCGGCGGCGCCATCCTCCTCGCCGGGCGGGACCTCACCCGACTCGGTGAGCGCGCCCTGCGCAAGGTGCGAGGGGCGCAGGTCGGCATGGTGTTCCAGGAGCCGATGGTGTCGCTGAATCCGGCGCTCACCGTCGGCCGGCAGCTAGCCGAAGGGCTGGAGCTGCATTTCGGCTGTGGCAGGCGGGAGATCCGCGAGCGCTGTCTCGAGATGCTGGCGCGCGTTCGGATCAAGGATCCGGCGCACGCGCTGAGCTGCCATCCACACGAGTTCTCCGGCGGCATGCGCCAGCGCATCATGCTGGCATCGGTGCTGCTGTTGCGGCCGCAGCTCCTCATCGCGGACGAGCCCACCACCGCACTCGATACGTTGAGTCAACGCGAAGTGCTGGACCTCATCGTGGAGCTGGCCCGGGAGCATGGAGTTGCGACGCTCCTCATCACCCACGATCTCGGACTGGTCGCGCGTTACGCGCAAAGATGCGTGGTGCTGGAGAAGGGCCGCCTCATCGAGACGGGGGCGACCGGCGAAGTGCTGACCCGGCCGGCGCATGCCTACACCCGGCGTCTGATAGGCTCGCGTCCGGGACGCGACCAGGGGCTGCGGCGAAGCTCGGGCGAAGCTCCCGTCCTTCTGTCGGTCGAGGGTGCGTGCGCCGCTTATCCGCGCGCGGCACGCATGCTCGGGGCGGCGTCGAACCGCCCAGTCCTGCATGAAGTCGAATTGCGCTTGCGCTCCGGCGAGATCATGGCTGTCGTGGGGGCGAGCGGCTGCGGCAAAACCACCCTCGGACGGGCCGTGCTGGGCCTCAAGACGTTATCCGCTGGAGCCATTCGCTTCGCTGGCATGACGGTCGGCGCGATGACGTCCGAGGAGCTGCGCCGGTTCCGCCGCGACGCGCAGCTCATCTTCCAGGACCCGTTCTCATCGCTCGATCCCCGCATGCACATCGCGGATATCGTGGCCGCGCCGCTGCGCCACGATCGCACGCTCGGCGCTCGCCAGCGTCGCGAGCGGGCGGAGCAGGTGCTCGAGGAAGTGGGGCTCGAGGGCTTCGGGGGCAGACTCGCGCACCAGATGTCCGGCGGGCAGCGCCAGCGGATCGCGATCGCCCGGGCCATCGTTTCGCGGCCCCGCCTGGTCGTCGCCGACGAGCCGGTATCGGCGCTCGACATGACCATTCAGGCCCAGGTGCTCGCGCTGCTGCAAAAACTGCAGTCGGAGTACGGCTTCGCGTGTCTTTTCATCACGCATGATCTGTCCGTGGTCGATAGCATCGCGGATCAGATGGTGGTGATGTCGGAGGGCCGCATCGTCGAGCGGGGCGCGACGCGCATGGTGCTCCAGCAGGCCAGCCACCCCTATACGCGCGCGCTCGTCGAGGCGACGCCGCGCCTGCCCGGGGAGGCGCGACTGTCCGCATCCGCGGAGGCATGAGCCACGGAATTCCATGCTATTCCGGCCTTAAAGTATTTCGGAGAGTAAAAAAGCACTATTATTTTTTATAAAAGCAGAATACATTAGCTCGGCCGCGGCCGGGCCCGTTCCGGCAGCCTTGGCGTCGCATATCGCGTTTTGGGGAGCCCAGCCGAACCATGATGTCCAAGCAGAAACGTCACACCGTCGCGCGCTGCGCGCCTCTCGCGGGAGTGTCCGCGGTCTTACTGCTGGCCGCGACAGCGCGGGCGCAGAGCGCACCGCCCACCGCTTCCGGCGACGGCGCCGTCCTCGAGCAGATCGTCGTCACCGCGGACCGCCAGAGCTACAGCGCGGACTTCGTGCAGGCAGGCAGCTTTCGCGGAGCCCGGCAGCTCGATACGCCCCTCACCATCAGCGTCATCCCGGAGGAAGTCCTGCAGGCGCAGCAGGCCAAGGGCCTGATGGACGCCCTGAAGAACACGGCCGGAGTCACCTCATCGCAGACCAGCCCGACGGTCTACAACAATCTCTCCATCCGCGGCATACCGGTCGACAACCGTGGCAACTACCGCCTCGACGGCAGCCTGCCGATCGTCAACCTCATCGACCTGCCCCTCGAGGACAAGGATCGCGTCGAGGCCCTCAAAGGGGCCTCGGCCCTCTACTACGGCTTCACCACCCCGTCGGGAATCATCAACCTGACCATGAAGCGGCCCACGCACAAGCCCTTCGTCGATACCAGTTTGTTCGGGGACGACAACGGCGGCGTGGGCGCGCACGTCGATGCGAACGACTGGTGGGGCATCTTCGGCGCCCGGGTCAACGCCGTCTACGCCAAGGTCGATTCGGGCATCGACTTCACGCAAGGCCAGCGGGGCCTCATTGCGGGCGCGTTCGACATCAGGCCGACGGACAAGCTGGTCATTCAGGTCGACCTCGAGCACATTGAAAAGACGGTGCCCGAGCCGACCGTCTTCCTGCTCACGGCGCCGAAATCGACCGCGACGAACCTCTACCCGCAGGTCGCTCTGCCGCCGCTGCTGAATCCCAAGACCAACCTGGGCGCCGAATGGATGAAGAATCAGGCCAAGGAGGACAACGCGCTGATCCACGGCAACTACAACATCAATCAGGCGTGGGCGCTGACGTTCGACACCGGTGCGTCGCTTGCCTCGCGCAGCCGTCGATTCTCCACTTTCACACCGACGAATCTCGTTTCGGGCGCAGGCACGGAGAAGACCACGCTGCAGAACGACAATCAGTACAAGAACTTCGAAGGCCGCGTCGAGCTCGCGGGCGCCTTCGATACCGGACCGATCGCCCATGAGCTCCTGGTCGGCGTCTCCAAGAACGTCCGCCGGCAGTTCAACTCCACCTCGAACGGCGGCAAGTGCCCGTGCGCGCAGAACATGTTCGATCCGATCGAGATTCCATCCAGCCCGCTCCCTCCGCCGGTCGGCGTAATCACTCAGATCGATGACGTCGGCTATTATGTCTTCGAGCATGCGAAGTACCAGGATTGGCTGCACGTACTGGCCGGTGTGCGCAAGTCGGACTACACGGAGAGCAACATCACGACCGATAGGGATACGTTCCACGCGACGCCGACCCCGATCTCCTATGGTGTGGTGTTGAAGCCCAAGTCGTGGCTGAGCTTCTACGGAACCTACATCGAGGGGCTGGAATCGACGGCGGCCGCTCCGATCACGTCCGCCAACGCCGGTGTGGTCCTGCCGGCCGCGACCAGCAAGCAGACGGAAGGCGGTGTCAAAATCGAGCCCCTGCGCGGCCTGCTCTTCCAGGCGGCTTACTTCAACATCGATCGCGCTTCCACCTATGTCAACGCCAACAACGTGTATGTCGAGGACGGGCGCGCACGATACCGGGGCACGGAGCTCAGCCTGACCGGCGAGATCAATCGTCACCTGTCCGTCTATGCGAGCGGCCTGATCCTCGATGCCAAGCAGATATCCGGCGCGCCGACGGTCATCAGCGGCACGACGGTGGTACCTACGGCGGTAGGCAGGAAGATTGACAATACGCCGAAGCAGACGTGGTCTGTCGCGGGCGAATATCGCTTCGGAGGCGTTGCATCCGGCTTCAGCGTGACCGGTGGCGCTTACTATATCGGTCCGCGTGCCATCAACAACCTCGATCAGGCGTACGTGCCCGGCTATACGTTGTTCGACGCTGGCTTCGCGTACGCCAGGGAGATCGGATCACAGCCGTGGACTTTCCGTCTGAACGCCGACAACCTCACCAACAGGCGCTACTGGGTGTCGACGAGCACGCTCTTCCTCGCTGAAGGGGCGCCGTCAGTCATCAAGTTCTCGCTGGAGACCCGGTTCTAGGCGCGTAGAGGTGCCCGCCGCCCGAGGCGCGTCAGTCCGGTGCAGACCCGGATGGGTGGACGGCTCCCAGACGTCACCGCTCGTTCCGACGAGCTCTTTCATGTTGGACCAGCTTCGGTGGCCCGGAACGCTCTTTGCGCCGAGGAGTACGGCACGGGTATAGGCGATCATCCGGCGGGTCACGCGGCGCTGCTCCGGTGCCGGCCACTCCCCGAACTCGTGCGGTCCGCGTACCACGACGAGATCCCTGAGGCCCCTGACCCGAGAGTACGCGTCGATCTCTCCTTCGAGGCCGTCGGCATAACACCACAGACCGCGAGCGAAGAACGCGCTGGGCCATTTGGAGATGCCCGCCAATATCGCGGAGCTCGGGAAGAAGACGATGTCGTGCTCCTCTTCCATGCCGCCGATGAACAGGCCCCGATCGCGTCCCACGCCCCGAAGATCGTCTTTGCGGGTGGTCTGCGCTTCGATGTAGCCGACGCCGCTCGAGAAATCCGCCACCAGCATGGCGCCCCGAATGCTCGGGTCACGCCGCGGCGGCCGGCAGCGGATCTGCGGCATGTCGTAGCTGCAGTCCCTGTCGAAGTCCATCGTCATGGCCCAGCCGCTCGCCATCGTGCCGCGCGAGCTGCCGAGCAGGAAAACCGGCAGCCCCGTCCTGGAAGGAGTGCCGCGCACCAGCAGTGCGGCATCGGGGCCGACGGCCAGGCGATTGGAAGGGGAGAGTGCCCGCATGCCCGCGCCGCTGCGCAGCGCCGCGACGATGTCGAGGATGTCCCGCCCCTGTTGTAACGTGTCCTCGTCGTCGTAGCCCCCTGAAATGCCCACGCCGCGGCGGTCCATGGCGAGCACGTCGAACCCTGCCTGGTGCAGCCGGAACCAGACTTCACGCCAGTGACGCTGTCCCTGTACGCCGGTGGTGGCATTGGGCCAGTCGAGATTCTGGATGGTGTTGCCCGTCTTGGGGTCGATGACATAGGGGACGTCGCGCGGATCATCGACGGCCGTCACGCGGTCTCCGCCACCGCCGTTCATGATCACCAGCGCGCGCTTGCGGCCGCCATGGCCGTCTTCGATGCCGGCGCCGCGGATGTACCAGCCCCGGACTTGGATGTCGCCCGTCCTGTGGAGGTGAATGCGCTCGTACGGGTCGGCCGGCGCGGTGAACTCCACGACATAGGTGTCCGGATCAGCCGCGGCAATCGCCTCGTGATACGGCGCGCGCGCGAAGAATCCCGGGCGGCGGATCGCGGTGAGGTCGGTCGCGGACCCTCTCTCGGCGATCTTGCCGAGCAGAAACCGCTTGTGCGCGTCCTTCAGATTGAACTCCCGGTTGGGCGGGTGTCGCGCGAGCAGCTCCTTGTCGATGCGGTTGAAGCAACTCTTGTCCCGCTCGCAGGCTTCCCATCGCTGACGGAGCTTCACGTCGGTGAATTCGTCCACATAGAAGTCACCCCGGTAGCCTTCCGGCGGGTGCGCGGCGACGGAGGTGAAGGGAATGCAGGTCCTGGCTCCGGCGCGGGTCGGCAGGACGTACCCGGGCAGCGTCAGGTTGAGGTCGAAGCCGACGCGTGCCTGGCAGTCGAAGGGAGGTTGCGCCGCACCCGCCGTCGCCGCACCCGCCGACCGCGTGAGGGTGAGCGCCGCGACCAGCAACAGAGCGCAGGACGTCCTCATGCGCGCAGGGCTCTGGAGATGCCGCGCAAGCCGGCCTGCAGCTCATTGCGTGTCGGCCACCCATAGCCCAGTCGGAAGCAGTTGTCCGGCAGCTCGAACCAATGACCGGGTCCGACGTACGTTCCTTCCATCTCGAGCAGACGGCGGTAAAAGCCCGCCGTGCCTCCTGGCGGCGTAGCCTTCATCCGTGGCAGACACACGACGCCGCCCGCGGGAGCCACCCACTCGAGCAGCGGCTCGCTCGCAATCCAGCGGGTGACGTCCGCCAACCGATGGCGCATCTCGGCGAGCATGGTGCTCAGGACTTCAGCGCGACGCTCGAGGAGCCTCTCGCCGATCCATTCGTGGATCACGCAGCCGCAGATGCTGATCTGCTCCTTGGCGGCGAGGAAGAGCTCCTGCAGCTCGCGATCGGTGGTCACGATCCAGCCCAGCCGGATACCGGGGATGCCGTAGGCTTTCGACAGCGACGAGACGCTGATGACGTGAGGGCCGAGCGCGGCGGCCAGATTCGGCAGCTCTCCGTAACAGAGGTCGCGATACGTCTCGTCCACCACCAACCGGCAGCCATGCCGCGCCGCAAGCGCCGCGAGCCGCCCGAGGACCTCGCCCGAGAGCGTGACACCGGTCGGGTTGTGCGGCGTGGTGATGCTGATGACCCTGGTGTTCGGCCGCAGCGCGGCCTTCACCCGATCCACATCGAGAGTGAAGCCGTCCTCGAAGGCAAGGTCGACGAAGCCGATGCCGCAGCCGATGGCCCGCGGCGTCTCGAGGTTGGTGGCGTAGTTGGGGCGCACGACCACCAGGTGATCGTCCCGGGTGAGAAGCGAGGTCGCGACGATGAAGAGCGCTCCGGCGGCACCCGCCGTGACCAGCACGTCGCGGGCGCAGAGGCCCGGCTCGCCGGCGACGATCAGCTCGCGCAGCGCGGGCGCGCCGCGATGATCGTTGTAATGCAGGGGCAGGTCCGGCACCGTCAGCCCGAGATCGGAGAGCTTTTTGTCGGCAATCGAGCTTTCCGAGAGGTTGTTGCGGATGCGGCTGTAGCCGAATTCCTCCGGCGACTCCACTTCGATGGGCATGCGGACGTAGCGCACTGGCGGCACCTCATTCTTTCCGGCGGCTAGCCTACTATTGTACTACTGAAAAAAGAAGTGCATTATCACTGCAGCCCGGATTCCTGGGGGAATGCATGCGATGGCCGCGCGATACCCAACTCATCGAGGCGGCGTGACGGCCGCGGGCGCTCACGCGCAGCCGCACGGCGGCCTGCTGAAGATTCTCGGTGTCGGCTTCGGGGTAGCCGTGTCCATGGGCGCGGCCATCGGCGCGGGAATCCTGCGGGCGCCGGCGACCATCGCCGCGCAGGTCCCCTACGGCGCGGTGATCATGGGGCTGTGGGTTCTGGGCGGCCTGCAGGCCGTGCTGAGCGCCAATATTTATGCCGAGCTGAGCGCCGCGGTGCCGAAGTCCGGCGGGCAGAACGTGCTGGCGCAGAAGATCTATGGCGATCTCGGGCGGCTCGTCGTCGGCTGGGCGGAATGGATCACTTGCGTGGCCGCGGTCGCCGCGACGTCGGTCTCCTTCGCGGATTTCATGCCGCTGATCGTGCCTGCGACGGCCGCGCACAAGGGCGCGGTGGCCGCCGGACTGCAGGTCGCCCTCTATGCCGTCAACCTCATGGGCCTGCGCGAAGGCCGCGCGATCCAGGCGGTCACCAGCGCGGTGAAGGCGGGCATGCTGCTGCTCTTCGCCATCGCGGCCTTTTTGATCTCGACCGCATCCCGCTCCGCGGTGGCGGCAGCTTCGCCGGTGGCCGCGGTATCCACGGTGATCTGGACCTGGGGTGGCTTCATCCTGGCTTACAAGCTGGTGGCCGCGGCCTACAGCGGCTGGATCACGCCCATCATCTTCGCCGGCGAGAACGTGTCTCCGGGGCGCAGCATCCCGCGCGCGCTCTTCCTCGGCATCGGGCTCACGGCCGTGTTGTATATCGCAGCAAACGGCGGACTGCTCTTCGCGCTGGGCACCGCCGGAATGCGCGCCTCGCCCTTGCCTTTCACGGCCGTCATCTCCCGGATCGGAGGCGCGGTGCCCGCGCTGCTCTTCGCGGTGACGGCCGCCATCGCCGTGGCGAGCTGCGCCAACGCCAACGCCATGTCGAGCTCCCGTGTCCTCTATGCCCTGGCCGAGGATGGCATCCTGCCGCGCGCGCTGCGGACCGTGAGCGGCGGCGGCAGCCCGACACTGGCCTACCTGATGTCGGCGGTGGTCTCGCTGGTTCTCGCCGCGACGGGCCGCTTCGCGCTGGTCTTCGGTCTGGTCGCGACACTCAACATCGCCAACGCCGTGCTCATCGAGCTCGGCTTCTTCATTCTGCGCCGGCGTGAGCCGCAGCTCGCCCGGCCGTATCGCGCCATCGGCTACCCCTGGCTGCCGGCACTCGCGCTGGCGGTCGACGCCGCCATCCTGTGCTTCATCGCCGCCGCCGATCACGCGGGCATACTCGTGGCCATCGGACTGACGCTGCTGTGCATCCCGTTCGCCATGGCCGCGCGCGCGCGCCGCGTTGCCCCGGGCGACTAGGCGGCGATCGCGCCGAGAAACGTCTCGAGGGCGATGTTGCGGCCGCAGAGCACCACCGCCACTCTGCGGCCCTGCCACCTGGAAGCCACCTGGACGAGGCCGGCGAGGGCGACGCCTGCCGCGCCCTCCACGATCCAGTGGTCGGTCGCGGCGACGTCCCGCATGGCTGCGGCGATCTCGGACTCGCTGACGGTGAGGGTCGTGTCGATGACCGACTGACAGATCGGGAACGTAACGGAGTCCGGCTCGATGCCGCCGGCGGTGCCGTCGGAAAGAGTAGGGCTCTCCGGCACGTCGAGCAGACGGCCCGCCTCGAGGGCGCGCAGCAGGCAGGGCGAGTTTTCCGGCCAGACGCCCACCACCTGCGTGTTGGGACTGAGATGCTCCAGCGCTGTGCCCACTCCGCCGATCAGGCCGCCGCCGCCGACGGAAATGAAGACAGCGTCGAGCTCCGGCGCCTGCTCCGCCAGCTCCACGCCGAGGGTGCCCTGACCCGCCATGACGTCGAGATCGTTGTAAGGGGCGACATAGGTCTTTCCCTGCTCGCTCGCCGTGCGGCGCGCCGCGAGCTCGGCGTCGAGCGGTGTGCCGTCGATGATCGAGAGAGTGGCTCCGAGCCGCCGGATGGCGTCCATCTTGGACCGGACCGTCGACGCCGCAACGAACACCGTAACGGGTACTGCGGCGAGAGCGCCCGCGCGCGCCACGGCCTGTCCATGATTCCCGGTCGAGGCGGTGATCACGCCCGCGCGCCGCGCGTCTTGCCCGAGCAGCCGGAGCCTGTTGGTGGCGCCACGGACCTTGAAGGAGCCGGTGGGCTGCAGATGCTCGCATTTGAGCAGCACCTCGCAACCGAGCCTGGCGGACAACGCGGGGCTGCGCTCGAGCGCGGTCACCGGCACCTGCGGACGGATCGCTGCGTGGGCCTGCGTGATTCTCTCGAACAGCGACCGCGTCATGGTGGAGCCTCCGAATGGACTGGAAAAAAAGTCTAGCTTAGAATCACAGTATAGTAACCGATGCGGAGGCGAGAGTGCAAAAGCGGGCAGCGCGTAGCCGCGATGCGAGTGCCGGGAGGCGGGCATCGCGACGTCGTCCGGTAGGGACCGAGGCGGCGCGGCCGTCTTCCCTGAAGACCTATTTTTCAGTGGCCGATGCCCTGGCCGCGCTCTTCTCGCCCTGGGTGGAGGCGGTCGTGCACGACCTCGGGCGTGACACCGTGGCGCACATCGCCAACCCGTTCTCGCCGCGCGAGGCCGGCGATCCCTCCGACCTGAAGGAGGTTCATTTCGCGCCCGACGCGCGGGTGATCGGTCCCTACGAGAAGATCAACTGGGATGGACGGCGCATCCGGGCGATTTCCGTGGTGTTGCGCGATGAGAAGTCGGAGCCGATCGGCATGTTGTGCGTGAACGCCGATGTCACGCAGTTCGAAGTCATGCGCCGCACGTTGCAGGG
>Ga0134126_10009027_pt1 | contig 12557 bp, 8 predicted proteins | sample KB31752_FD_96881 | JGI IMG/M metagenome (GOLD analysis project Ga0134126, IMG submission 96881) | Terrestrial soil microbial communities with excess Nitrogen fertilizer from Kellogg Biological Station, Michigan, USA - KB3-175-2 | ecosystem: Environmental > Terrestrial > Soil > Unclassified ...
AATTCGCCGTCCTCGATCTCAAAATTGAGGTTCTTCACGGCGTGAACGGCACCGAACGCCTTATTCAGATTCAACAACTCGATGCGCGCCACTGTTATCTCCGTACCATGCCGAAACTGAAACCGCGAGCGAGATGCTTGCGGATGATGAGGCCAACGATCATGAGCGGGATCGTGATGCCGACGGCCAGCGCCGCCTGCCGGCCGTAAACACGGCCTTCCGTGGAGCCTTGATATTTAGACAACTCGATCGGAAGCGTGGTGACGTGGGTTTTGGTAATGATGAGCGCCAGGAGGTATTCGCTCCACGTCAGGATGAGGATGAACAGGAACGTGGCCACCAGCCCGGAGCGGATCAGCGGCAGCACGACCTCGAACAGCGTGCGCCAGCGCGAGGCGCCGAGGATTTCGGCCGCCTGCTCGATCTCGCGCGGCACCTCGTCGATGAAGCTCTTGGTCATCCACACGGCATAAGGCAGCGTGGTCAGGAAATAGACGATGATAAGGCCGGTGCGCGTGTCGATCAGGCCGATGGCCGTGTAATACATCGAGAGCGGCGCCACCACGACGATCGGGGGGATCATGCGCAGCATCAGAAGTTGGAACATGCGCGCCTCGGACAGAATCCGATAGCGCGAGACGCCGTAGGCGATGATTGCGCCGAACAGCACCGAGAGGAAGGTCGATGTCGTCGCGATGATCGTCGTGTTCATCAACGAGATGAGCGGCTTTTGCGACGAGATCGCGTATTGCGCCGTGTCGTACTGCCCTGCCCCGAACCAGACGTTCATGTAATTCGACAAGGTCGCCGGATGCGGGAAGTAAACCGGCGGCCACGAGAACCACTCGCTGCTCGGTTTGAACGAGGTCGTGACCATCCAGTAGATCGGGAAAAATGCGATCGCCGCCCAGACGGTGAGCACGACGTATCGAACGACCGTCGAGGTGCGGCGGCGTTGCGACTTGGTCATCTTCATTCAGGCCTCTCCTTCCAATTCCCGCCTCGCATACATCGCATCGAGCGACCGCTTTTCCCGCCGCAAGAGATAAATCGCGAAGAGGACGATGAAGACCATGAGCATCAAGACGAGGTAGGACATGGCCGCGCCTTTGGAGATCTCGAAATATTGCCAGGTCGTCATGAAGATGTAGACCGGCAGTGTTTCGGTCGAGGTGCCGGGGCCGCCTTGAAACAGAGCCCAGGTCTTGGGGAATTCGGCCATCGCTTCGAGAAAGCGAAGCACGAGCGCGAGCAGGATGACCGGCCGCAAGAGTGGCACCTGCACTTCCCAGAAGATGCGCCATTTTGAGGCGCCGAGGATTTCCGCCGCCTCGATCGGCTCTTTGGGAATGGAGGCGAGGCCGGCGAGCAGGATGATGAAGGAGAACGGCGTCCAGTTCCACACTTCGAGCAGCGCGGCCGTGGTGAGCGAGACGTGTGGGTCGCTGAGCCAGGAAACCCGGAAATCGTGCCCGATCAGAAAAGAGATGATGTGGTTCACCGGCCCGTCGCGGTAGAGCATCATCTCCGCGGTGTAGGCGACGACCACCGGCACGGTCAGCATCGGCAGGATGAAAATGATGTAATAGAGGCTCTGCCCGCGGAATGGCTTGTACATCAGGTAGGCGAGCAGGAAGCCGAAAACGAAGCAGCCGATCGTCGATCCGGTCGAAAAAGCGAGCGAACGTAGGATTGCCCAGCCGAAGCGCGGATCGGTGAGCACGTCGCGAAACAGGTCGAATCCGACGTATTCAGCGTCCCACCAGGAGCCGAGATAGACGGTCCATTGGTGGAACGAGAAGTAAAGCTGAAGCAGCAATACCGGCGTCAGCACCAGCGTGATCAGCACGACGAGCGGACTCAGCAACGCTATCTTGAATCGCTTGATAGCCTGCTGGCGCGAGGTCGCCCGCTTCGAGATCTGACCTTCGCTCTCTGCACTCGGAAGAACAGCGACAGCCATTCCTTACCTCCAAGCAAGGTCCGGACGAGCAACTGGCCCGTCCGGACAGATAGAACGCGTCTCTTAGGCCGTGCGATCACATCATGCGGGTACGTCGTGCTTCGGCATGGCCGCCTTGTAGCTCACCAGATCTTTCTTGAGCTTGTTGCGGCCGATACGGCGGATAATGCCGTTCCACTCTTCCTCGGTCTTTTTCAACACGTCCTTGGCCGAAAGCTGGCCGACATAGGCTTCCGAAAGGTTCTTGCCGAGAGCATCCTGGAATTCGAGGTAGCCGGTCAGATAGATGGGCGGCGCAACCACCTGAAAATTCTTCTTGATCGCGTCGATGCCGCCCTGCGTGTAGGCCTTGATAACCGGCGGCGCGGTGAAGTGCTCGGTAGCCCAAGCGTCGTTGAAGGCGTTCTTCGGATCCGAAACGATTGGAATGCTGTTCTTGCCTGAGCCGAGCCACAGTGCGAGATAGGCGGCTTGCGCCTTGCGCGGGCTATACTTGTTGATCAGCAGCGCGGCGAGCGGCGACGAGATCGAGCGGTGAAGCATCTTGCCGGAGAACTTCGATCCCGGCACAACACTGTAATGGAAGTTCCCGACCGTCTTCGACTGCTTCGGATTGGCGATGGTCTTGCAAGTCCCATCCCAATACTGGCAGCTCACCACGTGGCCCTGCGCAATGCGCGGGATCATCTGCGGCGTGCCCCAGTTCGCCGCTTCGGGGTGGTTGACCTTCTTATCCTGGAGATAGATGTCGACCGCGTACTGGCCGGCCGGCGTATTCAACGTCGGTTTCATGTCGTCGTCGAACGGAAAACCGCCGGCGCTGTAGAAGATCATGTACCACCAGGTGACGCCGTTGGCGCGATTGCGCAGGTTGCCCGAACCGTAAAGGTCCTTCTTGGGGTTCATGAGGAATTCCTGTAGCCGCAGGTTTTCCTCCCACGTTTCCGGCAGCTTCAATTCCGTGCCGAACTTGTCGGCAAAGCGCTTCTTGTTGTCGGGGTTATCGAGCAGGTCCTTGCGCGTGTACTGGATGTGCACGTTGCCGTCGGTCGGCACGCCGTAGGTGTGGCCGTTGTACTTCATGAAGTTGCCGTAGTCGGCGACGACGTCGAGATGGAAGCCGGCGTTCTTGATGTACGTATCGAGCGGCTCGAGGTACCCGGCCGAGGCGAGCGACGGGATCATGTTCGAGTCGATGTGGATGAAATCGAACGAGGGCGAGTGCGAAAGCGCCTCGGCCATCGCCCGCTGCGGCGCATCGAAGATCGAGATGTCCTGAATGCCGCCGATGCCAATTCCCGTTTCCTTGGTGAACTCGGCGATCACCGGCTGCATCGGCACGAAATAGGGCGACCAGATCATGCCGTTGACCTTGGCCGTGCCAACCTTCTTGGCGGCCGCAATGGTCTGCTCTTCCATTGTTGCCGCTAACGCGAGCGGTGTGGTGCCGGGCACGAAGTTTGCGACGGTCAGGCCTAAGCCGCCTCCCACAAATGAGCGCCGCGAGACGTCAAACTTGCCCATGACGTTCCTCCCTTTCCGGCCTTTGCGGCCCTGCCTTGACTTCACCAATCAACAAAAAGGCCTGTCTTCGTGGAAGACAGACCCGATGCTGTTTTGCAATGAGCGCTGGAAGTAAGTCTTCGTCCGCGGCCGCTCGGTTCACGCGGCAGCCGCCAACAAGTGCAGACGAACGAGGACTTCAAGGGCATCGACGCTCCCTCGGACTGACGAGTAACGAAGGCGGCATCAGCCGCCTCGCACTATCGTTAGTTGCCTCTTCGATACTGGAATAATCTTAGGAGGATGCAATCGGGTCCGCAACACGGTATCCGGTCCGCAGCCCCTCCGTCTGCCATGCGCGGTTTGCGCTTGCGATCGAAGACTGCGCGAGCCATCATGCTTGCGCCGTCGATCGTCTGGGACCATTCGTGATGCGCAACCAGAAGAGCCCTGTTCTTACGGCGCATGGCGCCGCGATGCCGGCCGTCGGTTTCGGCACGATGGTGCTACCGGATCGTCCTGCGGAGCTGGTTGCGGCCGCTATCGCCTGCGGCTATCGCCACATCGATACGGCCCGCAAATACGGTACGGAGCAGCATGTCGGCGAAGGTATTCGCGCAAGCGGCATTCCCCGCGGCGATCTATTCGTCACGACGAAAGTGACCGAGGACGATGCGCGTGAGGCGGATTTCATGCGCTCTGTCGAGACCAGCTTAAAAACGCTCGGGCTCGATTACGTCGACCTTCTCCTCGTGCATTGGCCGCAACTAAAGGTGCCCTTCAGTGAGACACTTGGCGCACTCGCGAAGGCAAAACGTCAAGGCATGGCCCGGCACGTGGGCGTCTCAAATTTCACTGTGGCGATGCTCGAGGAAGCCATCCATACTTGCGCCGAGCCGTTGGTTACGAACCAAGTCGAGTATCATGCCTATCTGCCGCAAGAGCGGATGCTGGCCGCGCTGCGCCGGCACGGCATGATCCTGACCGCCTATTGTCCGGTCGCCCGCGGCAAGCTGCTTGACGATCCCGTCGTCGATGAAATCGCGAAGACACACGAGAAGACGCCCGCGCAAATTTGCCTGCGCTGGCTGGTGCAGCAGCCCGATGTAGCCGCCGTGCCGCGTGCGCTCGAAGAAACACACATCGCGGAGAATCAGGACATTTTCGATTTCGCTTTAAGCGAGGACGAGATGCGCCGCTTGTCTGCGCTGCGCCGTCGACAAATCAGGATCGCCGATCCGCCAGAACGCGCTCCAAAGTGGGATGTCGAAACCGTCGAGTAGTAGTCCTGGCGCATGAGGCAGCCCAAACGATCGGCCTTGCGCCTTACCGAACGCCTGCCGCGCAACTTCCAACCGCACCGCCGCAATTGCCAAGACGTAGGCGACCCGATTCGAAATCTTCCAGCAATCGAGAATGACCCATGCATCCCATGACGAGCGAAATCCGTGACGGCATGCAAATTGACTGGGATGCCCCAATCCCGATGGAAGATGGAGTCGTGCTGCGGGCCGACGTTTTCCGGCCGGTTGGCGATGGGCATTTTCCGGTCATTTTAAGTTACGGGCCCTATGGGAAAGGTTTGTCGTTCCAGGAGAAATACAAGGCCAACTGGGCGCGGCTGACCAAGGCCGCCCCCGAGGTTCTGGAAGGCTCCAGCAACAAGTACCAGAACTGGGAGTTGGTCGACCCCGAGCGCTGGGTGCCAGACGGCTATGTCTGCGTGCGCGTCGATTCACGCGGGGCCGGCCGGTCGCCGGGCGTGCTCGACGTTTGGTCCGAGCGCGAAGCACAAGATCTTTATCAGTGCATCGAGTGGGCGGGCGTGCAGCCCTGGAGCAATGGCAAGGTCGGCGTCAACGGCATTTCCTATTTCGCCATGAACCAATGGCAGGCCGGCGCCTTGCGGCCGCCTCACCTCGCCGCCTTGTGCATTTGGGAAGGTGCATCCGACTATTACCGCGAGGTGTACCATCACGGCGGCATTCTCAGTGACTTCGTGCGCAGGTGGCATCCGCGGCAGGTAGCCTCCGTGCAGCACGGTGTCGGCACGCGTGGCGCCAAGAGTGTCGTCACCGGCGAATGGGTTTCGGGACCGAAAACCTTGCCGGAGGAAGAGCTGGCGCGAAATCGCAGCGACACACCGAACGAAGCCAAGCGCCACGCCATCGCGGACGCCTATTATTCATCCCGCACGGCCGATGTGACGCAAATCGAGGCCCCTTTGCTTTCGGCCGGAAACTGGGGCGGCGTCGGCCTGCACACCCGCGGCAATTTCGAGGGCTGGCAGCGCGCCGGCTCGAAGCAGAAATGGCTCGAGGTGCACGGTCACACCCATTTCACCCATTTCTACAGCCGCTACGGCGAAGCGCTGCAACGCCGCTTCTTCGGCCATTTTCTGAAAGGCGAAAACACCGGCTGGGACAAGCAGCCGCGTGTTTCCCTCAACATACGCCACCCCGGCGAAACATTCGTACTGCGTGGCGAAAATGAATGGCCGCTCGCCCGCACACGCTGGACGAAATACTTCCTCGAGCCACAGCAGCAGGTCCTGACCACGCAGGCGCCGGCACAGGAAGCTTTTCTAAGCTATGAGACCACAGGCGACGGACTGACCTTCAAGCTTCCGCCGATGTCCGAACCGCTTGAGATCACCGGGCCGGTGGCAGCCAAGCTTTGGGTGTCGTCTGAAACGGCCGACGCCGACCTTTTCCTCGTGCTACGGCTGTTCGACCCCAAGGGACAAGAGGTCACCTTTATCGGCTCGAACGACCCGCGCACGCCGATCGGCATCGGCTGGCTGCGCGCATCGCACCGCAAGCTCGACCTTGAACGCTCGACGCCCTATCGCCCATGGCACACGCACGACGAGGAGTGGCCGCTCGAGCCGGGCAAGCCGGTCGAGGTCGCCGTTGAAATTTGGCCGACCTCGATTGTGGTGCCGCCCGGCTACCAACTCGCTCTTAGCGTACGCGGGAAAGACTATGAGGTGGACGGCAAAGATGTCGCTCCACCCCACGCCTCCTATCCGATGCGCGGCGTCGGTCCCTTCCTCCACATTGACCCGGATGACCGACCGGATTCGGTATTTGCTTGCCGAAACACGCTGCACTTCTCGGCCGAGATGCAGCCCTACCTCTTGCTGCCTGTCATCCCCGAGTAGCGCGTTCCGGCGGCGCAACTGATTGCTATTGGTTGGGTTTCAGAACCTCTTCCAGCCAATCCCACATATATGCCGTGCAGATGCTCTGATTATCGACCTGGCAATGGTGATAGCCGCCCTCTTCTCTAGTGAAGATCTTGATCGTCTTCTGCTTTGAGCCCACGGCGTCGAAGCAGGCTTGCGCGTCGCTCAAGGGAACCTGCTCATCTCCTTCGCCGTGAAGCATGAGGAACGGACACGATATTTTCTGAACGACACCGTCCAGATTGAATGGCTCGAGACGCTTGAGTACATCCTGCTCAGAGCTTGCATTCAGAACCCAGAGAATGTGCTGCGCGGCAACTGACAGTGACGGCGTATCCGCGCGGGCGAGCCGCTCAAACCGATTGAGCCAGATTTTGTGGTAATTCCACTGCGCGCCCCAGGCGAGGCAGCAGGCAAACCGTTGCTCGAATGCGGCGGCGCGCGGCGCGTAATAGCCGCCAAGACTGATCGCCATAACACCGATGCGTTTGGCATCGATCTCCGGCCGTGAGGCGAGAAATTCCCAGGCCGGCGTCGCATATTGCTCTGTGTCGTGCCGCAGATACATCTTGCGGAAGCGGATCGACTCGCCATTTCCCGGACCATCGACAAGCAAGCAAGCAATGCCGCGCGCCGCCAAATCGGAGATGCCTTTGAAGTACTGTATCTCTTTCGTGATATCCAAACCGTCGAAGAACACCATGGCCGGCACTTTGCCGCTTCCATTGACCGGTTCGGCGTGCACGTAGATTGCCGGAAGGCTGGTCTCGCCATACGGGATCTCGACGTGCTCCAGGCGCGGCCGCTTGATATATTGGGCTGCATCTCGCAGGCAGTCGACGCCGCGGCGGTACGTTTTCAGTCCCTCCCCGCTCTTCGGCTGAAGAAAGCGCTCGCCAATATGATAATAGATGCACGCGCGCTGTAGATAGCGCGCGCCGCTGGTCGTGTGGCCATGCGCGATAAACTCGCGGCCCCGATCTTCCACCGTCCGCGCTTCCCGAGTCCATTCACGGAACCATGCGTCGTCGTCGCCAACCTTGTTCTTCAGGCGAAGCCCGATGCGGTTCACTTCTCCGATTTCCGCACCGCCCCATGGCGCCACGTTCAACCCAAGCAGCAGCCCGTGCGACCAGCGATAGCTCTCGGGAAAGTAGGTGAACGACAGCTCTTCCGGCTTATGCGTCATGGCCCCTCCTCATTGGCAACGAATTGATTGGCTCGACAGTGAGCGCACTTTGCACAAACCAATCCGCCGCGCCAAGAGGCTCAGCTCGGACGCAAGATTGCAGGGACTCCGTCTCCACCACAGGTAGCGGCAGCGTCCCCGCCGGCATCAGATGAAGTGAAAATCGCTGGAATGGAGATTAGCGATGGTCATGTATTGCACGACAACCGAATTGTGGTCATCGAGCGTGATGACGACATTGCTGCCGACCTGCGCCATATGCGCTTGGACCGCACTGAAATCGGCGAAGACCGTGTGAGAGAATTGCATGACATCTTGAGTGCCGCCGGTGTTCTGAAAATCGACAATGGTGTCCTTGCCGAAATTCGGAGCGAATACGAACGTATCGTTTCCGCTACCGCCATTGAGAGAATCGTTTCCAGCGCCGCCGGTCAGCTTGTCGTTGCCAGCCCCGCCAAAAAGAAACTCGTTACCGGTACTTCCCCGAATCGTGTCGTTGCCGTCGTCGCCGTACATCTGTGTCGCGGCCGTGCCGCCGGTCATGACGTCATCGCCCGCGCCGCCATGCATGACATCGGCGCCGCCGCCGCCGGACATATAGTCGTGACCGTCACCACCGTTCATGACGTTGGCGGCGATGGTCCCATAGAGTTGGTCATTTCCCGTCCCACCATCGAGCAACGCTCCGGTATCGCCTTTGCCAGCCTTTATGATGTCGCTGCCAGCATCACCGAATAGCTGATCGGGAGCGTTGATAAGGCCGGCGCCGCCGTCGATGTTGTCGATGCCGTCGCCGCCGTGAATGATGTCGCTGCCGGCGCCGCCGGAGATCGTATCGTTGCCCGGCCCGCCGTCGATCGTGTCGTTGTCGCTGGTATTGCCGAGGAACAGGTCCTGGTGGTTCGTCATGTCGTAGTGAATGGAGCCGTTCTGATACAAGTCCCAGCTCCCGGGATTATGCGAATTGATCGCGTCGGCAGGCGTAAGGTGCTCGCCGTTCACGCTGATGTCTTTGATCAGCAAATTCCGGTCGCCGTTGGCGTTCGCCAAGTCGTTTAGAAACGAGACGTCGAGACTTTGGATCGTGTCGGGGTTGTGAAAACTGAAGGTGAAGGTCTGGTATCCGGTAGGATCACTCGCATCGTGAAATTGGACCGTGTCACCGATCTGCTGGCCATTCACCGAGAGCGCCATATCGGCGCCGACTCCGTCGACCACGGAACCGTAGCCTGTCACGGTCACCGTCGAGTCCGCGAGCGGTGAAATAGTATCGGGCCCTCCATGGATCGTATCGTTGCCTGGACCGCCGTGGATGTCATCGTTACCGAGTCCGCCCGACAGCGTGTCATTCCCCGAGCCGACATCCATCAAGTCGGCCGCCGGTGAACCGTGCAAGTTGAGATCGGGCGCATGGTTCACGCCCCCATACCAGTCCGTAATGACCTGCTGCGCAGGCTTGCCCATCGGCGAATAGCCGGTTGGCGAGAACAGGTTATTCGCATCCCAATCCCATATCTGGGCACCTTTGAACCAGCTACCGGCTTCGGAGCCCATTACATGGAAGAATGCGTTGAAGGCATCGGCTTGTTCCTGGTTGTCCGGTGTCGAGCTACCGCTCCATCCGCCGGAGCTGATGTTGGTGCCATCGAGACTGCGATAGCCGATCTCGGTGAACTCGACAGGTTTTTGGTAATCGAGCGACAGCGAATGGAAGAAATCGACCGGCGACATGTGATTCATGGCGCCCGCCCAATAATTATTGAGAGGCACCGCGTTCCAGGCCGCCACCATTTGGTCGACGGACGGATCGAGTTGTGACGTAAGCGGTGGATAGGCGTTGACGCCGATCACATCGACATGATCCCAGAAGCTCACATGGCTGGCTTCGTCGGTCGCGGCGGCATACGTCAGCGTGCCGTGATAGACGGAGCGCACCGAATCGATGAGATGAACCCAGTTGTCCTGGTATTGCGGTCCAGTCAGCTTGCTGAATTCGTTGCCAATTGAGAGTGATTCCACGCCTGCCTGCTGGGCGAGACCGGCCAAATGAACCATCTCATTTGTGTATGAAGAAAAAAATGCACCGGGATCGCTAGGCGTGAACTGATATGGCAAGGAACCGTCAAAGCCGCTCACCATCGGCTTGAGCGTGACCGAGAGGCCGAGCTGGTGTGCATGATCAATCGCCGCAGTGATATTGGCATCGCTCTCGGTCTTTGCGGGATCGACCATCACATCGTTCGAAGTTTTGGTCTGCATGAAAAGCCGGGGGGCGAGGGAAATCGAATTGGCGTTTGTATCCGCAATTTCCTGCATTGCGGCGCTTGCCGCGCTGGTGCCGAATTCACCGTTGAAATTCGACAAGAAACCGAAGCCTTCGACGCCAAAAATGCCAGCCATTACCTTCCCCCTTTCTGCGTTTGAAACGCAAGCGCAATAGTTCCACGCCGACCGCGTTCCATGCGTATGCGCAGCACGCGTCTATTCGGCTGAAGCAAAGATCATTGATAACCGTTCGTGCAAGTCAACCAGACACGCGGTTCCCCAACAGACTTTTGACTAATTCGAAAATGAGCGTTGTATTCACGCAACGGAAATCGTCTGTTTCCATTTCAGGGGTTCGCATTTCCGCTCATTCGATTCATTTTGTCGCAGGTGCTGATGTGGGCGATGTGAATTGTGGATTTGGCAAGAAATGGCGCCCCTGCGATCATCCGTGGCTGATCGCAGCAATCCGACGTTGATTGGGCTTTTTTGCTCGTCGGCAGGCGCTATAGAATCTCGGGCAGGCGCGACATGATCCGCGCATGTATCATGGTAGGGATCGGCTAATCCGTCGATAAAGGCTTAGGCATCAAATCCGATCATGTGCCGATCGATGTTCAATTCGTCCCGGGATAAGCCAAGCGCCAGGCCCACGAGTTGGGGCAAATGCAGTACCGGCACGTCAAGCTTTTGTCCGACATCGCTCTCTATTTCTTTTTGGAAGCTATCGAGCACGGTGTGGCAGAGCGGACACGGCGTTACCATCGTCATCGCGCCGTTTTCCTTGGCCGATAGAATATGCTGCCCGGTGAGCTTGATCGCGATGCGCTCGTCCTGCGCGGCGGTGTGAAAACCGCAGCATTCCGTGCGCCCGCTATAATCAATGGGTTCGCATCCGAGCAGCGTCGCCAGCCTTTCCAAAGCGGTATTGTTCCGCGAATCCACAAAACCATAGCGCGTCGGCGGGCGCGTAATGTGGCAGCCGTAAAATGCCGCGACGGTCAATCCTTTCAGCGGCTTCGTGACGAGGCTGCGCAGTTTGTCCTCGCCGATATCCTCATACAGCACCCAGAGGAAGTGGCTTACCTTGGTTGTGCGGCGATATTCGAGCCCCTCGCTGCGCAATTCCTCGTTGACCTCGCGCAACAGCCGCGCATCGTCGCAAACCGCCGCGTGCGCATCGAGCAGGTTGAGCGTGCAGGTGTTGCAAATGGTCATCAGCGGCAGGCCTTCGCGTTCGGCCAGCGCCAGGATGCGCACATTGAGCGTATAGAATTTCAGTGGATCGATGGCGCGCAACTCGCGCGCGCCCGTGCAGGTCGCGGATTCGAGCGGCACAAGTTCGAGTCCCAGCTTCGCCGCTACCCGATGGGTCGCCACGTTAAGCTCCGCGCATGTGCTGCGCGCCGAGCAGCCCGGGTAATAGGCAAATTTCATGGCGAGCGTCCTGCCTTGTTGAGAATCCTGCTCGCCGCGTCGGCCGCCGCCGTTTTGAGGCCGAGCAACGTACGTAGCGGCTTGATTTTTCCGCGACGCAGCAGCCGCACGAGCCTTGGGAGAACATGAAACGCGCGCAGGCCCTGGATGCGGATGATCAACTCGCCCGGATCGATGCGTCCGCGCCGCGACACCACGGCACGGAACGCCAAGGAGTGCCGCGCCATCTGCGGCACCAATTGCGCGGTCTTCGCTTTCAACGGCTCGATGATGCTAGTGACAATCGGGATGTGCGCGGGGCAGACCTCCTCGCACCTGTAGCATGACACGCAATTGAAAATGCCAGAATGCGATAGCGCCCGCGCCACTTGCTGCTGGTCTTGCCGGGGATCGAGCGCCGTCTGCCCGAGTTGCACCAAAGGCGCCGGTCCCGCGAAGTCGGTGAGCGCTCCGAGCCTGATGACAGGGCACGCCGAATAGCACGACATGCAGCTAATGCAGTCAATCGCCTTCGATGCATTTTTGATGTCCCGATGCGACAGCGGCTCCGGAAACCCGGGATATGGCTCCGTGCGCGTCAGCCACGGCTCGAAGGAAGCCACCTTTCGCTCGTAGGGCGTTCGGTCAACGACGAGATCGCGGATGACAGGCAGATTGCGCAGCGGCTCGATCCGCATTTCCGGTTCGACCGCCTCCCAGCAGGCCAGGACTTCCCGGCCGTTCATCCGCACGGCGCAGGTCCCGCACATTTTCGAGCCGCAGAACCAGCGGAACGCCAGATCGGGCTCGTCGTTAAGCGCGATGGCATTAAGGGCGTCGAGCACACGCATCGCCTTTTGATAGGGCGTGCGGAACTCCTGCCAATAGCTTCCACCTTCGCCATCGCTGCGCAGGACCTTGACCGTCACCGGGGCGCCGATCTCGATCCGCGCATTGCGCGCGCGCAGCGCGTCGAAGTTCTCGGCCTGGCCGAGCCGCCGCGCATCGACTTCATTCGGCGCCGACTGACCAAG
>Ga0134126_10009028_pt1 | contig 12556 bp, 12 predicted proteins | sample KB31752_FD_96881 | JGI IMG/M metagenome (GOLD analysis project Ga0134126, IMG submission 96881) | Terrestrial soil microbial communities with excess Nitrogen fertilizer from Kellogg Biological Station, Michigan, USA - KB3-175-2 | ecosystem: Environmental > Terrestrial > Soil > Unclassified ...
AGCCTTCTGTCTCGAACGGCAGCGAGCCGTCGTTCAGGAAGGCGATGATGCCCTTGCCCCGCATCACCTCGGCTTCGATGACGCCGGTATGGACCTCCTGCGCGACCGGCACGACCATCTCGCGTGCGGCGACAATAAGGCAGCTTCAGAACCTCGTCGCCCCGTGGTGAATTGCTCTGAAGGCCGAGATCGGCGCGTCGGTCATTGACGCCGGGGAGAACCAATGCCAACAAGCAGCCTGGGACGATCGCAAAGGAGGATTCTGAAATGATTCGGAAGTTTGGGATTGCGGCGTTGGTGGGACTTGCCGTTGCGATGACGACGCAGGAGGCTGCGGCCCAGAACAATACGCTTGGCGGCGCCCTGTTCGGCGGAGCGGCCGGCGCGATTGTCGGTGGCGCGCTCGGCGGCGGTCGTGGTGCGGCGATTGGCGCCGTCATCGGCGCCGGCACGGGCGCAGCGATCGGTGCCGAAGGCGATCGGCGCCGCGGGGGCTATTACTGGTATCACGACGGCTGCTACATCCAGCGCGGCGACGGCTACTGGATGCGCGTCGATCCCCGCTATTGCTACTGAGATTGACACCCGCTGCGAATAGATAAGAGGCGCCCTGCGGCGCCTCTTTTGCGTCCTGATCAGTGTGCCTTCAATCGCGCGGCACCCTGATCCGGACCTCGTTGTAGATCAATCCGTCCATCGCAGGAGGCACCATCGGGACGCCCGGTCCCTCGATCCAGTCCAGAGCCTTGTCGATCAGGTCATTCAGGCTCGGCATGGATAGTGCCGCGCCCCATATCCGCTCTCGCAGCCAATTCATCATCGATCCCCTCATCTTCGATGATGAGCCACCCCTCTCATCCGATGAGAGCAACTCTCTCACGCGTTCGCCAAAGCGCAAAGCGGAGAGTTAATAGATGGTAAATGCGAGTGCGTTCGGCCAAGGAGCACGAGCTGTTCGTCGCGGAGCGCGTATTGCTGCTTCAAGTCGCAGGTGTCGCGCTAGTTGCCTGTCAGCAGGGCGAACCGCCGCCTGTCGATCTGCTCACGCGCCGCCAGTCCTGCCGCCGCGCAAAGATCGGGCGCATAGAGCTGGCATTGTCCTCGCTTCGCAATGCCCTTGTCGATCAGATCGAGAAGCCGCGCCGGCGCGATGTCGGGCGGTGCGGCGATGCGGCCGGTGACGACGTGCTTTTGCACCCGCTCATGATGGGCGTGATCGATGTCGGGGTCGCGCCAGCAACTCGCGCACAGCATCGTGACGCTCTCGGAATGCGAATAGACGACGGCATCTTCGGCGAGCTCTTCGCTTAGACCCGCCAATTGCTGCGCCTGGTCTTGCGTACCCGCGAAGTCGAAAATCCGGTAGTTCCGCCGCAGCAGCGTTGCCAGGTGGGGAAAGACCGCGATGCGCTCCTCACCGTACGTGTGGTGCGTGATCGGCGCGCCATCGATAAGGATGACGTCGCCGTAATCGACCCCCAGCTTCCCGTAGAGCACGCTGCGGATGATCCCGTGGCAGGGACTGAGGCGTTCGACCCATACCGTTTCCTCTTCGCCGGGATCGTCGAGGTCGGCGGCGCGCTCCGCCAGCGGCCGCTGGGCAAGCCTCACCTTGCATGGATGATAGTGACCTTCCGGCAACCCAAAGCGTCCGATCTCCAGCTTCTGCCCGATGCGTTTCCAGACATCGAGGGCAACTGCGGCGTTGCTTGCGCCCGTGGCGCAGATGCCGAGATTCCACTCGCAACCTTCGCTGACCTCGTCCGCCAAGCTCGCGGCCATCTGGTTCGCCGTGACGCCCTCTTCGAACTTGCCCCGCGTCTTGTAGAAAAGACCGAGATTGTAATGATACTCGCTCTTTCGAGGGTTGATCTCGGTCAGCTTCCGATGGCTGCTTTCGGCGATCGCATCGTACTGACGTGCCAGCATGCACGCCGATGTGGCGAGCCCGCGGAGTATCGTCTCCTGCTCGGGCCGCCCCGCATAGGTCCTGGCGAGAGCGTCCAGCCTGTCGACGACGTTGCGAAAAATTGCATCAGCCGGCGGCGGCGCATTGAGGTCATCGATGTCGCGGGCGCGCTCCAGGCATCCGCCAAGCGCCGACAGGATTTCGATATCCTGGTGGTGAGAGCGTTCGATCTCCGACAGAACCTCTACCACCGCCTGCCTGTCAAGGCAGCGCTCGTCGACGATCCATAGCAACGCCATCGCGGCTTCCGGCTGTCGCGGCTGAGCCTTTCGCAGCGGTTGCAGCATCTGCCAGGCAGACTGCTGCCGCCCCGCCTTCCCCTCTGCAATGACGTCACGCACGAGCGCACCGATCTCATCGAAGGAGAGGACAGCGCTGGGACAATTCGACATCATCGGCTCTTTCGTGGATGCCCTTCAGCACCAATGTGAGAACTGGATATGGTCAGCGAGAACACCTCGTTATAGGCGTATTCCGACGCCAGATCAGCTTCATTCCCTACAGGCTGGCATGCTCGCCGTTGCCGACGATGATGTGGTCGTGCACGGAGGTCCCGAGCGGGGCGGCGATGTCGATGATGGAGTCACGTTGCCTCCCTCTCGCGGGGACTTCTGTTGCAACAGATCAACCTTCGCGCTGAACGGCAATGATTGCGCGCCGATGGGTGCCGTCGCCGACCTTCTTGTCCTCGTCGTGTGCCTCGACCTTGAACCGCAGCTTGCGCCCATCCACCTCGAGCAGCTCGGCGCGCACCGTCACCTTCTTGCCTTTTGCGGTGGCTCCGAAATGCTTGACGTGCACCTCGAAGCCGACCGTGGTGTGCCCTTCGGGCAAATAAGCCTGTACGGCCTCGATGCTGGTACGCTCCATCAATCCGATCATCGATGGCGTGGACAGCACGCCATCGCCTCCCATGTGCTTCACCACCAGCTTGTCGTCCACGGTCGTGACGGTCTCGGCTTTGAGCCCTGGTGTCAGGCGATCGGTTGGCATGTGTCTCTCTCCCGTATTGAGCGGCATTAAATCAGCTTCATCCCCTTCAGGCTCGCATGCCCGCCCTTGCCGACTATGATGTGATCGTGCACGGAGATGCCGAGCGGGGCGGCGATGTCGATGATGGCTTTCGTCATCTGGATGTCGGCTTGCGACGGCGAGGGATCGCCGGAGGGATGGTTGTGGACGAGGATCAGCGCGGTTGCCGATAATTCCAGCGCGCGCTTGATCACCTCGCGCGGATAGACCGGGGTGTGGTCGACCGTGCCGGTCTGCTGCACCTCGTCGGCGATGAGCTGGTTCTTCTTGTCGAGGAAGAGCAGGCGGAACTGCTCCTTGTCGGCGAACGCCATGCTGGAGCGGCAATAGGCGATCACGTCGGCCCACGACGACAATGCGATCGAACGCTTGATCTCGCCCCTGGCGATCCGGCTTGCGGCCGCCGCGATCAGCTTGAGCTGGTTGACGGAGGCATCCTTGATGCCGTCGACCTCACGGAGCCGCGCCTCGGGCGCATGGATCACTTCCGCGAACGAGCCGAATTTCTTCAAGAGCGCTTTGGCGAGCGGCTTGGTGTCGCGGCGCGGAATGGCGGCAAACAGCGCCATCTCGAGCAGTTCGTAGTCGCTGAGCGCATCGGCGCCGGCTGTGTAAAACCGCTCGCGCAGGCGCTCGCGATGGCCGTGATAATGCGGCGTCTCGGCAGCCTCATCCTGCGGTGGTCTCGACTTGGCGGGCATCGGCACCAATGTGCCGTTCGACAGGATTTTTGCAACCCGGAAGTGCGCGCGTGCCGGCGCGTCACGCGTGCCGGTAAAGGCCGGCAAGACGCTGCATCCGCGCGCAGGCGTCAGGCAGGGACTGGAACGGCCCCGAACGTCGAAGCTTCGACGGCTGCGTGGGACCCGGTCCGGCATGAAGCCGGCCGGCCGAGAGGGAGCTGGCTAAGCTTGCGCGAACGCCGGCGGCTTCTCGCCGTGGCGCTCCGACAGCGTGAAGATTTCCACGCCGTCGGCGGTGACGCCGACCGAATGCTCGAATTGCGCCGACAGCGAGCGGTCGCGAGTGACCGCGGTCCAGCCGTCGGAGAGTATCTTCACATGCGGCTTGCCGAGATTGATCATCGGCTCGATGGTGAAGAACATGCCGGGCTTGAGCGGCACGCCCTCGCCGGGCCGGCCGATATGGATGATGTTCGGCTCGTCATGGAACAGACGCCCCAGCCCATGGCCGCAGAAGTCGCGCACGACGCTCATGCCCTGCGGCTCGACGAAGCTCTGGATGGCGTGGCCGATGTCGCCGGTGGTGGCGCCGGGCTTGACGGCGGCGATGCCGCGCATCATCGCTTCATAGGTCACCTCGATCAGCCGCTCGGCCTTGCGCGAGATCGGACCAATCGCATACATCCGGCTGGAATCGCCGTACCAGCCGTCGACGATGAAGGTGACGTCGATATTGACGATGTCGCCTTCCTTCAGGGCGCGGTCGCCAGGCATGCCGTGGCAGACCACGTGGTTGATCGAGGTGCAGGTCGAATAGCGGTAGCCGCGATACATCAACGTCGCCGGATAGGCGTCATGGCCGAGGGCGAACTCGCGGACGAAGTCATCGATCCTGGAGGTAGGCAGGCCCGGCTTGACGAGGTCGGTCAGCTCGTCGAGGCATCTGGCCACAAGCCGGCCCGCCTTGCGCATGCCGGCAAAGCCGCTCGCCCCATGCAGCTTGATCTGTCCGGTCTTGCGCAGTGAGGTGTCGGTGGCTTCGATATAGCTCATGGTCGGATCGGCTGAGGAGGGGACAGGGACTAATTTAATGATCGCAGCCACCAGCGCAAGCCGGGGTTGTCCGGGGGAACAGGTCTAAACGCATGATTCTAGCTGGAAACCTCGACCGTGCCTTCCACCGGCAGGGCGCCGCCGCGGATGCGGATTTCTCGCACCGGGTAGGGCACGCGGATGCCTTCGCGCTTGAAGGCGTCCCATAAAGCCAGCATCACATCGCTCTTCACGTTGTCCATGCCGTCGGGTTCGCCGATCCAGAAGGTCAGCGAGAACTTCATGCCGGCCTCGGCGAATTCGGTCAGGATGCAGTTCGGCGTCTTGCCCCTGGTCGCACGCGGATGGCTTGCTGCGGTCTCGATCGCGAGCTTGCAGACGAGCCTCGGATCGGCGTCGTAGTTGGTGGCAAAGGCGATCTTCACCAGCGTGTTCTTGTCGGTATAGGTCCAGTTCGTGACCCTCTGCGTCACCAGGTCCTCGTTCGGGATCAGGAACTCGCGGCCGTCGCCGGCGGCGACGGAGATATAGCGCGTCTTCATCGCGCTGATGCGCCCGGAATTGTCGCCGATGGTGACGAGGTCGCCCGGCTTCACGGATTTGTCCGCGAGCAGGATGATTCCCGAGATGAAATTGGCCACGATCTTCTGCAGGCCGATACCGATGCCGACGCCGACCGCGCCGGAGAACACCGCAAGCGCCGACAGGTTGATGCCGACGGCCGACAGCGCGATGGCGATCGCTAGCACCAAAAGGCCGATGCGGATGATCTTGACCAGCAGCACCTGGATCGACGGCGTCAGGTCGGACGCGCGGTTGATGCGGCTTTCGGCAAAGTTGCTTGCGATGTTGGTGAGCCATACCGCCACCAGCAAAACCGCCCCGGCCTTGATCAGCAGCAGCGGCGACAGCCGCAAGCCGCCGACCTCGACTGCGACCGAATCCAGCGTGTCGGCGGTCCAGCCGAGCTGGCCGATGATGCTCAGCGCCGCGACCAGCCATGCCGCGATCGACACCAGGCGGACGATGAAGGCGTTACGGATCACGGAGGTGACAAGGCAGATCGCTAGCCACGCCAGCGCCAGCTTGGCGGAGACTGCGAGCAGATAGCTGCGGCCTGGCCAGGTCGTATGCCACATGATGACGCGGCTGATGATCATCAGCACGGCGAACACAGCGGTCGCGGCACTCGACGTCATGACGTGCGCAAAATGGCGCATCGGCAGCGGCCAACGCGTGGCGAGCGAGGCCATGTCGACGCGGGCGCGAATGGCGGCATTGGTTGCGAGCGCAATGCCGGCGCCGGCGAGGATCAGGCCGAACTGCAGATAGAACCAGGGCGAGGCCACTTCCGCGCCGACCGAGCGCCGGGCCATCTGCACGGCGTCGGCAATGTCCTTGAAGTTCATATCCATCCGCTGGATCTCGGTGCCCCGCCCGTCAGGCGGCGTGATTCGACTGCGCTCGGACCATCTCACAAACGCCAGCCCCCGACCATCGATACAACACAGTGCGGAGGCGGACTAAGCCGCCATTTCGGGCACTTTGCCGCGCTGGGCCCGAAATGGGTTGGCGTCGCATTCTGGCGACGATATGGATGCAATTGCAAGCATCTGACACATCGCATCAAGGCATATGGCTTCTCTCGACCAGGTCAGCATAGCCATTCTGCTCGGCGCTGCTCTGCTCATGGCGGGCATCCTGTCGAGCCTGCTGGCGCTCCGCTTCGGTGCCCCGCTGCTGCTCGTGTTTCTGATCGTCGGCATCCTGGCCGGCGATTCCGGGCCCGGAGGGATCGCGTTCGATGATGTCCGTACCACCTATCTGGTCGGCTCGGTGGCGCTGGCGCTGATCCTGTTCGATGGCGGCCTGCGCACGCGATTCCAGACGATTCGGGCCGTGCTCGCGCCCTCGATGGCACTCGCCACCATCGGCGTGCTCGTGACCGCGGCCATCACGGCTCCTGCCGCTCGATATGCGCTCGACCTCAATTGGACCGAGGCGCTGCTTGTCGGTGCCGTGGTGGCCTCGACTGACGCGGCGGCCGTCTTCCTGCTCGTGCATGCGCAAGGCCTGCGCCTGCGGCCCCGCGTCGGCGCGACGCTGGAGGCCGAATCGGGCAGCAACGACCCTTTCGCGGTGTTCCTCACCTTGATGCTGGTCGAGCTCATCGCGGTCGGTCACTCCTCGACCGGCCACGTCCTGATGGAGCTGGCGCGCGAGGCGGTGCTGGGCGCCATCATCGGGGTGATCGGCGGGCGGACGATCGTGATCGCGCTCAACCGCGTGGCGCTGCCGCAGGGCCTGCACGCGCCCTTCGTCACCACCACGGCGCTGGTCATCTTCGGCGTAGCCCAGCTCGGGCATGCCTCCGGCTTTCTCGCCGTCTATCTCGCCGGCATCATCGTCGGCAACCGGCCGACGCGCGCGCACAACTCGGTCGTGACCTTCCTTGATGCGGCGACCTGGCTGGCGCAGATCGTGATGTTCGTGCTGCTCGGGCTTTTGGTATCGCCGCACCGGCTCGGCTCCAGCATGGAGCCTGCGGTCGCAGTCGCCCTGGTGTTGATGCTGGTGGCGCGGCCGGTGGCGGTCTTCCTGTGTCTGGCGCCGTTCCGCTTCAACTGGCGCGAAAAACTGTTCATCGCATGGACCGGCCTGCGCGGCGCGGTCGCGATCTTCCTTGCCTCGATTCCGATGCTGGTCGGCCTCTCCAAGGCCTATCTCTATTTCGACGTCGCTTTTGTCGTCGTCATCATCTCACTGGCCCTGCAGGGCTGGACGCTGGCCGCCGCGGCGCGGCGGCTCCATGTCGCGCTGCCGCGTTCCGAGCGCGGACCGCGGCGCGTCGAGCTCGATCTGCCCGGCCAGCTCGAGCAGGAGCTGGTCGGCTATCCGGTGCGGCCGAAGAGCCTGTACTTCCGGCGCGGTCTCATTCCCTCCTGGTCAAAGCCGACGCTCGTCATCCGCAATGAGCAGATTTTGACGCCCGCGGAAGCCGAGCCGGTTGCGCCCGGCGACTACATCTACCTCCTGGCTCCGCCCGAACGCGCCGAGGCGCTCGATCGCTTCTTTATCGACATGCAGCCGAGCACGGCGCCCGATCCGCATCTGCTCGGCGATTTCATGGTTTCAGGCGAGCACACGCTGTCCGAGCTCGCCGAGATCTACGGCGTGAACGTCAATGAGGACGAGGCGAAGCTGACATTGTCGGATTATTTCGACGTCTATCTCGACCGTGCGCCGAAAGAGGGCGCGACGCTACCGCTCGATACAATCGTGCTGGTGGCGCGCAGCCTCTCCGGCGGCAGGGTCAATGTGGTGGGCTTGCGCCTGCCCGAGGAGGAAGACAAGGCCAAGCCGCAAACGCGGATGCAGTCATTGAAGAAAAAGCTCGCCGAGCTCTGGACTTCGGTCGCGGGGATTTGACGTGCGGCCCTCACCATGAGAGCTCCAGTCAGCGGCCTCTTGCATACCAGTAGCCCGTTTCAACCTGCCCTGTTGAGGAATAGGCGGACTATCTCTAGTCTGACCTCCAAGAATGGAAACGCAGGAGAGCCAGCCAAATGTCCGTCCCGTCCGATGACGAATTCGGCTTTGCGCCAGATTATGATGCCCCGGTCCCCTATATGCAGCGGACCCGCGATTACTACACCGCGATCGGCTACACGACGCCCTATCGCTGGGCGCACTACGTCGACGCGCCGTTCCAGAAGCTCAAGAAGCCGCTTGCGCAGTCGCGCATCACCATCATCACGACGGCCGCACCCTATGATCCGGCCAGGGGCGATCAGGGCCCGGGCGCGGCCTACAATGGCAGCGCCAAGTTCTACAAGGTCTATGATGGCGACGCATCCAGGCAACACGATCTGCGCATCTCGCATATCGGCTACGATCGCAAGCACACCAGCGCGACCGACAACGGCACCTGGTTTCCGCTGCCGCAACTCCTGAAGGCAAAAGCGAGCGGGCGGATCGGCGAGGTCGCGCCGCGCTTCTTCGGCGCGCCGACCAACCGCAGCCACCGCGTCACCATCGATGTCGATGCACCCGAAATTCTGGCCCGCTGCATCGCCGACAAGGTCGATGCCGCGTTGCTGGTCCCGAACTGTCCGGTATGCCACCAGACCACGGCGCTGGTGGCGCGTCATCTCGAGGAGGGCGGCATTCCGACCGTGGTGCTGGGCTGTGCCAAGGATATCGTCGAGCACGCGGCGGTGCCGCGCTTCCTGTTCAGCGATTTCCCGCTCGGCAATTCAGCCGGCAGACCGCATGACGTCGAATCGCAGGCGCTGACACTGGAGCTCGCGCTCTGCCTGCTCGAAAGCGCGACCGGCGCGCGCACCACGATGCAGTCGCCGCTGCGCTGGAGCGCGGATGCGTCCTGGAAGCTCGACTACAACAACATCGCGCAGATGAGCCCGGAGGAATTGGCGCGCCGCCGCGCCGAGTTCGACCGGCAGAAGGAGATCGCGCGCGGCAACCGCGCCGCGTGACGTTGCCGTCAAGAACAATCGAGCCGTCAAGAAGATCGGCCTCGTAGTCGTCATTGCGAGCGAAGCGAAGCAATCCGGAATGTTGGCGCACCAAAAGCGTGGATTGTTTCGTCGCGGAGCCTGTCACCGGGCCGCGCTCTGCGCGGATCCGTTGGCTCCTCGCAATGACGTTCATTGGAGGAAATCCACGTGACCCGACCGTTCGAAGGCGTGAAGATCCTCGACTTCACGCAGGTGCTGGCTGGCCCCTATGCGAGCTACCAGCTTGCCTTGTTGGGCGCCGACGTCATCAAGGTGGAGCGGCGCGGCGGCGAGGACATGCGCCGCACGCCGCTGAGCCGCGAATGGGCCGACCGCAACCTCGCGCCCGCCTTTCAGGCCGTCAACGGCAACAAGCGCAGCCTGACGCTCGACCTGTCCAAGACCGAGGCGGTTGCCATCGTCAAGAAGCTCGCTGAACAAGCCGACGTCGTGATGGAGAATTTCCGCCCGGGCGTGATGGACAAGCTCGGCATCGGCTACGAGGCGCTCTCGGCGATCAATCCGAAGCTGATTTATTGCGCGATAAGCGGTTTCGGCCAGACCGGGCCCGAGCGCAACGGCGCCGGCTATGACGGCAAGATGCAGGCGATGAGCGGCATCATGGCGATCACCGGCCACATGGAGAGCGGCCCGACGCGCGCGGGCTTTGCGGTCTGCGATGTGCTGTCGGGCGCAACCGCAGCCTTCGGTGTCTCCAGCGCGCTGTTCCAGCGCCACCAGACCGGCAAGGGGCAATTCGTCGACGTCTCCATGCTGGAGGCGTCGCTGGCCTTCCTGTCCGGTCAGATCGCTGACTATTCCGTCGCCGGCCATCGCCAGCAGCTGTCCGGCAACCAGGCCGTGAGCCGCAAGGCGACTGCCAATCTCTTCAAGGCCGGTGACGGCCATCTGCTGCTCGCCGTCAACAACGAGAAGCAATACATCGCGTTGATGACGGCGATCGGCCGCAAGGACGCGTTGGAGGACCCGCGCTTTGCCGACTGGTTCGCCCGGCAGGAGAACGAGCCGGCGCTGCGGGCGATCATCGAGGAGGCGCTCGCGAAGAAGAGCCCGCGCGAGTGGGAAAGCATCCTCGACAGCGCCGGCGCGCCCTGCGCCAGCATCTGGAAGGTCGAGGACGTGATCGATCATCCGCAGATCGCGGCGCGCGGCGCGGTGCAGGAGATCGACACGCCCTACGGGCGACTGCGCTTCGCCGGCAGCGGCTTCAAGCTGGCGCACGGCGGCGGCAAGCTCGACCGCATGGCGCCCGAGCCCGGCGCGCACAATGAGGAAGTGCTGCGCTCGATCGGGTACGACGCGAGTGCCATCGCCGACCTGCAGGCGCGCGAGGTGGTGTGAGGGATCATTGTCATTCCGGGGCGATGCGCTAGCATCGAACCCGGAATCTCGGGGTTCCGGGCTCGCGCTGACGCGCGCCCCGGAACGACGGCTTATGACAAAACCCTCACTCCGCCGAACGAGCTGACGCGCCCGCGCTGCAACAGCACGATTTGCGTCGCGAGCTGGCGCATTTCGGCGGCGTCATGGCTGACATAGACCATGGGAATCCGCGCCTCGTCGCGCAGCCTGACCAGATAGGGCAGGATTTCCGCGCGACGTCCTTCGTCGAGCGCGCCGAGCGGCTCGTCGAGCAGGAGCAGCCGCGGTTTTGCCAGCAGCGCGCGGCCGAGCGCAACGCGCTGGCGCTCGCCGCCGGACAGCTTTCCGGGACGGCGGTCGAGCAAATGGCCGATGTCGAGCAGGCCGGTGACGCGCTTCTCCTGCTCGGGATCGTCCGCAAGACCGTTCATGCGCCGGCCATAGTCGAGGTTCTGGCGCACGTTGAGATGCGGAAACAGCCGCGCATCCTGGAACACATAGCCGATGCGCCTCCGCCACGCCGGGACATGAATGCCTTTTGCGGTGTCGTCGAGCGTCTCGCCGTCGATCGCGATGGTGCCGCGGTCGGGCCTGAGCAGCCCGGCGATCATGTTGACCAGCGAGGTCTTGCCGGCGCCGGAAGCACCGAACAGGCCGGTGACGCGGCCTTCGCTCTCGAACGCCGCTTGAAGCGAGAACTCGCCAAGCTGCTTTTCGACGTCGACGCGCAGCATGGTCAGTTTCCGTGCAACCGCGCGGTGGCGCGGCGCGCGAACCATTCGGCGCCGATCAGCGCCGCGACGGCAATGACGGCGGAGACGACCACGAGCCGCAGCGCCGCGGGATCGCCGTCGGGCGTCTGGATCAGCGAATAGATCGCGGACGAGATGGTCTGGGTCTCGCCCGGGATGTTCGAGACAAAGGTGATGGTGGCGCCAAACTCGCCGATCGCCTTGGCAAAGCCGAGCACCATGCCGGCGAGCACGCCGGGCAGCGCCAGCGGCAAGGTGACGTTGAAGAACACCCGCCAGGGCGGCGCGCCGAGGGTCTCGGCGGCCTGCTCCAGTCTGCGATCGATCGCCTCGATCGAAAGCCGGATCGGGCGGACCAAAAGCGGAAACGCCATCACGCCGCAGGACAGCACCGCTCCGGTCCAGCGGAACGCGAACACGATGCCGAACGTATCGGCGAGGAAGGCCCCGATCGGGCCGCGCCGGCCGAACGCGAGCAACAGCAGATAGCCGGTGACGACCGGCGGCAGCACCAGCGGCAGATGCACCAGCGCATCCAGCAAGGACTTGCCCCAGAATTCGCGCCGCGCCAGCACATAGGCGAGCGCGATGCCGAGCGGGGTCGCCACCAGCGTTGCGACAGTGGCGACCTTGAGCGAGAGCAGGATCGCCGTCCATTCCGTGGGCGTGATGTCGAACACGTTAGGCCATAGACTCCCTCGTCATTGCGAGGAGCGAAGCGAGGAAGCAATCCAGACTGCTAGCGCGGAGAGATTCTGGATTGCTTCGCTTCGCTCGCAATGACGAATATAATCAGGACGTCGGCTTCAAGAGGTAGTTGAAGCCGTATTTTTCCAGCACCGTCTTTGCCGTCTGCGAGTGCAGATAATCGAGATATTGCTTCGCCGCGGGCTTGGCGGTCACGGTTGCCGCAACGGGATAGATGATCGCGGGGTGGGAATCGGGTGGGAACGTGCCGACGATCTTCACGCCGGGCTCGACCTTGGCGTCGGTCGAATAGACGATGCCGAGCACGGCTTCGCCGCGCGCCACCAGCGTCAGCGCCGCGCGCACGCTTTCGGCCATCGCGAATTTCGGTGCGGCCGCCTGCCACGCGCCGAGCTTCTCCAGCGCGGCCTTGGCATATTTGCCGACCGGCACCGCCTTGACGTCGCCGGTTGCGATCCT
>Ga0134126_10009030_pt1 | contig 12556 bp, 12 predicted proteins | sample KB31752_FD_96881 | JGI IMG/M metagenome (GOLD analysis project Ga0134126, IMG submission 96881) | Terrestrial soil microbial communities with excess Nitrogen fertilizer from Kellogg Biological Station, Michigan, USA - KB3-175-2 | ecosystem: Environmental > Terrestrial > Soil > Unclassified ...
AATAGATAACAATGATTTATCAATTCAGAATGGTTAAAAAGAGGGTTTTCTTGGTCGTTCATTTGTATTTTTTTTGACTGATTCCTGACGCCTGACTCCTGACGCCTATACTACATATATAGCTCACCCCCCAAGTGGCTGGCAAACCCTCGAAAAAACTTTATAATAGACTGATAGTGAATAAAATATTTTTTGAGGTTTTTGGACGGAAAGAATGGCGACTCCCTTCTGCGCATATCTGCGAAATCTGCGGGAAACAATTACCGCCGGTTGCCTCCAGGCCTGCTTTGATTTATTTGGTAGAATGACATAGACCTTTATCTATTCTTTTCTTACGCTCATCTTGCGGAGAACAGAGAGGCTTGCAACATTTTTATTTATCTGTTTCTTGTGCTACCAGCTTATTCTCGAGGATATCGACTTGATTATTACTGTGATAATTAGGAGGGGAATTATTATATTGAAATGAGACCTCACTTTTTTTAAATAGATCAATTGCCATTTTTTTTGCGTCTTTAGGCGTTTTAGCGGAGACCGTGTATGTAACATTAAATAATCTAGATTTTATAGCATTTCTACCGATATAATCCTCTAATCCCTGATCTCTGAACGGAATACTGACAATATATTCTTTCTCATCAAGTGAAATTTTCAATCTTGACTCTACTTCTGATTTTTTTCAAATAAGAAGTAAGGAGAAGCAACCAATATTATCGAAATGACTAACATTAAACCCTGGCCAAATTTTAACCAAAAATTGTCTGCCATACTGTCTGTTATTGCAACCACTAATGCTGTGACGGCCGTCCAACTGAATGAGATAATCAATAAAAGTAAAGCATATTGGCTATTCATCACCTTAACAGGATTGACTTGTATATAGTCCCCTGAACTTCTGCCTGCTACATAGGCCCATATCGCAAAACTTATAAGTCCATAAGAAATCGTATGCGATATTTCAATCCAACCTCTGAATGTTGACAATCCTTTAGGCCTAAGCATTATACTAAGAAAAACTGAACACAATGATAATGTCAATGGCAAATAATTATTCAATACATTCATTAGAATCAAAACGATATTGTTTTTAAATGAATATCTGATAAATATCCCTGCCAGAACAAATATAATAAGAACCCAAATTACCCATAGATATTTCTGTCTTAAGGCTTTTAAAGGTTTTGTAAGAGATAAATATTTTAAACCTGCCGATAAAGAACTTTTCTGTTCAATTTCCTGACCGTTCATAACTCCTGATTTTTTTATTATAGTGTAATTAATTAATTTATACCCAAATACCGGTATTCATTCATGCAAACCCATATTACAGCTCTTAGCTATATCCACGCTGAGGTATTACAAGGTTTGTTGTATTAAAGACCCAACTTAGTCGAGGAGGACTTTCAATTTATTGTTCCTGTATTTTTACCAGAATCCAACGACAGAGCACCTACTCTTACAAGAATTATTACAATTATAGCTATTATAACTGCAAAGCCAACAACATTTGAAGGTTCTTTGAAAAAAGAGGCTCTTTGACTTTTTGCTCTTCGCATTCGTATAATTCTTTCGGCTTCTTCTTTAAGTTTTTGATCATATGCTTTCTTTTTATCTGGATCAGATAAAATTTCATAAGCATTAACAATTTTCTTAAACCGTTCTTCCCCTTCTATATCACCTGGATTTAAGTCTGGATGCAATTTTTTGGCCAACTTACGATAGGCACTCTTAACTTGCTTATCATTTGAGTTAATTTCGATTCCTAAAATAGCGTAAAGGTTTTCCATGATTTCTATTTTTAGAATCAGTCATTACAATATTTTTGCCAAAACTTTAGACCTGTCAAAATGACGTATGACTTTAATATAATATAAGTTACAACATTAAATATTGCTGGTAAAGCAATTCATAAAACATGAATCTTGTCAGCCAAGATTCATGCCAAGTTAGGGGCGCGTGGTACTAGCCGCACCGGGGCGTCACTGTCCTAAAGACTAGTGCAAGCAGAAGTTCCAACCTTTATAATTCTATTTCCTCCATGTTCTCACTTTCCTTATCAAAATTCAGTTTATTAACAGGATTTTTCGTGAATCTTATTTTATTTATTCCTTCATCTACTAAATTATTTAGACCATCAATAATTTCCTTTGGTGGCGTATTATTTACTATCCTTTGATAATGATTTGGATGATGTTCTTTTAAAAATTCGAGACGATCATGCAAGTTTTTTATGCGATGACTTATGATCTTCTCATTGGTTAAATCATCGTTTAATTTCCCACTTTTTATCTTACTTTCAATTAAGCTATTGCTCAATTTCTGTCCTTGCAACTTTTTCAATTTCAGCTCAATTGTTAGAACAATAAATGCAATTGAAAAAATAGGTAGAAAGCCGTTGGCAAGCCAGGTTATAATTTCTGATCCACGACTTACTTCCTGTAAGTAAAGCGGCCCTTCCAATTCAAATTCAGTTATCGGTAAATAAGTTTTTTTTGCATGATAATAAAACGCTTTGAGCGTTTTGTTAACAGGCTCGAGATTAAAAAGTGGCAGTTCTTTAGGTTTATTTGAAAAAGAAATTTCTAAAATATAAGAATTAGAGCTTTTAAACTTCTCAATATATCCAAAGCCCTCATAATACGTTTTCCAGTATTTTTTTAATTTTATCTCCTTCCCAATCCAAAACTCACTAAAAAATCTGTCTTCTTTTTTAGTCGTCAGTAAATCTGTTGATCTAACCCTTTCAATCTTGTTATTTTCTTTTGCAGGTACAAGTATGCCTTCAGCTAATTCCCGGAGTTTAAATTCTGATAAAGGAACATATTGAAATCTTCTGAATTGATCTAATCTATGCCAGTTCTCTATAAGGTTGAATGAATTACCTAATGTGATTTCATACGATTTCCCATCTAATGTACTAGTCATATCTAAAATATGATATATTCTATTAACGCCTCTATCACTTTCGTTACTCAACCAATAAGGAGCGATATATTTTACATTTCTCTCTAATAGCCTAGGTTCACCGAGATTTTTATTTATCCAAATCTTGTTGTCAATTAAAACATTAGATAGAAAATCAATAGTTTCCGGAACTATCATTACATTAATTTCCATATAATTAATTTTATTCTCTCCCCTCCATCTCCCCAACAATCCTCACCGTCTCAACGCTCATGGTGCAATCCCTTTGCAGCAGGTCAATGACCTTTTCTTTATAGTCTGCGTAGCGGATAGTCCGCTCCACTTCATTATAATATTTGTTGATCAGGTGTACAGACATACGTGAGAGCAAATGTAATTACAATTATCAATAATTAATTATCAATAATCACACACCCCCCGCCCCTCTTGTTAGAGGGGAGTGTTCTTCCGCCATGTTCGGGAGATAGAAATACCCGGATTATTATCACGAGCAAACTATCGGACACTGCCCTTAACTTCCCCTCAGAGTCTCACGCAGTGGACTCTGAGGAATACTCTGTGATAAACAATCCGAAGAGTATTACCTATTTCTGATTGATATGCGATTCTTTCTCCGCGTATCTACTACCGCCCACTTCAGAGTCCACTGCGTGAGACTCTGAGGGAAAAAATTATGGTGGAGCACAGATGATTTGTCGGCTTCTTAATTCCACGGGATGCCGGGTCAAGCCCGGCATGACGGGAGGGATGAACACTCATGCGAAGCAATTCCCAAATTCTCAAATCCTCACATTCCCAAATTTCCAAATTTCCAAATCTCCAAATTTTCAAATTTTCAAATAGTACCTTTGCAAATAATGAAAAACAAACTCCTCTTTGTCTGCCAGCAGTGTGGCGCTACTTCCGTGCAGTGGAAGGGAAAATGCCCTTCGTGCGGGGCGTGGAACTCTTATATTGAGGAAATTATCCCTGAAAAAATTTCAAACGCGGCAGCAGGGGCAATTCCATTTAAAGATGGACAGATCACAACTCTTGGCGACCTTGTTACTGAGGATATTGCGAGGTTTCAAACCAAAGACAGCGAGATAAACAGGGTACTTGGCGGTGGCATTGTGCCGGGCTCGGTTATTCTTTTGGGCGGCGAACCGGGGATAGGGAAATCAACCATCATGCTGCAACTGGCGCTGGAAAACAAGGATGTGCGGATACTCTATGTTTCCGGGGAGGAAAGCCTGAACCAGGTGAAAATCAGGGCAAACCGTATGGGCCTCACCAATGACAATTGTTATCTTTTCCCGGAAACCACGCTGGAACAAATATTGGCCGCCGCCAAAAAAACAGAACCTGATATACTCATCATTGATTCGATACAAACTGTTTCATCTGCCAATATTGATACATCGGCAGGCAGCGTGGTACAGATCAGGGAATGTGCTGCCGAACTCATAAGATACGCCAAATCGAGCGGGGCGGCGGTGTTTTTAATCGGGCATATCACCAAAGACGGCTATATCGCCGGGCCAAAAATACTGGAGCACATCGTAGACACCGTTTTGTATTTTGAGGGGGACAGGCATTACAATTACCGCATCATCCGCTGCATGAAAAACCGTTTTGGGTCTGTAGCCGAAATCGGTATTTATGAGATGCTTGACAAAGGTTTGCGGCCTGTTCTTAATCCCTCTGAAATCCTGCTCACCACCCGTGATGAAGCCCTGAGCGGGATCGCCATTGCCGCCATGCTGGAAGGCTTGCGGCCCATGCTCATTGAAATACAGGCCCTTGTAAGCCCATCACCCTTTTCCACACCTCAGCGCACAGCCACAGGTTTTGATTCCAAGCGTATGGCCATGCACCTGGCCGTACTTGAAAAAAGGTGCGGGCTGCGGATTAATATTCATGATGTATTTCTCAACATCGCCGGGGGATTGAAAGTGGAAGACCCTGCCATAGACCTGGCTGCAATTGCTGCGATGGCCTCTTCTTTTCATGACATTGCATTGCCCGCCGAAGCCTGTTTTGCCGGGGAGATCGGCCTATCAGGTGAAATACGCCCCGTGAACCAGATAGAGCTCCGCATCAGCGAAGCGGAAAAGCTCGGTTTTAAGAAATTCTTTTTGTCGTCTTATAACAAGAAGTCCGTTACCCGCAAGTTCAAAGACATCGAGCTGGTCTATACCGAGACTGTAGATAAGTTATTGAAGAAGGTGTTTTAAAAATAGGCGTAAGGCATTAGGCGTAAGGCGTAAGTGGCTTGCGCATGATTGCTGCTCCTGACTCCTGATCCCTGCCCCTGATTTCCGGCTCAGTATTTGCATAGCCCCACAACCAATATTGATGAATATCCGTTACTTTTGTAAAATTATCTACATTTAAATAAAGGCTTCAACTGCCAAACATTCATGAAATTGAAACCCTTCCCTAATTTGTTTGTTATTTTGTGTTTTGGCATGTTTGCTTTTGTGAAGGTGAGCGCGCAACAAAAGGCTGCATCCCATCCGGATCATGTTTATGAACCCCCTCCGGAAAAACTTGTGCAGCTATCGGGGGTAATCACAGCCCCAAACGGCATATCAGCTATTCCTTATGCTACCGTTCGGATCATTCATTCATTCCGGGGTACTATAGCAGGCACCGATGGGTTCTATTCCCTTGTGGTAAAAGAGAGTGATACGGTGGAGTATGGGGCTCTTGGGTTTAAGCCCGTGAGGTTTGTAATACCAACTGCAACCACAAACCAGGAGTATGTACACAAAGTTTCGCTGCCGAGGGACACTTTTACCATTGCACCCACAAATATTTATGCTAATTTAACACCAGAAGAATTCAAGCGCATCTTCCTGAGCCTGCACCCAAATGAAGACCTGACAGAAAAGGCCAAGAAAAACCTGGACCAGCAAACCATGCGTCAACTATATGAAAGCCTGGCGCGGGACGGGCAGGAAAGCCAGCTTTATCAATTACAGCAGATCGCGAGCTCGGCATATTATGCGGGGGGGCAAACAAATTATATGCTGCTCGGCAATGGCGCGGCGGTGCCTTCTTCTTTGCTGAACCCTTTTGCCTGGGCGCAGTTTATAAAGAGTATTAAAGAAGGAAAATATAAGAAAAAGAAAGACGATAAAAAGAAAAAAGACCTGGAGAACAGCCCGCCTAATTATGACTATTAGAAAACATGTTTTTTGCTCTCTGCTTCCGCCCGAAATAATTAATCTGCCAAATTGAAACCCGTTCATAAATCTTTCTTAATTTTGCGGCTTCATTGTCCGATGGTGTAACTGGCAACACGTCTGGTTTTGGTCCAGAAGAGTCCAGGTTCGAGCCCTGGTCGGACAACGATTTTTTTTAACAGAGGACCCGAAAAAAAAGCAATATGCCATCAAGGTTCAATCCAGTCAAAATTTTTTCGGGCTCTGGCTCGCTCGCGTTATCAGAAAAAATATCCAAGAATTTCGGCCAGGACCTTGGATTATGTTCCACTTTGAAATTCAGTGATGGGGAATTTCAGCCAAGTTTCAATGAATCAGTCCGGGGCTGCGATGTGTTTATTATCCAGTCCACCTATGCCCCGTCAGATAACCTGATGGAACTGCTGCTTATGATTGACGCGGCCAAAAGGGCTTCCGCGCACTATATAACGGCTGTTATTCCCTATTTCGGGTTTGCCAGGCAGGACAGAAAAGACAAGCCCCGCGTGGCCATCGGCGCCAAACTGGTTGCCAACCTGCTCACTACCGCCGGCATTAGCCGCATTATGACCATGGACCTCCACGCGGCCCAGATACAGGGGTTCTTTGAAGTGCCTGTTGACCATCTGGACGCTTCGGTTATTTTTATACCTTATATAAAAAGCCTGGGGCTGCAAGACCTCGTGATTGCCGCCCCCGACATGGGAGGTACCCAGCGCGCCCGCTATTTTGCCCAGAGCCTCCTGGCTGAACTGGTTATTGCCGATAAGCACCGGAAATATGCCAACCAGATTGAAACCATGCGCGTTATCGGGGATGTGGCGGGCAAAAATATTATCATTGTAGATGACATCGTGGATACAGGCGGAACGCTGACCAAGGCAGCCCAGATGATGATGGAGCAGGGCGCCAAAAGCGTCAGGGCTTTTTGCACCCACGCCGTTTTATCAGGCAAAGCATACGAAAATATTGAAAACTCGAAGCTCGCCGAAGTGATTGTCTGCGATACCATCCCGCTGAAAAAATACAGCGAAAAAATAAAGGTTTTGAGTGTTTCAGACCTTTTTGCAAACGCTATCCAAAATGTATATGAATACGGTTCGATAAGCTCGCTGTTCAAACTGAGCGACAATTATCAGACGAGTTTGGTATTATAATCTAAAATAACCCTATCTTTGCACCCGCTTTTTAATTTTTTAATATTATGAAATCAGTCAATATATCAGGCCTCAAAAGGGAAGGCAAAGGAAAAGCCATCGCAGGACAGTTGCGCGCAGAAGGTTATGTTCCCTGCGAACTGTACGGCAAAAGCGGGAATACCCACTTTAAAGTTTTTGTAAACGATTTCAGGCATGTTGTTTATTCGCCTGATGTAAATATCATTGACCTGGATATTGACGGGCAGCATTACAACGCGCTTATCAAAGAAGTACAGTTCCACCCGGTAAGCGATGAGATTATTCATGTTGATTTCCATGAATTTGAGGCAGATAAGCAAGTAAAACTTGAATTACCAATACGTTTTGTCGGCACTGCTTCGGGGGTACGTGAAGGTGGTAAACTGGTTAAAAAGCTCAGGACCTTAAAGGTAAAAGGCTTCCCAAAAGATATGCCTGATGCCATTGAGGTGGATATCAGCAGCCTCGGCCTTGGCAAATCCATCAAAGTAAAAGAAGTAAGCGCCGGGAAACTGGAAATAATGAACGCCCTGTCTATTCCTGTGGCAGCCGTTGAAGTGCCGCGCGAGGCCAAAACCAAAGAAGGAGAGGCCGCTGCTCCTGCTGCCGCCGCTGCCGGCGCCGCAGCAACTACACCTGCACCTGCTGCAAAACCTGCTGCCGGCGCTGCAAAACCTGCCGGTGGAAAATAATCTGCTTAACGCTTATTAAAAGGTTTACGAATCTCGTAAGCCTTTGCCAACTTTGCAGTTATGAAATACCTGGTTGCAGGGCTCGGGAACCCCGGCCCTGAATATGAACTGACGCGCCATAATATTGGTTTCCTGGTGCTGGACAAATTAGCGGGGGAAATGGATATTCCCTTTTCAGGCAAAAAGCTTGGGGAAATGGCATCCGGCAGGCTCAAAAACAAGATCGTTTACTTACTTAAACCTAATACGTTCATGAACCTGAGCGGCAAAGCTGTGCGCTATTGGCTCAATGAACTGGATATCCCCAAAGAAAATTTACTGATAGTTACCGACGATCTGGCCTTGCCCACCGGGAAACTCCGCTTAAAAACCAAAGGCAGCAACGGGGGGCATAACGGTTTAAAAAGCATTGAAGAATTGCTCCAAACACCGGAATATGCAAGGCTCCGCTTCGGCATCGGGAATGAATTTTCACAGGGGCGGCAGGTAGATTACGTGCTCGGCCAATGGGATGACGCGGAGTGGAAAACCGTGAAGGAAAAAATTGATACGGCTGCTGAAGCGGTGAAAAGTTTTGTGCTGGCGGGTCCGGTAATCACTATGGAGAAGTACAACAGGTAAGTATTACTTTTTCCCTATTTTTGAAAAAACATTCTTAAAAAAACAACTGATATGAAGACGTTTTCATTCAATATCGCTATGCTTGGTATGATAGCATTATTAAGCGCATGCCAGCCCAAAACCAAAGAATCTCAAAAACCCGATATCCTCCGTGCAGATATGGATACCACCGTGGATCCCGGCAAGGACTTTTATCGTTATGCCAACGGAACCTGGTTGAAAAACAACTCAATACCGGCTACGGAAAGCCGCTGGGGTATCGGCAACCTGGTAAAAGATGAAATATATGATCAGCTTAAAAAAATAAGCGAGGATGCCGCAAATACCAAAGATGCCGCCAAAGACAGCGCAACACAACGGATTGGGGATCTGTATGCCTCTGCGATGGATTCGCAAACCATAGAAAAAGACGGTATTGACCCATTGAAACCGGAGCTTGCCGAAATTGAATCTATCAAAGACCTGCCGGGGGTGGTGGATATGATTGCCGTATTGCAAACCTACAGCGCGAACCCTGCCTTTAGTATGTACGTAACACAGGATGAGAAAAACAGCGCTATCGAAGACCTCCATTTCGGGCAGGGAGGGCTGGGATTACCGAACAGGGATTATTATTTAAACAATGATGCCAGGACGAAAAAAATAAGGGATGCATATGTAAAATACATGGCTAAAACTTTGAGAGCGGCTGAAGATAGCGGGTATCCAGGCATGCATTATAATGCGGATATGTCACCAGAATGGGCAGCTAATGTGATGGCCCTTGAAACTGCGCTCGCTAAAGTTTCACGTAAACTGGAAGACCTACGTGACCCGTATGCCAACTATCATAAAATGTCGGTTAAAGATTTCGATAAATTGACCCCAACCATCAATTGGGAAATTTTCTTCAAAAAGATTAATATCCCCAAACAGGATAGCGTGGTAGTGGGGCAGCCGGAGTTTTTTACCGGGATGGAAGCCACGTTGAAATCATTTCCCATTGAGACCTGGAAAAATTATTTGAAATGGCAATTGATCAATGGATATGCCGATAAACTGAGCAAACAATATGACCAACAACATTTTGATTTTTATGGAACGGTCCTTTCCGGAGCCACTAAAATGAAACCCCGCTGGAAAAGGGTGATTGACTATGAAAATGTGGCTATCGGGGAACTGCTCGGTCAGAATTTTGTGAAAGAATACTTCAAGCCTGAAACCAAACAACGCTATGTGAAACTGGTAGATGCCATACTTGCAGCCTATAAAGAACATATCCTGAACGTTGGCTGGATGAGCGACTCCACAAAGGCCCGGGCTGTAAAGAAGTTGGCGTCTGTCACCAAAAAAATCGGCTATCCAGATAAGTGGAAGGATTTTACGGGGATGGATATCGAACGCCAGGCATATTGCCGCAATGCCATCAATGTGGATCATTTCTGGTTTGCCTATAGCATTAAAAAACTTGGCAAGCCGGTGGACAGGACGGAATGGGACATGAACCCCCAGGAATACAATGCCTACTACAATCCATCCAATAATGAGATCGTGCTTCCGGCGGCCTGTTTTGCTGTGCCGGGGTATAAGGATGACGAACTGGATGATGCCCTCGTATATGGATACGCGGGCGGGTCAACCATCGGGCATGAAATAACGCATGGCTTTGATGATGAAGGGCATTTGTATGATGAAAAAGGTAACCTGAAAAACTGGTGGACAAAGGATGACGAACAAAAATTTAAAGCGCGAACTCAGAAATATGTAGATCAGTTCAGCAGTTATGTGGTACTCGACAGTATGCATGTAAACGGCAAAGCATCCCTGGGAGAAAACATTGCAGACCTGGGAGGCATTGTCATAGGCCTGGACGCTTTTAAACAAACAGAAGAATACAAAGCAGGTAAAAAAGTTGCGGGATTAACCCCCTTGCAGCGCTATTTTCTTGGCTATGCCTTAGGCTGGATGAATCAGCAACGAGATGAAAAGCTGGCAGAGCAGATACTTACTGATGTACATGCCCCGGCAAACCTGAGAACCAACGGGCCGCTAAGCAATATTCCGGATTTTTATGAAGCTTTTGGTGTGAAAAAAGGCGCGCCACTATGGCGTGATGAAAAAGACAGGGTGGTGATATGGTAAGACCAATTAAAAGATTAAAAAATTGGAAAATTAGAAAACTGGAAATTAAAATCGTAAGGTTCACGTTAGAAATTTGGGTTTCGCTAGATTCTTTGCGTCAGCCCAGATTTCCAATTTCCAATTTCGAGTTTTATCTTTCCTCCAATCAATCAATCTCTGCTGAAATCCCTCTGTCAAGAATGGCAGAACAAAGAGGAAGTAGAACATCATATTCGCCCTGCTTTACTTTGCATTTGCCTTTGGAATGAATGATCCAGGCGCATTGTTCTGCCTGTTCAGGGCTATGTTCGAGCACCTGGATAAAACTGTCAATTACGTGCTCAAATGTATTTACATCGTCATTATACACAATAATTGTGTTATCGAGGCCGATAACTGTTCCCGTTTCTATACGCTCTAATGTTTGTGTGCTCATAAGCCTAAACTCAAATTCTTAAGGCAAATTTACAGAAACAATTTCAAAATGATGCAGGATGTATATTCAGTCTCTTTTTTTGCAGCAAAAGCAAGCTTTGACTTTAGAGTCCTTTTACTAATTTTGCCTAACTATATTATACCAAGGATAAGCATTTAAAACATATATGTCAGGTCATAGCAAATGGAGTAAAATAAAAAGAAAAAAGGGCGCAAATGACAGTAAGCGTTCCATGGTTTTTACCAAGCTGATCAAGGAAATAACCGTGTCGGCAAAGCTGGGCGGTACAGACCCTGGCGGCAATTCAAGGCTGTATCTCGCCATCCAGAATGCGAAGGGGCAGAACATGCCTAAAGACAATATAGACAGGGCAATAAAGAAAGGCGGTGACAAGGATACGGCCAGTTTTCAGGATATAAACTATGAAGGATATGGCCCCGGCAAGGTTGCTATTTTTATAGAGACTTCAACTGATAACCTGAACCGTACTGTTGCCAATATCCGTAAGTATTTCAGCAAGATGGGCGGCAGTCTTGTCAATAATGGCACATTTGAATTTATCTTTGACCAGAAAGGGATTATTGAATTCCAGATGCCAGGAGGTATTGATGCAGATGACCTGACCCTGGAGCTGATTGATGCCGGGGCTGAAGATGTTGACATTGATGGGGGAGATGTTGAGGTAATAACTTCATTTACAGATTTCGGGCCAGTACAAAAAAAATTGAAAGAGCTAAATATTGAACCTGAAAGTGCGCTACTGCAACGAATCCCTAAAGTTTTTAAAAAACTTAGCCAGGATGAATATATGAAAGCCATGCGGCTTATAGAAACCATAGAAGAAGATGAGGACGTAAAGGATGTGTATCATAACATTGAAATGAGTGAAGAATTGGCAGGCTTGTATGATACTGAGAATTAATAAATGGTTATATTTGTATTGTGCGCATTACTAACCTTTAAAACCATCTAAATTGCACATTAACAACCCAGGGGGATATGAGTTCATTTGATAAATTAGATATAATAAGAGAGCAATCGCTTATTGGTGGCGGTGATGAGCGAACAAAAAAGCAGCATCAAAGCGGTAAGCTTACTGCACGGGAAAGAATTCATTTTCTTGTGGATGAAGGCTCATTTAACGAAATCGGCGCATTTGTAGTGCACAGGAGCCATGATTTCGGAATGGACGGGCAAAAGATTCCCGGAGATGGTGTTATTACAGGTTATGGAACTGTGAATGGCAGGCTGGTTTACCTTTTTTCTCAGGATTTTACTGTTTTTGGTGGATCACTGTCAGAAACCCACGCGGAGAAAATAGTAAAAATAATGGATCTGGCGATGAAAAACGGCGCCCCGTTAATAGGGTTGAATGATTCTGGCGGCGCAAGGATACAGGAAGGGGTTGTGTCGCTC
>Ga0134126_10009035_pt1 | contig 12554 bp, 10 predicted proteins | sample KB31752_FD_96881 | JGI IMG/M metagenome (GOLD analysis project Ga0134126, IMG submission 96881) | Terrestrial soil microbial communities with excess Nitrogen fertilizer from Kellogg Biological Station, Michigan, USA - KB3-175-2 | ecosystem: Environmental > Terrestrial > Soil > Unclassified ...
CGGCATGACCGAAGTGCAGGATTACTGCCTGCCGGCGACGCCGGCGCAAGTGTGCGGTTACCTGCAACGCGAGTACGACGACAATCATCGCAAGCTGCGCATGGCGATGCCGCACGAGCAGCCACCGCTGGAACAGCGCGAGCGGGCGCTGCAGGACCAGCTGCGCAATTGCCGGTGAGCCGGTCGGATCGTTGCGCTGCACCGTGCGAACGTAGGGCGGGTTTCAACCCGCCGGCCCAACAAGGCGGGATCAAGGCCTTTCATGACGGGTCTAGAACCTTCAAGGCGGGTCAAGACCCGCCCTACGCAGTCAATGTGAGTTCCGGCACCGGCGCGTGTTTGCGCTCGTGCGCCAGCAGCCAGCGCTTGATCGGCAGGCCGCCGCCGTAGCCGACGAGATCGCCGTGACTGCCAATCACGCGATGGCAGGGCACGATGATGGCCAGCGGATTCGCGCCATTGGCGGCGCCGACGGCGCGCACCGCGCGCGGCCTGCGGATGCGGTGTGCGATGTCGGCATAACTCACCGTTTCGCCGTACGGAATCGCGAGCAGCGCGCCCCACACTTCCAGTTGGAATGGCGTTCCGGAGGGACGCAGCGGCAGGTCGAAGTGCAGGCGCTTGCCGGCGAAGTATTCGTCGAACTGGCGCGCGGCCGCGTGCAGTTTCGATGGACTTTCCTCGGCGTCCGCGGGCGGGTCCGCCAGCTTGCCGCGCTCGGGCAATCCGACTTCGAGCAGCGCCGCGCCGTCGCCGACCAGCAGCAGCGGACCGATCGGCGTTTCGATGGCGGTGTAGAACGACATGTCAGAACCCGTAATGCAAAAAGCCGCCGTCCACCGCCAGCATCTGTCCGGTGATGAAGCTGGCGGCGGGCATGCACAGGAACGCGACGGCGGCGGCGACTTCCTCGGGTTCGCCGATGCGCGCCATCGGCGTGCGGTCCAGCACCTCCTCGAGGTAATCGGGATCGGACAGCGCCCCCTCGGTGCGGCGCGTGCGGATGTACCACGGCGCCACCGCGTTCACGCGGATGCCGTCGTCGGCCCATTCGCAGGCGAGATTGCGCGTCATCTGGTGCAGCGCGGCCTTGCTCATGCCGTAGCCCACGCCGGTGCGCACGTGCCTGATTCCCGATACCGAGCCGATGTTCACGATCGCCGCCTGGCCGTGTTGCGCGAGGCGCGGGTGCGCGAGCCTGCAAAGATCGAACGCGGCAATGCTGTTGAGGCGGAACACGCCTTCCATGTCGGCCGGCTCGCAATCGAGCGTCGGTTTCTTGACGTTGCCGCCGGCGTTGTTGACCAGCAGCGACAATGGCACGTCGAGGTCGGCGATCCAGTCGAAGATCGCGAGGCGGTCCTCGGCGTCGCCCACGTCGGCAGCAAATATGCGCGGCTCGCTTGCCGGGAAATCCTCGCGCAATTCATCGCAGACCGCGTTCAATTCGGCTTCGTCGCGCGCGACCAGCAGCGGTTGCGCGCCCAGCGCGGCCATTTCGCGCGCGCAGGCGAGTCCGATGCCGCGGCTGGCGCCGGTGATCAGGCAGGTCTGGCCGTCGAGTCGCCAGCGTCCGGGGATGGCATTCACGCGCGGACTCCGTGGATCGTCCGGTGAAGCTTAGCAGCTTGCGCGGCGCCGTCCGCAGCGCGACACTGCGCGCCATGCTCCGCGCCTTCGCCACGATTGTTTTCTCCGCGCTGCTCGCCGCATGCGCGTCGCATCCCGCGCCGGACACCGCCACCACATCGACGGCGCCCGCTTCGGCTGCGACCAACGCGCTGGCCGGCACGCCGATGGCTGCCTACGGTCACGCCCTCAACAAGGCGAAGAACGTGCAGAACATCGTCGACGAGCAGGCGAAGAAACAGGCCGCGCAGATCGACGCGGCCACGGGTTCATCAGGTTAAGCAAAGCCCGGGCGCTTGCACGCCCGGGCTCGCGTTGAGCCACACGAGGTGGCGAAAGGTCGAGTCGTCAGAACCGCACTTCGGCCTGGGCCGACAGCAAACCGGTGGACAGGTTGATGTCGTTCTTCTTGGCGCGGTAGTAGTCGTAGCCGACGCCCACGCCGAACCTGCGGCTGAAGTCATAACCCACGCCCACGCCGCCGTAATAGCCGTCGCCCGAGCGTCCGGTGCTGACCGGCGTGATGTCGCGCGTCATGCCGTGGCCGTTCCACGCATACAGACCGGTGCGTGCGGATACGTACCAGTTCGGCGTGAAGTTGTACTTGGCATTCGCGCCGGCGGTCCAGCCGTGCAGCGACGACTTGCCGGGCGCGACCACGGGGTTGGAGTTGAACACGTTCTTCGCGCGGATGTTGCCGAGGTCGTTGTAGCCGATCTCGGGACCGAGCGCGAAGCCGTTGGCGAGCGCCCAGCGATAGCCGCCATCGAGTTGATAGCCGGTATCACTGCCGCTGTTCTGGCCACTACCGAAGTAGCTGTGCCCCGCGTTTCCGTTGACGAAAAACCCGCTGTCGGCGCCGGCCGTGTTCGTCGCGTCCTGCGCGTGCGCTTCTTGAAGGAAGCTGGGTGCAGCCACGAAAACCGCGGCCATGGCAAGGACGATTGCTGTGTTGCGCATATTGTTGTCTCCATCGTGGTTATTCACGCGTGCAGTGCATCCGCACGCGCTTGTCCACTGAGACTGGGGGCAATCGGCAACGTTCGTTAAGGTTTCGCTAGAGAATCAGGAAACGTTCATCGCGTGTCTGAAAACGCGAAGTGAACATGCGCGAAACTTTTCGCGCGTCCTGCAGTCACGCGCGCGCACGATGTTGCGTGCTGCGCCGGATGCACGCGCAACTCATTGCAGCAGCGCTGCGGTGGGTGCGCTCGAAACCGACGCCGCACTGGCGGGAGCTTTCGCGAGCCAGCCGCCGGTGAACCCGGCACGTTCGAGTCCGCGCCGGATGTGCGGATTGCGACGCATCACCTGCCACACGAATGCCGAGCGGTAGTTTTCGATCATCAGCAGGATCGGACCTTGGTCGATGCCGAGATATTGGTTGTCGAACCAGCCTTCGCCTGGAACCATGTAGCCGCTGCGCAACGGCACGTGCAACTGGAATGTCGGATTGAACGCGTCGTAGAAACCGTACGTCGAATACAACCACTTGCCGTAGCGTGCGTACATCGCGTGGATGGTGGGCAACACCAGCTCGGGCGCGAACACGATCGATGCGATCGACGCTGTCGGCGCGATGGTGCCGTCATCGCTGATGTCGCCGACGCCGGCGCCGCGCGCGAAGTAGCCGTAGAAGCGCGTGACCGTGCCGTCTTCGTGATCCCAGGTCGTGTCGCCCGGACCATCGCAGGCGGTCAGCCCCCAGATGTCCGCGCCGTAACCGACGAAACGCCCGGCGCCGGACACTGCGTATTGCTGCTGGCCGGTGACCGCGCGGCGGCTGTTCTCGAAATAGGTGAGGTCGTGCGCGCGCGTCCACGCATCCTGGATGTCGCGGAAGTCGATCCACGATTCGCTGTACTGGTGTCCGAACAGCGGCCCGAAACCGACGCGCGGCTTGCCGCTCATGAACGTGCCCCAGGTTTGCTTGTACGTCGAGGTCCACGCGTTCCATGCGTCGGGCTTGATCGCATGGTCGGGCGAACCGAGCGCGAGGATGTAGAGCATCATCGCTTCGTTGTAGCCTTTCCAGTCCTGCGGGATGAACTTGCCTCCGGGCGTCCAGCCCATGCTGATCAGCGGCGGCCGCACCTGCGCCCAGGTCCAGTCCACGTTGGCGTAGAGTTTCTCGGCGAGCTTGCGGATCTCGCGTTCCTGCGGATTGTCCTGGTCGAAATAGGTTTCATCGAACAGCACGCCCGCCATCAGCCAGGTGGTGTCGACCGTGGAGACTTCGACCCAGCGCGCGTAGCGCTGGCCGGTCTGCATGTCGAGGAAGTGGTAATAGAAGCCGTGGTAGCCGGCCTCGCCGTCCTCGTTCGCGCCTTGCGGCGCATCGGCGAAGAAGCGCAGCGTGGCCAGCACGCGCTCGCTGGCCTGCGCGCGCGTGATCCAGCCGCGCTCGACGCCGATCGGGTACGCCGTCAAGCCGAAGCCGACGGCGGCGATGCTGGCGAAGGGTTCCTTGCCGAGCGGCCAGTGATCGGGCACCAGTCCATTTTGCGGATTCGTCGTCTGCCAGAAGAATTCGAAGGTGCGGTGCTCGATGTCATCCAGCGATGGCGCGGCGGTGCCCGTGATCGCGCTGGTTCGCGGCGGCACGGCGCCGGTCGTGGCCGGCGCGGGTGCGGCGGCGATGGAGGCCGCGGGCGGGGGCGCATAGATGGAAATTGTTTTCGCGCGAGGCGCCGCAGCGGGAACCGCGCTCGCGGATGGACTGGTCGACACCGCCGTTGCCGGGCGGGCGACTGTCGTGCTGGCCGCGGCCGGCGCAACCTCGGCGGGCGGCGCGGCGTGTCGCGAAAGCGCCGCCGTGCCGATTCCGGCCAGCAGCACGCACAGCAGTACGACGCCCGTGCGCCGCAGCGTGCGGGGGCCGGCAAGCCATCCGGGTTTCCTGGACGAATCCGGCGCGCGCCGCTTCATGGCGCACGACCGCTGGCGTGGAGCCCGTGCGGGCCCCGCGCGTCAATGCCTCCGTGCATCGAGTGGCGGTCCAGGATTGTGGCCTCCCCTGCGGCCATGCTCACCCTTTCACACCCGCGTCGCCCCCGATGCGTTCGCGTCTTTCAGGCGCCGCCATTCCGGCGAAGCCTGCTTCGTAGCGGACACATCAACGTTCGTGTGGTCGGTGCAGAGCACCCTGGAGTCTCCCGTGCGCATGCAGCACACGCATGCAAGTTCTGCGCCGAAATGTACGCGCTGCCGATGTCAGCCGGATGCGAATTTTGTGGCGCGACGGTGGCAGAGATAGGCATCGCCGGCTCTAGAGCACTTTCGGCTCGAGTGCTGACGAGAAGACCCCCTTCAGCCCTTCGGGCAGCTTCCCCCGCAAGCGGGGGAAGCGAAGCGTTTCCTTCCCCTGCGCGTAGCGCGGGGGAAGGTGCCGAAGGCGGATGGGGGCGCTCTTCGTAGCCACAAAAGCCGAGTGTCCTAGAACTTCAGGCCCATCGACACTTTGAGCGTGCGCGGATAGCCGCTGATGTCGCCGGTCGGGTTGTAGATGACGGGAATCCGGTTCATCTGGCCATTCGATCCCCAGCTCTCCAGATAAAGGGTGTAATTGTTCCAGTTGAACGCGTTGATCAGGTCGATGCGCACGTACGCGCCGAGATTGCCGTGAATCATGAAGTTCTTGGTGGCCTGCAGGTCGAGGTCGCGGTAACCGAAGATCTTGCCGCCGATCAGGAAGCGGCCGTTGCCGGGCGGGAAGATGCCGACTGCCTCGTTGCCTCCGCCGTTGATCGCGCCATGGTCGACGTTCGTCGCGGGCGCGCCGTAGCTGGCCAGGTTCACGTCGGGATTCGGCGTCGACAGCGTCAGCTTGGCACCCATCACGAAACCCCAAGGTCCGTCGAAAGTTGCGGTGGCGACCAGGCGATGCCGCGGCACGGTCGGTGCCGCCACGAACGGATAATGCCCGATCGTCTCGAAATCGAACGCGTACTGGTCGGTCGGATCGATGTTGTCGTTGTTCTTGGTGGCGTGGCTGTAGGTGTACGCGATCGACGCGCCCCAGTGGGATTCGTGGGTGTACGGTTTGTCGAGCGACACCAGCAACTGGTCGAGATGCGTTTCCAGGCCGTTGTTGCCGAGGATCAGGTTGCCGAAGCCGGGCACACCGGTAGAGGCGCACCACGGCTGGCAACCATTCCGCCAGAACCCGCCGTCCGGAAAGCGGTTGCCGAGCTGGAAGACCAGGCCGTCGTAACTGCGGATGTCGACCAGGGTCACGCTGGTGTTCCATTCGCCCACGGTGTTGCGCATGCCGATGCTGAACTGGTCGGAGTAGGGCGCCTTCAGGTTGTTGACGACCATGTCGACTTCCTTGCCGAGATTGGACCCGGCGACCAGCGACTGCAAGGTCGGGATGTCGTAGTAAGCAGGATTCCATGCGAAGCAGGTGCCGGTGCCGATGGCGCAAGGCGAATCGGGCGTGTCGAAGAGCAGGGTTGGCTGCGACAGCGCCTGCTTGGTCTGTTCGACCTGCAGCGTCTCGTACAGATCACGGTCGTAGGCGCGCCCCGCGCCGCCGAAGATCACGTGCTTCTGGTCGCCGTTGATGTCATACGAAAAACCCAAACGCGGTTGCCACTCATTCTTCGGCTGGCTGCGGTTATGGCCATTGCCGATGTAGTCGGCGATGTTGATGCCGCCGTTGGCCAGGGATTGCGCGTAGGTCTGGCCGGGCGGTGCGTTCGGATCCTGCGAATAGATCGCCGCCACGACATTGGCGGGCGTGACGAAGTTGAGGTAGGACGGCGTCTTCTCGTAATCCCAGCGGACGCCGAGGTTCAGGGTCAGGTGATCGTTGACCGTCCAGTTGTCCTGGACGTATGCGCCGAATTGCTTGTCGGTGCTGGTCGCCACAAGGCTCATGCCCGGCGAAGGCGAGCCGAACTGCACCTGGTACGGAATGCTCTCGGTACCGGCGGGGGTGACGAGGTAATTGAACAGCGCATTGCTGTCGCCGGAATCCTGCGCGATCAGTTTCACCGATTTGTAGGAAACGCCCAGCTTCAACTCGTGGTCGCCATGCCAGTGCAGGTCATTGAAGGTCAGGTCGTCCGAGAAACCTGGTCCCTTCTGGCCCTTGTTCTGCTGGGCCAGCGGCGAGGCGCCGGTCTGGATGATCGTGCTGTTCTTGTTGTTGTCGGGCACATAAGCCGCGCCATCACCAAGGATGATCGGCGTCGGTGCGTAGAACGCGTTTTCATACGTGAACAGCAGCTTGTTGAACCACGCGTCCGCGCTGTGTTCCCAGCTCAGGTCGTAGCGCTTGTCGTTGTTGATGGTGTTGAGGCCCGCGCCCGCGGCGTTGATGCCGCCCAAGCCGCTGATCGCCGTTTCGGCGCGGTAGTGGCCGGTCAGCACCAGCCGGTCTTCATCGGTGATTTCGTAATCCAGCTTGCCGAACCAGTCGTTCTCCTTGAACGGCAGGCTCGCGGGCCCGGCAAGGGCCTGCACGCTCGCCGGCAGGTATTGCACGTAGCTGCTGACGCCGGGCACCACCACGGTCGGGCTGTCGAATTCCTTGCCCTCGTAGGCAAGGTAGAAATGCGCCTTGTCCTTGATGATCGGGCCGCCGATGTCGAAGCCGTAATCCTTCTCGTGCGAGGGGGTTTTCTTGGCGGCGTGCCGCTCGGCGGGCGTTTCCGCGCGCATCACGGTGTTGGTGAAGCTTCCGAACACATCACCGTGGAATTCGTTGGTGCCGGACTTCGTCACCGCGGTGATCGCGGCGCTGGAAAGCTGGCCGAATTCCGCGGTGTAGTTCGACGTGATGACCTTGTACTGGTCGACCGCGAGTTGCGGGAACGGATTGCCCTGGCTCGCGAACTGGCCGGTGATGCCGCCGCCCAACACGTAGTTCTTCTGGCCGACGCCGTCGATGTAGACGTTGATGTTGCTGGACGCCTGCGCGCCCGAACTCAAACTGGTGTTGCCGTTGGCGCTGCGGGTGAAGATCATGCCGGGCACGATGTCCGCGAACTCGAGGAAGTTGCGCGAGGCTTCCGGCAGTTGGTTGATCTGGCGCAGCGACACGGTGTTGCCGACCTGCGAGGTTCGGGTGTCCAGCAGCGCGGAGCCGACCACTTGCACCGTCGACAGCGTTTGCGCCGAAGACGGAGCCGGCGCGGCTTGCGCCTGCGCCAGGTTCAACGTGGCGGTCGAGGCGACCGACAAGGTCACCGTCCGTGCGGTGCCGGGACCCGCGTCGACTTGCCAGGTGCCGGGCGGCAGGCTCACCAGGATGTAACGCCCCTGCGCGTTGGCTCTGGCGGTGCGCACTTGGCCGGTGGCGGTATTGCGCGCGGTGATCTGCGCGCCGGGCGCCGCTTGCCCCTGCAAGGTGGCGTTGGCGGTCTGCGCAAATGCAATCGTCGGCACCGCGAGCGTTGCCGTGACCGCGCCGGCGATGAGGGCTGCCAGCAGTTGGGTTCGCACCGTCCTTGAGCCTTTCATGTCTCCTCCCGCGCACATTGAGCTGGATCAGGTTCGCCTTCGTCGTGCTCTCCGGTGGTTCGGATGGCGTGCAGCGCCGCGGCCGCTTCGGTTGTCGCCGCGGGAAGTGCGTATCAAAAGATGCAGGACGTGCACGCGGCGTGATGCCGATGCCGAGGTCGGCCTCGAAAGAAGCCATCAGCCACCGGCGGTCCGGCGAACGAGGGGTGCGTTGCGCGCGCTTCGCCAGGAAACAACACCGGCGCCGGCCGTTCCGTGCCGCCTCGGCCGGAGAGGCCCGGCGAGAATCACTTCACGGCGGCGTGGCCGCCCAGCGTCACGATCACCAAGCCTTGCGGGGGAACGTCGAGTGCGAGCCTTCCGTCGTTGACGGCCATCGTCTGCGGCGACGGCTCCTGTCCGGCGGCACGCAGTTGCGCGATTTGCGCGCGCGTGGGGAAGGCGGGACGTCCCATCCTGTCGTAGATCGCGAGCACGTTGCCGTGGGTCGCATCAAGCCGCTCCACGCTGGCAGTCGCGCCGGCAGCGAGATGCGCCACGTCGATGTCGAAGTGTTTCGTTGCACCTTTGGGCGTGCCGGGCGTGTAGCTGGCGCTGTCGCCCATCGGCGGCGCGTAGTTCCACAACGCGAGGATGAGCGTGCCGTCCGTGCGGCGCGTGGCCAGCGCGCTGTCGGATTTCAGCGCCAAGCGCACGTCGCCCAATTGATGCAACATCGCGAACGCATTGAACGCGGGCTTGTCGATGCTGCGCTCGGCGATCAGCCCGAAGCCGCCGTAGAACGGCGTGCGCGGCACGCCCTGTTCCTCGAACACATCCGAGAACGTCCAGTAACTCATCATCGTGACGTTGCCCGCGCATTCGCGGATCGTGTTGGCCAGCCACGGTCCCATGAATACGCTGTCGGTGACGTTCGGCAGGTTCGCGTACGAGGCGTTGTATTCGCTGAGGATGAACGGCAGTTGCGGATACGGCGACGCGAGGATTTCCTTGTGCACCTTGGCCACTGCGCGGCACACCATGTCGGCACGCGGAATGTTCTCGCTGGTATGCAGCACGTTCTGCGCGGTGTCGTCGCCATAGACATGGCTCGATACGAAGTCGACCGGCACATGGTCCTTGTGTGCATGGTCCAGGAACGTCGTTACCCACGCCGCCTGCGCGGTGGCCGGTCCGCCCACGCGCAGCCGCGGATTCACCGCCTTCAGCGTGCGCGCGGTGTGGTCGTAGAGCGCGAAATACGTCGACTGCTTCGGTTCGCCGCCCCAGAAGTCGAGGTTGGGTTCGTTCCAGACTTCGAAATACCAGCTCGCCACCTCGTCGATCCCGTAGCGCGCGATCAGGTGCTGCGCGAACGCGCGGATCATCGCGTCCCACTCCGCATAATTCTTCGGCGGCATCGGGTTGGGGTGATACCAGAAGCTGTGGTGCCGCGACGGGTCGGAACTCAGCGCCTCGGGCATGAAACTCAGTTCCACGAACGGCTTGATCCCGCGCGCGAGCAGGCCATCGTAGATCTGGTCGATGTAGGAAAAGTTGTAGCTGACCTTGCCGTCCTTGTCTTTCTGCACCAGCCCGACGTCGTCATCGAAGATGCCGTGGAAGCGCACGTACTCGAAGCCCGTGGCGCGGCGCACTGTGTCGACATCGCGGCGGTAGTCGTCGCGCAGCGAGAGCAGCGCGCGGCCGGAGCCGAACATCTGCTCCCAGAAATGCGGGAAGGGCGAGCCGTGCGCGCTGGCGTCGACCTTGATCTGAACGACCTGCGATGCGGATGTCGCCGCGGCAAGCTGGATAACCAACAGCAGTGCGAACGACGCGAGGGACAACACCAACCGCCTGGAGATTTTCGAAATGCTCATCCCGGCACCTCCGCAAAGCAGGACATTATTCCATTCCCGGGTCGATAGTGTCTCGACTCTACAAAAACGGTCGTCATTCCGGACGCCGCAAAGCGGCGATCCGGAATCCATTTTGCCTTTCATCAATCCACGCAGGATCAAAATGGATTCCGGGTTCCATCACCGATGAAGCCGGCGATGGCCCCGGAATGACGAACCGTTGGGGGACAGATCGGCCATTGCATTGAAAATGGAATCAGGCGCCTTGGCACCGGCTTTCCAGTATCGCGACCGCGGGCAGCGTCTTGCCTTCGAGGAATTCCAGGAACGCGCCGCCGCCCGTGGAAATGTACGACACCTTGTCGGCGATGCCGTACTTGTCGACCGCCGCGAGCGTGTCGCCACCGCCCGCGATCGAGAACGCGTCGGATTCCGCGATCGCGTGCGCCAAGGTTTCGGTGCCGTGGCCGAACGCATCGAACTCGAACACGCCGACCGGACCGTTCCAGACCACGGTGCCGGCCTTGGCGATCATCGCCGCATAGCGCTTGGCCGTTTCGGGACCGATGTCGAGGATCATTTCGTCGTCGCTCACCTGATCGACGGCCTTTACCGTCGCCGGTGCATCGGCCTTGAACTCCGGTGCAACCACCACGTCCGTCGGGATTGGCACGTCGGCGCCGCGCGCGGAAGCGGTCGCGATCACGTTGCGTGCCGCATCCAGCAGGTCGGGCTCCGCCAGCGATTTGCCGATGCCGTAGCCCGCGGCGGCGATGAAGGTGTTGGCGATGCCGCCGCCCACGATCAACTGGTCGACGCCATTGACGAGGTTCTGCAGCAGGTCGAGCTTGGTCGAGACCTTGGAACCCGCGACGATCGCCAGCAGCGGGCGCACGGGATTCTTCAACGCTTTGCCCAGTGCGTCCAGTTCGGTGGCGAGCAGCGGACCCGCGCACGCGACCTTCGCGAATTTTGCGACGCCGTGCGTCGAGGCCTGCGCGCGATGCGCGGTGCCGAACGCATCCATCACGAACACGTCGCACAGCGCGGCGTATTTCTTCGCCAGCGCCTCGTCATCGGCTTTCTCGCCCACGTTCATGCGGCAGTTTTCCAGCACCACGACTTCACCCGGATTGGTTTCGACGCCGCCGAGGTAATTGCGTTCCAGCCGCACGGCTGCGTCGAGTCGTTCCGACAACCAGTCGACCACCGGCGCCAGCGATTGCGTTTCATCGAACTGGCCTTCCTTGGGCCGCCCGAGGTGCGACATCACCAGCACCGCGGCGCCGGTGTCGCGCGCGGCGCGGATCGTCGGCAGCGCAGCATCGAGGCGTTGCGTCGACGTGATGCGACCGTCCTGGATCGGCACGTTCAGGTCTTCGCGGATCAGCACGCGCTTGCCGGCGAGATCGAGATCGGTCATGCGGACGAAAGCCATGCGTGCACTCCAGAGATCGGGCGATGAACCACGCATTGTCCGGGTTGCGCCGCGCGCGCGCAATTCCATTACGCTCGGCTTTTTCGAATACTGCGGACGCCGCCATGCCGAATGCCCGAACCCTCTACAGCTACTGGCGTTCCAGCGCCGCGTACCGGGTGCGCATCGCGCTGAACCTGAAGGGCATGGATTACGCGATCGCGCCGGTGCATTTGCTGCGCGACGGTGGCGAACAGCACCACGACGACTATCGCAAGTTGAACCCGCAGCAACTGATACCCGCGCTGGTGGACGGCAACCACGTGTTGCGTGAGTCAATGGCGATCATCGAATACCTGGAGGAGGCCTACCCCGACACACCGCGCCTGCTGCCGCGCGCGGCGCTGGCCTGCGCGCGGGTTCGCGCACTCGCGCAGATGATCGTCTGCGACATCCATCCGCTCGGCAATTTGCGCGTGCTGCAGTACCTGCAGCGCGAACTTGGCGCGAGTGACGAGCAGAAGACCGCATGGTCGCGGCACTGGATCAGGATAGGCTTCGACGCGATCGAAGCGGTGCTTGCCGCACGCGACAATCCCGGAAAATTCTGCGAAGGCGACACGCCCACGCTCGCCGATTGCTGCCTGATCCCGCAGGTCTACAACGCGCGTCGCTTCGAGGTTTCGTTATCGCCGTACCCGACGATCACCGCGATCGACGCGGCCTGCGCGAAGCTCGACGCCTTCAAGCGCGCCGCGCCGAAAGCTCAGGCGGACGCACCGGCAACGACTTGAAAGTACTTTTCATTCGCTCGTGAAGTGGTCTGCGCTGCGACCGTTGACCGTGACGCTTGAGTTAACGCGATCCGCACAACGAGCGTATTGACTCAATGACTAAGGCCAAATGTATTTATTAGATCTTCGACTTGACAAGCACGCCATATTTGAAGCAGATGAATATCTGTGTCGCCATCCATATCAAAATGGACGCAATGACAACCACGTACATCAATACTTGGCTATCGAAATGCATGATAACCATGGATGTGATGAACAGCATGGTTATGATCATGCAACTAGAAAACCCGGCGAGCGACGCAGCGAAACGCAACCACAACCGCAAAGTGCAACGCTTGTGACAGTGAGGGCAGGTGATGCGAGGACCAACAAAGGGCCGGGGAAGAAATGACGACAGCCCCA
>Ga0134126_10009037_pt1 | contig 12554 bp, 7 predicted proteins | sample KB31752_FD_96881 | JGI IMG/M metagenome (GOLD analysis project Ga0134126, IMG submission 96881) | Terrestrial soil microbial communities with excess Nitrogen fertilizer from Kellogg Biological Station, Michigan, USA - KB3-175-2 | ecosystem: Environmental > Terrestrial > Soil > Unclassified ...
CGGTACGCGGGTTCCGGGCTGATTCCAGAGAGGCGATGTCGCGGCCGAACAGGAGCGCTGTCAACCAGACCGCCAAGACGCGGATTTTGCGTTCCCATGTGGCGACCTTGCTTTGGCTGATTCCCGACCGGCGCATTGAAAGGCATCTCGCCGCCAGGTAAGCTGAACCTCACGATTAGATCACGAGGACAAACATTGCTGTCACAAAACGGTGGCGTGTCCGGTCGTAGCGAGTAGCAAGTTTGAAATGCAGACGTCAAAACAACTAAGGAGACAATCGTGAAAATCGTAGTCATTGGAGGCAGTGGCCTCATCGGATCAAAGCTCGTCACCAAGCTTCGTGAGCACGGCCATGAAGCAGTTGCAGCATCACCAAGTTACGGGGTCAACACGCTCACAGGCGAGGGACTCTCTGACGTACTGAAAGGCGCGTCGGTAGCTGTTGACGTATCGAACTCCCCCTCATGGGAGGACACCGCAGTGATGGAGTTTTTCGAGACATCAACCCGCAATCTTCTCGCCAATGAAGCGGCGGCAGGGGTTGGACATCACGTTGCATTGTCGGTTGTGGGATCTGAGCGTCTGCTGGACAGCGGTTACTTCCGTGCAAAAATCGCTCAGGAGAATTTGATCAAGAGTTCCTCAATCCCCTACTCAATCGTTCGCGCGACACAGTTCTTCGAATTCATCAAAGGCATCGCCGATTTTTCCGCCGACGGGAATACTGTACGCCTGCCCACTGCCCTCATCCAGCCCATGGCGGCCGACGATGTCGCCAGTGCCGTGTGCCGCGTAGCACTGGGCTCACCCCTGAATGGCGCAGTTGAAGTCGGGGGGCCGGAACAGTTTTGTCTGGATGAACTGGTCCGGCGAGCTCTTGCGGCGCGCAACGATCCGCGTGAGGTTATCGTCGACCCGGAGGCGCGCTACTACGGCATTAAGCTGAGCGAGACCATGCTCATTCCCAGCCATGACGCGCGACTCGGAGAGACGCGTTTCGAAACGTGGCTCAGCCAGTCCGCAAATCAAATTCCGACTACTACTCGACAGCCTGAAAAAGAAACGGCGGCGGGCAGTAAGTGATGGTCAGCTAAAACCAATCTGGGCGCTGACCGTTCTCTTCAACAGCACGTTGATGGCGCAGGAGGCAAAGGTCACACCGCTTATGTCGAAGGATCTTTACGGAATTTCCGGGGAATGGAGCGATGATGATCACGGTGGATTATCCGCTAGGGTAATCGGAGTTCAATCGTGAAACCCAACCCTTGCAAGCTGTTGAAAACATGGAGCGAGAGACGAGAATCGAACTCGCAACCAACAGCTTGGAAGATTGTAGCTAAATTGAAAACAAAGGATAAAGGCGTCTACGGCGTTTAAATCCGACCATTAGTTTTCAGATAGTTACACGGTTGCTGCCGATTTTAGCGCACTAACAGCGTAATCGGCGTACAACGATTGCCTGCCCTTTCCTCCTTTCGGACTGCCCTGAATCGGCTGCTCTTTGCAGCTTCGAGGTGGTCATTGTCTCAGTGCGTATCTGCTAAACAACATCATTCTACTCATTCTGGTTTTCAAAGCGCTCGCGAGATATCGAAGCAATCGAATTTCGGGTTTTCCATCTCACGGCAAACCCGGAAGCGCATAGAAATTATTGAACTGGTCCGTACCCGGCGCGAGAGCGCGAACCAGAACCTCGGGTTCGCATCACGCCCATTCGTGTTATGCGGGCTTCCGGTGAAGGCCACCCAAAGGAGCGCTTTTGCATGAACGCCGCAACGGTCAATTCCTGCTCCAAGTAACGGGGCATCCGCAATATGGGGTTCCCTGGGGACAAGATCGGTTGGTGCCCATCTTTCTTGCCACGCTCGCGGTTCGTCAAAAGAGCCAAAGAATTGTATTTCGAAGTGCGGCGGAGATGCTGGACTTGTTTGGCATGCAACAGGGCGGATCGCAATACCGGCGTCTCATTTCTGCCTTCCAACGGGTTTTCGGCGCCACAATATTCTTCGGAACCGACACGCAACGGGAGAAGGCGATGGTGATGCATCGTGGACGGTTCAACTTCATGCGCGAGGCTCGGATTTGGTATTCGCGAAATCCCGATCAAGAAATGCTGCCCGGCGGCTTTGAGAATGAGGTTGTTCTCAGTGATGAGTTCTACCGCGAGATTCTGGGCCATCCGATTCCAGCAGATCTGGAAGCTGCCAAAGCGCTCTCGTGTTCTCCGGCCGCGCTGGATTTATTCATGTGGCTTTCTTACCGTTGCTTTACCGCCCAAGGGAAGGAGCGAGTTTCAATTTTCGGTGATTTCGGTCTCGCAAATCAGTTAGGCAGCGCCGAATACGCTCGCCCACGTAAGTTTCGAGAGCGGCTGGACCAGTGGCTGGACTTGGTCCGGGCGCTGTGGCCTGCCTGCCCGGCCAGAATCAGTTCGGATGGCAACTATATCCTAGTCGCCCCAGCGTTGGCTGTCACAGAGGAGCAGAAATAGATGGCCTCATCTCAATTCGCACCGGATGTCTTTTCTCGCCGCCGGATCTCTCTGGCCGATATCGACGCAGCGGTTTCCGCCCGCCTGGGTCCAACACGAGGACTCGGCAACTCGCAACCCGCTTGCTTCAACCGGCAAGTCGGGATGTACCTGGCAAGACACGTGGGTCGATGGAGCACAACCGTGATTGGGCGCTTCTACAACGGTCGCGATCACTCGACAGTTTGTTACGGCATCCAACGAATCGAGGCGCTTCGCGAAAGCGACCCCGACGTGGATGCTCTGATCACCGACTTAAAACACGAGCTCAACGTTCCCATCGATTCGCCGGCGGAGAAGCCGGATATAAAGCCGCATGGTTCTGTGCGCCTCGGCCATTGCGATCTTCAAACGTTGGCGGACCTGATCGCTGAGCGGGTATATGCGCGTATTGAGAAACGAATAATCTCGGATGAAAACGGTCGGGGCGATGGCTGTTGAACTGGCATCATCGACAAAAAACTGGGATGATCCTATTCTTGGATTTGAGGAATATCCTTTGCGACGGTCAGAGCGGGAATCAGCCGAGGAATTATTCCGGGTAGCTGAGCTCCAGCAGGTCTCCTTACTGCCAAGCAAGCCAGCACCGCCGGTTGTTCAGAATAGTCTCAGCACCATAATGCCAAGGCAGGTAACTCGATTCGCGAATATCGCGGACGGAGAAAATCCTTGACGTCGGTCAAGGCGGAACCGCGCACTGACAACGGCCCCTACGTTCAGGCTTGGCCGCAAGTGTCGAAAACACTTGCGAATGAATTTGAGAATGATCAGCGCTCGAATGCAGGATGCCTTTGCTCGTTTGAACGCAGAGGAAGCCGCCCGCCGCCATCGAACGATTTGTATCGGAATCGGCCAACGCATCTCCCGAGTGATCTATCGAAGCGATTTCGAGAACGCGCCAACTCTCGGCTATAATGTATAGTCTAATGGTCTAGACATATACCGCGTTTGACGCACTATCCTGCCATCTCTTCTTTTGTGACGCCATGATCACTACCGGCCTTCTGCTTGCAGTCTTCTCCGGAATCTGTAACGGTCTCTTTTCAGCGCCAATGCGGCTTGAACGGCGCTGGAAATGGGAAAACATCTGGTTTACGTTCATTTTGATGGCCTGCATAATAATGCCGGCGCTCATGGTGTATCCCGCTATTCCAAATCCAGGACGAATTTTCGCGGCTGCGCCGTCCGGAGCGGTAATTAGCGCGCTGACCTTTGGGTTTGCCTGGGGGTTTGGCGCGATCTGTTTCGGCCTCAGCGTCGACAGACTTGGCGTATCCATTGCCAATAGCCTGATCATCGGATTAAGTTCAGCCTTGGGATCGCTGGTTCCGCTACTCATTTCAGGCGCTTTTCGGCTGGACAGGAAACAGACTGTTCTTCTCATCGGAATCGCGACGTTCCTGTTGGGAGTTTGGCTGTGCGGCCAGGCTGGCCGATTGCGCGATGCCGGCGAGGGGACTGCCCCACGGGGAATGCCCAGTGGCTATCTCTTCGCGCTTTGCTCCGGGATTATGTCCGCTGTGTTTAATATCGGCTACACCTTGGCCCTTCCCATCGCCAGCACGGGCGTGGAGTTGGGGCACTCCCTCTTCGCTTCCACAAACTGCATCTGGCTGCTGATGTTAGGAGCAGGATCGATTCCGAATATCGCCTATTGCCTTTTTTTGATGTTCCGCAATCGGACCACACACCTAATGCGCTCATTCGATACCGGTTGGTCTTGGATGCGCAGCATCGTAATGGGCTTACTTTGGGGAGGCAGCATCTTTCTGTATGGAGCGGCCACTCCGCGCCTGGGCGACATCGGGCCGTCGATCGGCTGGCCATTGAGCCTCGCTGTTGGGCTTCTGGTTGCGAATTTGATGGGAGTGCTGCTTGGCGAATGGCGTGAAGTGAGCCGTCCGGCGGCCAGGAGGATGAATTTCGGCGTGTTGACGCTTCTTATTGCGATCGTGATTTGCGCATTGGCGACAAAGGTGGGCTTGTGAGTATTCCGCCGGTCTGTCGCGCTTTGGAGGGACGGCTCATTGCGTCTTGCCAGGCTCCGGAGAACGATCTATTCCGCAATCCTGAATCCATGGCGCGCTTTGCGCAAGCGGCGCTGGCGGGAGGGGCCGCAGGAATCCGAGCCAACGGCCCGGACGACATCAGAGCCATTCGCAAGGTGACAGATGCGCCCATTATCGGCATTCAGAAAACAATTCACGCCGATGGCCGCGTACTCATCACAGGATCCTTCCAGGAAGCGCACTCGCTGGTGGAGGCAGGGGCCAGTATGGTTGCTCTCGATGCGACGGTTCGTGGCCAGAGTTACGGCGCACTCGAGCGCATTCGCCAAATTCGAGAAGATTTGGGCGTTCCCGTATTGGCGGACATTGCAACCATAGAGGAAGCTCTTGCCGCGGCCGGCGCAGGAGCCGATTTTGTCTTATCGACTCTGAGAGGTTATACCGCCCAAACCAATCATGTCGCCGATTTTGAGCCCAGCTTTGTTCAGTTATTGGCGCAGGCGTCTCCGGCGCCGGTGATCGCCGAAGGACACATCCACTCTCCCGACCAGGCGCGTCAGGCGATCGCCGCCGGAGCTTTTTCCGTAGTAGTTGGGACGGCCATCACACGGCCGCGCGAAATAGCGCGCAGCTTCGCCAAAGCAATAGAGAAGCAATATGCGATGGAACACAGCAACCGGGTCTTTATCGGGATCGACCTAGGCGGAACCAATACCAAGTTTGGACTTGTTTCAAAAAAAGAGGGGCTAGTTTTCAAAACTCACATTGTGACACCCGCTTCCTCCGGTCGGCAGGCCCTGTTAGATCATTTGAAGCGAGTTGCCCAATCGTCGCTGCAACGCGCCGATGAAATGGGATACTCCGTCGCGGGACTGGGCGTCGCGACGGCGGGCTGGGTGGACTCCGATACAGGCAAGGTGGCTTACGCCACTGAGAATCTTCCCGGCTGGACCGGAACACCCATTGCCGACATCCTGAGAAAGGATATCCGGATTCCCGTCGCCATCGAAAACGACGCAAACGCTTTGGCTGTAGCCGAGAAACATTTCGGCGCCGGACGGCAGTTTCGGGATTTCGTTTGCATCACGCTCGGCACGGGCGTCGGCGGAGGCTGCTATGTCCGCGGGGACTTGAATCGCGGCGCCCATTTTTTTGCAAACGCCGTCGGACATCTGAAGATCGTTCCGAACGGACTCCCCTGCAATTGCGGGCAGCGAGGGTGTCTTGAAGCCTATTGCAACGCCAACGCGCTGCTCCGGTACGCCGGCGACAGCTTCTCCACCGCCGAGGAAGTAATCCGCTCGGCCAACAGCGGAACCATCGCCGCAACGAGTGCTTTGCGGACGTTTGGCGAATATCTTGCCCAAGGATGCTCGCTGTTGCTGCACCTACTGGATCCGGAAGCGCTCATCTTTTCGGGCGGTCTAGCTCAAAATAATCCGTTGCTCTACGAAATTCTGCAAGAACACCTGGCAGTCGCCACCTCAGCATGGGCGGCGCGGCGACTTCAGATTTTGCCATCGCCGCTTGGCTACCACGGCGGCGTATTGGGCGCCGCCGCTGTGGCCATGGAACACATTTATCGAGGATAAAAAAAGCTTGGGACCAATCGTTACTGAGGCGAACGGTTCGCGGCGCCTCCAGCATCCAATTGGTCCCAGGCTCGGGTAAATTTACCCGAGCAGCCTAAAAGGCCATCTTCAAGCCAAATAGAATTACCCTTGCAGAGCTGAAGCTGGTGATTTTCCCAAAAGTGCTCGGCGTCGCCAGCGATGCGCCTGGATTTGCGGGGTTCGCATGATTGAACGCGTTAAACCACTCCGTTCGGAGTTGGGTTGAAAAGCGTTCTCCAAATTTCATGTTTTTCATCAGACCGGCATCAAAGTTCCACATGCCAGGCCCCCAGAGGTTATTTCTGCCGGAATTGCCGAGAGTAAATGGAGCGGGCGCGGCGAATGCCGCAGTATTGAACCATCCATTCACGCTTGGATGATCCACCGAAGGATCTCCGATCACATCGGCCCTTCCGCTCGCCGGGTATCCGACAAGCCGGCTACTGTAAGTGATATTAAATGGAGTGCCCGATGCGATTGTGCCAATACCGGTAAACTGCCACCCTCCAACCAACAAATCTCCCACTTTGCCGATTCGGTTGAAAAAGCGTCTATTTCGCCCAAACGGCATGTCGTATACCCAGTTAGCGACTACCCGCTGGCCCTGGATCCCTTCCACTTTCCCCCAATTCCGCTTCGCGTCGAATGGCCAATCTATCGCGCCAATCGAACCCCAACCCACGTTAGCGCCGGCGCCGTCGGATAAGGCGCTCGTGTATTGATATTCGATCGCGTAGCTCAAGTCTCCGGAACGACGCTGGGATCCGATTTGTAATTGATGCGTAACTGCATTGCCGCGAGGATCTACCCAGCGAATTTCACCCCAGGGTTGAAAGGGCCGGAGACTCTGAGTGTTGCCGGGCCCGAATACACGGGGCGTATTCAGGTCATATTCCTGAGAAGCGTTTGTCGTCCTGTTGCCGACGTAGCTGATGCGAAAGGACGTATTTTTCAGGATTTCCCGCTCCACCGTGAAGTTCCACTGGTAGCTCTTCGGATCGGGATAATCCCTTGGATATCCGAGCACGGAGGGAGCCGACGGGGCGCTGGCGCTCCCGGGAAATGGATTAGCGAATGTGACGGTCGGCGAGGCCCCAGGCGCTGCATTGAAGGTTTCGATGAGCGCGAAAGGCGCGTAGAGCACTTGCCGTAAACCAAGTTGGTTGGATGACTCGTATGCGTAGTAGACGCCTGCTCCCGCGCGAACAACCGTCTTATTGTCGTCGAAAGGCCGGAACGCAAAACCGATTCGGGGCTGCAGGTTTTTCCAGTTCGTATTTCTTGTGTATCTGGTGTTGCCCAGTCCCGCCTGATCGCTCGTAATCACCGGATAGCCGAGTAGACTCTTTACGACTTCCGGAGGATATTGGTCGCTTCCGCTGTAGGTGACGAGCGCGTTTAGCTGTGGATCGTAATTCGCTTGCCGTAACTTTTTCTCCACAAAAGGAGTTTCCGCGTCCCAACGAAGGCCAAGGTTGACCGTCAACCGGCGGCTGACTTGCCAGTCGTCTTGCACAAAACCGCCAAAGCGCTTCTCGTTGAAGTCTCCAAATTGATAGGCGGGGCCACGAGTGCTCGTGTTCGCATAGCCGAGAAGGAAATCGGCAAATGCATCGCCGGTATATCGGCCCGTGAAATTGAATACGCCGGCGCCGGTATTGTACATACCGCCCCAATAGCCCTGGTAACGATAGAAATATCCGCCAACTTTCAACTGGTGAGGCCCTTTTATATAGGTCAGGTTATTGGAAATATTCAAATCATGACGGTTGTCTTTCGTCTGCGCTTGATTCGTGACTCCGTAGTAGCCGTTGAAAGTGATGGTCGGCAATCCTCCGCCAAATCGCCCGGCCTCGGATTTATCGACGCTGGTCTTTTCCGAACAGCATTGGCCGTCGAGGGCCGGCAAAATGATCCCCGGATCCAAATCGTTGTTCCTGTCGGTTAGGTGATAACCGTATGTTGAAAATGCGCCTTGCAACTCATTGGTCATTTGAGGCGATAAAATCCGCGTCCACGATCCGTGCACCTGGCGCTGCTTAAAGCCCTGGGTATAACTCCCATCCAGATCCGTACCGTTTCCTCGCAGATACGGTCCGTCGTTAAATATTTTGAATCCGCCGGCGATCATGTCATTGCCTGTCGGCCGATAGTCCACCTTTCCAGTGAAGCGGGGAGAATCTTGAATCGTAGGAGGCGCGGCCACAAGGTTGACGCCCGTGCCCGCGGGACCGCTTCCAGGCAGGTTTGGGTCCTCCATATACTGCATAATCGCCTGAGCGACTGGAGAAATGCGGGTCGGATCAATTTTATTGTTGTTGAATGCCTCGTTGTTATTAAGCGGATCGGTAATCACGCCCAGCCCGGTGAAGTCGCCGGATTTCATCGCCACGGTCGGCATATTAAATGTGGCCTGGTTTGACGTGCGCTGGCTCAATTGTTCAAAACTGGCAAAATAGAACAACTTGTCCTTTTTAATAGGCCCACCGAGTGTTCCGCCGAACTCATTGCGGTTAAATGGCGGCTTATCGCGATGGTCGAGGATGTATTTGGAAGCAAAAACTCTGTTTCTGTTAAACCAAAACGCGCTCCCATGCAGATCGTTTGTGCCGGATCGCGTGACCAGCACGAGTTGGGATGATCCGCTGGTATATTCAGCCGATGCCGAGTTTGAAATGAAGCGAAACTCTTCGATCGCATCGAAAGGCGGCGTCGCTTCGCTGCGAGTGCCATTCTGCATATCCAGGTTGGTGGCTCCATCGACCGTGACGTTCAGACCGCCCTTTGCAAAGCCGCCCGATGCAAACGAGCCGTTATTTTGCACTCCCGGCGCCAAGGCGATGAGCCCGGCAATGCTGTAGCGGCCGTTGAACGGAAGTTCGGTAATTTGTTTATGGTTGATTACCGCGGAGAGCGTTGGGCTTTCGGTCTCCACGACGCCGGCGCTGGCCGTAACCTCTACTTGTTCTGCGACTGATCCTATTTTCAGCTTGATGTCCACGCGCGCATTCTGAGCGACAGCGATACGGACGCCATTCACTCGTGTCGGTGAAAAGCCGCTCACCTCGGCGGTGATGGTGTAGGTGCCCGGATCCAAATTGGTGAACGTGTACGCGCCTTGCGTGTTCGTGGTCGTTTCCAGATTCAGCCCTGTTTCTACATTCGTCAAGGCGACGGGAGCGCCGGCCACGACGGCGTTGGAGGCGTCTGAGATAACGCCCGTAATGCTGCCGCTTGCGACCGTTTGCGCCTGCAACGGCGCCCAAAGCGTCAAAATCCCCAGACAACAGAATACGTATTGAATACGACCGCGCATAGTCCCTCTTGGAAAATCTTGTTTTCCGCCTCGTCGCTCGCGCGCCGCTGAACTCGTCAGTAGTCCCTAGACGCTAGATCGATAAACGGAGTTTGGCTTCTCTGCCGGTCGCTTGCCCAACCGCACGACCGCCTGTCCCACAGCAACTCGACATCTCGCTCCACAACGATTCGAGCTGCAGTTATAGGTCTAGACCAAAGATCTAGACACACTAACTTTAGATAGGTATACTCGATTAAGCTCCAGCTTGTCAAGAAAATTTGGAGAACAGAAACTGCCGGATTTGCAAGGAGATTCCTCCGGCTTTCACTGTTCTTCCCTTATAAACGTGCGTAATCGACTGGAAAGAGAGAAACCGATGCTTCTTCGATATTGCGGCTCCTCGCGTTATGGCTTGATGCTTTGTTGTCTGGCTTTAGTTTCTACGAGCGCTTGGGCTCAGGAGCCGCCCTTGCAGTCCGGCAGGTATGGCGGCCCGCGCTGGAAAATCGCCTACGCCTCTTACGAGGGACCACAACGTTTTGCGGTGAACGAACTCCAGCGCGCGCTCCAACAATATCTTCCTTACGTCATTGAAACGCGGCCTGCCGCAGAACTCGATCCAACAGGCGCCAACCTCATTTTCGTGGGAACTGCCGCTGAAAACCGCCTGATCGCGGAACTCGAGGCAAAGGGCCTCGTACAGCATCCTCATCAGCCGCAGTCATACACGATCGCCTGCCTACCGTCTCCTTGGCAACGGAACATGCGCATAGCCGTCATTAGCGGCGCCGACGAATCGGGTGTTCTCTTTGGCGTCGTTGAGTTTAATAAGCGGCTCGGCGCCTTCATTCCCGATGATCCCGCCGGCATCCGGCCCGCTTTGGACAATTTGGCGTTCTTCAGCGAGACGGACGCTCCCGTAATCGAGAATCGCGGCCTTTGGACTTGGGGCTACGTCATCTACGATTACCGGCGTTTTCTCGACAACATGGCTCGTTTGAAGATGAATCGTTTGACGATTTGGAACGATACGCCTCCCATTAACAGCAAGGAATTGATTCAATACGCTCATGACCGTGGGATCCAAGTAATTTTTGGCTTTCAGTGGGGTTGGGGAACCAAATTGAACTTGGCAAGCGAGAAGGATTTAGCCGATGTGAAAAAACAGGTGCTCCGGGATTACAAGCACAATTATCGCGGCTTAGGACTTGACGGAATTTATTTCCAAACGCTGACGGAGCACAACCATACGGTTCAAGGCGATCATACGATCGCTTCTCTCGCCGCAAAGTGGGTGAATGAGATAGCTCGGCCGCTTCTGCAACAGAATCCCCGGCTGCGCATCGAGTTCGGACTGCATGCCACCTCAATCCAGGAACATTACCCGGATCTCGGGTCTCTGGATCCAAGGATCGTGATTACCTGGGAAGACGCCGGTGTCATACCCTACTCCTATGAGCCAGGAGTAACTGCCTCTCACGGGCAAGAGAAAGACCGGCCTGCGAATCCATCGGCAACAATTGACTATTCAAAAAAGATCGCTACCTTCCGGCCGGGATCGGAGTTCGCGATGATCGCCAAGGGTTGGACAACCTTGCGTTGGTCCGACGAATTTGAACATCACCAACCTTTTATATTGGGTGAGCGTTCACAGGCCTTTATTCAGAACCGGGCGCGTGAACGTCAGCCACGCTGGGATTTTGTGAATGCGCAGTGGATGGCCCATTACCCGTTCGCCTTGCGTTTTTACCGTGAACTGCGGGAAACCGTCAAGGGACCGATGACGGTCCAAGGCCTGATCGAAGATGGACTCTTTGAAGAACGGATACAGCCAAGCGCGGCTCTGCTCGGTGAGATGCTCTGGAATCCCAATCGTAGCCCTGAGAAGTACCTCCGTTCGGCATTCAATCCATACCTGGAAAACGTCAATTAGGCGGACGCCAACTTTTACGGCCCACTTAATTTTGCCGGAGTGTTGATACCGCCGGACCAAGCGCCGGCATCAACTACTCAGCCTGCGTCGCCCCGTGCGTCCGCGGCTAAACGTCCGGAAGCATTTCCTGGATCATGTCTTTGTGATCTCCAATTTTGCTATCCGCCGTCAGGCTCCATAGCGAGGAGCCCTTGCCACGCATGCCAAGCACTGCGGTAATCCACGCCTGCGTCCATCCGGTCTCAATCGACCACGCGCCCCACCCCACATCTGAGTTGCTAGCCCAGTATTCCCATCTGCCAAAATCGAATGCACGAAACCATGCTCCATCCAACTCCCGCCTTTGCGTCGAGCGGACCTGGATGCGGCACAGAAATTCGGCCAGCTTCGTTTCGGCGTCGTGGTAAAGACGATCTCCCGTGGCGGCGCTCGCTTCATGCAACCCGAGGAAAGCAAAATTCGTGGTGTATAACAAATCGCTCAACAAATCGCCGTTATTCTGAATGAGCGGCGCCTCGGTAGCTCCATACACGGCGTTCGTTTTCGGAGGCCCGTAGCGGCCTTTGCCCGCGGATCCAACCTCTTCCCGAATCGCGCCCGACGCATCTTGAAACGCGAGTAATTCGCTCGCCATATGCCGCAGCCAGCCGCGGTGCTCCGCCGTGGGCTCCACGCGAACCAGCCATGCCAGAGGCAGGAGCATTCTGGCGCGTTCCTGCTGAATGCCGTTTGTCCAGCGCCATTCATGAGGGTAGGCAGACATCATCGCAGTGATGCCACGCTTGGCGCAGTCGAGAAATGGCCGGCTCCGGGTTTTGTCCCAGGCCCATAGGTAAGCCGCCCACAGGTAGCACTCAAAATGCGGCGCGTAGTTCACGCGCCCGAGAGTAAAATAATGCCGCCAACCGTTCTTTTGGACATCGGCTTCTTCCAGCCGGTTCCCCCGGAACCCAAGCGGCCCGGTAGTGCGCAGATTGGCAACCAGACAACGTAAGAGCGGCTGATCCCACGCACTCGATCGCAGCGCAGAAGCTGTTCCCATTGTGCCCAACATCATGCGGGCGTTGTCATCGCCGTAATAAACGCCGTCCTGGCTGGTGTTCCAGCCGACCAGGCCAAAAGACGCGCTGTCGGGGCTCGCACGCGGGCCTTGTGCGAGATTCGAACGCAC
>Ga0134126_10009038_pt1 | contig 12554 bp, 6 predicted proteins | sample KB31752_FD_96881 | JGI IMG/M metagenome (GOLD analysis project Ga0134126, IMG submission 96881) | Terrestrial soil microbial communities with excess Nitrogen fertilizer from Kellogg Biological Station, Michigan, USA - KB3-175-2 | ecosystem: Environmental > Terrestrial > Soil > Unclassified ...
GCCCTTCCCAGCGTGCAAACAATTGTCTCTTTCCAGGTGAACCTGCTTTATAAAGCGATACCACCACCTTCTCGGAGCAGATACTTCCGGCCTAAAACGAAAGACCGCAGGATGCATTGATTGAATTAAAACCAGTAAGCCAACTTTTTCGCCGGTTTGCTGAAGCTGGTGCGCAATTTCAAGTGCCAGGATCCCACCGAAACAGAAACCCGCTATGAAGTAAGGGCCTTCCGATTGAAGTGTTCGCATTTCTTCAATATATCCCGCGGCCATCTGTTCAATTGATGGTTCATTCCTCACTGTGCCATCAAGGCCTTGAGCCTGAAGTGCATACACGGGCTGATCTGCACAGATCAAATTGGCCAGCGCATGGTACTCGAGAACGTTGCCGCCATGAGCATGGACCAGGAAGAGCGGCGGTCTAGACCCGGAGGCGCGAAGCGGAACCAGAGAACGCCAGGAGGGCTTCCACCTCTCGTCGCGGAGCATTTGTGCAAGCTGGGCAATCGTAGGCGCATGCAAAAGCGTGGCAAGAGACACCTGAACTCCGGTGGCTTTTTCGATTTCCACTGTAATTCGGACCGCCAACAAAGAGTGCCCACCCAGATCAAAGAAGTTGTCGCGCATCCCAATGCGCTTAACCCGAAGCACCTTGGACCAGATTTGGGTCAAAAGGAGCTCGAGGGTATCTCGAGGACCTGTGTATTCCTTGCAGTCCGCATTCTCATCACCTGGAAGCGGGAGCGCCTTACGATCAATCTTTCCATTCGGGGTTAATGGCAGCTGCTCCATGCGAACGAACGCTGAAGGAACCATAAAGGAGGGCAGGTCCTTCAATAGATAGTTACGTAAATCGGCGGCAGTGAGCGCCGCCTCACCATTAGTTTCATAGTAGGCAACCAGCTGCTTGTCACCTGGAACATCTTCTCGTGCGATCACGGCACCGGTCCGTATCGCAGGATGCGAGCTGAGAATACCCTCGATCTCTCCTAGTTCAATGCGAAACCCACGTAGCTTAATCTGGCTATCGGCTCGCCCTAGACATTCAAGTATCCCATCTTCGCGCCATCGGGCGAGATCTCCGGTCCTGTAAAGCAAAGCATCGGGTAAGAAAGGGCTGGGCACAAAACGTTCGCTCGTAAGATCACTGCGATGCAGATACCCGCGTGCCAGGCCGCGGCCTCCTATATATAATTCTCCGACAGCGCCGACTGGGACGAGGCTTCTGGATTCATCCAACACGTAAACCTGGGTGTTCGCGATCGGCTTGCCAATGGGAACTGTTCCTTCTGTCGACGTTACGCGATGGATTGTTGACCAGACAGTTGTTTCGGTTGGCCCGTACATATTCCACAATTGGGCACACCGCGGGAGAAGCTCCTTTGCCAAGTCAGGCAGCATGGCCTCGCCACCACATAGAACCCTGAGCGAAGAACTTCCTGTCCAGCCGACGTTTATCAGTCCCCGCCATGTTGCCGGCGTGGCTTGCATCACGGTGCAGTGTGACTGTTCAATCCGAGCCATGAGGCGTAAAGGATCGTGTATATCCTCGCCACTCGCAATCACAACCGTGCCACCGCAGATGAGCGGCAGATATAGTTCGAGAGCCGCAATATCGAAGGATAACGTCGTGACGGCGAGCACGATATCTTCTGCGTTGAATCCGGGTTCTCTTTGCATCGAAAGCAAGAAATTTACGATTGCGGAATGCGCAATTGCCACTCCCTTCGGCTTGCCAGTAGACCCGGATGTGTAAAGTACGTAGGCCAAGTCCGAATTACTGCGTTCGGGAAAATCAGGCTCTTTTGAGCTCTCAGCGGAGATTTCTTTCCAATCCGAATCCATGCGAATAATGGTGCGCGGCAGGACAGACAGGTTCCCATCCAATCCCCGGTGAGTCAACAAGACATTCATCCCGCTGCTTTCGACCATGTAAGCAAGCCGATTCTGAGGATACGAAGGATCAAGAGGCACGTACGCTCCCCCTGCCTTGAGCACACCCAACACACCCACGACCATATCGAGTGAACGCTGAAACGATACTCCGACAAGTACGTTCGGCCCAACTCCGGATTTGCGGAGATAATGTGCAACTTGATTTGCACGACTGTTGAGCTCTGAATACGTCAACTTGTCCTGATCGAATACAGCTGCAATTCGATGCGGATTCTCTCCTGCTCGACGCTCAATTAACTCATGCAGGCGGAGGTCTGCGTTTGGGAAATCTTCTTCTGCCTGGTTCCACTCAACCACAAGCTGAGCATATTCGGGCTGGGAAAGCAGCGGTAACCGCGATACCTCCTGGTCTGGATTGTCTACGGCTGCCTCCAGAAGCGTAGAAAGGTGGTTGCACATCCGCCGGATTTTCTGGGCGTCAAAAAGGTCGGTGTTGTATTCAAATAGTCCCTCCAAACTATCTTCTGTTTCAGTCATTGAGAGGGTTAGATCGAATTTGGATGTTCCCGTCTCAAGCTGGTGCTTGCCGGACACTCGCGATACTTCGGACAAGCCTCCAGGATCGTGAAGAATGAACATTACCTGGAACAATGGTGAACGACTGAGGTCACGTTCCGGAGAGATTTCCGCAACCACATTCTTAAACGGCAGCTCCGAGTTCGAGTAGGCCGCCAAGGCATGGGCTCGGACTTGCTGGAGCAGAGAGCGAAAGGTCATTCCCTGTTCGATTTGCGCTCTCAAAACAATATTATTAAGGAAGCAACCGACCAGGCCTTCAGTTTCACCCAGTACACGGCCGGATATCGGTGTTCCAATTAAAAGATCATCGACCTTGGTAAGGCGATGCAGGAATGCTGCGAAAACAGCCAGCAATACCATAAAGGAGGTTGCCCGTTCCCGACGGCCCAGAGTCCTGAGGGGCGCCAACAGTTTCTCTGGTAATTGGAAGTATTCTGTCGCGCCGCGAAAGCTCTGCAGTGAAGGGCGCACCTTACCCGGCGCCAGATCAAGAACCATCGGAGCGCCCGCCAGAGTTCCCTTCCAATGAGCGGCCTGTCTTCTGGGCTCGTTCCCAAGCAGCCACTCTCGCTGCCAGCGCGCAAAATCCGAATACTGAATCGGAAGTTCGGGCAAAGATACTGGCCGATTTTCGAGCAACGAGTCATATAGCTTCCTAATCTCTTTTTGTATAATTTCCATCGACCATTCGTCGGCAATGATGTGGTGGATGACGAATAGCAGTCGATGGTCCTGCTGAGACCAGTGGACAACCGTTCCACGGAAGAGGGGAGGCTGAGAAAGAACGAAAGGTCTTCTTCCCTGTTCTTGCACAACCCGTGTCCATTCACGCTCACGTTCATCGGAGGACAACTTTGTCAGATCCACTTCTTCCAGAGAAAACTCGATCATCGGGAGAACGGTTCGCATAGGCTGCCCATCGATCTGTGAGAATGCCGTTCGCAGGGCCTCATGGCGCAAAACAACCTGATGCATTGCCCTTTGAAGTGAGTCCTCCTGATATCTTTCACCTAGTGGAATAACATCAACAACATTATAGAAAGAGCTTTTTGGAGCTAACTGATGTACAAACCAGAGCTGCTCTTCGGCACCCGAGAGAGGTGATGGCCCGCTCTCGTTCTGGCGTCGAATGTGAGAGACATGGTCATGAGTGACCTGTTGGATCCCAACGGATTTGGCGAGTTCTGCAATTGTGGAATCGTGAAAAATGATCTGCGCGGGAAGGTCCACGTCAAAAGCATCTCTGATGCGCGATGCTGCTTTGATGGCCAGAAGGGAGTGGCCTCCAAGGTCGAAAAAGTTGTCGTGGATACCAATTTTCTCCACCTTCAACAAGTCTGCCCATATATCCGCCAGAACCTGCTCAGTTCTATTGGACGGGCTCACGTATTCACGCGATTGTCGCGCTGCATCACTAGCTAATTTGGAGAGAGCGCTCCGATCGATTTTTCCATTCGCCGTCAGTGGGAACCGGTCCAATAACACAAACGCAGCTGGCACCATCTGATGTGGCAAGCGCTCCTGCAATCGATTTCGGAGTAATCCTGGCGAAAGGACGCGCGGGTTGGCTGTTGGCAACAGGTCCTCCCTTTCAGTCCGTTTTGAAAGTTCAATGCCCTCAGGGGGCACCGCGCGCACTCCATAAAGGCAGAATGGAGCATCCGAACTCGGAAAACCGCTTTGCTCAAGCTCGATGGCAAATCTATGCCGGCGAAGCAGAGCCTCCACCGATTGAACATCCCGATCTGACCTTAATTCAATGGCCATCTGGTCGATCTTGGACCAGTCTTCCAAATTTAGTTGATTCAAAATATCCAATTCAAGCCCTGTATCGTGAACTCGCAGCAAGGCAATGTGCTCCACACCGCTGCCTGCGATGATGTCGTGCAGAGTTCTGGCTCTTCCCGGAAGTTTTGTTCTGTGACCCTCTGCAGGATTCTCGAAGTTAGCGTGAAATTGCTCGCCTTCGACCTGGGCTACATGCACGGGGCTCCCGCGATCAGCGTATTCGGAAAATGCCAATGGCTGCAGCAATGCTTTAAAGAATTCTGCCTCGGCGGGCTCATTAAGAATGTCAAGCTGTAGACATTCGATTGAGCCACCCCACGCATCCACATTTGCTTTCAGACATTCAAATAACGCCGGATCGGACTCCAGACATATTATCCGCAGGTTAGACGCAAGCCTTGAAGCAAATGCCGCAAACAAACCGACCTCAGCGCCCAAATCAATGATGCAATCCTCATCGCGAAGGGATATTCCGTGCTTAAGGTAATCTCTGTCAATAAAAAATCGCTGATAGGCTGCTTCTGTGTCACGTTGGTTCAATTGTGCGATCTGCAACCCATCGGGCAAGATATGCACATTAGTTCTGTTCCACAGAGGTTGCTCCTTGCGTTCTGGAACTATATATGCCACGAGTTCTCTGGCACCAGAGACATCATCATGCGCCAGCACGAGTGCATCTTGAACGCCCGGTAGCTCTCGCAGGACAGTTATGATTTCGCCTAATTCGACTCGGTATCCATGTATTTTTACCTGATCATCAATGCGGCCACAAAATTCAATGCTGCCGTTTGCAAGGCAGCGGCCCAAATCCCCGCTGCGGTACATCCGTTGACTGCCATCCCCCTTAAATGGGTCAGAAACAAATCTCTCAACGGTGAGATCGGGCCGATTCAGATATCCTCGAGCGACACCCGGACCAGAAATGTATATTTCTCCTTCAGCCCCGGCAGGCACTGGCTGCCCGCTTTCATTGAGTATATAAACGCAACTGTTGGCGACCGGTTTTCCAAGCGGCAGAGATCCAGAACGAGTTGCCGGCAATTCGCCGTCGGCATGGTATGTCAGTACACCGACCGTGGTTTCCGTGGGCCCATAGTGATTGTGGATCTCACAATCTGGCGCCAGAGCGCGCAACTCGTGTATCCATTCGACTCGCGATGCCTCTCCTCCCAAGATCAATCGCCGCCTAGGCATTACCCGTTCGGGATGCCTTCCGGCTTGAAGCGCAGCCAGATGGGACGGTACGATCTTTAGGACATCAATATGCTCTCTTTGGAAATAATCTGACAGGCCTGACTGACTCTTGCTCCGCTCTTCCGAAATCAGATGCAAGCAACCACCTGTCACCAAAGCTGGGAAGAGTACCGTGTTGCCAAGATCCGCTGCGATGGTCGATACCATGGCATGTTGCATTCCCGGTTCGAATCGCATCCGCCGCGAAATGCCTAGCACATAATTCACGATATTCCGATGTTCAATCGCGACCCCTTTGGGTCGTCCGGTTGAGCCGCTGGTATAGATCACATATGCAAGATCATCTGAGTTGCATGAAAGCCGCACCAACAGTTCTGGACGTTTGCGTGACCAGTCCAAATCGTCTACGCAAACAAATTGCAATTCGCTCAATTCCACTTTTTTCAAAAGGTGGGTTTGAGTTACAACAAGTCTGATACTGGCATCTTCTAGAATGAACTTGACACGATCAGCTGGAAAATTTGAATCAATTGGGACGTAAGCAGCGCCAGCCTTCAAAATACCGAGAATTGAGACAACAACTTCGATCGACCGCTCTAGAAGCACTCCAACCAGAATGCCTCGACCAGCTCCCATTTGTTTAAGCTCTGACGCCAGGCAATCGGCACGCCGATTGAGCTCCCGATAGGACACTTTTCGATCTTCATATGCCAGGGCCGGCCAATCCGGAGTTCGCTGAGCTTGAATTTCGAAGAGTTGGTGCAGGCATTCAGCAGCTGGCGGAAATACGCCCTCTGGGTTGATTTCTTCGAAATTCTGCTCCTCCCGCCCGGCAACGGTTTGCAAACCGGCGATCGGGTGATCCACGTCGTTCCCTGCCCCATTGAATCCGGCGATATCATTCACGGTCGTGCGCTTCGTCATTGTGATGTCATTCTCTTGTGTTGAGATTGATGGGTTGAATGTCATAGAGCCCAGCCAATCAGTTCTTTCATGATTTCATTCGTTCCGGCGTAAATCCGTTGCACCCGGCTATCCGTCCACATTCGCGCGATCGGGTACTCTGCCATGTATCCATATCCGCCGTGAAGTTGGACGCACTCGTCAATGACGCGGCATTGGCACTCAGTTAGCCAGTACTTAGCCATGGCTGCGGTAACCGCATCGAGGCGACCATCAAGGAACATCTGGATGCAATGATCGAGAAAAATTCGGCCAATATGAACTTCCGTGGTGCACTGCGCCAGCTTGAATCGCGTGTTTTGAAACTCGATCAACGTCTTACCGAAGGCTGTTCGTTCCTTTACGTACCTCGTTGTGATTCCGATCGCTTGCTCCGCGCTCGCAACCGCAACCGCGCCAATTGTAAGCCGTTCATAGGGCAGCTGCTGGACCATTTGGTTGAATCCGTTACCTTCGATTCCAAGTAAATTCGCGGCGGGTATACTTGTTCCATCGAAGAAAAGCTCGCAGGTATCGAGGCCATTCATTCCAACCTTATCGAAGGGACTTCCGGTGCGATAGCCCTGTACGCCTTCCGTTTCAACCATCAACATGGAAATCCCTTTTAGCCCCGACGCTTTGGGATCAGTCTTGGACGCAACGCAAATGAGATTAGCGTGGGTCCCATTAGTGATGAATGTCTTGGAGCCATTAAGGATATATTTATCGCCATTTCGCAGGGCGCTTGTCGTTACACTCGCCAAGTCGGATCCCGCTGACGGCTCTGTCATCGCAATTGCGGCAATCAGTTCACCTCGTGCCATGCGCGGCAACCATCTAACTTTTTGCTCCTCCGTTCCGTAAGAAAGGATGTAATGTGCAACAATGCTTTGAATACTAGAGCCAAAGTGAACGCCCGCATACGCGAGTTCCTCGTTGACCACTGTCTCATGAGCGAAAGTTCCATCTCCTCCGCCGTATTGTTCTGGAATATCGGGAAGCAAGATGCCGGCCTTGCCAATCGCCGCCCATGCCTGAGGGTCCGGCCGGTGGCGCTCACGCCATGCCGCTTGATTTGGAACGAATTCCTCCTTTATAAATTGTCGAACCGATTTCCGAAAAAGTGCGAGTTCCTCATTCATCCAAGGAGATTCATATTTTTGCGTTGCCATTGTGATTCAGTGCCTTTCTTTCTTGATTCAGTGCCGGCTGCGAGTTGCGGAGCGCCGATTTCTTGACTAACTATTCGGTTTGCAGAGCATGCCCGGAAACTGGTACACCAATCCAGCCGAATATAGCTTTGCGGCCATCCCGAGATGCTGCGCGGCTTGCAATATGATGAATTCTCCAGGGCGAAAGAGGAGCGACCGAGGATTGCCGCGCGAGAACGATAAGAGAAACTGTCTGCTTGAGGGGGCTGCGCCTGCTGGGGTTTCGGCCAGGCGCAGCGACTGACGATCATGTTTCGCAGAGGCCTGACAAAACACCGGAAGCCGATGACGAAAGCCGCTTCGGTTGCTGGAGTGAAAGGCATGGTCAACCACATGAATCTATGGAACGATGAGAAGGCATCCGGCAGAATCTGGCGATGAGTAAAATTCAGGTGCCTAGATATGAGGCTTTATGCGCATGTCAATTGCGGGTGGACGCCGGGCCATAGACACCGAAAGGATTTGAGATCAGCAGATGTCTATGCGATATGCCTGTAAAGCAGTGCGCCTATCGGACATGAAAGTCTGGCCGGCAGCATTGAAAACAGACGCCGCATGCTGTCGAAAGAATGACTCACAGACGTCTCTTTGCCAGCGTACGCGCGACATCGCAGGTAAGTCAGCAGTCTCCGCTCCGTCCCAAATTGATCCTTGAAACGAATCAAGCCCTGGTTTTCGATATCCGTCCGGCCAAAGTCCAGCTGTTTCAGCTGTTCTGCTTTGCTCTCCTCGATCAACTTCCAAAATAGGAAAGGCATACCAGCAAGGTTATGGAAGCGTTGGTCGGAGCATCCATATTTGTATACGACCTTACCATTGTGTACCAATGTTAGGATTGCCGCGATCGGCTCGGCGCCCTTTCGCGCTACTCGTATCTGTAGGCGGTCGCGGAGAAACGTCGCGAGGTTGCTAAACCAGGACAGCGGCTGCGGGGGCAGGGCGTGCCGCATTCTTGTCTTAATGAGAAGCCTATAAAAATCTCCGAGAAGCTTGTCGGAAAATCCTTTTTCGTACTTCAGGCCCTCTCGTTCAGCGCGACGAATTCGCCGTTGCACGCTGTCTCTATGCAGACCATCGAATATACGACCCAGAGGGGGCTCCAGATTCAAAGTGTGAAGCAAAAATGATTGGCCAGAAACGATAGCCGGATCGCTTCCCAATTCGGATTGGAATGGTCGGAACTCGACATAGCGCCATTTCCTCCGCGTCAACTCGTCTTTCACCCAGCCTACTAGCTCAGACAGATTCTCGCTCCCGTTTAACAAGGGGTCACAATGATCGGAAAACGGCAATGACACGAGACGAGATCCCGTAATCCAACTTCTCACCTCACAAAAGGGAATCCCATTTGTCAACGGACCTTTATCGGGACCGCACGTAAGCACGATTGGACGAAATCCATACGTGCGCGCCAGAGCCCTCATCCATCCCGAATGATGAAAAATCGACGCATCGGGATGTGTTGAAATGAGTTCATCCCATCGGTTGTCAACTAGAGGATCGATCGTATGAAAGGTACGGTCCGGCATTGCCTGCCCTTCGTTAACATAATACCTGGGTGTTTTTCTTCATTACCTCGTAGACCACACCGTCATCTGAAAGGCATGCGTAGGCGACGCATGCTTGCGCGCTTCCTTGACCCTCAACTACCCAGTTACCATTCCTCTGCTCGAGTCGCATCCTATTCCGCCGTTGCCACCAGACTGCGGCTTCTTTGGGCAATGGAGTCCATATTCCTTGCTCCTCCCGAAGTTCGGCAAGATGCGCAAGCAAGGATTTGTAAATTGGCAGCGCGCGTCGTTCCATAACGTAATCAGGGTGGACCAGAACATTGACAAGACCATGGTTCGCAGTGATTATCTCGATCTGCCTTTTCCATAGCTCTATCGAATAATCCCCTAGGATGTGAAAAAGGCTATAGTCCTGGGTACAGGTAACGGGTAACTCTATGATCTTCCCAATGAAATACGGCATAACTGTACAACAACCACCAGGTTGAGGGTCGAGGTGGGCGACGTTGGGAATTGATGAGTCATAAAGAAACTCATAAGCGCTGTACCAATCCGCATTCCTATAGAGCACGGCCGACCGAAATCCGCACGCGCCAAAATCACGGACATACTTGTTGATGAGTTCCGCGCGCCGCAAGAACTCCACATGGTTTACATAAAGATACCCATCGTGTCTCAAATCATGGACATTAATCTCGCAACCTCTCTCTTTGATGGATGAAAGGAAGTTTTCTGGAACCGAATACCTGTGCTCCGGCACCACTTGAAAGGAGCAACGGAATCCAAATGACTCATCCACATCCATTAGAGCGCCGCATAAATCTCTCCCCCCGGATTGCTCCACATCATGAGTGACAATCGCACAGCTTGTGTATCCTTCCGGCCAAAACCAGATGAAAGGCAGCCTATCGACTCCGTGAGCTTTCATCGCAACAGAGAGAAGCCGCCTCTGCAAGCGATCGATTGTGCAATCTACCGGCCATTCCGGGAATGGGATGCTGCGCCACTTGCGCAGGCGCAATCGCTGCAGGTGCTTACGCATCGATACGGAGAGGAGGGGCCGTAAAGTATAGTACGCCTTTCGCACCACTGTGCTCATCATCCGGCCTTCCTCTCGGAAGTATTCCGAATATCGCTCGCGTAAAAGGTTTGTCGTTATTTCATCTGGATCAAATGGCAGGAGCACCTTCGTGTCTTCCTGAGAAATGTCAGGTGCGACATCATACAGAGAAGCTTCTGCGCTAGCCGCACGGAATCCATTCACGCAGCGTCCGTAGATTACCGTGTCTTCGCCCCATCGAAAATAGCCGTGATCTTGGGATAGGATGCCGTTTAGGTGATAGTCAGCGTAATCCGCAGGGCACCGGTAGTAGTCGAAAAGGAACTTATTCATGGAATGCAGGCTCTGAAAGGTATTCCGTATATTACTTTTTTGCGCGGCCAAAGACAATCTAAAACTGTGCTCGCCGATCCACAACGGCGGTAAATCCGCATGTAAAATCCGACGTCTATTTCAGTCTTCTTTCACGGTCGCGCAGCATCTGCATGAAGCACCCGTTTGCGCCGCGTGCCGCCAAAGACCTTGTCATATGCTGCAAGAAGATGGCTCACTGAATAGTCCCACGCCAGTTCATTCTCAACCCTAGTCCGCCCAGACCTGCCCATTCTATCTCTTTCTTCCGGGTGGTCTAGCAGCCACAGAATCTTATTGGCAAAATCGATTACCTGGTTTCCATTATCGCAATACAAGGATGCCCCCTGTGCGCTGATTCGACCTTCTTTTAAGTCAAATTGAACAATGGGCTTTCCCAACGCCATGTATTCCATGATCTTGATCATGGTCGACATGTCATTCATTTGGCATGGCCTGTCCGGATTAACGCAGACATCCGCTGTCGATAAGATTTCCAGCAGGTCTTCATCAGAGATCCTCCCAGTAAAGTTCACCATCTCTCCGAGACCCTTCGCCTTAGCCATTTCTTTTAGGTCGCTGTGAGCAGGTCCTATTCCAATGCATGTGAAATGAACATCTACTCGCCCCATGTCCCTGATGTACTCAGCTGCATTCAAAAGAATGTCTACTCCCTCCTGCGGACCCATTACCCCAACATATCCGACAAGATATCGCTTTCCGTGTCTCAGCGATGCATTTGGTGGAACTGCCCTGAACGTCTTTAGATCCGGGCCGTTTCGGACTATAAACACATTTTCTGGCGACCGGGCACCGCGATTAACGGCAATGTCCCTGTAGCTTGCATTTGTTGAAATGACGACATCGCTGCACCGGAATGTAGCCTTTTCCAGCCACAACAAAAGCCGGTATAAGAAGTCCTTCCTTTGGTACTTTGCGAGGTACAGCTCTGGATTGACATCGTGATGGTCAAAGATGAACTTGACTCCCAAGACTTTAAAGGGCAAAGCGACGAGAAAGATGTCGTCAGGTGGATTGGAAGCATGGATCACATGGAACCCGCGACGCAAATATATCCACCATGTGAACAGAAACTGCCAAAACAGTGCAGAGACGTATTCCACAATATAGCCGCTTACGCCTTTCCTCTCTCTAGGCATAGGGTGACGATAAATGTGAATGTTCTGAAGCCGTTCATAGCCCGGCTTAAGGTCTCTCCACTTTGGGCTTAAAACCGTTACTTCATATCCTGCTGAATGTAAGGCTTTGGCCTCTTTCCACACACGAGGATCATGAGGAACGGGAGAATTTTCAACGATGATAAGAACCTTTTTCTTCACAAAGACCTCATGTGCATGCCAAGCTGCTTATAGAGACCTCCCAACGCGCAAAGCATGGTCGCTTGTCCCCAGTGCAGAGTGGGCGTCTTGTTGACAATCCAAGGTGAATAGCGGCGGTAATAGAAATATCCAGTTCTATCCTGCATATTGGCGATCGTCCATTGAGCAACCTTCAGCGCCAATGGAAGGGCATCGGAATCCTGACTGGAGAAGAGCAGGAGCGTGTCGATCCCCTGCGATGAGCACTGAATGTCGAGCGGAAGGATTTTTGAGTTGTAGTATCTTGGCGTGCCATCCGGAAGAAAGAACGTACGCTTCCAATATTCGTATCCGCTTCTTAGCACCGCATCGAACTGGTGGTCATTCGTGTTGTCCACATAATGCTTGAAGCAATCGAGTACGTATCCGGTATGAAAGTTGTCGACCCAGTGCAAGTTCCATTTTTCCCCATAAAACCAAGATCCATCTGGCCGCTGATGCCGCGCGGTGTACATCTTGAAAGATCTTGGCACTAATCCTGAGGAGGCCGGAGTGTGCATAGCTATACACCGGGATCGACCTTTTGGGTTCACAAAGGCAATAAGGTAGGGGGCTCCTTTCTTGCGCGCACATATAAGTACACGAACAATCGGCTATATAAAGAGCTGGCGACAAAATCAATGATGTACACCGCACGGCATCA
>Ga0134126_10009039_pt1 | contig 12554 bp, 10 predicted proteins | sample KB31752_FD_96881 | JGI IMG/M metagenome (GOLD analysis project Ga0134126, IMG submission 96881) | Terrestrial soil microbial communities with excess Nitrogen fertilizer from Kellogg Biological Station, Michigan, USA - KB3-175-2 | ecosystem: Environmental > Terrestrial > Soil > Unclassified ...
CGGTGAGCTCGGCGTACTCGCGCAGCGCGAACGGACGAACGCGGCGGGCGAGATCCTGCAGGAAATCGAGCACCTCGGCCGGGGAGCCCGCCATCTTCGTCACCAGCGAGAGCCCGGCGTAGCTCGCGTAGCCGAGGAGCTGCGCCTCCTCGTTGCGCAGCGCCAGCGTCCGCGCGATGACCTCGCTGTTGTCGTGCTGCGGTGCGTCGCCCTGCTCCGATGCGATGGTGACCGCGGCACGATGCATTCGCGCGCGCAGATCCCGGTTCTCCGCGTGGCGCATCACCGGCTGGTAGCACGGTGCGCGCAATGTGAGCTTCCAGCCCGCGATGCCTTCCGCCCGGGCGGCCTCGCGTGCAGCAGCCTTCACGTCTTCCGGCACGCCGGCGAGCTGCGCTTCGTCGGTGACGCGATGCGACCACGCGTCTTCGGCGTCGAGCACGTTGTCGTCGAAGCGTGCAGCGAGCATCGCGAGCTCCTCGTGCACCTCCTCGAGCCGCGCCCGCGCTCGCGCTTCGAGCTCGGCGCCGCCGAGCCGGAAGTCGCGCAGCGCCTGCACGACGACGCGCTGCTGTGCGGTGGAGAGCGCGGCCATCGACGGACCCTCGGCGAGCGCCCGATAGCGCGCGTAGAGCCTCGGGTCCTGCGCAACCTCGCTGTCGAAGGCCGTGACGCGCGGCAGCACCGCGTTGTAGGCCGCGCGCACCGCCTTCGTGCTCGCCACGGCGTTGAGGTGACCGGCGATCGCGAATGCCCGGTCGAGCTCGTCGAACGCCGTTTCGGTCGGCGCGACGACGTTCGCCCAGTCGGCGGCGCCGTGATGGTCGACGACCGCGGCGAGCGCAGCGCGCGCCCGCGCGAGCAGCGCGTCGATTGCAGGCTCGATGTGCCGCGCCTCGATCGCGTCGAACCGCGGCAGCCCGGAGAAATCGAGCAGCGGGTTCGCGGCTTCGTGCTGCAGGGTCTCGGTGCTCATCGTGTCGTGTCGGTCGCCCGGTCCTGCCCATCGTCGCCGTACGACGTGGTGGCGAGCCTCGCGTCGAGTGCCTCGAGGTCCTCCGGTGTTCCCGCATTGACCCACGCGCCGTCGTAACGCTCGCCCGAGACCAGCCCGCGTCCGATCCAGTCGCGCAGGAGCGGCAGCAGCGCAGCCTTCGCGCCCGGGACGACCGCGTCGAACAGCGCGCTGTCGTAAACGCCGATGTTGCCGTAGGTGCAGCGCGCTGCTCCGTCGAGGCGGACGCGGCCGGATTCGAGCGCGAAGTCGCCACCGGCATGCCAGACCGGGTTAGGCACCATGACGAGATGCGCGCGCGGCGGCGCGCTGCTTCGCTCGATCGCCGCGATGCGCCCGGCCAGATCGCGATAGTCGTAGCGCGTCCAGACGTCGCCCGACACGACGACGACCGGGCCCGGGCGCAGCAGCGGCAGCGCGTTCGCGATGCCGCCGGCGACTTCGAGGGGCTCGGGCTCGCGCGACCACGCGATCGTCACACCCCAGCGCCCGCCGTCGCCGAGTGCCTCGACGAGCTGGTCGCCAAGCCACGCAACGTTGATTGCGATCGAATCGAAGCCCGCACGTGCCAGCGCCTCGATCTGGCGGACGATCAGCGGCCGGCCGCCGGCCGGCAGCAGCGGCTTCGGCATCGTGTCGGTGAGCGGGCGCATGCGCTCGCCGCGCCCGGCCGCGAGGATCATCGCGCGTGCCTGCACGGCGCGCATCAGACGCGCCTCGCGCGCGTCTCGAACGCGTCGAGAACGCGCCGCAGCGGGTCGAACTCGCGGTAGCGCGAAACTGCGCGCCGCAGGTAACCCATCACCCTCGGCAGGTCGGCGAGGTAGCGGTCCTTGCCGTCGCGATGGCTGAGGCGAGCGAAGATCCCGAGCACCTTGAGCTCGCGCTGAATGCCCATCCATTCGTAATCGCGAAAGAAGGCGGAAAAATCGCCGTCGACCGGGAGGCCGGCGGCGCGCGCACGGTCCCAGTAGCGGACTGCCCAGTCGAGCTCGCGCTCCTCGGGCCACGCGACGTAAGCGTCGCGCAGCAGCGATACCAGGTCGTAGGTGACCGGGCCGGTCACCGCGTCCTGGAAATCGAGCACGCCGGGGTTGGGCGTGCAGACCATCAGGTTGCGCGAATGGTAATCGCGGTGAACGAAGACCTGGGGTTGCGCAAGGTTGTTGGCGACGAGGAGGTCGAACGCCGCGCCGAGCGTCTCGCGCTCGGCCGGCGTCGGGACGACATCGATGTGCCGCGCGAGATACCAGTCGGGAAACAGCGCGAGCTCCCTGCGCAGCAGCGCGTCGTCGTACGGTGGCAGCGCGCCTTCGCGCGTCGATCGTTGCCAGAGCACCAGTGCGTCGAGGGCATCGCGGTAGAGGCCATCGGCGTTCGTCTCGTCGAGGACGTCGGCATAGGTGCGGTCGCCGAGATCGCTCATCAGCAGGAAGCCCTGGCCGAGGTCGGATGCGACGATTTGCGGCGCATGGACGCCGGCCTCGGCGAGAAGGCCGGCGACGCGCACGAACGGCCGGCAGTCTTCCCGGTCCGGGGGCGCGTCCATCGCGATCAGCGATGCCGCGCCAGGCGCATAGAAGCGCACGCGGAAGTAGCGCCGGAAGCTCGCATCGGACGACGCCGGGGTGAGTGCGAAGTCGCGCGTCGCGAGCGTCGCCGCGACCCAGGTGCGCAGCGTGTCGAGCCGTGGGTCGGCGGGAGAAGCGTCGGGCATCGGGTTGCTTGCGCGCGGGAGCGCAGTTCGCGCGCAGTGACGGAGCAGCGAAGCCGCCGGCGCCGGGGCTAGAATGCGCGGATTCTAGCAAAAGCCGATTGACTGCATTCCGTCGATGAAGCTCCCTGCCGGCGTGCCTGCCGCAGCGGTCGTTGCGCTCGCGGCGCTCACTGCCGCGCGGGCGAGCGCCGCAGAGGAACTCGTTCTCGAGCCGTCGCTCTCGATCGCGTCTCCCGCTGCGGCGCCGGCACCCGGTCGCGTCGCGTCGAGTGCGATGTCGCCCGGCAACGAGCCGCGGGGGGCGCTGTTCCTGCGCGCCGATCGGCTCGAAGGCGACCGGAATCGCGTCACCGCAGAGGGCCACGTCGAACTGCGCACCCGCAACGAGACGGTGCTCGCCGACCGGCTTTCGTACTCCCCCGACACGCAGGTGATCCACGGTGTCGGCGACGTGCTGCTGCGGCGCGGTGCGGACTGGATCAGCGGGCCCGAGCTCGAATACAAGCGTGACACGGAGACGGGCTTCTTCAGAAAGCCGCGCTACTTCGTTTCCGAGGCCGACGGCCACGGCGCCGCGAAAGAGATCCGCTTCGCGGGCCCCGGCCGTTACGAGGCGTCGGACGCGACGTACACGACCTGCGTCGCGACCGATCCGGACTGGTACCTGCGCGGCGAGGAGCTCGAGGTCGACAAGCTGCGCAAGATCGGTACGGTACACGACGCGACCGTGCACTTCCTGAATGTCCCGGTGCTCTACGCGCCGTGGCTCGATTTTCCGCTGTCCAACGCGCGCAAGTCGGGCTTTCTCACCCCGGCGCTCGGCTCGACCGGAGTGCGCGGGTTCGAGATCACCGTTCCGTATTACCTCAACCTCGCGCCCAACTACGACGCGACGCTGACGCCGCGGCTGATGAGCAAGCGCGGGCTGATGCTCGGCACGCAGTTCCGCTATCTGTTCGGCGATCCGGCGGCAGCAGACGGACACGCGGCCGGCGAAATCGACGCCGAGTACCTCCCGCACGACCACGTGACCGGCGACAACCGCTATCAGATCGCCTGGCAGCACAACGAGCAGTTCGCGCCGTGGCTCGCGGGCTTCGTCAATGTGCAGAAGGTCTCGGACGACACCTACTTCGCTGATTTCGGCGACCGCATCGCGATCACGTCGCAGAAGTCGCTGCCGCGTGACGCCGGCCTGCAGGCGACCGACGGGCCGTGGACGATCCTCGCCCGCGCGCAGAGCTTCCAGACGCTGCAGGATCCGAACGCACCGGTGACGCCGCCGTACAACCGCGTGCCGCAGGTGCTGGCGACGTTCCGCGATACCGACTGGATGGGGCTCACTTTCAGCGGGAACGCCGAGTTCGCGCGCTTCACGCAGCCGGCACTGGTGCCGACCGGAGACCGGCTCGTCCTCTACCCGACGGTCGCCTGGAGCCGTCAGGGACCGGCGTGGTTCGTCACTGCGCGCACGGGGGTACACCTGCGCGAGTACTCGCTCGATCAGACGACGCCGACCTTGCGGGATCTACACCCGAGCTACACGATTCCGATCACCAGCGTCGACGCGGGACTGTACTTCGAGCGTAACCTCGAAGTCGGCAGCACCCCGCTCACGCAGACGCTCGAGCCGCGTGCCTACTACGTCTACGTCCCCTACCGGCGGCAGGACGATGCCCCGGTATTCGACACCGCGCTCGACGACTTCAATTTCTCGCAGCTCTTCTCCGACAACCGCTACATCGGAAGCGATCGCATCGGCGACGCCGACCAGTTGACGCTGGCGCTCACGTCGCGCTTCCTCGACCAGGGAACCGGCGGCGAGCGCTTGCGTCTCGCCGTTGGCCAGCGCTTCTACTTCGAGGATCAGCGCGTGAGTCTCTCGGAGCCCCTGCGCTCGGCGGCAACGTCGGATTTCCTCGCCTCCGCCGAGGGAAAGCTCTCCGACGCCTGGTCGCTCGCAAGCCTGCTGCAGTACAACTTCGACAACAGCGAGGTCGAGCGGCTGAACGTCGGGTTCCGCTACACGCCGTCGATCGGCCACGTGCTCAATTTCACCTGGCGTTACACGCGCTCGCTCACCGACCCCACTGGCCTGCCGACCCAGATCAAGCAAGTCGATCTCTCCGGACAGTGGCCGCTCAACCCGCGCTGGAACCTGATCGGGCGCTGGAACTACTCGCTGCACGACCGCAAGACGCTCGAAGCGGTGGCGGGCATCGAGTACAATCGTGACTGCTGGGTGCTGCGCGTCGTCGGCCAGCGGCTCACGACGACGACGCAGCAGGCGACCACGTCGATCTTCGTGCAGCTCGAACTCAACGGCCTTGCACGGGTCGGAACCAGTCCGCTCGATCTTCTGCGCCGCAGCGTTCCGGGCTACCGGCCCACCAACGAGCCCCTGCCGCCAGAAGGCGGCCCGGCCCCGCTTCCCGAGTACTAGCATTCTTCTGGAGTTCTGTGATGGCACGCTGCCGCATTCTCGTTGCCTGGTTCGCGCACCTCGCGTTCGCCGTTTGCGCGGGGCTCGCCACCGTACCTGCGCTCGCGCAGTCCGTCGCCCCGGCGGCGGCCACTCCCGCCGCTGCTCCTGCTCCTGCCGCTGCTGCCACGCCCGCCGCTGCCGCCACGCCCGCGAGGGTCGTCTCGCTCGATCGTGTCCTGCTCGTGGTCAACGACGAGGCGGTCACGCAGTGGGACATGAACGAGGCGCGGCGTGTGTTTCTCGAGCAGCTGAAGGCGTCCAACATCCCGGCGCCGCCCGAGGACGTGCTCGACAAGCAGGTGGTCGAGCGCCTGATCGTGCAGAAGGCGCTGCTCCAGTACGCGAAGGAGAACGGCATCCGCGTCGACGACACGACCGTCGAGCGGACGATCCTGCGTATCGCGCAGGAGAACAAGCTCACTCCCGAGGAGTTTCGCAAAGTGCTCGCGCGCGAGGGGGTCACGTACGACAACTATCGCGAGGACATTCGCCGCCAGGTGATCATTCAGCGCGTACGCGAGCGCGAGGTCGACAGCAAGATCATCGTCACCGACGGCGAAGTCGCGAACTACCTCGCGACCGCGGCCGCGCAGGCCGGCGGCAATCGCGAATTCCGGCTGTCTCACATCTACATTCCCGTTCCCGAGCAGGCGACGCCGCAGGCGATCGAGGCGAGCCGCAAGCGCGCCGAGCAGGCGATGGACGCCATCAAGTCGGGCAAGGATTTCGGCGAGGTCGCGGCGACCTACTCGGCAGCACCTGACGCTTCGTCGGGCGGCGACCTCGGCTGGCGCACGCCCGCGCGACTGCCGACGATCTTCGCCGACGTCGTCACCGGGCTGAAGGCGGGCGAGGTCTCGAGCATTCTCAAGAGTCCGAGCGGCTTTCACATCGTCAAGCTCGTCGACGTGCGCGACAGCGACCAGCGGACGATCGTCGAGCAGACGCATGCGCGGCACATCCTGGTCAAGGTCAACGAGCAGATGTCCGAGGCCGAGGCGAAGGCGAAGATCGAGCGCCTGCGCGAGCAGATCGTCGCAGGCGCGAAGTTCGAGGACATTGCGCGCGCGAACTCGGAGGACGGATCGGCTGCCCGCGGAGGTGATCTCGGCTGGCTGTCGCCGGGGAACACCGTTCCGGATTTCGAGCACGCGATGGACAAGCTCAAGGTCGGCGAGCTCTCGGAGCCGGTACGCTCGCCGTTCGGCTGGCACCTGATCGAGGTGCTCGGGCGGCGCAAGGAAGACATCACCGAGCAGAAGAAGCGCGAGGACGCGCGGCGCGCGATCCAGCAGCGCAAGAGCGACGAGCAGTGGGAGGAATTCGTGCGCCAGCTCCGCGATCGCACCTACGTCGAGAACAAGCTCGACGATCGCTGACGCCGGTGGCGGTGCGACGCGCGGCGCTACTCGGGTAGTGCGACGATCGCGATCCGCGCGAGGCCCACCGGATCCTGCGCGGCGAACTGAAGCTCGATCCGGAACCCGTCGACGTGTCGTAGCGGTGTCTGCGCATTTGCCGGCACCGGCGGCGCCACGGCGACGACGATCCCGGCGGCGGTGCGATGCAGGCACTTCCCACCGGCGCCGTCGAGCACGCACGGCGGCCATGGCACGCCATCCTCGCCGACGAGCCCGACCACGATCGATGCGATCGACGCCCCGGCGGGCACACCTGCGACGACCGTCACCCCGCGCGCGGCATCGAGATGGATGCCCCGCGGAGAGACGAGCCCGACGCGTCCGGAGTCGTCGGGGATCAGCGCGAGCCGGCCCGGGCCGGCCACGGCGTATCCGATGTAGGCATGCCAGCCGTCGTCGTCGGCGTGACGTTGCGACCCGAACGTCCATAGGCGCGATCCGCGCGGCAGGCCCGCGCGGGCGAGCATGAAGTCGAGCGCCGCGTTCTCGAGCGGCGTGTCGCGCCACGCGGTGTGTGCAGCGAAGCCCGGCGCGTCGGCGTAGAGGCCGCTCGATCCGTTCCATGCCATCGGCGAGACGAGACTCGCCCCGGCGTTCCACAGATCGCGCAGTCCCGCGTATGCGCTCGCGTAAGTCGGCAGCGCGTCGAGCCGCTGCAGGTCGGCGGTGTTGAATTCCACCACCGCAAAGTCGCGATCGACGTCGGCGAGAATCGAGTGCAGCGGGCGCCCGTCCTCGGTCGACGTGCCGTTGTCGGCAGCGCGGCCATAGAGGATCGCCCCGAGGTGCGCGCCTCGCGGCCGGCTCCCGGCGATCGAGACCCCCGCCGAATCGTAGTTCTTCACCGGGCTCGACTGGTGAATCGCGAGCGGCATGCATCCCGGGTGGGTACCGATGAACCCTTGCGACGACCAGATCCGCTCGCCCGGAATTCCCGCATCGATGAGCCAGCGGGCGAGATCGTCGTAGTGAAGGCTCACGAGGTGCCGCCTGAACCGCTCCCACTGCGCGACCCACGGGTCGTTCCAGTATTCGCGCCCAGGCTCGCGCGGAAAGCTGCGCGGCGGATCGACGTCGTCCCAGCCCGCGACGCTGCAGCCGCTCAGGCGCGCGGCGTCGGCGAGTGTGAGCGGGTCGTCGCGCCGGTAGAGGGAGAGGTCGGGAACGCCCGGCAGCGACGCGCCGACATACGGCCCGGTTCCCGCGAGCCAGTGGCGGAACTGCCGCAGCGTGCCGGGGTTGTAGTCGTACCACTGCGCTTCGTTGAAGAACGGGTTGATGTAGACGTCCGGGTCGAGATTGACGCCGACGAAGAGCTCGGCATGCCGATGCATCCACGCAACCAGCACCGCTGCGGCCTGCTGCAGGTTGCGCTTCTTGTAGCGGCGTACGGCGCTTGCGTAGACGTTGAGCGTCAGCGCGCGCGCGAGCTCGGGTGCCTGCTGCGAGCCGGGCAGGTGCTTCAGCATGTCGTCGGGCATCACCTCGTTGCGCTCGTTCCACTGGCAGTTCGCGACATCCTCCTCGAGCGCGTCGTTGACGTCCCATTCGGGGGCGCTGCCCGAGGCATCCGCCCAGATGCCCCCGTTCAGCGTGACGAGGAGCGGCAGATCGCGCGCGCTTGCCGCGTCGAGGAGGACGGCGAGCGAATCGTCGGCGACGCGGCGCCCGTTCGTCTCCGTAGCAGTGTCGAACTGTGGATCGAACGCGTAATCGCCGTCGGGGCCCTTCGTCGTGCGCAGGTAGAGAATCGGGACCCGCATGCCGACGCGGATCGTCTGCGATTCGTATGGCCGATACCTGAACTCGAGCGGCCCGATGCCGCCGTCGGGTACGCCGGAGAGCGCCGGGAGCAGATGGAATGGACGCCCGCTCGCCGCCGTTACGTCGTGCCACTGCGCGAAGCACGAATGATCGACGAGGCTCTTCACGGCAAGCAGCGTCTCGCGCCCGTCGCGTGTGATCGCGACGAATTCGACGCGCTGTCGCGGCAGCACGAAGGCACCGATCGAGAGGGCAAGATCGCCATCGAAATCGAAGCCGCAGCGCTCGGTGTCCGGAAAGCCGGGGTGAACGGACGCGACGTCGTCGCGCGGCAATCCGTAGCGGGCGCCCAGCCGCGCACCATTGCAGCGAACCTCGATACCAGCGATTCCCGCCGCGTCGAGGGCCCAGCCTCGTGCGCGAAGGAGCGTTCCGGGCACACCCTCGGCCGCCGGCTCGTCGACCCAGCCGAGCGCACGCGCCGGCGCTGCAACGCTCACGGCTGCCCTAGAATGGCGAAGCGGCGCGCAAAGACGGCCGCGCTGCCCGCTGCCGCCGACGAGCCGACCCATGCCGACCGAACGCGAGATCCTCGACCACCAGATCGCCTACTATCGCGCGCGCGCCGGCGAATACGATGCGTGGTGGTTCCGGCAGGGGCGCTACGATCGCGGCGAGGCGAACAACGCAGCGTGGCGCGCCGACATCGCCGTCGTCGAGCGCTCGCTCGCCGACGTGCTGGCCCGCAGGCGCCCCGCCACGCTGCTCGAACTCGCCTGCGGCACGGGGCTCTTTACCCGTCACCTCGCTCCGCGCGTCGGCGCGCTCACCGCTGTCGACGCATCCTCCGAGGTGATTGCGATCAACCGCGCGCGCGTTGGCGCAACGAACGTCGACTACGTCGAGGCCGACCTGTTCGCGTTCGATCCGCCGGCACGCTACGACTGCGTCTTCATGAGCTTCTGGCTGTCGCACGTCCCGCGGTCGCGCTTCGATGCATTCTGGACGATGGTGCGACGCGCGCTCGCACCGGGCGGATTCGCCTGGATCATCGATTCCGCGCACGATCCGACGTCGCGCGCCGTCGATCACCCGCGTCCGGACGCGCAAGCCGGCATGGCGACGCGCAGGCTCGACGACGGACGCGAGTTCAGGATCGTCAAGCTGTTCTACGAGGCGCCGGAGCTCGAAGCGAGAATCGCGAAGTGCGGGTTCGATGCATCGATCGCGCGTACCACGCGCTACTTTCTGCACGGCGAGGCTCGGCCGAGCAATGCCGCGGACGCTCCCGCCGAGCCTCAGTCCGCGTCGAGCGAATAGTAGACGTAGGACTTCTGCCGCACCCGCCCGCCGTCCATGTCGCGCTCTTCGGCGAGCTCGGTCGGGAGCTTGTCCCACCAGATCGCGCGCCCGATTCGCTGCTCGTTCTCGAGTTGCGGCTTGGCTGCCAGAAGCTCACGAATGAACTGGGTGTGCGGCGACACGTAGTGGCGCGCGGGCAGCATCGGCATGGCGGAATGGAGCGGAAGGCGTGCTCGGCTTTGTGACGGGCCAATCTTATCATCCGCCGCCGCGCACGCGCATCGGTCCCTCGACGATGCGGAACGTGTAGAGCCGGCATTCGAGCGCACCGTTCCAGAGCGGCGTGCGCCGCTCGGGCTTCAAGCCGATCAGCCGGGGAAGGCGCAGGTCGCCGGTGAAGAGGCACACGCGCCATCCGGCGAAGCGCGCCTTCAGCGCATCGCCGAGGCGCGGGTAGAACGCAGCAAGGCGCTCGGCGTCGTCGAGTCGCACGCCGTACGGCGGGTTCGCCAGCAGCAAGCCTGCCGGTGCGGGCGCCGCGCGGCTCAGCACGTCGGAGCGCTCGACGCTGACGAACTGTGCGATCTCGGCCGCGGCGAGGTTCGCGTGCGTTCGCTCGAGCGCGGCGGTGGACGTGTCGCTCGCGAAGATCGATACCTCGCCTGCGGGTGCCGCAGCGGCGCGATCGCGCGCAGCCTGGCGGATGCGCTGCCATGTGGGCCCGTCATACCATGCGAGCTTCTGGAAGCCGAAGCTTCGCGCGAGGCCCGGCGCCCGGCCTGCGGCGATCAGCGCCGCTTCGATCGCGATCGTGCCGCTGCCGCACATCGGATCGAGCAGCGGATCGCCCGGCTTCCACTGCGCGAGGGCGAGCAGTCCCGCTGCGAGGTTCTCGCGCAGCGGCGCGATCTCGTGGCCCTTGCGCCAGCCGCGCTTGAACAGCGCTTCGCCCGACGTGTCGAGGTAGAACGTCGCCTCGCGTCCCGCGAGGTGCGCGTGGACGCGAACGTCGGGCTGGCGCTTGTCGACGGACGGGCGCACGCCACAGGCGTCGCGAAAGCGGTCACACACCGCATCCTTGATCGTCAGTGTCGCGAAGCCGAGGCTCGCGAGCGGCGATTGCGTCGCTGCGACGTCGACGCGCAGCGTCCGGTCGGGGCGGAACAGCTGTGGCCAGTCGATTGAGCGCGCCGCGGCGTGGAGGTCGCGCTCGTCGCGGTACGGGGCCGCGCCGACGCGCCAGAGGATGCGGCTCGCGATCCTCGACTCGAGGTTCGCACGCAAGGCGAGCGTGAGCTCGCCCGCGAAGCCCACGCCGCCTTCGGCCGCAACGACGTCGGAAGCGTCGAGCGCCGCGAGCTCGCGCGCGAGCGCGGCTTCGAGCCCGCGCGGGCACGATGCGAAGAAGCGCTCGGTCATCCGCAAGCGCGATTCAGAACGGCTTCGCGACTGCGAGCCAGACGATCGCGACGAGGAGGGGCAGCGCCGGGATCTCGTTCAGCCAGCGGTAGAACACGTGGCCGTGCCGGTTGCGGTCGCCGGCGAAGTCGCGCAGCAGCCTGCCGAGGTAGACGTGGAGCACGACGAGCACCCCGACCAGCACGAGCTTGACGTGCAGCCAGCCGCCGTCGATACCGAAGCCCCACATCAGCCACAGGCCGAAGACGATCGTCAGCACGGCCGCCGGCGTCATGATGCCGACATAGAGCTTGCGCTCCATGATCTTGAAGCGCGCGATGCCCGGGAGATCGTCCGGTGGCGTGAGCGCGTGGTAGACGAACAGGCGCGGCAGGTAGAAGAGCCCCGCGAACCAGCTCACCATGAAGACGATGTGCAGCGTCAGGACGATCGCCAATCCCGGCTACTCCAGCTTGATCGCACCGTCGAAGCTGGCGTTGACCCCGAGGCCGGCGACTTCGAGCGTGACTCGTGCCGGGAACGTCTCGTTGCCGGCGATCGCGCCGCTTGCCAGCGCCTTTGCAACGGCCTGCTCGATCTCGCGCTGCGAGCTCACGCCGACGAGCTTGAGGAACTTGCGGATGCTGAGGTTGAAAGTCTCTTCGTTCATCGTCGACTCCATCCGGGGGCGAAAGGGCGGGGCGATGATTGACACGGCACGCCCCGGCCGGGCATTGTCCCATCAACCGCCATGAACGATCCCGTCACGACGCTTGCCGATGTCGCGCTCGCGCTGGCCCGCCTCGACGGCGATGTCGCGCCCGATCGACGCGACGCATGGATCGAAAGGTTGCGCGTCAACCTTCCGGAGATCGAGGCGCTGCTAGCACTTCCCTCCGCGGAGTCGCCCCGGCCTTCGCGCGCAACCTCCCCGGCCCGCGGCACGCCGGGCATTCCGGCCGCGCACAACCTCGCCGCGCGCGCCCTCGCCGAACCTGCTCTCGCGGCACGCGCGCTCGCCGCCGCGCGCGAGGATCTGTGCGCGTTCACCGCGCTCGCGTCGGAGGCTGCGATCGAACGGCAGGCACGCGAGCTCTGCGGACGGGGTATCGCGCCGGCGGAGTTGCCGTTCGCAGGCATGCCGGTCGCCGTCAAGGACCTGATGCCGGTCGCGGGCTTCGTGCAGACGAACGGCTCGACCGGCACACCTCCGGCCGCGGCGGCGCGCGACGCGCTCGCCGTGGCACGATTGCGCGACGCCGGTGCGATCGTCGTCGGTGTCACCAACCTGCATGAATACGCCTACGGAATCACCAGCGACAATCCGCACTTCGGTGCGGTGAAGAACCCGCGTGCGGCCGGGAGGATCCCCGGCGGGTCGAGCGGCGGCTCGGCGGCGGCGGTCGCCGCGGGCATCGTGCCGGTCGCCGTCGGAACCGACACGGCGGGATC
>Ga0134126_10009040_pt1 | contig 12553 bp, 10 predicted proteins | sample KB31752_FD_96881 | JGI IMG/M metagenome (GOLD analysis project Ga0134126, IMG submission 96881) | Terrestrial soil microbial communities with excess Nitrogen fertilizer from Kellogg Biological Station, Michigan, USA - KB3-175-2 | ecosystem: Environmental > Terrestrial > Soil > Unclassified ...
GCACGTCGCTCGGTGCTCGGTTGTGTGCATCATTCGACTTATGGCATTCAGTATCTCATGCGGGGCTACCGCGAGCTGTTACGCCACTATGGACTGATTGCCGTTGCTACCGAAGCGACGAATGGCCCGCCTCTTGGAGGTCCCGTGTGTGTACCGCTCCCCTCGGTGCGGCAGGTCGTCGACCTGGCGGGTTACGAGAGTTGGGACGAGGTGGTCGCACGTTCGGATGAGTTTATCCGCGCACTCTATTCTACGCAGCGGATTGGGGCGATCCTGGGCTCACAGTGCGGACAGTGAGAAATAAATCCTGCGCAGTTCAGGGCCCTCGCTGTCTTGTGCGTGATTGCGCTGCTGCGGACGCAATTGAAGCAATCGCGACTTGGATTGCGGCGGGAAACTGCACGGCGAGATGGCTTCCATCAAGGTGATCTGACCGATGGGAATGAGGTGAGCGTAGAAGATATCCCCGCGCTCGAGCGAGGTGGAAGCCAAGGCCTCACTCACAATAGATACCGAGCCGGTAAAGACGTCTCGGGCATGAAAGCCCGACCCGGCGTCGCAGTCGAGCACTTCGTAAAAGCGCGCCACGGTGGCCAGGCACCCTTCCAGGTAAAGTCGCAATAGAGGATTGACGGACGAAGACAGGCGATCGAGATAGGCGCGAGTTGGAGGAACGCCGTAAAGCGCTTCGTCGCGAACCTCGTGGCCTCGCTCGCGCGCCGGAGCCCAGCGGTGAAACAGCCACGAATAGAAGAGCTCGGCGTTCACATGGTATCCATGGAATGCCTCGCCCAGACCGATGTTGAACTCTCCCCACGCGGTCTGCACGGTATGTTGGCCATACGATTCCCCGATCAGCTGCACAATCCCGGTGCCGTACCCGTCGATCGCGCAGCGCAGGCGATGACCCACTCGCACCGGATGGCGCAGCGTGGTCGGTGAGCGTGAAACCCGTCGGCACCGCGGCAAGCTACGGTTATCCCTGCAGTGGGCGAAATCAATCGCTTCGAGTCCCATGTCCGTATCATGCCTCAAGACCCGCGACAGACAGATGACCATTAAGATTCACTAAGGCTCTTTCTTGGACATCCACGACCGGCTCCAAGAGGAAAATCATGGTCGTAAGGGATTAATTATTAAGGAGCCCTTATTACTAACTCACTTTTTCGACGACCAGCGTCTAAGGTTGCAGAATGCAAATTCAACTGCATACCCGGTCTCCATTCGGAGAAACTAGTTACCGCCCACCTTATCCACCACCAACCCTTCCGGTGAGCTAACCTCGGTTTCCGGGCCCGCGGCCGTGGTCACAGTGCCGTCCGGCAACACCTTACGGATTGACGGGCTACCATCCTCGTTGTAGTCAACCACGTAGAGAATCCCGTCAGCGGCGCAAACTATGGCGCCCGGACGCCGCAAACGCACGCCGGAACCATCATCGCCCTGCGATTTGCCGTTGCCGGCGATGGTGCTCACCACACCCGAGGAAGAGATTTTTCGAATCAGCGCATTTCCCGTGTCCGCGACATACAGGTTATCTGCGCTGTCCACGGCGATCGCTGCTGGTCTGTTGAACTGCGCCACCTCCCTTTGACCATCGCCCGTGCCGATGACGCCTTTCTGCCCAGCGTAGGTGGTTACTTCTCCTGAGGGGCTGATTTTCCGAACGACACTGTCGGTGGTATCAATGACAAACAGGTTACCGCGAGTATCCACCACCATGCCGCCCGGATTTGCGAAACGCGCAGCGGTAGCCGTGCCATCGACCGAGTTGTTCAAGCCGGATTCCTGCACGACCTTATCGAGCGTGAATTCGATCTGTTGGGCGAAGTGAGCGCCCGGCTTGTAGGTCCACAGGACCGTGCCTACCTGCTCACCAGGCATGTAGGTGTAGTAGGGGTCGCGCCATATCGGCAAGGTCCAGGGCGCATAGGAGACGCCCCCGCAAGAGAAGCTCCGGTTCGGATACCCGGCTCGACCAGCGCCGTTCATGACTGCGACGCAGGTCCCCACAGGTCTGGTTGAAATGCAACGCATCGCATTACCGTCCGGCCAGCCGCAGCGACTGAATTCATCGATGCCGCCCCGGTCTAATGAGACAACCATGGGTTTCGCCGTGGGCAGAAGAGTCGTCAGAAAAAGGGTTGCCCGGAGGACGGCGTGGCGTTGACGGGCCCGTTGAAACGCCTCGAGAAGCATGGTCGTCTGTAGAACCAGGGTTGGCTGACCTCCCCGGATCAGGGTGACCAGATGCATGCCGACCCGGCCGTTGAAGGAGTTGCCATCGGCCGGTTCGATCAGTTCGGCGTTGGCATGGTCCAGCACCCAACGCAAGTTACCCGCGCCTTTGGGTAGAGCAACCGGGACTATGATACTTACGTACGGCCCATCGCCGTTGCTCACGCGTTGTCGCCCGCCCGGGACGGAAAAAGTGATGGCACGGCTCGCATCGATCCTCACGGTGCCTGGCGGTCGGCTCGAATCAGGTGTCAGAGCCTTTTGCAGCCCGTATCCGACGCTCCAGGGTAACATCACTACCGCAGGCGAGACACACAGGTATGCCAGCGCGATCCATCGCACCCGGTTGGTGCTGCGCCATTGCAGTTGGAGCCGCAACATCACGGCTACCGCGATCACGTTCGCCACCAACAAAACCAATGCGATCGTCCACGCCGACCCCGACTGCAGCAAAGGCATGCTCGCCTGGACCTCCGAGAACACGGACGCGATCAGAACCGTGACGACGACCGCCAGTGAGAATATCAGCGCCTCCGTGAGTGATCGGGTGACGATGGCAACCATCATGGTCGGCAGACAGATGAAACACGCCAGCCCCACCGTGCGCCGCAGACTCGCCGCCACAACCTCACTCGGATGAAGCTTCTCGACTAGCCCCAGCGAGATATCGCACAACAGGATTGGGGCAAGCCCGGCGAGCGCGATCAGAAGGATCTTGGCCGCGAGCATTTTCCCGCGAGGAATGGGCCTCGTCAGCCAATCCTGCGTGGTTCCCGGCAGGCGGTCCTGTTGAAAAACCGCGATCACCAGAATGGTCAGTCCGAGCAGCCCGACAAACGGCAAGGCCGAATTCGATATCCACCCGAGGCCTCCGCCGGGCCCATCGGAGGCAAGGGAGCTCGGAGCGAATTGCCCTCCAAAGGCTAACAGCGCGGCATTACCGAGGTGTATGGCCGCGACCAGCGCAATCAACGGCCACAGCAGCCTGAAGTCCTTCTTGAGAATGTGCCAGATCACTGCGGCGACTCGCGGTTGCGTCGCGAGCGGGCAAGTGAGGTGAAGATGGAGCGCAGCCCGACAGGTTGCACCTCTACGTCCCGAATACCCGAAAAGAGTGAGTGAACCGACGTAGCCAGCGAGTTTTCTGAAAACCCGACATCGACAAAGCTGAGAACGCTGCCACTCACAGTCAGGTCGAGCCAATTCCCAGGCGGGGATGCTGGCAGGCTGGCTGCCGCAGCAAAAGTGATCCGCACCTCGCGTGCCCGCGCGGTCAGCTCCGACATCGACTCCTGGAAGAGCAGCCGCCCCTCTTCCAGATATCCAACATACGTGGTGCTCGCCTCGATCTCATCCAGGTCGTGCGAGGAAACGAACACCGTCATTTCCTGTGCGTGCTGCAGCAGGGTTTGCATCAGCTCGTCGCGAACCAACGGATCCAGCCCGCTGAAGGGCTCGTCCATGACGAGGAGTCTGGGTCTATATGCCAGAGCCGCGGTGAGGGCCACCTTCATGCGCATGCCGTGCGACAGGTTGTGGATCTTCCGGTCCGGAGGCAGCTGAAAGTCAGACATGAGCTGCCGCTCCAGCGCTTCGTCCCAGGTGCTGTAGAACTTACGCAGATACGCCAGACAGGCTGCGACGGACAGCCGGCCCGGCAATTCCTGGTTTTCCGAAACATACCCGATCTGCGCGAACTCGGCCGGAGACAGTCGCCGCGAGTCGACTCCAAACACCTCCACGCGACCGCTCTCGGGCATCACAATGTTCAGGATCGTCTTGATGGTCGTGGTCTTGCCGGCGCCATTGGGACCGATCAGGGCGTAAATGCCGCCCTCGGGGACCGCGAGCGACACGCCGCGCAGCGCGTCATGCCCGCGAAATGACTTGGTGAGTGCTTCAGTACGGATGATCATTGAGGTCTTAGTCCTTGTCGCCGGACCCAACACTGCGCCAACGCTTACGGATCTCATCCGTCAGTTCGGCAAGGGACAGGTGGTGACTGATCGCTTTGAGCACGAGCCGATCCACGTCCTCCCGCAAGAGAGCACGTCCGTCGGTATCCCCAGCAGGCGGCCGGGCGGCCACCACGGTTCCAACCCCCGGCCGCGCCTCGAGCCAGCGCTCCTCGATCAGAGTCTGAACGGCCTTATGCGCCGTATTGGGGTGAATTTTGAGACTCGAGGCAATGGCGCGCACCGACGGAAATGGCTCTTCCGGCCGGTACTCGCCGCGCACGATCGAGCGGATGGCAGCGAACACCAACTGCTCCACGATAGGCATTCCCCGCTGCAGCGTGAAGTTGAACAGTGTCACACGGTTAATGTGACACGTCCGAAGCTTCGCTGTCAACGCGTGGGGGTGCCGCCGCTCGGCTCATCGATGCGGGGCTGCCGGCGACGGGCAGCCCATTGTCGGTCCTATCAGCTCAAAGTACCGGTCCTGACATCAATCCTTCCCAGCGCATCGCCGACCGCCTGAACGACCCGGGTTACCTGCTCCGCGGTAATGACCAGGGGCGGCGTCAAGGCGACGGCCTCGCCGTGAATGGCGATGATGACGCCATGCTCGTGGCGCACGAACCGCGGGATGTCCTTACGCAAGCTCGGAAATCGCTCGAGCAGCGACTGACGGGTGCTCTTGTCCGACACGAGCTCCACACCGATGGCGAGGCCACGCCCGCGCACGTCGCCCACCACCGGCAACGCAAGAAGCGAGCGCAGCTCCTTGAGAAACTGTGAGCCGCGCTCTTTGGAGGCATCGAGCAGATTCTCCCGCTCAATGATATCCAGGTTGGCAGCACCAACCGCGGAAGCAACCAGATGACCGGCGTACGACCCGCCGCCACCGTTATCGCGTAAAACATCAACCATACGCCCATCGAGCAGGACCGCGCCCAGAGGCATGTAACCGCTGGCGATACCCTTCGCCAGCACAATCAACTCCGGCTCGAGACCGTAATCCAGCGACGTATACCAGGCCCCACAGCGTCCGAATGCCGTCACCACCTCATCGGCGACGAAAAGAATGCCATGGGACTTGAGCACGGCGACCATTCTGGGCCAGTAATCATCAGGCGCCGGAACCATGCCCGCGGGCCCCATCAGCAGCTCGCCGAACATGGCCGCGATATTTTCGGCCCCGATCCTGGCAATCGTTTCCTCCAGCTCGCGCACGCAGAAATCGGTAGGGTCCTCACCGCCGTATAACTCAGTGTGGTAAGGCCAGGGCGGTGTCAGGAGGACCGCCCCATCGGCATTGCCGCCAATGCCCGGGCGTCCGCCGGCGAGCTCAGCGCCGGCATAAGTGCGACCATGAAATGAGCCACGTACCGCCAGAACGATGTTGCGTTGCGGCTCGCCGCGCTTGTAGTGATACAGGCGGACCAGCTGCAGCGCCTCATCGTCGGCTTCCGAGCCGCTGCTCATCAGGCGCACCTGCGCCAGATTGCGCGGCGCGTGGCGCAGGAGCTTCTCACAAAGCTCGATGCTCGGAATGTTGGCGTAGTCCTTGGCGATGGTGAAATGGGCCAGCGTCGCCATCTGCCCGGCGGCGATCTTGGCCAACTCCTCGCGCCCATGGCCTACCTGAGTGAGCCAGGCACCGGCGTGCGCATCGATATAGTCACGGCCGTTCGCGTCCCAAACCGTCGATCCCTTCCCCCGCACCAGCACCAGCCGGTCAGTTTGCGCCGAGTCCCCCAGCGGGTGATGAACCACCCTGGCATCCCGCGCAACCCATTGCGCAGCTGTTGTCGTGGCCAAGCTCGTCTCCTTCAAACAGTCGTGAAGAGCTTACTGATGATGCTCCAGCGACCGCTCTCCTCGATCAGGTGCATGTAGTCTTTGAAGTTCAACCCGGCGAGCCCCGACATCGTGATGTTCGCGCTCGCCACGGTGCCTTCCACGCTCAGAGTATCGATCTTTGCCTCGTATCCCGTGTTGCGCACCCCGGCGGCCACCATGCGCGTGACATCGTCCAAAAAGAGAGCGGGCGTACCTACTACGGTCGTGCCTTTCAGAAAGCCCGTCAGGATGGACTTGGGATGAAAGCACGTCTCGAGCTTGGCGCGATCCAGGTCGCGCGAACCGTCCATGTAGGCCTGTAGGACGTCTCGTGGTGTGGTGTATTGCATGAGTCTCTCCGGTCTAACACTTGGCATTTCGAATCTGAGCGCGCTTCGCGCGGGTGGCGGTCTCGTCGACCACTAACTCATCGCGGCCATCGTTACCAAACACGACGCCGTAGATGCTATGGGCCCGGTCGGCGGTCTCGTATCTTTCCAGGACGTCGTTACGCACGCGTTGCGGATCCCGATCGAGCGGGTCACCATATCCGCCGCCACTACCCTGGTGCCCTTTGACAGCCTCCCCCGGCTGCAAGGTCAGTGCAACAACGCTCTCGAGCTCTTCCTCGTGACCATCGCTACTCACCTTCCAATGGGCGCAGCGCAACCCGTCCTGCCCCTCTCTTACGCCGCGAGGTGGCACCACCGTGCCGTCGCAAGGCCATAGGGCCATCATCGGCTGGCTCGTCGGCCCGTAGCTGACTTCGATCGCAGGGGCGCCGCGAAACTTGCCCGCGCCGCCAGTTCCAGGCAGCAAGCGCACATGGCGTACTGCAATGGGTTGTTTGAGCTCGGCCACCTCGACGGAATCGAGGTACGTCAGTCCCGCGGCAACCGGAATTCCATACGTGAGCCAGCCGTCCGCCACGGGCGTGCCTGGCCCCGTCGATCCCGCCAGAAACAACTGATTGACGTACGGTGTATTGTCCATGCGCGCATCTTTTCCGGAGATGACCGCGCAACCAGCGCCCATCCCAACGCCGCCTTCCGCCAGCCCCCAGCCGTCGCCCAGCCTGGCGAATGCCGCTTGGGTCAAATTGATCAAACGGGCGCTCACGTTGGTGGTTGCGACCGAACAGCTGCTGGGAAATTTCGGGCCGCCACAAATCGAGCCGTCACGCAGCCTCAGGCGGATGCGTTGGAAAGCTCCGAAGTTACGCGGCACGGTAGCATCAATGACGTTAAATACGCCGGCCACTGCTGCAGCGGAGGCACACGCCTCACTGACATTGAACCCACACTCGACGTTGTCGACATTGTCGGTGAGATCGACCTCGACGTAACCCTCATCCGGATCGACGTCGACCGTCACATTCAATGGAATGCCGTGGGGCAACAGTCCCGGAAATGGATCGTGAGCGCCCGAGTTGCGCAGCCGTGCCCGCGGCAACTTCTGAATCGCCCGGATCATGCGCTGCTCGGAGTAGGCAAACCAATGGCCGACGAAGGCACGGATCGTGTCCTTGCCATACTTGGCGCACATCTCCTGCAAGCGTCGCTCGGCGATACGAACCGCGCCGATTCCCGCGAGGAAGTCGCCGTACCACTGATCGGGGACCCGGATGCGTGCCCGGCACATCCGCACGATGTCCTCAATCATCTGATAATCGCGTTGGATGCGAACCGCTGGAAAAATCAGCGCGCCCTCGGCGTATTGATCTTTGGCTCCCGCCACATAGGTGGTTGGCACCGAGTTGCCGACATCGGCCTGGTGGGCCTTGGCCACTGCGGTGAACAGGTGCTCGTTGTCGATGAACACCGGGACGAGATAAGTATGATCGGCGGCGTGAGTATTGCCACTGTAGGGATCGTTGTGGAGGTAACAGTCCCCAGGCCGCAGGTCGGCGCCCGCGGCAGCGCACATCGCCTTCGCCTGCAGGTGGCTGCCAAAAATGTGGATCGGCAGCCCTTGCGCGGCAGCCAGCAGCCGGTTGTCGGCGGTGCACAGCGAGCAGCTGAAATCCCTCGCGCTGCTGATCACACCGGAGCGCGCCGCCCGCAACAGTGTATTGCTCATCTCCCGGATGATTCCATCGATCCGGCTCGCCAGAATCGCTGTCAGAAACGGATCGAAGTCCACTGTCATGGGATCAGGTCTCGAGCAGATAGTGGCCCGCCCGGCTGACCGTGACAGCCGTATCGGGATACACCACGAGCGTCGTCGTGGGCTCTTCGATGATTGCCGGCCCCACAATCCGACTGCCGCGAGCCAGGCCGGCCGCTTTGTAAATCGGCGTGTCGACGCCGGCCGCGTCGCCAAAAAAGCAGGTACGGCGATGCGGGCTGTGACTCGCCTCGACCGTTGCGCCTGCGAGCCGCGGCGCCGGCGGCTTCGGCAATGCAACGGTCAGACGGGCCTTCCAACTGACGATCTCGACAGGGCTACCGGGATCGCGCACGGCAAAGATACGCTCGTGAAGATCGTGGAAGGCACTCACCAACATCTCCAGATCTTTTTCGGTGTGGAAACGGCGAGGTCGCACCGGCGTATCCAGCTCCCAAATCTGGCCGAGATAACGCGCCTCAGCGAAGCGCTCGATCCGCAACTGCGAGTTGTCTCCTGACAGCTTGAGCCGAAAGGCCTCGAGTCTCGCTTCAAGCTCATCGAATACAGCATTCACCCGCTTCGCATCGAAGCGGTTCGACAGGCATGGGAGACTTCTCGCCTCCTCGCAGACAATATCGGCGAACTGCATGCCCGCGGCCGACAACGCGCCCGCGCTATTAGGCACAACGGCATGCCGACACCCGAGCTCCCTGGCGATCTGCATGATGTTGATTCCAGCGGCGCCGCCGCCGGCGACCAAGACACTGTCGCGCGGATTGATACCCTCGTTGACCGTCAGATCCTCGATCGCCCGGACCATGAGGTCGGTGGTCAGCCCCAGGATCCGAACGGCCGTTTCCTCCACGGTACGGCCGATCCGCCGTGCCATGCCGCCAATCGCGCGCCGCGCCGCCTCCAGGTCGAGCTTCATGCGACCGCCGAGGAAATAGTCCGGGTCGAAATACCCCAGCACCGCCGCAGCGTCCGACACCGTCGGCAGTGTCCCGCCACGCCCATAGCAAGCCGGCCCCGGTACCGAACCTGCGGACTCGGGCCCCACCCGCATCAATCCACCATCGTCGATCCAGGCGATGGAGCCACCGCCCGCCCCGACCGAACGGATGTCCACCGCCGAGATGCCAAGGAGATGACCTCTGTAACGAGGCCCCAGCCAGGTCTCGCGGCTATGAGTCGGCCTGCCGTCCCGCACGATGCCGACGTCAAAAGTTGTGCCGCCGGTGTCGCAAACCATGACGTCCTTACCCATGTCCTCCATAAGGGCATAGTTGATCGCCGCGATCGGCGCCATGGCAGGACCGGAGCCGATGCTGTAGATCGGTTTATCGATCAGCGCATCGATGTTGCTGCAACCGCCGCTCAAGGTGCTGACCAGGATCTCACCGCCATAGCCGGCAGCACGCAAATCGCGCTCCAGGTCGCGCAGATGGGCCTGCATGAGCGGCTTCAACGAAGCATCGATGGCCGCGGCGGAAGCTCTTCGATACTCCCGCACCACGGGCAAAAGCTCATGAGACAGCGTGTATGGCACGCCAGGCAGCCGAGCTTGAAGCAGTTCGCCGATGCGGATCTCATGCACAGGGTTGGCGACCGACCACAACAGGCAGACCGCAACGGCTTCGAACGATCCGTCCTCGAGCTGCGCAATCTGGCGAGCTGCCTGATCGGCGTTCAACGGTAGGACAATCTCACCGTTGGACCCGACCCGCTCCTCGATTTCGAACGTGTGCCGCCGGGGAATATAGGGAAGTGGAAATTCCTGCGAGAAATCGTGCGGGTTCGACTTACCCCCCTCGCGCATGAGCAGCGTGTCGGCGAATCCAGCAGTGCTCAGCAATGCCGTCCGCGCCACGTTTTGTGTCACAATGGCGTTGGTAGCCCTGGTGGTGCCATAGATCAACAGCTCAGTCGCGGCCAACAGAGCTTCGCTCGAGAGCTTCAACTCACCGGCCGCATGCGCAATCGCACTGCGTATTCCTTCGAAAGCGCGATCCGGCGTCGTCAGCGACTTTCCGATGGTGAAGGTCCCACAATTGTCGCGGACCACCACATCGGTGAACGTCCCGCCGGTATCGATCGAAATACAGTAGCTCATCAGGGCACACCCGGCACGTATCGGGGCGCGGCTGCCGCTCTCCGCCACAGACACACATACACACAGCATGCAATCAGAGGACCGGCGAGTGCCGAGAGGTCAGCGCCGGCCAGTGCTGCGGAAATCGGGCCGACATAGACAGGTGTGTTGATACACAACAAAGCCACACTGGTTCCAAGCACCTGCGCGAGCGCGGCGGACCAGCTCACGCCGCCAGAGTACCAGTACGGACTGCGCGCAGTGTCGTCGTTCAACGCGATGCCGTCATAGCGATTGCGGCGCAGAACGATGTCGCTGACGTAGATCGCCATGGTCGGCGCGAACAGCGCAACCGACAGCGGCAGGAAGTTCATCAACGTCGTGAAGAAATTAGAGATGAAGAGCGCATAGCAAGCGATCGCGACAGCAATCACCCCGTCGATGAGCACGGTCTTGCTGCGGGACGCAGTCACTCCCGCCGCTTGCAGGATCAACCCCGAGCTGTAGGTCGTCATGATGTTGGAGGTGGTCGTGCCAACGACAATGACCATCAGAAAGGCCAGATAGGCCCAGCGCGGCAAAAGAGTCACAAAAGAGGCCTGCGGGTCGCTCATGTCGACGACGGTCCCCGCCATCACACCAATCAGGCCAAAGAGAAACGCCGGGAGAACGGCCCCCAGTGTCGACCAGCCGAGGATGCTGCGCGCCGCGGCCGTGCGCGGCAGATAGCGCGCATAATCGGCTCCTCCGAACCAGGACAGCGGACCAGAAGCAATCACAGTGAAGCCCAGAAACAAGGCACCCCACAATGGCGCTCCGTGCAATGCCGGCTGGGGCACGAAGTTGAGATTCATGCGCGGAATGATGAAGAACATCAACATGGCGCCGATGCCGGTCACCACGATCGCAAATCCGCCGCTCAACTTTACGATCGTCCGGTGGCCATAGACACTGATCGCGAGCGTCACGACGGCCAGGACAACGACGATCACCATCTGCACCGGCAGTGCGGCTTGCACGCCAAGGAACCTGAGCAGAGCGAACGCCGCCATGGCGGCAATCGACAGGTTGATGGCCTCGAACATCACATAGAGCAGCCAGGTGATACCGGCAAGCAGCCGATTGCCCCGCACGCCGAAAATCGACCGGGTAATGATGTAGCTCGGCGTACCAGCGCTGGGTCCGCTCACCGCGAGCGCGGCAGCCAGGACCCAGAACGTGCAACCCAGAGCCAGCACCGCCAGCGCCTGCCGTGCGTCGAGCCCGATACGGGTCAGCGCACCTCCGACGACAATCGACAGGTAGTTGACGTTAGAGGCCGCCCACACGGTAAACAACTCGCGTGGATGCCCGCGTCGCTCGTGATCCGGAATGAAGTCGATGCCTCGACTTTCGACGCGGCCGAACTCATTGTGCCCGGCTGCGTCGACAACTTGCCGGCCCGCCCCTGCTGCGCGCTCGAGAGTCATTTCAGACTTCATGGCCTGGCAGGACTAACATCGAGCCAAGTGGTTTGTGGGGTGTGGCAACGGGAGGTGGGGAGAGGTCTGCCTCCCGGCAATAACGTGGATTACGTAGGTGAGTACGCAGAGCCACACGCACAGCGCGAGCAGTGCGAGAGCTGGCGTATGAAGCCTGTCGTACAGGCTCTGATGTGCTTGCGTGGCGTCGACTTTCTGGCAGCCGTGACGTTGGTTGCAGAGCTCGGGGATCTCACCCGCTTCGCGCACCCGTGCTCCTTGATGGCGTACCTGGGTCTGGTACCTTCCGAGTTTTCCTCTGGAAACAGCCGTCAGCAAGGATCGATCACCCGAGCCGGCAACAAACAGGCCCGGCGCATCCTGGTCGAGTCGGCGTGGAACTATCGCTTCAACCCTCGCGTGAGCCGCCCACTGGAGGTGCGCCAGTGTGGTCAGCCCAAGCTCATTCGCGACATCGCTTGGAAAGCGCAATTGCGCCTGACGTATCGCTTCAAGAAGCTCAATGCCGGCCGCAAGATGACTCAAAACAAGTGTTGTGTCGCGGTGGCCCGAGAGCTGGCTGGCTTTATCTGGGATATCGCCAGGCACGTGAAGATCGCTGCCTGATCCAGCGATCACAGTACAACCTAGAGTGCCACGGGAGTTAACCACAGGCGTATACCCAAACTTTGAGCCAAACACCGAATCGGCAACGCGATGCGCGGAAACGATGAGGGGAACCCTCGACAGTTTTGTGTGAGCATTCCTTACGGAATTGATCTCCGATATCAGAGCGAGGCAGCCCCGCGAAGAAACGAGGTAATGCGGTAGTCAATCCGCGGATACTAGAGTGATCCATCGTCGCCGAC